>JACCDY011346668.1_pt1 | contig 14697 bp, 22 predicted proteins | sample 7446391 | NCBI WGS metagenome assembly JACCDY01 (sample SAMN15323451, study PRJNA562643) | freshwater metagenome | isolation source: river surface water | place: USA:Blue River Watershed | collected 2017-08-18 | reverse complement strand
GACTTTATTAGGTGATGCCACTAAGGCAAAGGAAAAACTAGGTTGGGAACCTAAAATTTCTTTCAAACAATTAGTTGAGGATATGTGCATTTATGGACAGTGATTCTAGAGTATTAGTTGCTGGTGCCAACGGGATGGTTGGTTCGGCAATCGTGAGAAACCTTGAGAGTAAAGGTTATACCAACATTATCAAAGGAACTCGTGATGATGTTGACTTTACAAATCAAGATGAAACCGAAAGATACTTCTGCTCAGAAGAACCTGAGTATGTCTTTGTTGCCGCTGCCAAGGTTGGTGGCATTATGGCAAACAGCAACTATAAGGCAGATTTTCTGACTGAGAATCTCCAAATTCAAACTAATCTTATTCAACAATCTTATAATTTCGGTGTAAAAAAACTGTTGTTCCTTGGTTCATCCTGCATCTATCCTAAGTTTGCAACTCAACCAATCACCGAAGACCAGTTAATGACTGGTGCTCTGGAACCAACAAATGATGCTTATGCGATTGCAAAGATCGCTGGTATTATGATGTGTCAGGCATATCGCCAGCAACACGGTTTCAACGCCATTTCTCTGATGCCTACGAACCTTTATGGTCCTAATGACAATTTTGATCTGGAAACATCACACGTTCTCCCTGCGATGATTGCTAAGTTTCATTATATGAAGGAGAATGGATATACAATTGATATGGGTGGACCTTGGTATGGTACTGTGAAACTCTGGGGTGATGGTTCTGCTATGAGAGAGTTTCTGCACGTTGATGATCTCGCTGAGGCGTGTTATGTTTGTATGCAGAACTATGATGAAGCGGAGCATATTAATGTTGGAACTGGTGAGGATGTAACAATTAAAGAATTGGCACATACAATTTCTGATGTTATTCGTTTTCCTGGAGATATTGAGTGGGACACTACAAAACCAAATGGTACACCCCGTAAGGTTTTGAATGTAGACAAAATTAAATCTCTTGGTTGGGAACCAAAAATTGGTCTTCGTAAAGGTATTGAGCAAACTTATCAATGGTATAAAGAGAATGTTGTCGTTTAATAATATTGGAAACCTTGGAAGACTTGCTAATCAAATGTTCCAGTATGCCTCATTAAAGGGTATTGCTAAAAGTAGAGGGTATGATTTTTGCATACCTCCCAAAGAAGTATTTGGTAAGATTGATAGTAATGTTAAAAAATCTGATATAGATCTATACGATGTTTTTGATATTGAAAGAAAAAATAATATTGGATTATCTAAAAATTTAGTTCTTCGCGAAAGATTTCATTCTTTTGATGAAGAGTTAATTGTTAATTGTCCAGATAATGTTGATTTGTTTGGATATTATCAAAGTGAAAAATATTTCAAACATATCGAAAGTGAAATAAGGGAGGATTTTTCTTTTAAAGAAGATTTACTTTCGATATGTAATTCTTTTATAGCAGATAATTTTAACGGTGAAATAATCTCTTTACATGTTCGTAGAGGTGATTACGTCACTAATCCAAATCATCCTTTACAAACTGAGGAATACTATACAAAATCTATAAGTATTTTTCCTGAAAATATTCCTATTATAATTTTTTCCGATGATCCTATTTGGTGCAAGGAACAAAAAATATTTTCTTCTGATCGATTTATGATCTCTGAAAATAATACAACAGATTTTGATCTTTGTTTGATGAGTCTTTGCCAGTATCACATTATTGCTAATAGTTCTTATAGTTGGTGGGGTGCATGGTTGGCAAAAAGTAAAAAAACTATTGCTCCAAATAATTGGTTTGCTGGAGATTGTGTAGATAAAAATATAAAAGATTTAAAATTTGATAACTTTTGTTTTATAGAGGAGTTGTGATGGTTAAAAAATATCTAATGGTAATTGCAAATTATCCTGATTATCGACAGGATTTTTTTCAAACTTATATGTCTCCGAGAAATAAAGAATATTGCCAAATTCATAATTATGAATATTTGGAATATATTGGACCTCAAAAAGATTTTAGAAATCATCCAACATGGTGGAAATTTACTATTGTTAAAGATCTTATTGATAATGGAACATTAAAAGACGGTGATGTTCTTACTCATATTGATGCCGATATGTGCATTCATAAATTAGATATTGATTATCCAAATAATAAATCATTTACTTATTGTATTGATTCTGGAAATACACACTGTATGGGATCATACTCTATTCGTGTAAATGATTGGTCTAAAAATATGATTAATCTTTTATTAGATGATAATAGATATGAAAACTTAAAGGATAAAATTACACTTCATGAATATTTTGGACATTATGATAGTTTTTGGAGTATCTTTAGAGAACAAGCTTCTTGGTATTCTTTGGCTGGAATTAAACGTCATTCAAATATTCCATTTTATAATCTCGCTCATTATGGTTGGCACTCTTTTAAAGATGAGTGGACTGTTTACTCTTTAGATGAATTATATCAACACGTTGAAATTTTACCAACTTGTTGGAATGTAACTGAAATGCCAGGAGAATCTGGATGCCAATTTAACATCAATAGTGTCCAAAGGGAAGATGTAATTGTGAGGCATTTTGCTGGGGGTCAACCTTGGAGGAAGGAGTGGTTTGAATAATGATTGATATTCATTATCGTGGTTCTTCTGATATATGTTCTGGATTTGCTAATAAATTGGGACAATATGCAGTAGCAAAAATTATTTCAAGTAAAACTAATTACTTCTTAAAAGCAGATAAACCTGGAAATTTTTTTAATTTAAATGAAGAAAATAATTCTTTAATTGTAACTGATAATGTTTTGGTTATCTCAGGTGGTCCTGGATTATTGTTAGATTATTCTGAAATTTCTAAACATAATGGTGGAATACTTTTACATGGATTTTTTCAGAATTATGAAAATTTTAGAATGCATAAAGATTATATTAAAAAAATATATTCATTTAATAAAATTCCAGAACTATATAACGATGATTTAATTGCGGTTCATATAAGACTTGGTGAATATATGCGAGATAATAATAATCTCCCTATTGAATACTATATTGATGTTATTAAAGAATCTAAGAAAATTCCTGTAATATATACCGATGAACCTAATAGTGAATATATAAATGAGATTAGTGGTCTTTTAAACTGTCAGGTTAGGTGCAATTCTGAGTGGCAAGATTTTGTTGAAATTTCATCATATAAAACAATATCAATTTCTCAATCATCATATTCATGGTGGTCTTCATGGTTATCTAATGCAGAAAGAATTTATTACCCATATACCCCTAAAAATTATTGGCAACATAAGAATGATGGGGAAGATATTAATTTTGTTGTTACTGATGAAAATCGTTTTATTTTAGTTTAAAAATATGAAAATTACAGAGTTTACTATTTGTTTACATTGTGGATGTAGTCAAGATGTTGTTAATGCTCAAATTGAAGCATTAAAACCATTAGAGGAAAAATATAAAGTTTATTGGAATAATAGGATTGATAGGTATCCTAAACTTTATCAAACCTATTCTCAACTTATTAATCATTCTGTTGCAACATCTCCTACAGAATGGGTAATTTTAATTAACGATAGGACATCTCCTACAGTTAGTGAAGTTGAGAAAATGATTAGTCTTTTGGAAAATGGCATTTCATGTGTCTTACTTTATAATGTAGGATTTATGGGATTTTCTAAAGAATTGATTAGAACTATAGGGTGGTGGGATGAAAGATTTATACTTGGTGGTTGGGAAGACCGTGATTGGGTTTTTAGACTTAAATTGAATGATCTTTCTTTATATGAAAGTCTTGAAAGTACATATGATATGAGTTGGAAATCTCCATTAAATGGACCACCTGGAGACGCAGAATCGTGGCCTCATTGGAATGTAAAATATGATACCCAATCATATTCGGATGTTATCTGGAAAAATATTCCAGAAGAAGAGTATTCTCATTGGGATTTATTCATCGGTGATCATAAAAAAGATATTAAAGATTCTTGGAAACCTTGGAGTGAATCTTGTCTAGATATTATGTACAATCAAAAAGACAGACCTGGATCTGGTCCTTCCGCTTCTAGTATGATTGGAAATAGGGTTATTTTGAATAGAAATTAGTATAATGGTTTTGAAAATTATTTTTGGAGGAAACTAAAGTGGAAATTTATTATTGGAGAGGAAAGTTTTTTAATCGTTTGATAAAAGAATTAAACTATTCATCTTATCTAGAATTGGGAGTTTCGACTGGTCAATACTGTTGGAATGTTGTTGAATGTTCTAACAAAGTTGGAGTTGATAGTAATCCTGATTTGAATATTCCTGGTGTTGTTTGTTCTACAACAGATGAATATTTTAAATCACTTAATCCAGATACTAAATATGATCTAATCTTTATAGATGCTTTTCATGAGAAATATCAAGTATATGCTGATTTTTGTAACTCTTTAAAACATTTAAATCCTGGTGGAATAATAGTTTTACATGATATTTACCCATTAAATAAAGAAAATTGCAATATCAATACTTCTAATGGGAATGTTTATGAATTTTGGATTGAACTTGTTAATAACTATGAAAATGAAACCTCAGTTGTTATTGGTAATCCTGGAGATGATGAGGGAACCATAGGAATTTTTATTCCTAATAATGATAATTTTGATAATAATTTAATTAAGGAAATGAATCATTCTTATGAGTATTTTTCTGAAAATATTAATAAGTATATTTCTAAAAAAACTTTTAATGAAACTGAAATTATAGAAAAAATTAAAAAAAGAAATGGAAAATAAAAAAAGTATTTTAATAACAGGTGGTCTTGGATTTATTGGTGCCCACTGTATTGAAAAGTGGAAAGAAAATGATTGGGAAATTTGTGTTATTGATAATTTATCAACCAATGCAATTTCGAGGAATAATTTTCTTACTCAAGGTGTATCGATTATTGAAGATGACATTTTAAATGTTGATTGGCAAAATCTTCCTAAGTTTGATTTAATTCTTCATTTGGCTTCTCCAGTCGGACCTGTTGGGGTCCTTAAGCATTCTGGTAATATGGCAAGAATTATTCTTGATGATATTTACTGGGCAGTTGATGGAGCAAAATATAATAATTGCCCATTAGTATTTGTTTCCACTTCTGAAATTTATGGGCATCGTGAATCTAAGAGTTATCTGAAGGAGGAAGATGATAAAGTACTGCATGGTGATTTTACAGTAAGGAATGAATATGCTATTGCTAAACTTCTTTCTGAAATTGTTCTAACTAATCAGGCAAAAATTAATCCGAATTTTAGATATCAAATCATTCGCCCATTTAATGTAACTGGTAAGTATCAACTTCCTGATGGTGGGTTTGTCCTCCCAAGATTTGTTAAACAGGCATTAAGTAATGAGGATATTACTGTTTATTATGATGGATCCCAACTTAGGGCATTTACTTGGGTTAAGGATATTGTTGATGGAATTTATTTAACCTCAATTGCTCCAGAAGAATATTGGAATGAGGAATGGAATATTGGTAATGAGCAAAATGAAAGAACGATTTTATACTTGGCAGAAAAAGTAAAAGAAATTACCGAATCTTATTCTACGATTTCTAATGTAGATCCAACAGAACTTCACGGACCACTTTTTGCCGAAGCACCAGAAAAGATTCCTAATAGTGAAAAGATTAAGAAAATTTTAGGTTGGAATCCGACAAAAGGAGTTGACGAAGTTATTTTGGAAGTGGTAGAATACTATAAGAATGGTGGTTATTTAAAATGAAAATTGGTATTGTTGGATATGGGGAGATTGGAAGTAGTCTAGAAAAAGTTTATGTTCAATCTTCCCAATATGAAGTTTCAATAGTTGATCCTTATGTTGGGAAAAATGATGATCTTTCTAATGTGGATATTTTAAATATTTGTATTCCTTTTATTGATAATTTTGTAGGAGTAGTTAAAGATTATATTCAAAAATATAATCCAAAGTATACTGTTATCCATTCTACAGTTTCTCCTGGAACGACCGAAAAAATTGGTGGAAGAGTATGCCATTCTCCTGTAAGAGGTCTTCATCCTAATCTTGATACTGGCATTAAAACTTTTTTAAAATATATTGGTGCTGATGATCAAAGTGTTGGACTTGAGTATCAGCAACATTTGAAGGATATGGGAATTGAGTCTTATATCTGCAAAAACAGCAAAACTACAGAATATTCTAAATTACTTGACACTACTTATTATGGTGTTTGTATTGCTTTCCATGCTGATGTGATGGAATTATGTGAAAAGGAGGGTGTAGATTTTGACGAAGTTATGACTCTTTATAATAAAACTTATAATGAAGGATATTCTAAACTTGGTAAACCTAATGTAGTAAGGCCAGTTCTTTATGGAACTAAAAAAATTGGTGGACATTGTGTTACTCCAAATGCACACATTTTGAAGGAATATTTTGACTCAAAGTTTATTGATTTAATTCTTAAGTATGAATAAAATTACTTTAGCTATACCTTTTTATAATACATCACAATACTTTACTGATTGTATTAAATATGCATTAGATAATGATTTTGTTGATGAAATTGTTGTTAATGATGATTGTTCCGCACAAGATCATTTAAATAATCTTATTAACATTATTGAATCACTTAATACTAATAAGATTAAACTTTTTAGGAATGAAACTAATATTGGAGCTTTTAGAAATAAGTATCAAACGGTTCTAAATTGCTCTAATGATTGGATTTATATGTTGGATAGCGACAATCATCCATTTGAAGAGACTTATAATCTAATAAAGGATATTCCAAATACAGATCCAAATATTTGTTATTGTCCAACTCATTTATACTGTAAAAATGATAATGTTTCATCATATGAAAATATTTCAGATTATAATTTTGGTTATGATTTAATCGGCATAGAAGAATCTAAAGAATCTTTGAATAAAGGTATTGAATGGTTCAATTGGTTTGTGAATAGTGGTAATTATATTTTTAATAAAAATACTTACTTAAATCTTTTAGAAGAACCTTTTAAAGATCTTTCAGTTCCACTTCTTCATGCTGATACTGCTGCGGCATTCTATTATTGGTTGAAGAATGGTGGTAAATTTAAAGTAGTTGAAGGACTTCGACACCATCACAGATTGAGACTGGATAGTAATTGGCATAGTTGTGGAAATAATTCTCAAATGTCTGCAACTTATTATGAAAGGAAAATTGTAGAATTATGATTAGAATTGTAGATTGTCCAGAGCATTTTTTGCCCAAGATGCCTGTCGTTTATCCTCCACATCAAGGTTGGAATCCGATGATAGAGGAAAGGGCGTATAGTTTCTTTTCCACTAAAACTGACTTGGAATCTGATTACATTTATATTCCTATTCAATGGACATCTTTCCATATCAATAATGATTATGGAAAAAATGTACAACCTTTGAAAGATTTCTGTAATGAACTTATTTCAAAATATCCAAATGAAAAATTTTTTACTATAGTTCAGTATGATGGTGGAACACTAGTTGATATTGATAACTGCTTAATTTTTGGATCTTCTGGAAGTTTTAGTTCTCCTATTGGAAATAATTCATCATATGAACCAATACCACTTCTTTGTGATCCGCATAATGGGCAACCTAAAGAGGTAAGGACTAATAAAGCTGGTTATGCTGGAATTGATACTCATCCAATTCGTAAAAAAATGTATGAGTATCTCAAAAATTTTATTGGATATGAATTTTTTCTAAATTCGCACGATCCTAATAGAACTGAAAAATTTAGAGAAATTCTTTATAATTCTGTTTTTGCACTTGCACCTAGGGGATATGGTCCAGCATCTTATAGGATGTATGAGGCAATCCAAATGCAGTGTATTCCAATTTATATTAGTGATGAATTTTGGCTTCCCTTTACAAATGAAATTGAATGGGATAAGATGTCATTATTAATTACTGAAAATGAGATTGAATCTATTCCTGAAAAAGTTGATCGTCTATTAGATAGTGGTGAATATCAAAATTATATTGATTATGGACAAGAAATATATCAGAAATATTTGACTTGGGATGGATGTTTAAACGCAATTGCAAAGAGGATAGTTAAGTAAAATGTTAATTAGTTTTTCAAACATAAAGAAAAAATATAACATGAATATCAAAGGAATTATTCATGTTGGAGGACATTATGGTGAAGAAATTCACGATTATATCAATAATGGTATATCCGAAATAGTTATTTTTGAACCATTACTGAGTAATTTTCAAATTCTTGAAAGAAATGTTACTGGATTAAATGCAAATATTGAAGGGCATCAAATCGCTCTTGGATCTGAAGAGAATCAACTTGAAATGTATGTTAGTAGTAATGGTGGTTTGAGTAGTTCTTTATTGAAACCAAAAAAACATCTTACACAATATACTGATATAACTTTTAATCAAAAGGAAGTTGTTGATGTAAAAACTTTAGATAGTTTTTCTTTTACGAAGTATAATTTTATCAATATGGATGTTCAAGGATATGAACTTGAAGTTCTTAAAGGAGGAGTAAAAACTTTAGAAAACGTTGACTACGTTTACTGTGAAGTTAATCGTGATGAGGTTTATGAAAATAATGCCTACATAGAAGAAATTGATGAGTTTCTATCCAAATATAATATGACTAGAGTTGAAACTGATTGGCAAGGTAATACTTGGGGGGATGCTCTTTATATTAGAGATTTTAATAAATGAAGATTTGTATTTTAACCATAGCAACAAATAAGTATATTCAATTTGTTGAAAGACTCCTTGATAATATTGAAGAGAATTTTTTAAATGGACATGAAATTGAATGTCTCCTTTTCACCGATCATGAAGTTGAGGCATCCGATAATGTGAGGGTTTGTCAAATTGAGCATGAACCTTGGCCCATGCCCACTTTAAAGAGATATAATTATTTTGTAAAAGAAAAAGAGTTTATCTCTCAGTTTGATTATTGTTATTATTTTGATGTGGATATGGGTCTGGTGGATAATGTTGGGGACGAGGTTCTAAGTGACCTGGTTGCCACTCAGCACCCCTACCAGTCCTTCTATCCAAAGGAGCAGAGATCTTATGATAGAAACCCACAGTCGCTGGCATACGTGCCTGTGGGGGATGAAGGTGAGAACTATTATGCTGGTGGATTTAATGGTGGATCTACAAAGAGATTTCTTGAAATGGCGGAGGTTCTTGCAGATCGTGTAACTAGAGATCTTGAAAATGGAGTTGTTGCTTTATGGCATGATGAATCTCAAATGAATCGTTATTTAATTGATAATCCTCCAACTTTGAGTCTGACACCTTCATATTGTTTTGCAGAAGAACAGATGGGAAATCCAGAGTATCCATTTGCTCCTAAAATTATTGCTTTGAAGAAGAATCACAATGAACTTAGATCTTAGAGAAATACCTGCTCTTTATATGAATCTGGAGCAGCACACCGAAAAGAATGAGAGTATGCAAAACCTACTTAAAGAATGTGGGTTTAAAACTATCATTCGTGTAGAAGGAGTTGCTCGCCCAGATAATCCAGTTGCTGGATGTTCTGCTGCTCATCATAAGGGTTTATGTGAAATAGATCCTCCTTTTGTTTTATTTGAGGATGATTGTGTAATCAAAAATTTTCGCCCAGAAATTGAAGTTCCTGATGATGCGGATGCGGTTTATCTTGGCATTTCATCTTGGGGGAGAATGAATGGACACTCTGGACCTTATGTCCAATATGAGCATATTGAAGATGATCTTTATCGTGTGTATAATATGCTTAGTGGTCATTCAGTATTGTATCTTACTGATGATTATGTTAGAATGTGCCAAAGAATAACCCATCATGCTGGTTATGTAATTGAAGATTATCAAGATATTGGATTTGCTGAAATTCAACGTTGGTTTAATGTATATACCTTTAATGATCCATTCTTTTTTCAAACAAGTGGATATCATGGAACTGTAAATCCGTTAACCAGTTATCCAACTCAAGAATGTTTTAATTATAATAAGTCTTATTTTTTACCTGAAAGGATTGTATGACAAAATCATTAGTTACTGGTGGCGCAGGATTTATTGGATCCAATCTAGTTGATCGCCTATTAGAAATGGGACAAGAAGTTATCGTAATTGATAATGAATTTTCTGATGCTCATGATCAATTTTATTGGAATGATAAAGCAGAAAATTATAAGTATGATATTCGTGATTATGAAAATACACGCCCTCTTTATGATGGAGTAGATTATGTATTTCATATTGCCGCAGAAGCACGTATTCAACCTGCTATACTAAATCCAATTGAAGCAGTAAGTATTAACTCTGTTGGAACTTGTACTGTTCTTCAGTGTGCAAGAGAGGCAGGTGTAAAGCGTGTGATGTATTCTTCTACCTCTTCCGCATATGGTAGAAATGAACCTGCTAACGTAGAAACACAACCAGATGATTGTTTAAATCCTTACTCTGTTTCTAAAGTTAGTGGTGAAAAACTCTGTAAAATGTATACGGAGTTATATGGTCTCCCGACAATTAGTTTTAGATATTTTAATGTATATGGAGAACGTCAACCTCTGAAGGGGCAATATGCACCAGTGATTGGAATTTTTCTTCGTCAACGTGCTGCTGGAGAACCCTTGACAATTATTGGTGATGGAAATCAGCGTAGAGATTTCACTTATGTTGGTGATGTTGTGAAAGCAAATATTATGGCAGCAATCTCAAATCCAGATTCAGAAGCATTTGGGCAAATGTATAATGTTGGGACTGGAACAAATTATTCAATTAATCAGATTGCTAGAATGTTTGATCACCCTACTGTAAATATTGTCCCTCGTCCAGGTGAGACTAGATTGAGTCTTGCAAATAATCAAAAAATGAAAAAAACTTTTGGTTGGGAACCAACTATGAAACTTGAAGATTGGATTGCATCACATCTATGACTATTCAAATTTTTACTTCGGTCGTTAATAGGCCAGATTTTGTTAGTTTACAAAATAAATTATTTAAAAAATTTCTTAAAAATGAATATCAGTTTCATATTATTGATGATTCTGTAGATGAAAATATTGAAAAGGAATTTGTTTCAGTATGTCAAGAAAATAATATAAAGTATTACAAGAAACCTAAAAGAAATTTTCAGGTTAATCCTGGGCGTGCTTGTGCAGATGCTGTTCAGTGGACTTATGATAACGTTATTAAAAAAGATCACTCTGATAGTTTAGTTTTCTTTTGTGATTCTGATTTGTTTCTGATTGATGAATTGGATATTGAAGAACATTTAAATGATTGCATCATTTCTGGTCTTCCGCAATATAGGGGACATGTAACTTATATGTGGAACGGTATAATGTTCTTTAATATGCCAAAAGTAATGGAGATTGATCCAGATATTGACTTTTCTGACGGAGAAGTTGATGGTGAACTAACTGATGTTGGTGGTCGAACATACTTTTATTTTAAAAAAAATAATATTAAAATGAAAGAAACCGATGTTCAATATCCAACGCATTATGATGATGTTGATCTGCAAAAAGATTCTGGTGGATATGATATGGAACTTCATTTAAATGGCAAGTTTATTCATTATCGTGCGGCAACTAATTGGCATAGTAATTGGAGAGACTCAAAAGATCCTTTAATTGGAAAAACTAAAGTTTTTAATCAAATAATTGAAAGTATTCTTGAAGATTGATGGATAAAAATAAAGCGATATACAAACTTAAAGGACTTCCTCCAATTTATTATCTTAATTTGGATGATCAACCAGAAAGATCTTTATGTATGGAAAACCAGTTTAAGTATTGGAAAATTGAAAATTATACTCGTATTTCTGCTTATGATGGTAGGGATGGAAGAGATTTAGGGCATATCCTTAAAGGACGTTATCCTGATATGATGTCTTCTGGTGAAGTTGGTTGCGTAACTTCCCATTTGAAGGCACTCAAATACTTTTTGGAAAATTCGGATTCTCCGTGTGCTTTAATTATGGAGGACGATTGTGACTTAGAAGTAGTAAAGCATTGGGGATTTACTTGGAAGGATTTTTATTCAAAAATTCCTTATTCATATGATGTAGTTCAACTTGCAATTATTAATCCTGCGCAAGTTCATCTTAAATTGCATAGAAGATTTGTGAATGATTTTTCTACTGCTTGTTATTTGATTACACGTCATCATGCACAGAAGTTAATTAATTTTCATGTTCGTGATGATAAGTATAAGATTGATAATGGGGTTAAACCTAGGGCAGTTGCTGATGATTTAATTTATAATTCTGGCAATACATTTGCAATTCCGTTATTTTTATATAAAATTGAATTAGGATCTTCAATTCATAGTGACCACGTAGATACTTTTCATCGAAGTAGTTATGATGGTTTGTGGCAATTTTGGAAAAATCAATCATCTGAAATAGATGATTGGAATTCTATTTTTGATTATGATCCATATTTCGGAACACTTCCTCCTGGGTGGGAAGGAAAGTAGTAAGTATTTGTACTTATAGTGTGTGAAAATCATAACATGGGGGTGCTTGACACCCCTTTCTTTTTGCTATATAATTGTGTAACAATTCTTAATAAACCAAAAATGACTGTAACAACGAACGAGCGTGGACAGCAAAACCTGTGGGCACAAGAACCTACTATGTACTATGAAAATTATGGAATGGACACTCCTAACCAAGTAAAAGAAAAGTACAACGGTCGCTGGGCCATGATCGGAATTGTTGCTGGAATTGTATCCTATGCTGCAACTGGCAATTTCTTTTTTGGCATTTTCTGACAATCGGTTGACAATGACTTCAATTATCTTTACAATTACTAGTGTTGCCTTTTTCGTTTTATTGGCACACTCTATAAATCAACTTTCCGAAACTTACTAATGACCGTTTTTAATATCACTCTTCAATCTCCCGATGGAACTGAAACCACAATCCAATGCCCTGATGACCAATATATTCTTGAGGCAGCAGAGGAAGCAGGTGTTGATCTTCCTTCATCGTGTAAAGCAGGAGCTTGTTCTGCTTGTGCTGGGAAACTCATCTCTGGTACCGTAGATAATGAGGAACAATCGTTCCTAGATGATGATCAAATTGCTGATGGTTGGGTTCTCACTTGCGTGGCTTACCCCACCAGCGATTGTGTCATCTTGACCGAACAAGAAGAAAACCTGTAATGGCAACTAGTGACATGCTAGGGCAATTTGCTATTGCTCTTCAAAAACTTAACTGGGATCGTGATGATGAAATTGTGGTAGAAATTGGTGGTGTGGCAGTAACAGGAACTGCCACACATCCAGATGCTAATCCAAAGTGGGCGAAACCATATGGATCTATAACTTACCAAAATGATGCGTTTATCGTTATCAAAAATAAAACCAGAAACCCTGTGGTTTCTTCCCAACCAAATCCTGAACTTAAACAACAACACCCTTATCTAGGAGAAACAAAATGAAAAAATTCGGTTTTACCCCTGAAGCAGAGATTCTCAACGCACGTTTGGCTATGCTTGGTTTTGTAATTGCAGTCGGAACTTATTTTACGACTGGACAAATTATTCCTGGCGTATTTTGATGGAGGTTAAAGTGCGTAAAGAAGGTTATCAAATTCCCCAAGTTGAATTTGTATTTCGCGAATCTGGTAAGTTCGTAACTCGTACAACTGCAGATCTGTTCGATGGAAAACGTGTGGTCGTATTTAGTTTGCCTGGTGCTTTCACTCCTACTTGCAGTGCCTATCAGTTACCTGGATTCGAAGAGAAATATGACGACTTTCGTAGTCTTGGCATCGACGATATTTACTGCATCTCTGTTAATGATGGGTTTGTGATGAATGCCTGGGCACAAGATCAAAACATCGAGAAAGTCAAACTAATTCCTGATGGAAATGCATACTTCACTCGTTCGATGGGTATGCTAGTGAATAAATCTAATCTTGGTTTTGGTAATCGCTCTTGGCGTTATGCTGCTGTTGTACAAAACGGTATTATCGAAAAACTGTTTGTTGAGGAAGGGCAGCGTGATAATGCAGACTCTGATCCTTATATGGAGACCACTCCAGAAAATGTCTATAGTTATATTAAATCAACTATTCTTGAAGAAGAATTAGTTTGAAATAATAATAAATAACCTCTAACGCTGTTCTAAATAAAGAGCAGCGTTTTTTAGTATTATGCCACGAGGACAACTGTCTAAAGAAATTATTAAGTGTGAAGTTCTTAAGATAAAAAATGATTTGGATAAAGAGTGGATGAATAAATCTGGTTATGATCCAAAATGGTTGGCACATCATTACCTCAACAAGGTCTTGGACAAAATTGAGGAGTACAGGGCTTGACGGGTGCAGGCGGTCGTGCTATGATAAATAGGTAAACAAATGTTACGGATTCCTCATAATTCTTAACATTTGTTAAACACCCGCTAACCGAGACCTATGGGTGTATAAGAACGTCTCTCATATCCCCGCTGAGGGTGGCGGGGAAATAGTAACTCCACCATTTCCCTGATGGTCTTACTACTCTTTTAAAACAAATGACTGCTTCAATTGCTCAAAATCGCTCTACTAATACCTGGGAACAATTCTGTAACTGGGTAACTTCAACCGACAACCGCCTCTATGTGGGTTGGTTCGGCGTTCTGATGATTCCAACGCTGCTTGCTGCTACTACTTGTTTCATCATCGCATTCGTTGGTGCTCCTCCTGTGGATATTGATGGTATCCGCGAACCAGTTGCTG
>JACCDY010045469.1_pt1 | contig 14697 bp, 15 predicted proteins | sample 7446391 | NCBI WGS metagenome assembly JACCDY01 (sample SAMN15323451, study PRJNA562643) | freshwater metagenome | isolation source: river surface water | place: USA:Blue River Watershed | collected 2017-08-18 | reverse complement strand
TGAGCCAGTTTCGGAGCTTTACACGTTGAAATTTGAGCCACCCCACAAGCTACCCTGCTTATTTTTTGTGCAGGGTGGCAGGAGTGATCAACGTGAGTACATTGAGCAAATTACGTCGTCTTGTTTTAAGAGACAACGTGTCCATTCGCGAGGCTAGCCGCCAGCTTGGAATTTCCCGCAATACGGCCAAGAAGTGGCTGGAGCAATCCGAGATGGTGGAGCCCCGCTATCCCAAACGGGCGTCAGGACCAGGCATATTGGGTCCCTACGAGGAGGTGCTTACGCAGTGGCTCAAGTCCGACAGCCACCGCAACAAACGTGAGCGCCGAGGCACCAAGGCGCTGTTTGAGGGGCTGAGGGCGCTGGGTTACCCGGGCAGCCGGGGCCCGGTTTACACCTTTGCCCTGCGTTGGCGCAAAGAGCAGGACTTGGCGGCCAAGGGCCAAGGTTATGTGCCCATGCACTTTGACATGGGCGAAGCCTTCCAGTTTGACTGGAGCACTGAATACGCGGTCATTGGCGGTTTGCGCAGGCGTTTGGACTTGGCGCACACCAAGCTGGCGGCCAGCCGGGCGTTTGTGCTGTCGGCCTATTACAACCAGGCGCACGAGATGCTGTTCGAGGCGCACGCCCGGGCCTTTGCCGTGTTTGGCGGGGTGACCAAGCGCGGGATCTACGACAACATGAAGACGGCGGTGGACAAGGTGGGGGACGGCAAGAAGCGCACCATCAACGCCCGCTTTGAGACGATGACGGGGCACTACCTGTTTGATCCCGAGTTCTGCAACCGTGCAGCCGGCTGGGAGAAAGGCATTGTTGAGAAGAACGTTCAAGACCGACGCCGCGGCATCTGGCGCGAAGCCAGCGAGCGGCGCTGGAATTCACTTGAAGAGCTCAATGCCTGGCTGCAAAAGGCCTGTGTCGAGGCCTGGGAGCATCTACAGCATCCTGAGTGGGTGCACATGACGGTGGCCGATGTGTACCAGGACGAGCGGCTGCGGCTGATGCCCAACCCCCGGCCCTTTGATGGCTACATCGAGCATCCGGCGCGGGTGTCCTCCACATCGTTGATCAGCTTCCAGCGCAACCGCTACAGCGTGCCGTGCGAGTGGGTCAATGCCATGGTGAGTGTGCGGGTGTACCACGATCACCTGATGGTGGTCTCGCCAGATGGGGAGTTCATCCGGATCAAGCGCTGCTTTGAGCGGGACCAGACGATCTACGACTGGACGCACTACATCGCGCTGATCGAGCGCAAGCCTGGGGCGCTGCGCAACGGCGCCCCATTCAGGACGATGCCCGAGCCATTGCGGCAATTACAGGACCAGTTATTACGGCACCCGGGTGGCGATCGGGTCATGGCGCAGGTGCTCAATGCAGTCACCTTGCACGGTCTGGAGGCGGTGCTGGTGGCCGTGGAGCTGGCCTTGCAGACTGGAAGGGTCAGCGCTGAGCATGTACTGAACGTCCTCTCGCGCCTGAAGGAGCCCAGTCGCAACAACGAGCCGGTGCACACCCACCTGAGCCTGAACAAGCCATCACAAGCCAATGTGGATCGGTATGACCGACTGCGGGCCCAGCAATGGAGAGATCAGGAGGTGAACCATGCTTGACATGATTGCTGACTTCAAGGAGTTGGGACTGCACGGCATGGCCAGTGCCTGGCCAGAGGTTCAAGGCACGGCCCGCATCAAGTCGCTGGACCACGAAACGGTGCTGATGCAATTGATCAAGGCCGAGAAGGCGCAACGCGAGGTGCGCTCCATGGCTTATCAGATGCGTGTGGCCCGATTCCCGGCGCATCGTGATCTGGTGGGCTTCGACTTCACGCAGGCCCATGTTGATGAGGCCTTGGTCCAGAAGCTCCATGGGCTAGAGTTTGTGAACTCAGCGCACAACGTGGTGTTGGTGGGAGGCCCTGGCACGGGAAAAACCCATCTGGCCACCAGTCTGGGCGTTCAGGCTATCCGTGCGCATGGCAAACGCGTGCGGTTCTTCTCCACGGTCGAGCTGGTCAACGCCCTGGAGCTGGAGAAGGCGCAAAACAAGACGGGCCAGATGGCCTACAGGCTGATGTACGTGGACATGGTGATCCTGGATGAGATGGGCTATCTGCCATTCACCCAGTCCGGTGGGGCACTGCTGTTTCACTTGCTCTCCAAGCTGTACGAGCGCACCAGCGTGGTGATCACAACCAACCTGAACTTCTCGGAATGGAGCAATGTGTTTGGGGATGCCAAGATGACCACGGCCCTGCTGGACCGGCTGACGCATCACTGCCACATCGTGGAGACCGGCAATGAGAGTTGGCGGTTCAAGCATTCAACGGCAGCCGCCACACCCACCAAACCTCAGCGGGCAAAAGCCCAGAAAGGAGAAGCCAAAGCCCCAGAGCAGATAGACTTATCCACAACCAACTGAACAAAACTTCCCTAAAACCAGTGGCTCAATATTCAACGTGAACACTGGCTCAGTTTGGCTGATGAATCAACAGCCAGAGTTTTCAGAACATCTGTGTTGAAGTTATCCAGAATTTGAAGCTGATAGGTCGCTCCACTGTGCCCTTTCGACCCAAAGCGGACGTTTGCTCATCCAATAAAAGTTTATTAATTTAACCTCCATTTTTTTGATGTGTATACCTCGAAGTTTGAGGCATATACTTCAAACTTATGTGGAGCGCTCTTTTTCTCACCCTGCCAACGCAACCGAAGGCAATTCGCCTGCGCATTTGGCGTGCGCTCAAAACTCTTGGGTGCCCTTCATTGCGTGATGGCGTTTATTTGCTGCCTGAGTCTCACGCTGAATTGTTCGATCCGCTAGTTTCTGAGGTACGCGAGAACGGTGGTCAGGCGCATGTGCTGCAACTTTCAACTCATGACGAAGCAATGCGCACCGAAGTGCTAGCCTTGTTTGACCGCACCAAATCTTATGCCGAATGGCATGTTGAAGTGGAGGCGCTGAACGCCTTACTCCCGGGACTTGACGAAACTGAAGCTAGGCGTCGCTGGCGGGGGGTCACAGAATCACTGCAAGTGTTGCGCCGTCTTGATTACTACCCTGGCGCTGCCGCCCAACAGGCACAAGCTGAACTTGATGATTTGCGCCAAACTCTTGACACTCGATTTTCAAAGGGTGAGCCGAAGGCGCAGCCAAGTCATGGCATCGCGCGCCTTGACTCTCTCAAATTCAAGGGAAAGCGCTGGGCGACACGTTCTCGCCCTTGGGTAGATCGCCTGGCTTGCGCTTGGCTAATTCGTCGCTTCATTGACCCAGAAGCATCTTTTATTTGGCTTGCCGACCCTGCGGGTGCGACACCTCCACCGCGCGGCGTTTTGGGATTTGACTTTGACGGTGCCCGATTCACACATATTGGCTCGCGCGTGAGCTTTGAGGTATTGGCGGCGAGCTTCGGATTGGATTCGGATCAGCAGCTGCAGCGAATTGCCCGTGCTGTTCATTTTCTGGACGTTGGCGGAATTCCCGTTGCAGAGGCAGCTGGACTGGAACTCGTTTTGGCAGGACTGCGGGAGGTCCACACCAACGATGATGCTCTGGCTCAAGCAGCTGCCCTGGTCTTTGATGCGCTCTATGCCGCCCCAGGAATATCTGAATGAACCTCGATCCCGTCACATCAAAAATTCCCACCGAACCCGATATGCCACCCGCGCCGGTGAGCTTTGGCGAGGCCTTTCGTTTTTGGCTCAAGCTTGGCTTTGTCAGCTTCGGTGGCCCAGCCGGGCAGATTGCCATCATGCACACTGAGCTGGTGGAGCGCAGGCGCTGGATCAGCGAGCAGCGTTTTTTGCACGCACTGAACTACTGCATGCTTCTCCCAGGCCCGGAGGCGCAGCAACTTGCCACCTATATCGGCTGGCTCATGCACCGTACATGGGGCGGTATCGTCGCTGGCGCACTGTTTGTGTTGCCCTCGCTTTTCATCCTGATCACACTGAGCTGGATTTACCTGCGCTTTGGCGACGTTCCGCTGGTAGCCGGTATCTTCTATGGACTCAAGCCCGCAGTGACTGCGCTGGTACTGCACGCCGCCCATCGCATTGGAACAAGGGCGTTGAAAAATCGTTGGATGTGGGCCATAGCCGCAGCTTCGTTCATCGCGATTTTTGCATTTGACACACCGTTTCCAGCCATCGTTCTCGCAGCTGCTTTGGTCGGTTGGTTGGGCTCGCGACGCTGGCCCGATGTTTTTACTCTCGGCGGCGGACATGGCTCAAACAAAACCAGTTATGGCCCCGCACTGATCGACGACCATACGCCTACACCTTTGCACGCAAAGTTTTCTCGGGCCAGACTTTTGAAAGTTCTCCTTGTAGGTCTCGGGCTGTGGTTGCTGGCGATGGTGACACTGATCGCGGTCAACGGCCTGGAGGGCACTTTGACGCAAATGGGCTGGTTTTTCACCAAAGCAGCACTACTGACTTTCGGCGGAGCCTATGCCGTCTTGCCCTACGTCTATCAAGGGGCAGTCGACACCCACCAGTGGCTTAGCGGTCCGCAAATGATCGATGGCCTGGCCCTGGGCGAAACAACGCCGGGCCCGCTGATCATGGTGGTTGCCTTTGTCGGCTTTCTGGGTGGCTGGTTGAAAGAGGTATCAGGCCCGGACGCCCTGTTTCTGGGTGGGGCGTTGGCCGCTACCGTGGTGACTTTTTTTACCTTCCTGCCCTCATTCATCTTCATTTTGGCCGGTGGTCCGGTGGTCGAGGCCACCCACGGTAAGCTGGGATTCACCGCACCCCTGTCAGCGATCACGGCGGCGGTGGTGGGCGTGATCTTGAATCTGGCCATGTTTTTTGCCCACCATGTCCTCTGGCCCCAAGGATTCGAGGGAAGGTTCGATCTGATGTCGGCTTTAATTGCCGCTGGTGCTGCAGTGGCGCTCTTTCGCTTCAAGGTTGGCGTCATGACGCTGCTGACAGGTAGTGCTCTGGTTGGCTTGGCGGTGTCCTGGCTGTTCCCCCTGCTGGGCTGAGGGATACAGGTCATCGATATTTTGTGATGGAGAGTTAAAGATGTTCATGATGTCGCGCCGGGTTTTGACTCGGCTGTTGGTGAGTTTTTTTGCAGTCCAGACGATGTGGGCATCGGCTGTGGAGGTTCGCTTTGAGCCCGTGGCGGACGGCGTTTACGCTTACGTGGGCGATATCGGCGGTCGAACGGTGGCCAACCAGGGCCTGAATGCTAACCTTGGGCTGGTCCTTACATCAGGCGGTGCCGTACTGATTGACAGTGGTTCGACGTTTCAAACCGCTCGTGCCATCCACGAAGCAGTGCGCCGAGTGACACAGCAGCCCGTACGCTGGGTCATCAACACGGGCGGACAGGATCATCGATGGCTGGGCAATGGCTACTTCAAGGCACAAGGGGCTGAGTTGATTGCCCACGCTGCAGCTGTGCCGGACATGCGCTCGCGCGGCGGCGATCAGTTCGCTGCACTTCGCACCTTACTGGGACCTGCTGCAGATGGAACGGAGCTGAGCTTTCCCAGCAGACTGCTGCAGGGGCCTGAAGCGCGATTGGAGCTCGGCGGTACCGTTTTCGAGTTTCGCCATCGCGGGGGTGGCCACACTCCTGGCGACTTGATGGTGTGGCTGCCCCACGTCCAAGTGGCTTTCTCGGGTGACATTGTTTATGTGGACCGTTTGCTGTCAGTTTTGCCTGTGAGCAGCACGCGGGCATGGGTAGAGGCCCTCAACGCTTTGGCTCAATGGAATCCAAAACGCATTGTTCCAGGGCATGGGCGCATCACTGACAGCAAAACAGCCAAGGCACAAAGCCACGATTATTTGCAAGCCATGCGTTCACACATGCAACGCGCTGTGGAGCAAGGTGTAGACATTAGCGAAGCGGTCAAGTCATTCAACGTCAAGCCTTTCATGAACCTGGCAAACGCAGCTGAGTTGCACCCGGGAAACGCCAGCCGCACCTACCTTGAGGTCGAGCGTGAGTAATGTGGTCGCTGTTGTGGAGCATTCGTCGAAATTGCACTTTACGAGTTAGGGATCTCGTGGGGATGGAAATTTACGAATGGTCTTTTGATCCAGACAGTGTTTTTTGAAACACATGCTGGCAGTTGATCGCCCGAACGTCGTTGCAGTTTTGTTCAGCTTGGCATTGCATGCTGCAGTCTTGGCGTTGGTCAGCGGTTATCAGTTCGGCTTCCGTAGTGCCGACAAAGAATCTTCCCCAAGTCGAATCGTCTTCATGCAGGTGTTGCCACCACCGCAAGATGACCTACCCATGGGGAGCCAGGAACTTTCGCCAGCGATCGATTCACCAAACCCAACAGCACTCGGCATTGCCCCAATCACTGAGTCGACAGACAGGTCACCGCCAGCCAAAGAGCCAGCCACCATGGAAGCGCCTTCAGCGCCAACAGCAGAAGAATGGGCTTTTGCGGGAAGTTACACAAACAAAAACAGCAAAGGCTATCGGTACAACTGGGGCCAACAGGTGCGCAGCATGATGGGTACTGTTGTCGAAGGGCCTGATCAAGGTTACGTTCGTTTCAGGATTGAAATTGCACCCGACGGGACACTGGCCAAGTTGGAAACCATTTGGACGACGTCCGCAGTGGCCGAGCAACTGGCGCGCAAGGCGGTTGAAAACATGCCGTCACTGCCGCCGACCCCAACAGGAAAGCCGCTTATTTTTGAGAAAACAATCTCGTTCACGCCGTTTGCTTCTGACGGTCCACCGAGTTACAAAGATGACTGCTTGCCGGATCCGCCTGTTTTTCGAAACCCGTTTGCGTGGGATGGCAAATCACCACAAACGGTGGCAACTCCACCAAAGGCTGAAAAGCTCGATCCACAAGCCATGGAGGATTGCCTCAGACAGTTGCCAAGAGACTCTATTGAAGCCGAAATGGCACGTGATAGACGTGAGATGGAACGATGGGGTTGGAATAAGTAAATCTGAACTTGTTAGCAATTCAAAACATCGTCAGAAGCTAATGCTTACCCGTGGGATGCACCAATCCACCCCGCTGAGAAAAAAGCACAGCCAACCGGTATGAACCTATATGAAACCACTGCATATAGGCATCAAGGAGCAAGGCCATGGCTACTAACAACACCTCATCTTCGAACCCACGGGCTGAAAAAATGGGTGACGTGCTGGACGCCCTGTCCAGTGGCATCGCCAAAACCGCAGCCTTCGAACCCAAGCTCGAGCCCAAACTGTTGGTTCCAGAGGTCCCGGCCGAACCTACACGCGAGCTACTGACCGAAAAAATGCTCGCTGATCGTGGGGAAAGTGATGTACCGGCTCAAAGACATTGAGGCCTATGAAGAAGCCTGTTCGATCCGGAAAGTGTTCTAGGAGCGCACCCAAATAGGCTCCGAACGGGATGTAAATTGTTCGAATGACTTGGAATCAGTTCGAAATAGTTTTGGCGGGCCAGAAGATACCAGATCAAAAACCGCCTAAGTTTTCCAAGGGCACGTAGATCAAGCTCTTGGGGTTCAATGCATCATTCTAAATGTTGAGACAGCGATTTGGTTCGGGCATGTAACTTGAAAATTTATCAAATCAAAGACATGGTCTCATTGCAATTTAACCCAAAGAATCCAATACAGAATTAAGGTCAGAGCCTGAAAAATGCGGCCGAGGAGATAACGCTTCAAACGGCAAACCTTGTCGATTGACCCAATGCGTAGTAAAGCCAAACCAGGTTGCACCCAAAGCATCCCAAGCATTGCTGGATACAAATAGAACTTCATCTTTGTTGACCGGAATGGCTTGTTGGACCAACCCGTAACTTTCGGGAGAGGTCTTAAACAGTCGAATCGAATCCACTGAAATGAGATGGTCTAAAACATCTTCCATCCCCGCGCTCTTGACTGCCGATGTGAGCATATCCACACTGCCATTGGAGAGGATGGCTGTCGTGAGGCCCATGTCTTTGATCTTTTGAAGCACTGCCAAATTTTCTGTAAATGGCGTGAGGTGTGCATATTGCTGCATCAGTTTTTCAACCTGGCCAGATCCACGTTCCAGTTTGAGTCGGTCTAGCGTGTACTCCAACGACAGGCGCGTTAATTCCCAAAACGGGCGGAAGTATTGGCTACCCGATACGTTGTGCGGATCTGACTGTGTGATCAACCGTGTGTATTCAATTTGCTTGTCGCGCCACTTCACTGCAATATCGGTCCCTTGTCCAGGGTAGAAATTTTCAGCCAGAACTTGGATGGAGTAAACATCAAACAATGTGCCGTAGGCATCGAAAACAACCGCTTTTATTTTCATGAAATTTTTCTTGGTATGAATCAAACAACGGATTTGGCATCTTGGCCAAACAAAATAGACTTAGCGTTCTGGTCAACGGTGGGCGCTGTATTGATGGACTTGGCAATCTCATAGGCTTGCTGTGTTGCTGGACGGTTTTTAATCCGTTCAAACCATGACGCTAGCGATGGAAACTGACTCATGTCCTGGCGCTGACGCTCATGCGGCACGACCCAAGGATAGGCGGCCATGTCGGCGATCGAGTAGTCGCCGCAAATGTACTCACGGCCATCTGACAGATGCTTATTCAAGACGCCATACAAGCGTGAAGTCTCTTTGACGTACCGATCGATGGCGTACGGCATTTGCTCTGGCGCGTACTGCACAAAGTGGTGGTTTTGGCCCGCCATAGGGCCTAAGCCGCCCATTTGCCAAAACAGCCATTGAAGGCATTCATTTCTTCCACGTAAATCTTGAGGAATAAACTTTTGTGTCTTGTCTGCCAAGTACAAAAGAATGGCACCTGACTCAAAAATCGCAATGGGTTCACCGCCACCTAGTGGCGAGTGGTCCACGATGGCCGGGATGCGATTGTTGGGGGCAATCTTCAAAAAATCAGCGGAAAATTGTTCACCCTTGCTGATGTTGATCGGTTTGATGTTGTAGTCAAGGCCTGACTCTTCCAGGAACATCGTGACCTTGTGACCGTTCGGCGTGGTCCAGTAATAAAAGTCAATCATGCGTCATACCCCAGCGGTTTTAAGACGCTCGTTAGATGGAAAAAGTTTCTTTCGTGCGTCCTCATCCATTTCGGTTTTGAAGGCAAATTTCGTCTTCAAAGCTTCCGCGCGCTGCGCCGCAGGTCGCGCGTTGATTTCATCGAGCAAGCGTTTGACATGGGGCAGTTTTTCCCAAGCATCTGCACCCAAAACAAAGGGTGCGACACGAGCCCAGCCCCAAACCGACATGTCCACGATGGTGTACTCATTGCCCATCATGTAGGGCTGATTGGCCAAATGGTCATTGATAAGTTGCCAGTGCCGCCATGCTTCAAAGTCATAGCGATTCACCGCATAGTCATTGGGCTTGGGTGCAAAGTGTTTGAAGTGAACTGCTTGACCGCAGTAAGGGCCAATACCCGTGGCCACAAACATCAGCCATGAGTACATCTCGGCTTTGTTTTTGGGCGTGTCAGCGGGAACAAACTTAGCAATCTTTTCAGCCAAATAAAGCAACATGGCGTTGCTATCAAAAACTCGAACGTCATCGTCCAGCATGGCCGGCGTCTTGGCATTGGGGTTGATGGCCTTGAAAGCATCGGAGTGCTGCTCACCTTTGCGCGTATCCACTGGAATGAGCTCGTAGGGCTCACCAGTCTCTTCCAGGTACAGCGCGATCTTCAATGGATTGGGTGACGGATGAAAATAGAACTTGATCATGCGAAATGCTCCTTGTGGGTTTGGATTGAAAGGATTAAAGGAATGCGAGCCAAATACCGAGAGGCAGAAATGCCAGGCTCAGCAAGTGGCCGACGATGACTGTGGACGCCACCTTGTTGGGCTCAACCTGAAATTTATCAGCGAGCATGAAATTGAAAACTGCGGGTGGCAAACATGCAAACAAAATCAACGCTCCGCGCTCCAAGCCTTGCAAAGGGATGAGCCAGAGGGTCAAAAATACAGCCGCAATTCTGACGACCAAAATCAGCACGCCTGACTGAACCCCCACCCAAGCATCTGCGACTTGACTGCTGGCAAGCCTTGCCCCAAGGGACATCAACATCATCGGAACCAACACGCTGCCAATCATGGTGCAGGAGGTTTGAACCCAATCGGATAGAGTCAACTGCAATTGAGAACTTGCCACACCCAGCACAGTTGCCCACACCAGTGGGTTTGCATAGACCATGCGCCAGTCAACTTTGCCGCTCATCACGCCAGCACCCAGCGTGAAATGCAGAATGTTGGAGATCACCAACAAAACCACCGCTGTTGCCATCCCCGCTGGTCCATAGGCCAATGCAATCAAAGGGATACCAATCGGGCCCACGTTGGTGAACATGGCACAAGGTAAAAATGCCTGCAGAGTTGCGCCTGAAAATTTTGCCAACGGCCAAGCGATCAATCCGCTCAGAAAAATCAATACGACGGATGCCCCAGTGAATGACAGGGCGGAAATCGGGTCAAACGATTTTGCAGACAGCGAAATAAAGATCAAGACGGGCAGTGCGACGTCCACGACCAGTTTGTTGGCACCGCCCAGATCCGGTTTGACCCGGCGACTGTACAGAAAGCCAACCAGCACCAGAGTAAAAATGGGTAGCGTGATGGATGCAATTTTTGAGAACATGAATCCTGACTCGGTTAGATGCACACGCAAGACTTTGCATTATCTTGTACTTGATGCAACAATACGTACATATAAATTTGCAATTCGTACAAATGGATGCTCCTCGCTTAGATCGACTCACCGCATTGCTGGAAGGACTCAGTCCAAAAGTTACGCTGACTTCAAAGGCGGACGGTTTTTCGCTACACATCATCAAGGCGGGAACATCTGAACTCCCCTCGGATAGCTTTTCGGCCACTCAACTGGACGCCCTGTCCTTATTGGTTTGTCCTGCGGAGCACGCGCTACAAAACAGCCTTGAAGCCGATCAGCGATGCTTGATGAGTTTTGACGTTGTTTTTGATGGTCCCATGGGGCCCAGCTTTTTAGCTGAGCTATCTCGGCCAATCTCAATTGGTATGAGGGACGCTGATCCATCGCTCGTGCAAGTCATGACGCTGATTGCCAATGAAATGCAGGCCACTCGTTGTGGTCAGCCGCTATTTATCAATCATGCAGGCGATATCTTGCTGATCAGTTTGATGCGGCACATGACATCTCAACCGCAACAAGAATCAGGGCTGTTTTTTGCGTTGTCAGATCCGCGAATTGCCAAAAGTTTGGTTGCCATGCACGCCAAGCCCGCTCACCCTTGGACCCTGGAAACTTTGGCTAACTTGGCAGGCATGTCACGGACATCATTTGCGAATTACTTTAAAGATGTGATGCAGGTGTCACCTGGAAAGTATTTAGAAAATTTGCGGCTGGCGATTGCACGGCAACTGGTGCAGACCGGTATTGGGTTGAAGCAAATAGCTGCGCGAACTGGCTATGCCAGCCCTTCTACGCTGTCTAGAGCCTTGGGTCGTAGCGTTTTGGAGGGGCGGATTCAAGTACGAGGTGCAACAAAGATGAACCCGGTGATAGGTGGCTGAGGATGTCAAGGCATCATGGCCACTCAAACCGCCAAGTCCAAGTTGCCAGATGTACAAGCACCTCAGCCGAGAAGAACGATACCAAATTCACAGCCTCTTGAAAGCCAAACAGACCATCAGCGAGATCGCCCGCTTTCTGGGCAGGAGCCGCAGCACCATCAGCCGCGAACTCAGCCGTGGCCGTGGCCAGCGTGGCTATCGCGCCGAACAAGCCTGCGCCAAGGCGTCTGAGCGAGCACAGCGCAGCCGTAATGCCCGCCGTGTCGATCACAAGGTCTGGTCCGATGTGGACTTCTACCTTGGCATTCAATGGAGCCCCGAGCAGATTGCAGGCAAGGTGGCGATCAGCCATGAGAGCGTGTATTTGCATGTCTATGCGAACAAGGCCGCCGGTGGTGATTTACACAAGAACCTGCGCAGCCAAAAGCCCCGGCGCAAACGCCACCTGTGCGGGCGTGACAGACGCGGGCAAATCCCCAACCGCCGCCCGATCAGCGACAGACCCAGCCACATCGAAGATCGCAAGCAGGTGGGCCACTGGGAGGGCGATACCGTCATTGGCGCAGCTCACAAACAAGCCATAGTGACACTGGTGGAGCGCAAAAGCGGCTTTGCTGTGCTGGCCAAGGTGAACAACAAGACGGCTGCTTTGGTGGGCCGGGCCATTGAAGCCAAGCTCAAGCCCTTGAGCTCACGGGTGAAGACTTTGACGGTGGACAACGGCAAGGAGTTTGCGGATCACCAGGCCATCGATCAGACCCTTGGCATCCAGACCTACTTTGCCGATCCGTATTGCAGCTGGCAGCGCGGCAGCAACGAGAACTTCAACGGACTGCTGCGCCAGTACATCCCAAAGAAGCGGCGCATGGAAACTGTCACCGATGAGGAGTTGACTATGATCGAAAACAGATTGAATCACCGGCCCAGAAAGCGGCTGGGATTCAAGACCCCGCACGAGGTGTTTCATGCCTCGTTAAACCGTGTTGCGCTTCGTACTTGAATCCGCCAGGCATAAATCCCACCCCACTGAGAAAAAAGCCCAGCCAAACGGTATGAACCTATATGAAACCACTGCATATAGGCATCAAGGAGCAAGGCCATGGCTACTAACAACACCTCATCTTCGAACCCACGGGCTGCCAAAATGTGTGACGTGCTGGACGCCCTGTCCAGTGGCATCGCCAAAACCGCAGCCAACGAACCCAAGCTCGAGCCCCTACTCCTGGTTCCAGAGGTCCCGGCCGAACCTGCCCGCCAACTCCTGACCGAAAAAATGCTCGCCGAGCGCTGGGTGTGTTCAGTCGCTCGCCTTCAACGCTGGCGCACAGTCGGCGAGGGCCCGCAGTACTTGAAGATCGTGGGGAAAGTTTTGTACCGGCTCAAAGACATTGAGGCCTATGAAGAAGCCTGTCTGATCCGGAAAGTGTTCTAGCGGCGCACCCAAGGAGGCCCCGAACGGGTTGTAAATTGTTCGAACGACTTGGAATCAATTCGAATGAATCTTGGCGGCGGGTGCGGACCCCGGTTCAATTCCCAAAAGTTGGGAGCATGCTAACACCCGTCAGGGCCCTGCGGAAGGTTGCGGAAAGGTTCTGACACCTACCCCCCTGCTCTCGCCGGCCGCAACTTTCCGCATCTTTCCGAAACTGCCGTTCGCCCCCAATCAGGGCCGATTCACAGCGTTGGCATCTGCCGGCCAGTTCAGACACCGGTGCGCCGTACTCCGTCGTCCACGACTTTCTCGCCATCCTCTTTGGTGAACGGGGCCAACGGTCCTACAGGCAGGATTTCCAGCACGGATTCCGAAGGGCGGCACAGTTTGGTACCCAACGGAGTCACGACCAGGGGGCGGTTCATCAGGATGGGATGCTGGCCAATGAAGTCCAGCAGCTGCTCGTCCGACCATTGCGGCTGGTCCAGCCCAAGTTCGGCATAGGGCGTGCCCTTTTCGCGCAGCAAGGCTCGCAGCGGCTGGCCGGTTGCCGCCACCAAGGCACGTAATTCGTCCCTCGTAGGAGGCGTCTTCAGGTACTCGATCACAACAGGCTCGATACCGGCGTGTCGGATCAGGGCCAGCACGTTGCGGGAGGTTCCGCAGGCAGGGTTATGGTAGATCGTGGTTGAGGTCACACCTGCCCTCCCACACCGGCCGAGATCGGCTGGGGCCGCCAGGCGTTGACGATCGCCACCAAGGACAGCATCACCGGCACCTCCACGAGGACACCGACCACCGTGGCAAGGGCCGCGCCCGAGTTCAGTCCAAACAGGGAGATGGCCACGGCGACTGCCAGCTCGAAGAAGTTCGAGGTGCCAATCAGGCAGGCCGGGCCGGCGATGTCGTGCGGCAATTTCAAGCGGCGCGCCGCCCACCATCCGATGAAGAAAATGCCATAGGACTGCAGGATCAGCGGAACGGCGATGAGCGCAATCACGCCAGGACGCTCGACGATGGTGCCCGCCTGGAAGCCGAACAGCAGCACCACCGTGGCGATCAGGCCTGCGACCGACCATGGTTTGAGACGGGCCACGAATTGACCCAGGCGGGCCGGCGAGCGCCGCACCAGGGCACGGCGGGTTGCCATGCCCGCCAGAAGCGGTAGCACGACGTAGAGGATGGTCGAGAGCACCAGCGTTTCCCAGGGCACCGTGACATTCGTGACACCGAGCAGGAAGGCCGCGATCGGAGCGAAGGCCACCACCATGATGAGGTCGTTCACCGAGACCTGCACCAGGGTGTAGTTCGGATCGCCTTTGACCAGTTGGCTCCATACGAACACCATGGCCGTACAAGGCGCGACGCCCAGCAGGATCATGCCGGCGATGTACTCGCTGGCCGATTGCGGGTCGACCCAGGGCGCAAACACATGCTGGAAGAACAAGACGCCGAGGCCCGCCATGGTGAAGGGCTTGACCAGCCAATTGACCACCAGCGTGAGCAGAAGGCCCTGCGGCCTGCGGCCCACGTCTTTGACGGCGCTCCAGTCGATCTGGATCATCATCGGATAGATCATCACCCAGATGAAGACGGCCACCACCAGGTTGACCTGCGCCACTTCAAGCGCCGCCACCGCCTGGAACAGGGCCGGCGCCAGCAGGCCCAGGCCGACCCCTGCGGCGATACCCAGCGTCACCCAAACCGAAAGGTAGCGTTCAAAAAGCCCGAGGCCGGACGACGCCTTGGGCAAGG
>JACCDY011464303.1_pt1 | contig 14701 bp, 16 predicted proteins | sample 7446391 | NCBI WGS metagenome assembly JACCDY01 (sample SAMN15323451, study PRJNA562643) | freshwater metagenome | isolation source: river surface water | place: USA:Blue River Watershed | collected 2017-08-18 | reverse complement strand
CTCCGACCCACTTTCCACCGCGCCCAGCGCCCGTTCAGGCCGCCACACCCCTCCCAGACCCACAAACCCGCCCCAAAAAATCGCAGAACTTAGCAAACCGACCCCCGCACAGGCCCCGCACGGGTCGCCCCGGCGCCCGGAGCGCTCGCGCAATCTACAGCTATTCACACGTACAGGTTGATGGCGAACGACGCCGGCCGCCCGTCGCGACCCACCTCGCGCAAAGCCGCCGCAGTCTCGGGGCTTGTCGGGCTTGACACCCGCCCTGGCACCATAGCAGGGCCCGCCGTGTTTGCCATGACGCGTTTGACACGCGCCGCCGCCTCGGCCTCGCCGGCTTTGCTGTTAAGTCGCTTGCGTACAGCCTTCTCACGCGCGGCGAGCCGCTCGGCGCGGCTCTCTGGCGGAGACGGTGCAGGTTGCTCAAGTGCGACAGACCACGAACCCATTACCGCTTCCGCCTGGACAATAAGTGGATCGACCTCTGCCGGCTCATCGGGTGGCAGCTCCTCGCCAGTCGACGTCTCGTCATCGTCAGCCGGCGGCGCGGGGGAGTCCGAGTCCATCAAGTATTCGAGGGCTTCGCAGATCGGGCCCAGGATTCGCGAGGACCGGCGGAACTCGCGCGTGGCGCGTAGCCCGCTGAGGCGCTCCAAATGTTTCGCTCGCTCGTCGGCCATCGCTTCTATACCCGCGCAAGCGAACATGGCAGCTCCCGCGAAAGTGCGTGTGCTGGACAAGCAGGCCGCCCAGCCGGCCGACCTGCCGGCCAAGGCCAAGAAGGCTTTCGCCCGCGTGCAAGCGCTGGTGTCTGACGGCTACTACGACGTGGTTGAGGCCGCCGCCGGCCGCCTGGACCGCTGCGCCGGCGCCGTGCTGTACGCGGTGCGCAGCGTCGTCAACTCCAAGAACATCCCGGCCGCCAACGAACAGCTAGTGGCCGAAAAAATCCTGCAGGACCTGTTCATTCGCGCCGGCACGGCGCTAACAGACGAGTTCCGTGCGGACCTGGCGAGCCTGATCGCCGACATCATCGACCAGATGCGTCGCGGCGGCGGCGGCTGGAAGCCTCGCGGTTAAATCGCAGGTGGTCGCTCGCGGATCGCCTTCTGGATGGCGGCGATTGTCTCGGCCGCCCACTCCAGCTGGGCCCCCTGCTTTTTGACGGCGTCGGACAGGTCGGCGACGGCGTCGGCCAGCTGCTGGCACGTGCGGACCAGCGGCGCAATCAGCTGGTCGGGGCGCAGCGACTCGACCGCGTCCATGCCGGCCGGCAGCCCGGTGCCCTCGGTGCTCGCCACGGGCGTCGAGCACCACACCGCGTAATCGCCCTCGGGGTCGGTCTCCAGCAGCGCCGCCCGCACGTCCTGCGCCAGGAAGCCCATGTGCTCGCGCTTGCCGTCGATGTAGCGGAAGCGCACCGGCCGGAGGCGCTCGATGAGGTCCAGCCCCATTGTGAGCGTCTCAATGTCCGCCTTCAGCCGGTAGTCCGACAGCAGGTTGAGCGTCTGGGCGTAGAGCGTGTCATAGCGGTGGGTTCCGCTGCCGAGGTCTAGCGCCCGGCCGGGCGAGGGCTGTACGTGCGCGTTCTCGATGCGGACGGGGGTCGGCGGTGGTATGGCGGCCAGCCGCTGCAGCTCGGCCAGCAGCGGCGCAAAGGCCGGGTCGCCGTCCTCCAGTGGCTCCCCCTCGTAGACTACACGCGTCTCGACGCCGGCCGCGCCGCACAGGCCGTACACCTGCCGCGGGAAGCCGACGGTCACCCCGGCGCCGGCCGCGTCGATCTCGTGCCGCTCTAGCGGCTCGGGCAAGAGTGTCAGCGCGGGCATCGGTATATGGCGAGCAAAAAACGCTGAACTACATGTAGTTCAGAAAATACGCCGGCCAACTCTCACACCACCAGGATGACGATCGTCGCGGTCTCGATACCGGCGCCGGTACCGGCCAGCACCGTCGTTCCGCTCTCCACGAGCCACATCGGGCCAAAGAAGCGGTCCGCCGCGCTCAGGTCGAGGACGGTCGTCAGCTGCGCGCTCCCGAACCGCGACAGTGCGTTTGTGAACTGGAATGGGCCGCTGGTCGTCATTCCGGCCGCCGTGCCGCCGGCGCCGATCGTCATGTTCACATTCCCGGTGCCCGGCCCGCTTCCGCGGAAGTTGTTGACCGAGACCGTGACCAGCACCCGGCTGTAGGCCGCCGAGGGGTGGTAGGTGTACCGCGCGGCGAATGCGGTCGTGGTGCTCCCGTTGCTGAACGCGCTGCCCGGGGCGGCGACGCTGCTGACCGAGAAGGTCGCCGCGGTCGAGCCCGGGAAGACGATGTGGCTCGCCGACGTGGAGTTTGACCACGCGCCCCCGCCGCCGCTGGTCTGGGTCATCGTGAGGCGGATGTAGTCGGTGAGCCGGGTGCGGGGGTAGATGGCGTCGACGTAGAGCTTGCCGTAGGCGCGGAACGGGGTGCCCAGCTCGACGCCGGCGGCCACGGCTGGCGACAGATCGGCGGCGTCGGGGCGGACCATGGTGCCGACCTGACTGGTGGCGCTCGCCGTGGTGGTCTGAGGGAAGCCGAACACGGCGAACGCGGTGCCGGCGGCGCCCCAAGCCATGGTGAACGCCGAGCCGCGCGAGAACGTGTACAGCTCGGTGGAGGTGCTGTATGTCACGGTAAAGCCGGCGCCGGCAATCTGGGCATTCATGGCGGTTTGGGCGTGAGCGGCCAGCGCCGTCGGCGTGTACTCGCCAGCGGTTAGCGTGGCGTTGCCGGCGCTGGTCGGAACGATGTCGTTGGTGGCGGCGGTGATCGTGTAGGTCTGTGCGATCTGGTTGCCGCGGAGGTAGCCTGTGGCACCGGACCCGCCCGAGCCAACGATAACCTCACCGTTGGTCGTCGCGGTCGTGGCGCTCACCACGGCGCCGGTGTGCGACGACCCCAGGGCGATGACGTCGGTGAACGTGCTGCCGCTGGTGCCGGCGCCGAGGCAGACCGACGCGCGGCCCGAGCTGGTGGCCGACTTGCCGATTGACACGCAGAACTCTCCGCCGGCGTTGGCCGCGCGGCCGATGGCGATGCCGTCGGGCTGGGCAGTCGACGACGTCGCGCCCGAGCCAATGGCAATGTCGTAGTCGTGGCCGGCCGTCGCGGTGTAGCCGATGGCGATGGCCTGGGTGCCCTTGGCCGCCGCGGTGTCGCCGGCGACAGCGGCATGGCCGATGGCGATCGACGACGCGGCGCGAGTCTCCGCCTGGTAGCCGAGCGAGACGGCCGAGGTGCCGACCCCGCCGGCCGCCGGGTCCTTGACGATAGCGCCGGGGCCGATCGCCACGGCGTTGGTGCAGTTCAGTTCGACCGTCGCTGTCGTGCCGATGGCTATGGAGCTAGCGGCCGCCACGTTGGGGCCCGCGTCGTCGTCGTCGGCGGCAACCGTCGCCGCCTGGCCGATAGCGATCGACGAGCCCGCACCCGCCACGGACGATGCGCCGACGGCCACGGCGCTCGAGCCGGTGGCGGTGGCGCCTACGGCCACGGCGCTCGAACCGGCGGCGCTGGAGCCGGCGCCCACGCTGACCGCGCTCACCCCGCTGGCGGTGCCGCGGACGGCGGTCGAGTTCAGCCCGCTGGCGGTGGCGAGGTAGCCGACGGCGGTGGCGTTGATGCCAGCCGTGGCGCCGGCGCCGAGCCGGGTCGACTGCAAAGACAGCGTGGCCGACGCGGCGCCGTCGAACACGGCAACCGCGGTAGAATCGGCCTTAACTTCGTCCAACACGTAATCGACCGCGCCAGGGGACGCGCTGGCGTGGGTGTCTGCGCCGCCACCTCGGAGGATGACGGACATGGGTGGTATATTAGCGGACCGGGATCGGCGTGAGTAATGCGACGAGCGCCAGCGCGATGTCGGCGGCCATGGCCCACACGCTGCCGCCGCGCCGCACGGCCCGGTAGGTGACCAGCGTCAGCACCGCCACCGCCACCAGCGCGAACACCACCGCCCGCACCGCCCGCCGGCTGACCCGCCGGCTGCCGCACTTAAAGCAGTAGTGGTCGCGCGGGTGCACATAGATGTCCAGCGTCTGCCCCTCCAGGTCCATGCGTCGCGGTGCAGGTATATCACAAAAAGGGTGTAGCGAGCTTACTCGCCCTGCTCGCCGTAGACGCGGAAGAAGTTGCCTTTGTCCGAAACATACACGTCGCGGGGGTGCTTCTTGTTCTCGCCGGGGTAGGCCACACGGTTGTCGCCGTCGTCGAGCTTGCCGCGGCTCGAGACGTAGGCGCGGCGTTTGTAGCCCTTGTCGGGGTTGCGGCGGAGCCGAACCGTGGTCTTCACACCGCCTTCGTTGGTGACGTTCGGCATCCGGCGCGGCTTGCGTGGCGCTTCGCCGCGGGCGATGGCGCGGTTGCGCTCCTTGGCCGTCTTGTAGGCCGCCATCTGCTTGTCGTGCTTGGCCTTCTCGATCTCAAACAGACGGTCGATCCGCTCGGCCTTCTCGCGCTGCTCGTCGGCCCGGCGCTGGTCGGCGGCGGCCTTGGCGTCGGCCCTCTTCTGGGCCGCCTCGGACTTCTTGCGGGCCTTCTCCTCCGCCGCCTCGAGCTTGGCCATCTTCTTGGCGGCCTCGTCGGCCTTCTTCTTGGCCTCCTTCTCGGCGGCCTTGGCCTTAGCCTTCTTCTCGCGCTCGGCCGCCTTGGCCTTGGCCTTCTTCTCCCTCGCGTCGGCGGCGTCCTGCTTGCGCTTGGCGGCGCGCGCCTCCTTCTGCTCCTCGGTCAACTTGCGAGCCATGTCAGTGAACGGTATATGGTGCGGCGGAAAAATATGTGGCGCGATCATTCGAGGCGCGGCGCCCCCGCCTCGTCGACAACGCTGAGCCCGGCGGCCTCGGCCTTCAGCCAGACCCCTGCGCGCGCGTCTTCGCGGTTGACGCCGACGGGGAACGGCCGCAGGTTCCACGCGTGGGCGACGGCCGTCGCGCACCGCGGATCGGGCAGCGCCGCGGCCAGGCGGGGGAAGGCGGCGACGACGGCGCGGCGGCGCTCTGTCTGGGAGGGTACGTCCCGGAGCAGGTCGACGAGGAAGCCGGCCAGAATCGGGCGGTAGGCTTCGAGGGTGTCGGCGTAGACCGCGTCGAGCTCGCGCGGCGTCAGCATGTGGCCGGCGGCGGCGGCGTCCTCGATGAGCGTCGTCGCCATGGCGTACCGGGAAGCCTTGATGGCGGCATTGTCCCCGTCCTCGGAAATGTACTGGCAAGCCTTTATCAGCTTGCGTGTGTTGTCTCGGAGGTCGTCGGGGGTGGGGGTGGCCGGGTCCATGTCACGGGGTCGGCTATAAGTCGGCGCGATCATACCAAATAAAAAATAATTATGTGACTTACTCAAGGCGCGCGGCGATCTCACAGCCGTCGCGGACGAGGCTCCACCCGTTGCGCAAATCCGGAACGACTTGCCCGCCGGGCCCGTCGTTGTACTTCCGCCGGTTCCACGCGGCGACGTAGGCGAACCGCTTTGCCACCTCCCACATTTCGTTCCTGCCGGGCTGGAGCGCGAGAACTCGCGCGCTGAAACTAAGGACGCCGACGATCGTAACAGCCACTTCGTTGTCATCCTTGTTCCCGAAAGGAGGCCCGCACATCATCCAGGGGTCGCGGCGGAACAGGTCGGCAATCTCGCGCTCCGACTGCTCTACAAGCTCGTGAACGTCTTTGGGGAAGAATGTCGATTTGCCCCGGGCAACGGGGACGTAGCCGATCGGGGCTCCAGGGTCGCAGCGCTCGGGGGTGGCGTAGCCCATAAAAGGCCAGATCGCGTTAAAGTCGTGCCATTCTGGGGTCCCGTGCGCGATGGGCTCGGCGCCGAGCTCGCAGGTTACTCGGGGTGTGGCGGCGTCGGTCATGTCACGGGGTCGACTATAGGTCGGCACAGTCGTACCAAATAAAAAATAATTACGTGGCTTACTCGTTCACCGCCTCGCCGTGGGTCTCCCACTCGGGCTGGGCCCGCTCGCCGACGCGGGCCCAGTTGAGCCCCTTGTAGGCGCCGCCGGCCGAGCGGGGCAGGACCAGCGCCTTGACCATGAACCGTTGCGCCATGGTAAACGCCTGGCCGTTCGGGACCGTCGACGCCGACGGCTTGACCCGGGCCATGGCCGACGAGACGGCGACGGCGCGCCCCGTGAGCAGTAGCGAGGCGTACAGCGACTCGGACGCGTCGCCGAAGCGGACGAGCCCGGACCGGTCGCCGTCGCCCTCGGTCACCGCGAAGGCGCGGACCGGGTCGAGCGCGCGCCCGCCGGTCGATATGCGCCCGTGGACCTCGGCGAGCTGGTTGACGTCGCGCAAGATCAGGTCGCGATCGCTGACGCCCTTGGCGCGGGCCTTCTCGCGGCCCTGGCCGTAGATGCCGTAGAGCTTGGGGGCCAGCAGGTAGGCGCGCGACTCGCCGTAAACCTTGTCGTCCTCGGCCTCGAGGTCGCCCAGCGCCTTGCCGCCGTGGCGCTCGGGGTCGAGCTCGGGCAGCGCCGCGCGTAGGCGCTCGTACTCGGCGACGCGCAGCAGCGCGCTGTCGGTGTCCATGTAAAGCACATCGTAGTCGCGGATAACGAACAGCCACATGTAGGCGCGGGAGTAGGAGTAGATCAGCGAGCTGAGGTAAGCCGGCTTGGCGCGGGCCGCGTCGTACTCGGCGCCCTCGGGCTTGCGGCCGACGAGCAGGCAGGTTTCGGCGCCGAGCGGAATCCACTCGTCGGCGCGCCCGTCGCGGAAGTACTTGGCCTCGGCGCGCAGCTGGCGGCGGCGTCCCTTCACGAGCTTGGCAACGTAGTCGTAATTCTGCTGGCCGACCTTCCCGCTGAGCGAGTTCATGACGAGTTTGCAGGCCTCGCGCTTGGCCGGGTTGTAGTCGGGGGAGCCGGCGGCCTTCAAGCCGTCTTGGGCGTTCTTCTCGGTCATAACGCCGGCCAGGTACGAGCCGAACAGGTCGCGGCGGGCGGCCGGCCAGTAGTAGCCGCCGTGTACCTCGACCTCGCCGCCAGCCAGCCGGATCAGCTCGATGTCGCACTGCGTGGCGTGGGTGTCGAAGCCGCCGGCGCAGCGCCAGTCGAGGGCGTCGCCGGTCTTGCGGGGAAGCACGGCCTTGGCCGGGTCCTGGCGCACCACCGTGACGCGGTAGAGCCCGACGAAGCCGGGGCGGTACACGTCGGTGGCCACGGCGGCGCCGGTCGGGAACGACGCCCACAGCAGCTGGGGCGCGCGCGCGTCGACGAGCTCGGCATTCTGGGCGCTCATAATGGTGGGGTAGAGGCTGACGACGTCGACCATGCGCATGTCGGCTTCGATGTACGGCGCCTCGGGGTGGAACACCTGGACCCGGCCGCCGGTCATGGCCGCGCGCATAAACGTATCCTCCTCGCGGGTCGCGGGCGCCGGCGGGGTCGGGATGTTGTGCGCCGCGAGGTGGGCGAGCCAGCCGGCGTAGGACGCGCCGGCCACGGTGCTGGTGGCCTTCTCGCCGGCCGGCACGCCGGTGACGGCGCTCAGCGCCGGCAGCACCTTCATGTAGAGGCTGGCGGTGCTCAGCACGTCATAGATCAAGTAGCGGTCGAGGTCGGCGCCGTGGGCGGCCATCCACTGGTCGAACGTGCCGGCGATGCGGGCGGCCTGGATGTCGGCATGGGTGAACACGAACGGCACCAGCTCGGAGACGCGCGACGTGTCGAGCTTGGCGGGCAGGGTCTTCCACGAGGCGCAGGCCGAGGCCAACGAGCCTTGCACCAGCTTGCAGAGGTCCAACGAGCTGTGGCGCCCGATGCGGAGGCCGCGGATGGCGTTGCCCGTGTAGAACACTTCGGTCAGCGCGTCGCAGGCGCACGCCGCCTCGGCCAGCAGGTAGTTGTCGAAGCGGGCGCCGTTGTAGGTGATGACCTTGACCCGGTAGCGGGCCAGGCGGGGCGACAGCAGCTCGGCCACGAAGTCGCGGGCGCAGTTGGGGCCGGCCAGGATCTGGACCCGCTCGCGCTGCAGCGCCGGGCGAAAGTCGCCGTCGGGGTACTCGGAGGGCTCGAAGAAGATGAAGCCGGCGCGGTAGGGCTCGATCTTGCACGTCGCCGGGTCCCACGTCGTCTCGAAGTCGAGCACGCAAAGCATCTCCTTGTAGCTGCGCCGCTTGCGCTCGGGCTCCTCGAAGTTGGCGCCGCGCCACGGCCGGCCCTGGGCCAGCACCCGTTCGCGCAGCTCGGCCGGCTCGCGCATCTTGCCGACGTCGCCGGTGATGGGGCAGATGTAGGGCGTGTTATCGCGGGTAATGTGGTAGTAGTGGCCGTCCTGCAGCAGGACCCGCGCCTGCTTGGGCAGCGCCGCGCCGCCGTAGGCGATGACGTCCGGCGCCGTCTCGACCCGGCAGCGGTTGTGGCCGTCGCCGTCCTCGAACGTGCGGGTAATGACCGGCTCGGGGCCGAACACGGTGAAGCCGACGCCGAACGCGCCGGCCAGCCGCTCGAGGTTGTCGGCCGTGGCGGCGATGGGGCCCGGCGGGATGCCGAGCAGCTGGCGGACGCCGGCATTGCGCATGACCTTGCCCGCGGCGTTGAGCGGCTTGGTCGTGCCGACGGCGCGCGCGACGGCCAACAGGCAATCGCCCTCGGCCGACTTGTAGGACACGGCGCGATACCACGGGAAGTCGTGGCGGGTGCCCGTCGACGCCTCGGAGCCGCCGGCCTCCTCGGGCACGTAGCCTATGGCGAACTCGTCGCCGATGACGACGAACACGCCCAGGATCGGGTCGGAGCCCGACGCGTCGCCGGTGGCGCTGAGCACCTCCATGATGCGGCGCGCCAGCTCGGGCGCGGTCAGGTCCAGGCCAAATTCGTCCTCCGGGTCGGGCTCCAGCGACACGGTGCGAAAGGCGCTGTCCTGGGGGCTGTCGGGGTCGACGGCGCGGATGTAGATGTTGCGCGCCGTCAGCAGGTAGCCGGTCCGCACGACCTCCACCACCGTGGCGGCCAGCGTCTCGGGCGACGTGATGGCGCCGGGCTCGGCGGCGCGGTACCACTGGCGGTGGAAGGCGTGGCCGCGGAACTGGGGCGGGCCGTGGGGCACGACGGGCACCGCCACATACGCGCCGCCCTCGGCGAAGACGGGCAGCGGGGGCGCGTCGGCCGGGCCGGCAGCCGCGGGCTCGTCGTAAAGCTCGGCGAATTTGCGGCGCCGGCGGACGGCGTCCAGCTCGTCGGCGAACGGGTCGGCGCCGAGGTCACCGGCGGCGGCGGGGCCGGCGGTCGCGTTGGGGTAGGGGGTCGACATGCTATCTATGATGGGTGGTGGGTCCAATCACTTTTTGTGCCGCGGGTCCCGAGGGTCCGTGGTATATGGGTGACGAGACGGCGGCCGGAAAAAAAAATAATTAACTCGCTACCTCTCGGCGGGGTCGCGGGTCATTTACATGCGGCGGCGGACGAGCTTGCCATGCTCGTGGACCAGCTCGGCGGTGCCGACGCTGCAGATCTCGTAGGCGCCGGCCGTGGTCGACGTGACCAGAAGCTGCAGGTTCTTGAGCTCCTGGGTCGGGAGCCCGCCCGTGAAGCCCGACGAGCGAGGGTAGATGGCCAGCGGCAGCACCGGCACGCGGTCCGAGCCCGTGGCGGCATCGACGGCGCGGCCGTAGCCGAATACAGCCGCCTCCAACGCGGCCTCCTCCTGGCCCTCGGCGGCGGCGGTGCCCGTGCGGAAGTACTCGCGGCCGTCGATGAGGCACCGGGCAATGAACAGGTTGCTGGTCGCGAAGTCACCGCAGTTGGCGCCGAAGAAGGTGACCGCGGTCGTGCTGAAGACGTGCAGCGACTCGCAGTTGCCGACGACCGACGACAGGTCGTTGGCCTGGGCCGTCACCACGCCACCGGTCACAACCTGGTCGAACGACTGGAAGTCGCGGTACAGGTGGGGCACGTGGGCGCCGGCCTCGACGGTGGAGCCGTCGATAAACGAGGCCTCGTAGTACACGATGGAGCAGCTCGCGATTGCCTCGGCGGGGGCGTAGGCGGTCGCGAGGTTGGTGCTGGCACTGTTGTTAAACGTGATCTCGAACGAGATGTTCGAGCGGATGTCCGACAGCGGGACAAACGTCTGCGCCTGGTCGGCGTGCCCGTCGGTGATGCCCCAAGGGGTGATCAGCGGAATGCACACGGTCTTGGCGCTGCCGAGATTGGCGGTGCCGCCCATGGCGAACATGATCGCTTCGGCCTGCGCGCGGGGCAGGTAGCGAAGCCACGCCTTGAGCGCCGCGCGGTAGTTGCCGTGCTCGGCCAGCACCTCGGAGCCGCACAGCACGCGCATCGAGCGGATCACGTTGAAGCCGACATAGTTGTGGAAGGTGTCGGCCCCGCCGGGGTCGGCCAGCGACACGCGCAAGAACGCTTGGCCGAGCCACGCGGCGCCCGCAATGCGGATCTGCACGCGGGTGTTGCCGGCCGCGCCAATGCTGGCGTCGGTAACGGTGTGCTCGACCTTGTTGAGCGCGCCGGGGAGGGCCAGCGCCGTGTGCGGCATGTGGGCATGAACCGGGACCTTGACCGCCGCCGAGGCGATGAGGGCCGAACCGAACTTGAGGGACTGACGCTTGATGTAGTCTGCCATTGAGGGTGGGTATAAGAGGGGCACGCGGCCACAGTAAATAATTACCCGCTCGCCCCCGCCCTATACCGACACCAATGAACGTCATCGCGTCCGCCACCTCGGTGCCCGTCCTCTCGGACGCCGCCGCCATCCTCGTCGCCGACAAGGTCGCCGACAAGTCCATGTCGCTGCCCTCCATGGGCAAGGCCGGCGTCGTCTACGCCACCTCGGTCGCCTACGATGCGGCCCTGAAGCCCGTCGTTAACGGCGCGCTCCCCGCCGCCGACTCGATGGCCGCCAACCTCGTCGCCAAGACCGCCACATTCGTCGCCGTCGAACGGCTCATGGGCATGGTCCTCGGGGGCGGCATGCGCCGGCCGCTTATGTCGTCGTTCCTCGTCAACGGCGCCGGCCTGCTCGGCTCCAACCTCGCGCAGCCCTATTTCGGCATGATGCGCCGCGGGACCTCCGGCACCGTGGCCGCCGCCGCGTCGGCCCGCCCGATCGTCGCCAGCGGTTAAAGGCTGATTGTTTACCCGCGCTGGAACTCTTTTTGTGATATACCTCACCGACAATGGCCACCACCTCCCGCGGCGACACGCTCACCGTCCTCCGGCTCTCGTCGGCCGACCGCACCAGCGGCACCAACGACGCGCCTGTTTGGCGGCTGGCCCGCCCCACCCTGGTCCGCCGCGCGCTCGTCTCGGCGGCCACCATCCCCAACACGATGTACACCATCGTCGCCGGCGTCAGCGCCATCATCCCGACGAGTCTCGGCAATGCTACCATCACGGCCGGCGTCTACACGCCCACGACCCTGGCGGCGGCGGCGCAAACGGCGTTGGTTGCCGTCGACGCAACCTTTACCTGCACCTACTCGGCGGCGACCCTCCGCTTCACCATCGCGCGCGGCGCCGGCGTGTTCGGCCTCAACTGGGCTAGCGGGTCCGCCGCCAACGCGCGCCGCGAGCTCGGGTTTGCCGCCACCGACCTGGCCGCCGCCGCCACCTACACGGGGGATGCCGCTGTGTCGGGCTCCGAGCCGGCCGCCATCCTGCTCCGGTCGGCCGAGCTGTCGGGCTGCGCGGCGCCCGGCGTCTACGCGGCCGGCAACGTCGAGGACTCCACCACCGTCGCCCGCGTGCCGCTGGCCGGCTCGCTTGGGGTCGGCGCGTCGTCGTATGAAGCCGTCATGGCACTGGAGTCGCAGATTTACAGCACCACCGGCATCGTGCTGCGCGAGTTCTCGATTACGCTGTGGGACGCCGCCAGCGGGCGCGCCGTCAGCCTCAACGGGGCGCCGTGGACGGTCGAAATCACGCTGTGGGTGAACGAGGACAAGACGCGCGGGCGGTAATTAAAAAATTCGGGCACTTTGCGCCGTCCTATTGCGCGTATTTTTCCGGCACCCGGTACCATGCGAGCATCTTGGCGGCCCGCGTCTCGCGCACACGCTGGTCGATGACCAGCGCGCGGTAGTTCCCCGTACACTCCTGCAGGATCCCCCGCGCCAACTTCTCTTCGGAGTCGGGCACCACCCCCGACGGCAGCCGCACCCGGCCCACGTCGTCGGGCGCAATGCAGCCCTTAATGCTCTCGTCGCGGATCAGCTTGTTTTCGACCCCCGACCGGCAGCGGAGCAGAAAGATCAGGTCGGCATTCTTGCGGACCGCCGGCGCCAGCGCCCCGGACCAGGCCTGGGAGACCAGCACCACCGATATGCGCGAGTGACGGCCCTGGGTGAACAGCTTGGTGACGGTGTCATTGTTGCGGAGGTCGCTTGTTAACACGTCGTCCAGCACCAGCAGCACGCGGGGTGCGTCGTCGCCGCGCCGGTTCTGGGCCTCGACGAGCCGGGCGATGTGGCTGGCGCCGTCGCGGGCGAAGTCGATGAAGTTGACGGGCTCCGGGTCGTCCCCCAGCTGGACCGGCTCGACGAACTCGCGGTAACTGCGGAGGGTGGCCGGGCTGTTGGAGTACACGAATGTGAACTTGAAGCCCTCGGAGACCGGGGCCTTGCGGATGCGCTGGCGGTAGAGGTGGCGGAGGAGCACCGATTTGCCTTCGCCGCGGGCCGCCACGATGAGGATCGACGGGAACTTACCGCGCTCGAGTAGGTCGCACAGGTCCCATTCCGGGATCGACTCATGATCGCTGTCGCTGTAGTCGCTTGCACTGCCTGCGCTCATCGCCGAAGCAGCAGGTATAGGACCGCGACCATGACGCCGGCGCAGATCGCGAGGCAACCGGCGGCCCACTTCGCGGCGGTCATGGCCTCTTGCTTCAGCCGGCGTTCCGTCTCGGCGGCGTACTCGTCGTACTGGCGACGCATCTCGCGGGCCATCCCCAGCGCGACGAGCGCGGCCAGCGGCGCCGCGGCCACTAGAGGAGCGGCGCCGCCGTCACTTTTTTTGCCGTGGAGCCCATCGCGGCGCTCATGATGAGCCCATAGCGGGCCCACGGGCTCGACACCAGCTGCACAATGGGGTCGCTGGGGCCGGCCTCCAACGCGATTTCCTTCATGACGCCTTTCATGGCCGTGTGGACGTCGGGGCGGCCCAGGTAGTCGCCGGTGCCCTCGAGCACGTAGCCGCCGGGCTGCCAGACCTGCGACGCCTTCTCGACGACCTCGACCGTGATGCGGTTGAAAGTCGCCATGGCCTCGCCCAGGGTCTCCAGCGCGTCGGGGTTGAGCCCGGACGGGTCGTACTCGTCTAGCTCGCCGAACTCGGCGGGCAGGGGCACGCGGCCGACGCCCTTGGCGGTCAAGTCGGTGAGCATCTCGACCATTTTGGCTTTCTTGTAGCGGCTCACGTCGCGGCGCTTGAGGTCCTTAAAGGCGGGGTTCTCGGGGTCGGAGTCCCAGCGCTCGTTAATGGCGGCCAGCAGCTCGGGGCGGGTCATCCCCGACAGGTCCGCGGGCTTTGCCACCGGCTCCGGTGGTGGCGCGGGCTCGTCTTGCTCGTTGTCAGACCCGAGATTGTCGGGGCGGACCATATCGCTGACCTCGGCAAGGTATGCGTTGTCGTCGTCCATGTCTTTGGCGGCGTGGGTATATGACGGCGCCACAAAAATAATCTACCGGTGGCAGGCTTACGCCGACGAGCGCTTACCGCGCTTGAACATGCCGGCTTGGTTGGCGGCGTAGGCCGCGCCGCCGAGCACCGTGATGCCAATGATCCACGGCAGGTACTTGCCGATGTCGCCAAAGATGTCGCCCGCGCTCTTGGCCATACCGCCGGCCCCCTCGGCGATGTTGCCGATGGCGGTAACGCCCTGCTTGAGCGTGTTTTCGATAACACGCGCGTCGGTCAGGAGGTGGTCGGCGACCGACTCGCCGGCCTTCTCGACCTTCTGAACAGTTGTCTCGACTTTCTGAACAGCGCTCTCGGCGGTGTGGGCAATCGCGTTAGCGCCGGCGACGACGGGCTTGGTGATGGGCGCCGTCACGTTGGCGACGACGTGGGCCGCCTTGGAGATCCCGGAGGTGGTGGAGTGCCACACGTTGGAGAAGAAGCCCATTGTTGTGAGGGTATAGAGTTGCGCGCGGCGGAATTGTAAATGTCGGTCGCCGCCATCGCCACCATGGTCAGCCGCGAGAACGCCGGCCGCGTCGCCGTCGACGCCGCGATTAACGCCGCCGCCGAGCTGACGATAATGCCGAAGGCCCCGGGCAAGACCCGGAAGGACCTGCTTATTGAGGGCGTCATTAACTCCGCGCTATGGCACTACGCCTTGGCCGAGCCCGCGTACGAGTTCACCGGCGCCGAAAACTGTATGCGCCGGCGGCTGGCCGTGAAGGCGGTGGCCATGGCCGGGCTGTACGCGCTGCAGCAGTGGTCGGACAGCGTCCCGATCGACCTGCGCCGGGCGGTGATCTACGGGATGACCCAGGGCGGTGCCGAGTACGCCGAGCGGTGGTTTGGCGTGTGAATAGCTGTAGATTGCGCGAGCGCTCCGGGCGCCGGGGCGACCCGTGCGGGGTCTGTGCGGGGGTCGGTTTGCTAAGTTCTGCGATTTTTTGGGGCGGGTTTGTGGGTCTGGGAGGGGTGTGGCGGCCTGAACGGGCGCTGGGCGCGGTGGAAAGTGGGTCGGAGAGGGGGGTAGGGGAT
>JACCDY011376168.1_pt1 | contig 14703 bp, 12 predicted proteins | sample 7446391 | NCBI WGS metagenome assembly JACCDY01 (sample SAMN15323451, study PRJNA562643) | freshwater metagenome | isolation source: river surface water | place: USA:Blue River Watershed | collected 2017-08-18 | reverse complement strand
GGCACAGGCTAAACTTCGCGAGGGATACCGTAAACTCCAACAGCTCTACAATCAGCACCTTATGGCTGTGTTGGGAATTCTGGGCAAGCTCTTTGTCATTACCCCTGCGTTTAAGAGTGTCCTCGTGCTCCCTACAGGTGGCCAAACGAACGAGCCCATTCTCCAACTCCACCCTGGGTTCGTCCAGGAAAATGCCGCGGCGTACCTGGAACGCGTGACGAAGGAGGCAATTGTCCTGTTGGACAAGCACTACGCCGCAGTGGAGGCGACATATGCAGATGCCGTGTCCTTCCTCGTGGAATTCCAGAAAACGGGTGTTGCTCCTACAGCTCCTGCAAAAACGGGTGGTCGTCATAACACACGCCGCACCCGTGGCGCTGCCGCAACCAAAGCACGCTACAGTTCATTCCGTAAGAAGAGGGTTGCTAGACGATGAAAGGCAGGTGGTAAGTAATTGTAAATATACGTTGTATGTACACCGGCGGTTCCAAACCGCCATGGTCGTGGCCAGGTGGCTTTACAGCCCCCCTGCCAGGATGCTGATGTCGCAAAGAGGAGGCCTGGTGCGAGGCCTTCGGCCTCGTCCTTCGCGACGAGCTGGGCCCCCACCGCTTCCAACATCTCCCTTGCCCTCTCAGGTGTTACCAAAGGTTCGTAGAGGTCTGCGCAAAACATGACTTCCCACATACGCCGACCACGCTGGCCTCCATTGAAGGTCTTTCGTCGCGTATCCGAAACGACAATATACACGGGGCCTACGCGCCAACAATACAAGGGGTCTGCGGGGAGGGATGTAGGAAACGCCGCCTCCGTCAAGGTATCCCAACGCGGCATGTATGTCGTCCAGGTATGCCGGAACGCGTCCCAGGATACAGGAACACACGCAGAGCCAGCGCTACCGCTAGTGCTAACGCTAGTGCTGGCGCTAGTGCTAACGCTAGTGCTGGCGCTACCAAGTTCGGCGAGGTCTATGTGAGCGTACGTATGGGTTGCTACGTAAGCTATATTGCGCGGAGGTGCTTCACGGGACCAGAAAAACGCCTGGGCACCTCCACGATTGATGATATGGTCCACCCAGGCTATGAGCCATCCTCCGAGATGCCGACCCCGCCAGGCGTGATGTATACAAAGTCCCTCAATGATAAAGGCTGTTGGGAGTTCCAGGGACCCGAGGCGGAATCCCGAACCGAGTGTACGACATACAATCGTACCAAGGATACCTTTTGCATTCGTTGCATCCTTCACATAGAGCACTAGCGTCGTGGGATTTGTAAAGAGTGTTGTTAACCATTGGGGACTCGCGTCCATGTACCAATCCTCTCCGTTGTAATGGTTGCGCCAAAAGGTGGCTATTTCCGCGGCTTCTTTGGCTGTCGTCGCTTTCAGGGGTTCCTGAAATCCCATGAACGCCTGAGGTCGTGGACGGCCCTGGGGCCGAAGAGCACGGGGGGTACGGTCCCAGATTTTCAACACATCCCACGGCGTCGGTCCGGCTGTATGGTTGGTACTCCAGAACTGACTAGTATTCGTTTCCACTACCGGCTCGTCAGTCAAAAATTGAAAGTGCGACATCCTCTGCTATATATCTGTTGGACATTACGGTTAAACCCTACAACCCCTTCAACCTCTACAAACTCCTGCCTCTCCTCCCTCCTTGATTCTTTCTCCTAACTTGCTAAGAATGGACCACAGTACTCTACATTCCCTGAATCTCATTCCCCTCAACCTGTTGGAACTTCTGAACAAATCGGAACTCCCAACAGTCGCCCCTACGATTACGGCGCCTCTGAAGACCGAACCGGTTTCTAGGCCTCCCCAAAAACGCTGTGGTTCCTGCAAGCATAAACTCGCGTTGAGTGATATGGCGTGCCGTTGCGGTATTCGCCACTGCTCGGCACACCGACTCCCTGAGGACCACGCATGCACCTACAATCACGCAATGCGTGAGAGGACGCTGTTGGAATCCCAGCTAACCACCTGCGTATCCGACAAAATGAGGGACGAACGCATTTAGATGCCTAGGCCTAACCCAGTACTAGTGCTAGCGCCAGTAAGTCCTACAATAAACGCATCATAATCTGAACATAGGGCTGTGTCCAAATTATGATTGAGCTTTACAATATCGCATAAAATATCATCGGATACACCCACCTTTTTCCCCGTAAAGTAACGGGGCCAATAGACGATGTTGGAAACCTCGGCACCCTTGTGTTCCACACAGAGCCGATTGTGTACGAGGTCCTCCGCAGATTGGGGGAAACGTGTGAAGTGTGGGGAGGCACGGAGGTATTTTTTACAGATGTGAAGGAACTGCCTGAGTTGGTCATAGGTGTACACCAGTGTAATGTACTTCACGGGGGTATTTTGCAGGAGGATTTGTTGGGGCATGACGGATTCCAGGGCTTTCAACAACTGCGAGGGCACATCCGTTATATGGAAGATTTCCTCCACGGTTTCACGAAACGCCGTAGCACGCCAATGCTCATTCAACAAACTACGACCGCCGAAGCCACTTATGGTAAGCTGACCCTGCTTTCGTTGCATACCCGCTAAGAATGTACGGTCCCCTACAAACATACAGCCCGCTCCATAATACGTTTCACTATACATGGCATCGTGCTTCGCCCAGGCAGTTGAGGCCGTCGCTGATATAGAATGGCAATGTCCCATTGTATTCTAGAATGTGAATACACTCTCAACATGTCGCCTGCGAAAGACATCACTTTTGTCTTCGTCTTCGTCTTCGCGCAGGCGACAATTACCATGGTGGTCATATGAATCGTCTTCGCCCGAAGACGTCGTCTTCGGTCCGTGAAGCAAAGGAGGGTATACCCCATGGGAATGTGAATGAAAAACGAATTCCAAAAGTTTCAAAAAAAAAGTTGGCGGACTTTGGCGAAGAATGTTTTTGCGATCGTTGTTGAGAGTGAGGAGGGGGTCCTCGTTCGTCTTGCGAGCGAAGACGATTGCCACGATTCCTATGCCTCCGATGGGAATTGTCTTCGCGCATGAGACGATTCCTATGCCTCCGATGGGAATCGTCTTCGGGCGAAGACGTCGTCTTCGGTCCGTGAAGCAAAGGTGGGTACACCCAATGGGAATGAGAACGATCACGAATTCCAAAAGTTTCAAAAAAAAAGTTGGCGGACTTTGGCGAAGAATGTTCTTGCGATCGTTGTTGAGAGTGGAGGGGAGGGGTGGTGTTCGTCTTGCAAGCGAAGACGATTACCATGGTATACCTGACTGTACAGAGGAATACCAAGGAGACCAAGGACCATGGGGGACCTGTTGAGAACGGAGGAATACACCAGCATACCCTCCAGGTTTACCCTTGATACACTTTGGGCAAATTCTATGAATACCATCGTGTTTTGCTGGGCAAAACAAGGCATTTAATCTCATAGTATACGATGAATTGCATAGGTATGTTCCCAAAATTACCAAGGGTATTCCTGGGAATATCTGTGAGGCCTGGCGGCCAAGGGCCGCTAGGCCGAACCGAGGGAATACCAAGGTGTATATTCGCCGCTTCGCAACCCAAACGAGTTGGGGGGTCTTGGCGTTTTTAGGAATTCCAAGGACCCATTGGGGGACCTGTTGAGAGCCGAGCAATGTCAACACTACCAACATGGTACCCATTAGCGAATAAAACAAAAGAGGTACTGGTACTCGTACCCGATGGACGTCAAGTCAATGTACTGCTTGTACTTGAAGCCCACGGATTCCACCTCACTTACAATCTGCGCCATGGTGGGCATACGAAGTGTATGTATCTGCTTGCGTTTTCGGCCATCCGCAAACGAGAATGTTTCCTTAAAGAGGGCCTTGGACCCATCCAGGTCAAACTGGGCCTCGTAGTCAAACTTATCAAATGATACCTTACTATGCGTCACGCGCTCCTTGGCGTATTTTTGGACCGAGAAGGCGATGAAGGGTGACGCCGATTCCAGGATGGGGTCAAACTTCTCACGGTTCACCAGGTGCATAACGAGACAGCCGCCGGGTTGCAGCCAATTGTAGAAGTTCTGTAAGGCAGCCGTGCGATTCTGCAGGTAATAGAAGGTAAAGTAGTAGAGTGTAAGGAGATTGTATTCACCCGCTGCGGCAGTTGCGGTATTCTCGGCATCCCCAACACGTAACTCGGCCTCCTTGTGTAATTGGCGACCGCGTGTAATCATACTCTCAGAACGGTCAATACCAACAGCCTTTGCGACACCGAGCTTCTTAAAAGCGGCTACTTGACCGCCCGTGCCGCACCCCACGTCCAACACCTGAATATGTGCAACTTCGGGTTGGTATGTTTTGGCCCAGCCGAGTGTTAGGGTTACTTCGGCATCCTGGCGTTCCTTGCCGGCGACGATTTGGTCGTATATCTTTGCGTAGAAATCATCAAAGAGCAGGTCCGTACCAATAACAACGGTGTCTGTTCCTCCAGCTTCTTCGGGATTCGCAAATCCCTCCATATCCTCGTCGGCAATAGATGATACACGTTTATGATGCATGCTCCATCGCAAAAAGAGGTAATTGGTCACCAGAATAGCGACCATAATCACCAGAACAATTTGGAGTGTATCCAGGGCCCACGATGACGATGACGAGGACGACGACATTCTTACTGTGTTGAGGGATATTCCGTCCGCCCTGACGCGTATTAATGATGACGACGCTTCTTTTTCTTGTGCTGTTTAGGCTCTGCAGTCTCTACAGGTGCCCTCACTTCTTCGGGTTCATCCTGTTTGATAGGAGCAGTCTCAACAGCTGGTGCTTCTGTTGCTGGCTCTGCAGTTTCAATGACAGCTGGTGCTGGTGCCTCAACCGGTACCTCAACGTGTGAAGGAGTAACTGGCGACGAAAAGTATCCACCCATTTTCTACATATCGGGAAAAGAAATGGGCAACGAAGCCGCATCAAAAGTGAAAAGGCGTAGGAGGGAGCATGTTGAGAGTTCAGGAACACAAATGTCCATGACCACTCTTTCACAAACCGTAGACTCCCTACATATCCCCAGCCTCGCTACGATGAATGGTCTTCCATCACCCTCTCGTGATAAGTACAGATTCTATCAATGCGTGTTGGAACCCATGAAATCCACCTGCTATGAAGTGAAACCGCCATTGCCCTTGTCGGATGCAGAGGGGAACCTTCGCATTCTACGCGTACCTACATGGCTTCCATCGGTTGCCGACCGTACGCTTATACGATGGAAGCTCTTTGCCGAGCAACGTACTGAATTTGGTAGCGTTAGAGACAACAGTGGTAGCGGCAGCAGTACGTACGATACGGGAACCCCAAAATCGCCCATCGCTTCAGAAAGGGTTCCTACGCCACCATGTCGGGTTCAGGAGGTGCTAGCGCAAGTGCAAACGCAAGCGCCATAGAAAAACACACACTTTGCGGGTATGGCTGGGGCGATGTAGGCGGTGCCTTAGCAAAGGCAGTGGCCGCAGGAGATATGACCAAGTCCCAGCGCTGGGCAGCCGAGCTCGTATGCTCCCCAGGCGGACTCGGGCGTCTTGAGGCCCATCTTTTTCACATCTGGGCCCAGGTGATGGGTCCAGGTATAGCACCCGGTTGGCCTCAGCTCTGGCTCAAGAACATCCAACACATTCGGCTCATATGGCACAAAGCGGGTGGTGATATTCGCACGGTACGCAATACACCTTCCGTACGCCAGGCGGTAGCCGAGGCAGTCGCGTGGCTCGTGTTGGGCGTGAAGAGGGCGCTACCGGCGATTCCGAAACCTGAGGACTGTTTTCGCGAGTCCGAGGCCATGCGCACCCGTCTGCGCAATGGTGGAGGTGCCGGCGACCAAGTCGCCTGCCGGCGCGTATGGGCGGGAGGTCAGGACGGTCCGGATCTCAAAACCATCGGGAACGAATTGGAGGCGGCCCTACGGGGGAATCAGACGCCGCGTATGCTTTTTTGGATTGTATGGCTCCTGACCATGGATACACTCAAGGAGTGTCCGCCGGTCAAAGAACGGGCGCCCCCAGACTTAACAGGCAAACAACGGAAATCCGTGGCCTGGTTTCTCGTGGCGCACCTGAAAGATATGCTGGAAGAGGCCCGTTCTATGCCGGCGGAGGATGCCCGCTGTATGTGGGAACTCCTGGCCATGACCTGGATGAAACTCGGCACTAAGGGCCGCCGCGACCTCTTTGTTACCATTGCCCTCTACACGCAGGAGAAATTCCAGAAATCCCTGGCGCTCGTAGCCACATCGCCTCCACCGCCCCCCATTGAAGGTATGAAACGCGCCATGTCCGACGTAGATGAACTATACGCCGAAATCGCCGAAGAGGCCCGACGTTTTATTGCCGAAATGCCCTACATTACGCAGCTGACACCCGAAGCCATTGCCTACGCGGCCGCCAAGAAACCCACAATGAACTCCATGGATAGGGTTGCTCTCGCTTATAAACTTGTGGGCCGGTAAAGTAGAAGTGATGGAGCGCATTAAGGCTATGGCCTCCAAAGTGGCGAATGCCGGTGGAACCGGTGCCACCTTTCCCTTACGAAATGTCATTTTCATATCCATCCTTGCACTCGCATGCTTCATCGTGTGGCTGAAATACAGGGGGACCTACGAAACGACAGGCAATGTGCGTGATATTGTCGCCACGCGCTACGCGAGTGCAACGGCGATTGTAAAGAGCCAAGGGTCGCGCTTCGGATTAGAGAAGTACTTGGACCCCTGTAAAGATGCCCAGGATACCGAGGCGAAGCTGTGTAAGGCCGATGATTTAGCAGTGCCGCCAAAAGTTACCGACATTGTCCTGAGCAATTTCTACTTTGCTACGGCTTACCTGACGGGTTGCTTTTTGCCTGTGGACGGCTCGCCTACCGGATCCGAATACGTCTTTTCAACGGATGCCGTGCGATTCGCTTGCCGAGGGGGCGCCCGTGCCTTCGTCATGGATATATGGCCAAGCATGGAACCCAATGAGGGATTCCGGCCCGTTCTACAGGTCGTAGAGGCGGGCTCCGACTGGCGTCGTACTTCCATGAACGCACTGGATTTCGGGACAGCTATTGAGACCATTGTATCCGAAATATACAGTGGGGGCGATATTCTCGGCAATTCCACGGGTACCAACACGCAAAATGACATCTGTATTCTATACCTGCGCTTCCGCGGTGTACCGCGCCTAGAAACGTATCGGGCCGTCGCTGCGGCTATTACCAAACACGCCCAGCCCCACTTGTTGGATCCATCGTTCGCCTATTGTCGCGGAGCGGGACGCTTGATTAAAACGTCCATTCGTGAGCTCAAGGGGAAAATGATATTCCTTACAAACCTCACAGTTCAGACCCTGCAAGACAATGCACCGCCCATATTCTCCCTTATGAATATGTGTGCGCCTTCACCCTCCTCCGAGGATACCACCTTGGTGAAAAAGAAGATAGAGTATACTCTGTCGGAATTGCAGAACTTGACGGACAAGGAAAAGATATCCAGGATTTCCTACATTCGGAATATGATTACCTTCGTAATGCCACCGGAGGGCGCAGAGGTAACCAATGATTGGGATTGGTATGGGGCGTACAATATGGGTATCCATTGTATTCCGATGAACTTCTTCGGGCCACGCGACACGGGTATGAGTGGTCGCTATTTTACGGAAGTGTTTGGACGTTATTCCTACCGCCTCAAGGCCGCCACGGTTTCCCTGGACGCCGTGGGCAAAAATACAGAGGCCTTTGAGCCGAATGTTGGTAGCAAAACGGTGTCCCTGCGATTGCCGATTACCGTGGTGCCTGAGGCACCTGTTGCCAGCGACCCTGGCACGGGCGATGGAACGTTGACCGTGAAGGGAGACCTGAGCTTGCAGGGCTTGGACCCCTGCGCGGCGCCCTTGGAGGCGCTTGTAAAGAGTACTACTGCCTTTTTGAGCAAGGATGCCTTGGGTGCCTACAAGGTCCCTACATCCGCTGCCGATAAACAGGAAATCAAGGTGATGACAGAGGCTTTCTACACAGGTAAGGTTGTGCCTGCGATGAAACAAATTGCAGACAATAAGTGCCTTGCGTCCGTGGAATTTAAAGACCGCTACAAGGAATTTTCGGACTTGTATGGAAAGGCCATAAAGGAAGTCTACAAACTTACGGATGGCGATGTGACCTTGAAGTAAGCCATCGTGTGGTAGTTACAAAAACATCCAAGACCACCTTGGGTGTTTTTGTAAAGATTTTACGGATTTACTGTTTGCACTTTTGCACCTCGCGCTTCACATATTGCACAATAAATGAGGAAAGTTTATGGGCTGAGCGAATGTCGCTCTTCGCACCACATGACTTGCACTTATAGCGCAGTGCCTCCTTTTTTACCGAAAGGACTATTTCGGGTAAAGTGCATACTGGACATAAGACATACTGGTCAATAAAGGCATTCAAGACCGTTTGTAGGGATTCCGCGGAATGTGTGCCATTTATGATACATCGTTCAAGTTCCGCATTGTATTTGACTTGTGTTGAGAGCTCGTAACTGAAGAACTTGACTGGAAACTCCGTGCATACATCTAATGCATCACAGACTTTGGGAAGGTTCAGTATTACTGTTTTGCAGCCATTGCCACGTCCTTCGTACACAATATCCAACTTGGGCATTGTGTAGCGGAAAGAAGGGTCATCGTTTACACGAGAACCGGTGATATTCAGAAGGGAAGATGCCATTTTTGAGCATGGGTTGGAATTAGTGGAAGGGAAAGGAAGGGGGAAGGGGACATGTTGATAGTGTTGGATATCCAAGGTTTCAATTTTTTCCCATAGACCTCTAATCCACCTCCTCTACCTTGGGTGGCTTATCCTCGTCTTCTGTTGCGCCAGTGCTATCGCTAGCAGTGCTATCGCCAGTACTAGCATCAGTGCTAACGCCAGCAGCATACAGCTTCATGAGCACAGGCTTGATAGCCTCTTCCCAGCCCTTCTGCTTCTCCTTCACATCCTCCACAACAGCCTCGCGGTTCTCATCCAACCAGGCCAACCCCTCGGTCACTACCTTCTCCACAGCGTCAATATCCTCGGTGCCCAACTGTTCCTTCACCTTCTCCTCGCGCACAGTATTGCGGGCGTTGTAGAGATACGATTCGCACCCATTGCGGGCCTCCACGCGCTCCATAACCGCCTTATCATCCGCGGCGTAGCGCTCGGCCTCGGCAATCATCTTCTCAATATCCTCCTTGCTACGGGACTTATCATTCGTGATGGTAATCTTGTTGGACTTGCCGGTGGACTTTTCAACCGCCGAGACGTTCAGGATACCATTGGCATCCACATCGTAGGTAATATCAATCTGTGGAACGCCGCGGGGCATGGGGGGAATACCGCCCAAATCAAACTCACCCAACAGGTCGCAGTCGCGCGTCATGGCACGCTCTCCCTGGTAAATCTTGATCTTAACCTGCGTCTGATTATCGGCGAATGTTGAGAATACCTGGGACTTCTTGGAAGGGATGGTGGTATTGCGCTTAATGAGGGCGGTCATCACACCACCGGCGGTCTCAATGCCGAGCGTAAGAGGGCAGACGTCCAACAGGATGATGTCGTTAATCTTCTCAGACTTGGTGCCACCGAGAATAGCGCCCTGTACAGCGGCACCGTAGGCCACGGCCTCATCAGGATTGATGGATTGGCAGAGCTCCTTACCGCCGAAGAAATCCTTAAGGAGCTGTTGGACACGGGGGATACGTGAGGAACCGCCGACGAGCACCACATCATCCACCTTATCCTTGGCGATTTTGGCGTCGCGGAGGACCTGCTCCACGGGACCCATGCACTTGCGGAAAAGGGTGTCGCACAAGGACTCAAACTTGGCGCGTGTGAGGGTGGCCGCGAAATCCTGGCCGTCCGCGAGGGAATCCACCTCCACCATGGCCTGCGAGGATGAGGAGAGGACGCGCTTGGCGCGTTCACAGGCGGTGCGGAGACGACGCAAGGCGCGGGGATTCTCACGGATATCCACCTTGGTCTTGCGACGGAATTCCTCGGCCGCCCAATCTACCAAAATATTGTCAAAGTCCTCACCACCTAAGTGCGTATCTCCCGCTGTGGCGCGAACCTCAAAAACACCATCTTCAATGGTGAGTAATGAAACATCAAATGTACCCAATTATGTTATCGCACGGCTCTTTATCCATGCCTCTTACGGTTTCCCGTAAGTTCGGACTATATCTTATTCCCAACACATGTTGGAAATCCTGGCACTCGTGGTTCGTTTTCCATGGCTACCAACATAGGTAGCTGTAGGATACTTGAACTAGTCTCTGAACCTTCATCCACTTTCATGGACGCTTGGCTGCGGATTACCCAATCCTTTTCTTTTTTACCATACCGCATCTTATTACAGTGCGCCCCAAACTCTATTACTAGGCTTGGTTGGTAGAAAAGGCTCTAAGGGGTTTCCCGTCAATTCACCAGGTTTTGTTTATACTCGGAAGCAGTTTACTGTAGTTTACCACCGAGATCAAAAATCAACGTATTAACTTCGCCCGCGCCCTTCTTCTTATCCAGACCGTAAGCAATGGCGGCGGCGGTGGGCTCGTTGATGATGCGCAAGACATTCAAGCCGGCGATAGCACCGGCGTCCTTGGTCTCCTGGCGCTGGGCGTCGTTGAAGTAGGCGGGCACGGTGACCACGGCATCCTTAACAGGCTCGCCCAAATAAGCCTCGGCGATGGCCTTCATCTTCTGCAGGACCATAGCCGAAATCTCCACAGCGTAGAACTCCTTCTCACCGTCCTTGGTTTCCACGGCAATCTTAGGGCGTCCCTTGCCATCGTCAAAGACCTTGTAGGGGAAGTGCTTGAGGTCGCGCTGGAGCTGGGCGTCCTTGAAGTCGCGCCCAATCATACGCTTGGCGTCAAAGACGGTAGAACGGGGGTAGGCGGCAGCCGCGGCTCTAGCAGCATCACCAATAAGACGCTCGTTCTCTGTAAAGGAGACCATGGAGGGAACGGTGCGCGCACCGGTTTCGCTCGCAATGATTTCCACACGGTCGTTCTGCCAAACGCCGACACAGGAAAATGTGGTGCCTAAATCAATGCCAATAACGGGTGCCATGATGCTCTTCTAATTTTGGAAACGTAGGGAACGCTTTAGATGTTTTAGGATGTGGTGGGCTATATAGGAAACCTCCTCAAACGGCCCCGCCGGTTCAGGAAATAAAAGGGACCTTAGGACGTGTTGAGAGTTGCGGCGTTTCAATTCTTTCTCGTGGCACGGTAGTGGGTACGACGTCTACGGGTCTTTTTAGCGTTCTTAACATGCCGCCTACGCGAATGGCTGCTATCGCTACCACCCCGCTGCGCAGCAGCAAACTTAGCATTAAAAGCCGTCTTGTACTGTTCATAGATACGCTGCTCGGCGGGGTCCTTCTCCTCCACTTGGTCCAAAACCGCCAACAGTTCCTGAGGGTACAGGCGTGCTTTACAGGTTGGATACTGCCAACACATGCCGAATTTCTGACTATCCTGTTGGTCCATTGTGGAAGACACGTAGTTGAAAAGCATGGACTTGGCGATTTGCTCACCGGCACCTGCGTGCATATTCACGGTGCCATCGGGCAACCTATGACGGAATTGTACAATACTCTCATCATCTACATCGTAATGGTTTTTGATGTCATCGGTTGCCTCGGCGTGTACAATGGGCAGGAGCTCTGCGTCACCAGCATTCGGATACGCAATATCAGGATAGTTTTCAGGAGCTCTGACGACATTGTTGGGAAATGCGGCAGTCTCAGCCAAAAACTTCTTTTCGGCAGTCATACGCTCTTTATTGGAAGCCGTAGTCGTCAAGGGACCATCCCACAACGCCTCTACAAGCTGATTCATAGCGGCGTGTGTTGAGAGTTCGCCGATGCGCTTGTTGAGTTCCAGGGCTTTGGCCCTGAGAGCATTAAAGCGCACCATTTTTTCGGGGGGTCCACCACCTCCGCTCGTTCTTCGGCAATCTGTCTCGTAGGGGTCACCATCTCTGTTAGCCAACTTTGCCTTCTCTGTATGAAGAGCCACCTTGTAGTGTTGATGATTTCCGCAAATGCGACCACATATGGTACACCAACAGATAACGTAATTGTCGGTGCGACGACCCCAAGCATCTGTTTTACGGAATTTGTAGCGATCGTAGAGCTTCTTGTTGAAGTAGCCGGTTGTATCCGCACAGTTATGGGTCATGTACATGCAGGACCCCGTTTCGTGCGAAATGTATTTGAGACACACGGGACACATGGAGTATAGGATTTCATCCGGATTAATGCGACCGAGTGAACGCGCATTGGTAGACTCACTGAATAGAACATCCATGAATTCCACGTCTTTCTTAGTAAAGCCGCCCCATGGGGCACTTGTGTTAGGGGCTTCTTCATCTACTGTCTGTCCACGGTCTCCTACAAGCGCCTTCAGTTCGGCTTTGTAGGGATTGAGGAAGTCCTCTTCCCATCGGGGATTGTGCTTTTGTTGGACTTCGTAATAACCACCACGTTGCTTTCTTCGGTAATTACCGCCTTCCATGTTGTCTTCATCATCTTGGTTGTCGTTTTCTTCGTTATTATCATCTTGGTTGTCGTTTTCTTCGTTATTATCATTATCTTGTTCCATGTAATCCAGGAATTCATAACCTTTTTGGTTGATGTAAGCGGCTGGCTTGATATCTAAGATTTTACGAGGATTCTCAACATAATCCTCGCTATCATATCCTTCCTCTAGTTTGTAATCTGGCTCTTCCTCCTCCCATTGGTAATTTTGGCATAAATAATCAACCGCGGTCCCTATAGTTGCGCGAAAAAGGTATTTGCGCGCCCAAGCAATGCCTTTACTGGTTTCTTCTAGCTCTTTCAAAGTTGTGCAACTTTTGGGCTTTACATCGCGCATATTCCAATACTGGGATGGCGGAACAACAGTTTGTCCGATACGAATCTCAAAGCCGCGCATATTGTACTTACGAATGCGATCTTGTAGGAACCGATTGCCGAGGGTAAAGACGGTCACATAATCGCCCTGAAGTGTCGCCTTCTTTGTGCGAATATCTTCGGGATGGGTAGCATATACTTCGCGACCATCATACCATATTTGGCAAACCGTTAAATCAAAGTTTTGTACAACATTTAGAGGTGTCGTGCGATTGCGTACGGCCATGATGTCTAGTTTGATACCTTCGGATCCTCTAGCTCCAATAGGTCGGAATGATTGTACTGTACGAATGCCATTGCGGCGCAAGAAAGAACTGCAATACTCAGAGGCTTTTATGTTGCGACGATTATCGTACTTTGTTCGGATAACTGTTAAAAATGCAGGAAGGTTCTTACATGGAACATAAATATCAATGTCCGTGCCAGAACCCCAATCTGTTTCACCCATGTTGAATGTGCGAAGAATTGAACCGCCTGCAATAAGGGCCCCTGTTTCTAACAAGAGCGTATCAATCTCCGGTATTTTTTCTTTAAGGGCTATGTAAGCTTCGCCCCGTCGGAACGCCGCAGCTCCCCCTGGTTGTGCTTGCATACTTAATTAGGCTTTGTAAAATCTGTACCGGGCAAAGGATCCCACGAAGGCCTCGTTTTGAAGTTGCCCCCATCTTGGGCGGCCCGAACAGCCAACATCTCCTGCATACGTGTCTCCATGGCCTTCGCGGATGCTGTGTTAAGAGTGTCAGATTTACCAGCATTTCCTACATTCCCAACAAACTTATAACGATTAATGGAACAGCTCATTCATTTCTGTATGTAGAGTAGAAAGGAATATGCCCGTTAAATCACGTAGGCAGCGACAGGCTTCCCGTATCACCAACAAAAGGAAACGCACCCATCGTCGGCGTTTGCAGGGTGGTGAAAATGTGGCAACTGCACCTCCCTCCGTATTCCCCTATCTCCGATTTCCGGATCTCTCGTTCGCTGGACTTTCCGTGTTAGTCACGGGGGGAGCCGGCTTCATCGGGTCCAATATCGTGGATGCCCTGCTCGCGGCGGGTGCCGCCAAGGTGCGCGTTCTGGACAACCTGGAAACGGGGAAGCTGGAGAACCTCGCAACAGCCAGGGCTGTCGGTAGCGGTAGCAACACGCCAGGCCGTTTTGAATTCATGGAGGGGGATATTACCGATGCAGCGACCTGTGCCGCCGCCTGTGCCGGCATGGATATTGTGTATCACGAGGCCGCCCTCGTATCCGTCCCCATTTCCATGGACGATCCTATGAAGAACCACGACGTCAACATTACGGGCACGTTGAATATGTTGATAGCCGCAGCAGCTGCCGGTGTAAGCCGATTTGTCTATGCCTCCTCCGCGGCCACCTACGGCGCGTTGTTGGAGTTGCCGAAACGGGAAGAGCAGACCCGCAATTACCCGTCACCCTACGCCCTCAGCAAGGGTGTGGATGAGGACTACGCGACGCTCTGGGCCGCCAACGCCAAGCTCGGCAAGGGCATGACCTGTGTGGGTCTCCGTTATTTCAACGTCTACGGTCCCCGGCAGGACCCGAAGTCCCCCTATTCCGGTGTCATTTCCATCTTCGCCGATAAGATTCGCGCCGGTCAACCTATGTCTTTCTTCGGTAAGGGCGAACAGACCCGCGATTTCGTCTTCGTATCCGATATTGTGCAGGCGAACTTACGGGCCGGCCTACACGATTTTGCAGGCACTGGACACACCAGCCGCGTCTACAACGTAGGAACGGGGGCAACGATTACCATGTTGGAAATGAAGGGAATC
>JACCDY010555258.1_pt1 | contig 14703 bp, 14 predicted proteins | sample 7446391 | NCBI WGS metagenome assembly JACCDY01 (sample SAMN15323451, study PRJNA562643) | freshwater metagenome | isolation source: river surface water | place: USA:Blue River Watershed | collected 2017-08-18 | reverse complement strand
TTTTGATGGACAGCGCTTTGTTTCAACACCAGCACTTGGTTTATGGAGTAGCCAGATGAGTGTGATCGGCGAAGTACTTATTCCCGAAGAAAAATTACGTAATGCCATGCAAGATGCATTAAATAACGGGAAGTCGTTTATTGAAGTAATTGACCAAGTCCTAGGCACGCCTTGGGATAGGGAATTAGAACCTTTTAGGTATGCCGGTGAAGGTATGCCAGTTAGATGGCTTCATCAAGTTAGTTAATTAAAGCGGGATGTTGCCGTGGTTTCCGCGGGCAAAACTTCCGTCTTTGTTACTACTTGCTGCCAGTGCTTTAGCCAAAGCTGTTCTTGTCTTAGCTGGTTCAACAATTTCATCGATTGCACCGAGTTCAATACAACGTGGTAATCCACCAGCGGTTATTTTGTGCTCTTCGGCTAATTCATTTTCTACGCGTTCCCGATCTTCGGGTGCTACCTCAGCTAATCTGCGTCGATGCAAAATTCGGATTGCTGCAACAGGACCCATAACTGCAACTTCAGCGCCATCCCAGGCCATGACTCGAGTTGCACCTAAACTGCGCGAGTTCATTGCGATGTATGCGCCGCCGTATGATTTACGAGTCACGCAGGTTATGCGCGGTACGACACATTCGGCAAAAGCATGTAACAACTTTGCCCCGCGTCGCACAACTCCATCCCACTCCTGACCAACGCCTGGCAAATAACCAGGTACATCAACCAGTACCAGCAGCGGAACTCCAAGGGCATCACACATGCGCACAAAACGAGCACCCTTTTCGGCTGAAGTTGCATCCAAGCAGCCACCCAGCCGTAATGGGTTATTGGCGATCACACCAACGGTGCGACCACCAAAGCGACCTAACGCGGTAACTAAATTTGGTGCCCATCGTGGGTGAAGTTCAACGCCGGTACCTGAATCAAAAACTGAATCAACGATTGGGTGAACGTCGTAGGCCCGAGTAGGTGATTCTGGAAGAAGTGCACCTAAGTCGACATCAGAAATTTTGCTGGTATCCAGTTGACCTTGATTGCCAAGTAGATCTGCGATGTAACGCGTCTGAGCCAGGGCTGCATCTTCAGTTTCGCTAACTACATGGACAACACCACTTCGACGTCCATGTGGTTCTGGACCACCTAGACGAAGCATGTCTACGTCTTCACCAGTTACTGAACGAACAACATCGGGACCTGTTACGAAGATTCGACCTTCTGGTCCAAGAATCACGATGTCAGTTAACGCAGGACCGTAGGCACCGCCACCAGCAGCTGGACCAAGTACTACAGAAATTTGCGGAATTTTTCCTGATGCGTGTGTCATCGCACTAAAGATTTCACCGAAAGCTTTTAGCGATGATATGCCTTCTTGTAAGCGAGCACCACCTGAATGCCAGATTCCAATAATCGGGCACTGCTTGTCCATAGCAAGTTTGTAGGCATCAGTGATGACTGTGCCTTCAGCTGCCCCTAAAGATCCACCTTGGAAAGATGGGTCATTAGAAAAAATAACTACATCACGACCGTTTATGGTTCCGGTTGCGCTAACGGCACCGATTCCTTCAGCTTGCTGCGCGACATACTTAACTGAACCTTCATCCAACACCGCGCTTATTCGGCGCGGAGCCATTAATTTTTTATCTTCAGGTGCTGGAGTACTCATTACAGACTCTTAAAAGCTAGTACGACATCGTGGCCACCAAAACCAAACGAGTTACTTAAAGCTGCTAGTTGGCCTGATTGAGTAAGTTCTCGAGGTTTACCAATAACCACATCAATATCTACTTCTGGATCTAAGTTAACTAAGTTTGTTACTTGTGGCACGATGCGGTTTTTCAGCGACAAAATCGCAACGATAGCGGCAAGTGATCCAGCACCGCCAAGTAAGTGTCCGGCAGCACCCTTGACCGCAGTTACCGCAGCATGATCGGCGTGGCTACCCATTACTTTTCGAATTGCTTTTGCTTCAGCAACATCTCCAGCTGGAGTCGAAGTTGAATGTGCATTTACATGCACGATGTCAGCTGGAGTTAAATCAGCGTCGGCCATCGCGCGATTCATCGCAGCAATTACGCCACGTCCCTCAGGTTCTGGTTGTGCGATGTGATGAGCATCTGCAGCCAGCCCTTGTCCGCCATAGATTGCATGAATTTTTGCCCCACGAGCTTTGGCAAATTCTTCAGATTCCAAAACGATGATTGCGGCACCTTCAGCCATGACAAACCCATCACGATCTTTATCAAAAGGTTTTGATGCGGTCTGTGGGTTGTCATGTTGCGTTGACAGAGCGCGCATTGCCGCGAATGCAGCAATAGTGAGTGGGTGGATACATCCTTCAGTTCCACCACAAATAACCACATCTGCTCGGCCTGTGCGAATCATTTCAGCGCCATAACCAATTGCCTCAGCACCCGATGCACACGCAGAAACCGGAGTATGCACACCGGCTTGTGAGCCAAATTCCAAACCAACTACTGCTGCTGGACCGTTTGGCATCAACATTGGAACCGTCATTGGCGAGACGCGAGCCGCACCTCGTTCTCGCAAAATGTCGTATTGATCCATTAGAGAAATTGCACCACCAACACCGGTGGCTATTGCAACGCCAAGTCGAGTTGGAGCGATTTCTGGACTCCCGGCATTTGCCCACGCTTCTCGCGCGGCAATTAATGCCAGTTGTTGTGAGCGATCCATTCTTCTGGTTTCGTGCTTTTCTAAAATTGATTCGGGATCAACCTTGGCACTTGCAGCTATTCGAACTGGAAGTTCAGAAAATCTTGGATCAGTAATTAAACCGATACCAGATTGTGCAGCAAGCAGAGCTTGCCAAGTTGAGTCAACGTCTCCACCTAAGGGAGTAGTTGCACCCATGCCAGTCACGACAACATTGCGGCTCATCGTTGTCGACCTTTCAGTTAGTTGGTAATTAAGTTTTGCGGGCTGTGTAGGTGGGCGACATACCTGCCGCCCACCCTTACAAAATCACTTTGTTATGACTTGTTAGCCAAGATGTAGTTAACAGCGTCACCGACAGTGTTTAAGTTCTTCACTTCACTATCAGGAATTGTTACGCCGAACTTGTCTTCACATGCCATGACAACTTCAACCATTGACAATGAGTCAACGTCTAGGTCGTCGACAAATGATTTGTCCATCGCAACGCTTTCAGCTGGAATTCCAGCGACTTCGTTAACGATCGCGGCTAAGCCCGCGAGGATGTCCTCCTGTGACATACTTTCTCTCCTTTATCGGTGGGACTTCCCGCGGTTGCGGGTCGTTTTTTAAGTTCTCGTTAGAGAACTTAAAACTTAGGGGACTAGCGCTACCTGGCTTGCGTAAGCCAAACCAGCGCCAAAGCCAACCATTAAAAACAGGTCACCCTTTTTTACTTGGCCAGCTTCGCGCAAAGCATGGAGTGCTAGTGGGATTGAAGCAGCGGATGTGTTGCCAGCTGTTTGGATGTCTCTGGCAATGACCACTGATTCAGGAAAGCTAAATCTTTTTACGATGGCGTCAGTAATTCGAATATTCGCTTGATGAGGTACAAATGCTTGTAAGTCACTGGCTTTCAAATCAGCGGCATCAAGTGCACGTTGACATACATCACCCATACTTGCCACAGCCCAGCGAAACACTGCTTGGCCTTGCATAGTTAAAAGTGATGGCACGCCTTGCTTACCTGCTGTCACTAGATCTGGCTCCATGATGATTGCTTCACGAGCAGTGCCGTCTGCACCCCAGATAGTCGGACCGATGCCGGGTTCTTGCGTAGGACCAACTACCACAGCACCCGCACCATCAGCAAAAATAAACGCAGTGCCACGATCGGACATGTTGATAATGTCACTTAATTTTTCAGCACCTATCACTAACACATACTTAGCGTTTCCAGCGCGCACAAGCGCATCGGCTAATCCAACGCCATAGCAAAAGCCAGCACAAGCAGCCGAGATATCAAACGCACTTGCATTCGTAGCGCCAATTTCAGCAGCAACTTCAACAGCAGCAGAAGGTGTTTGGTACCGGTGTGAAAAAGTGGCAACTAAAACAACATCAATCTGTTCGGCCTTTAGTCCAGCATCAGCAAGTGCATTCTTAGCTGCCATGGCACCCATAGATGCAACGGTCTCTGCTGGTTCGGCAAATCGACGTTCAATAATTCCAGAACGCTCCTGAATCCATTCGTCGCTGGAATCGATTGCGTCAACTATTTGCGAATTTGGCACAACTCTGGCTGGACGATAAACGCCAAGTCCGATCAGTCCAGCATTTAAATTTGTTGCTGGAATTTTTATTTTGGTCATGCGCCCGCTCTTGGGTGTAGCCGAAGTAAAGGTTGTCCTGGATTAACTGGGTCACCGTCTGTTACTAACCACTCGACAATTGAGCCACCATGAGGGGCAGTAACTTCGTATTCATCACGCAAAGTTCTGATTGTGGCAACTTTTTCATTATCAGCCAAGTTTGTACCGGGTTCTTCTGAAACGTTGAATTCGATAATTCCTTTGTAAGGAGCAACTACTAGTCGCCATGTTGGCCGATCACCAACAGGACTTACCGAACTATGTCGTGAAACTAAATCGAGAGCTGCTGGTAAATCTGCTGGGGTTTTAAGGGCAAGTAATTCAACACCAGGCATAGAGCGCTTTGCTAAGCCAATTAAAGTTCCAGCAGGTGGTAATTCGATCATTGCTGTTACACCCAAGTCCAACATTGTTTGCATACAAAGGTCCCAGCGCACAGGATTACTTACTTGGGTCACCAAACGTTTAAGCACTTCACGACCATCATGCAAAATAGTTCCGTCTTGGTTAGAAAGTAAGCGAAGGCGGGCATCATGTGTAGAAATGGCCTTTGCGTGCTGACCCAAAGTTTTAGCAGCAGGAGCCATGTGCTTTGTATGGAATGCACCGGCTACTGAAAGTGGAACTATCCGAGCACCCGCAGGAGGGTCGGCTTGCAGTGCGGCAAGTTGTTCAAGTGTTCCGGCCGCGACTATTTGGCCGCCACCGTTTTCATTTGCAGCAGTTAATCCATGTTTAGCTAAGTTCGCAATAACCTGAGCACGTTCGCCACCCAGTATTGCAGTCATTCCAGTTGGAGTTGCGGCTGCAGAATCTGCCATAGCTTTTCCGCGCTCGCGGACAAAGACCATTGCCTGTTCTGCCGTCATTACGTGAGCACCAGCAGCAGCGGTGATTTCACCGACACTATGTCCAGCGCCAACTGCTACTTTGCTAAATGATTCGCCCGGGTGTGGAAACAGACTAAGCAACGAAACCAGTCCCGATGCGACAATAAGCGGCTGTGCAATCGCTGTGTCTTTGATGGTCTCTTCGTCACTTTCAGTGCCGTGTTTGACTAAGTCGATCCCGGCAACTGTGCCAAGCCAGCGAAGGCGATCTTCAAAATTGGGCAGTTCTAACCACGGGGTTAAGAAGCCGGGAGTTTGCGAACCTTGACCTGGAGCAACAATTGCGAGCACGAGAGATAGTCTTCCGTATAGGTAACACCCAAAAGGGCTGGAGAATAACTAAATTCTAGAGGTATTTATTGTATGAATACTACAAAATACGCTTTTTTCGGCCCAACATAAGAGCCATTCGAAGCGCTAATGCCGAACTTGGCTCGGTCGGGTCGTATCCGAGGGTATCGTGCACTTTTTTAAGCCGGTATCGCACCGTATTCACGTGAATAAATTGAGCCCGCGCACATCCTTCGATTGAGGGGTGCAGCTCGAGGTAGGTAGCTAACGTCCCAAGTACGTCAGGTTTAAGTTTCTTTTGCATTTGTTCAACCAGCGGTTCTATCGCGCTGTAGTCACCATTAATTACTCGAGCTGAAACTAATTCATCGGCAGAAATAAGACGTGGTGGTTGATTTATTAATTCAACTGAGCGATATGCAGAAATAGCAGCAGTTGCAGAAGTTGCTGCTGCCAAGAGATTTGAAGCTAAAGGTCCAACAACGACTGTCCCTTGACCAAAATGTCCAACAAAATTCTTTGCGATCGAAATTGTGTCGTTGGTTAATAATTCGCCACCAAGAATTGTGATCAGACGGTCAGTTTGCACTCCAACCATTGCTTCAACTTTTTGAGATTTTGCGGTGCGCTTAATTTGTTCGATGTGCACTTCAGTTGCAACTTGGCTTGAGGGCACAGGTCCGACTATGACAAAAAGCGGCCAGGATGCATCCCAGCCAGCAGCAGTTGCTCTAGAAATTAATGCATCTGAGTTTTCGCCAGCCAAAATTAAATCTAAAACTAGATCTTGTAATCGGGCATCCCAAGCACCTCGAGTTTCAGCCGCACGGGCATAAACTTCAGCGGCCGCAAAAGCTATTTCTCGCGAGTAGCGAAGTAATGATTCTCGCAAGTATTGCTGTCTTGATTCGCTTTCGCCGGCAATGCGAACAACAGATTCTTCAACCACTGACATTGTGGTTCGAACTAACTCAACTGTTTGTTGCAACGTAATTAATCGGGCTAATTCTCGCGGAGCACTTGAAAAGATTGCACCAACCGCTTCTGATGGAGCCTGATCTGAAGTAAACCAATCCACAAAAGTTGCAATACCTGCACCAGCAATTGTGCTTACTGAAGATCGCTCATTGGCTGGAAGTGCTTTAAACCAGGGAAGCGCTTCATCCATCCGAGAAGTTGCAGCAGTAGTTAATTCACCGCTCATGCGCTGAACTCGTCGAGAAAGCACGGCACGTTCTGCGGCAACGCGCTCTGGCGAAGTTTCAGATTCGCGACGAGTACTCAATTGAACTCCGGTTCAAATTCGTTAATCAAGTTAACGAAACAAATTAGCTCAGCCAGATCCTTCAGTATTACCGGCGCCAGCTGCTTTTGGATCGGCAAGGTTGTAGCGTGCAAGTGCTTCGTGGACTTTGCTACCTTCAATTTTTCCTTGCTTTGCCAACATGGCCAGAGTCTGCACGGTAATACTTTGTGCATCAACTAGGAAGTGACGGCGAAGTGCACCGCGAGTATCTGACATACCCCAGCCGTCAGTACCCAATGACATGAAATCTTGCGGAACCCACTGGTGTATTCCGTCTTGAACCGCGCGCATGTAATCAGAAACTGCGATAACCGGACCAGGTTGTCCTTGCAGCTTTGAAGTTAAGTATGCAGTACGAGGCTCATTTGGATTCAACAAATTATGGCGGTCGACAGCTAAACCATCTCTACGCAGTTCGTTCCAAGAGGTGACTGACCATATGTCAGCGTGCACACCCCATTCTTCGCTGAGAATTTTTTGCGCCTCTACTGCCCAAGGAACTGCAACACCCGATGCCAAAATTTGTGCTCTAATTCCATCTTGATTTTGCGCCGGAGAATACAGATGCAGACCGCGCAAAATTCCTTCAACATCTACATTTTCTGGTTGCGCTGGCTGAATAATTGGTTCGTTGTAAACAGTTATGTAGTAAAAAACATTTTCTGAATCCTGGCCATACATTCTGCGCAAACCATCTTTAACAATGTGCCCGATTTCAAAGGCAAATGCTGGATCATATGCAACGACTGCGGGGTTAGTAGCCGCAAGCAGGTGTGAATGTCCATCTTCGTGCTGTAAACCTTCACCGTTTAGGGTGGTTCGGCCAGCTGTTGCGCCTAATACAAAACCACGGGCCATTTGGTCGCCAGCTAGCCAGAATGAATCACCAGTGCGCTGGAAACCAAACATTGAATAGAAAATGTAAATCGGAATCATTGGCTCGTCGTGTGTCGAGTAGGAAGTCGCTACGGCAGTCCATGAAGCAACAGAGCCAGCTTCATTAATACCTTCGTGAAGTATTTGACCGACTTCTGATTCTTTGTAAGAAAGCATTAGTTCGCGGTCTACTGACATGTATTGCTGACCATGCGGTGAGTAAATCTTTAACGTCGGGAAGAACGAGTCCATACCAAAGGTGCGAGCTTCATCCGGAATGATCGGGACAATCCGAGGGCCGATGTTTGGATCTTTTAGCAAGTCGCGCAATAAGCGCACAAATGCCATCGTTGTTGCAACATGTTGAGTGCCAGAACCAGTGGTCATGTCTTTGTATGACTCATCGCCAGGTAGCGCCAAAGGACGAGAACTATTTCTACGTGAAGGTAGATAACCACCAAGTGCTCTACGACGTTCATGTAAATACTGAATGTGCTCGTGGTTTTCACCAGGATGGAAGTAAGGCGGAGTGTACGGATCAAGTTGTGAATCTGGAATTTCAAGATGCAAAGTATCGCGGAAAACTTTTAAGTCATCGACTGTAAGTTTCTTCATTTGGTGCGTAGCGTTGCGACCTTCGAAGTGCGAACCTAATGTCCAACCCTTGATTGTTTTTGCCAAAATTACGGTTGGTTGCCCAGTGTGGGCCATTGCTGCGCTGTAAGCCGCGAATAGTTTTTGGTAATCATGGCCACCGCGTTTGAGCGCCCAAATCTTGTCATCCGACCAGTCAGCCACCATTGCTTTAGTGCGTGGATCGCGACCAAAGAAATTATCGCGAACGAAGCCGCCACTTTCGGCCTTAAATGTTTGGTAATCACCGTCTGGAGTGCGATTCATTAAATTAACTAATGCGCCTTCGTTGTCTTGGGCAAGTAGTTCGTCCCACTCGCGACCCCAAACAACTTTGATTACATTCCAACCGGCTCCACGGAAATGTGATTCAAGTTCTTGAATAATTTTTCCGTTTCCGCGCACTGGACCATCAAGGCGTTGCAAGTTGCAGTTGATAACAAAAGTTAAATTATCTAGTTCTTCGCGAGCAGCGATTCCGATTGCTCCGAGTGATTCAGGCTCATCCATTTCACCGTCACCCAGAAATGCCCAGACGCGTTGCTGTGAGGTGTCTTTAATACCGCGGTGGTGTAAGTAACGATTAAATCGCGCTTGATAAATTGCGTGCATCGGACCAAGACCCATTGACACAGTAGGGAATTGCCAAAACTCTGGCATCAACCGTGGGTGCGGATAACTTGGTAAGCCATCAGGTGCCATGGAAAGTTCTTGACGGAATCCGTCTAAACGTTTTTCGCCAATGCGTCCCTCAAGATATGCTCTTGCATACATTCCAGGTGAAGCGTGACCCTGAATAAAAATTTGGTCGCCGCCACCATCGAAATCTGGACCACGGAAGAAATGGTTAAAACCAACTTCATATAAAGATGCACTTGATGCGTAAGTTGAGATGTGGCCACCAACACCGATGCCAGGGCGCTGAGCACGATGTACGGTCATTGCAGCATTCCAGCGAATGTATGCCCGAATACGTCGTTCAATAAATTCATCACCAGGGAATGCAGGTTCGCGTTCCGGTGGAATGGTGTTGATGTAGTCAGTGCTACGCAAGCTAGGCAAACCAATGTTGCGTTCAGATGAGTGGCGCAATAAAGACAGCATTACGTGGCGAGCTCTGTGTTCACCACCGTTGGCGATTAGCGAATCCAATGAATCAAGCCATTCGCCAGTTTCTTGCGGATTGGTGTCTACGTATTGAGTTGGTAAACCACCTGCAAGTAAAGAGTCCCGGGTTGGATCATTGGCCACGAGCCGTACCTACCTTATTAATGTGAAGTTCAACCTCTATTCTGTCGGATTAGATTGGATCCCAATTACGGGAGTCGAAAATTACTGTTGTCGAGTCAATCGATTTCGAGATTCTTTGGGCGTCAAAATCCAATAACCTAGTCCTGTGGAAGCTCAGGGGGGTAGCCCAAGCGGGTTAGCTGGCAAATTTGGATTTGCCGAAGGATTTGTTGTTCAAGAGATCGGGTTTGATTCCGATTGCGATCAGAGTGTTTCAGATGCAGCACGATCAGTTGCCGAATTAGTTGATGAAGCCTACGAAGAAATAGTTGACGCAGTAATTCTCTGGTGGCGTGAAGATGACGGCGATCTGGTCGATGCATTAGTAGACGCGCTAACGCCGCTTGCAGACAATGGCGTTATTTGGTTGATGACTCCTAAGGCAGGTCGTCCTGGTCATGTCGAGCCAAGTGATATTGCCGATGCTGCGCCTACAGCTGGATTGCAAGCCACCAGCAATATAAATGCAGCCCCTGATTGGCAGGGCACTAGATTAGTAGCACCTAAAGCCCGTCGATAGTTTTAAAAAAAGTTCTTCAAACAAGGTAGGAAAACAATGGCATTAGAAGTTGGCAAAGAAGCTCCAGACTTTACCCTCAAGAATCAATTTGGTGAAGAGGTAAAACTTTCTGACTTTCGAGGCAAGAAAAATGTAGTCTTAGTTTTCTTCCCAATGGCATTCACTGGTATTTGCACCGGAGAACTTTGCGAAATTCGTGACAATAGTCCAGTTTTTGTATCTGATGCGGTTCAAGTACTAGGAATTTCATGCGATACATCAGCAACCCATAAAGTCTTTGCTGAAAAAGAAAATCTTGACTACCCATTACTCAGTGATTTCTGGCCACATGGTGCGGTTTCAAAATTGTACGGCTCGTTTTTTGAAGAACGAGGATTCTCAATGCGTGGCACTTTTATTATCGACAAGCAAGGTATTTTGCGCTGGTCAGTCGTGAATTCACCAGGGGATGCCCGAAGCACTGAAGAATACAAGAAAGCGTTGGCTGAACTTTCCTAGTTAACGCCTTGAAACTAGAACTCAAAAAGTAACAATCCAATTTATTGGGAGTTTTCCCCGTAAACCGCTTTAACAATATTTACTAATGGTGTAAAAAAGTAGTCAGCCGTGACTGGAGTTGACCCGAGACTCTCCAGTCACGGTCTTTTTGTTTTCCTGATTTAACTATTTATTCATTGGCGCCCATAGAAAAGCTAAGGGGCGGGTCAAAAGACCCGCCCCGCTTTCTGTGGGCGCTAAGGGACTTGAACCCCTGACCCTCTCGGTGTAAACGAGATGCTCTAGCCAACTGAGCTAAGCGCCCGCGAAGCCCTAACTTACCCAATAAATAGGTGTAGTGGAAATCGAAATTAACTAGTTGACTTCTTCAACTTGTCATGTTTAAATAGTTGAAGTTTCAACTATTTGAGGAATTATGTCTGAGTTAATGCCGGCGCTTTATATCGGCCATGGCGCACCACCTTTATTGGACGATCCAGTTTGGACTGCTGAACTAAAGCAACTAGCGGCAAGTATGCCAACACCAAAAGCCGTGTTGATCGTGAGCGCACATTGGGAATCAGCTCCATTAACAATTGGCGCTACAGATTTTGGTACTCCGCTCATTTATGACTTCGGTGGCTTTGACCCAAAGTATTACAACTTGAAATATGCAACCCCTGATTCAACCGGGTTAGCAAATTTAGTTAAGAGTGTTTTGGCTGATACACAAACCATTAGTGAACAACCCAAGCGTGGTCTTGATCATGGTGCTTATGTACCACTTTTGACCATGTACCCAGAAGCGAACATTCCTGTTTTACAAATGTCAATACCGACTCATAATCCAGTTGAGCTAGTCAAGCTGGGACAGCGACTTGCCAAACTTCGCGAACATGATGTCTTAATTATTGGCAGTGGATTCTTAACCCACGGCTTGCCTTATTTGCGTGATTTCAGAATTGAAGCCGTCCCACCAAGTTGGAGTGTTGAATTCGATCGTTGGGCACAGGAAGCACTCGCTAGAGGCGACCTAGATGTTTTGATGAACTACAAACATTTGGCCCCCGGAATGCCTTATGCCCATCCGACTGTTGAACACTTGTCTCCGATATTTGTAACTTTGGGTGCAGCAAGCGACATTAATCTTGCACCAGAAGTCGTGATTGATGGCTACTGGATGGGCTTGGCTAAGACGTCAATCCAGGTGGCTTAATTTCGTTAGGCTCTATTGATTATGAGCAGGAAACTTGCTGAAGTCATTGCCGCGATGGAGCAGCGTTATCCAAGTTCCTCCGCCCAAGAATGGGATGCCGTCGGCTTAGTTTGTGGTGATCCGAAAAGCGAAATATCAAAGGTTTTGTTTGCCGTAGATCCCCATGAACTTGTGATTGAGCAAGCTCTCGACATTAATGCCCAATTGATCATCGCTCATCATCCACTGATGCTTAAAGGGGTGACTTCTGTCTCGCAGCTAAGTCGCAAAGGTCGAATCATCACTGAGTTAATTAAGCGCGACATTGCACTGTTCACCGCTCATACAAATGCTGATGTTGCAAACCCGGGAGTTTCAGATGCCCTGGCAGTTGCTGTCGGCGTCGAAGTATCTGGGGCACTTGAAATTGATTCAAACCTGGGCCGAATCGGTCAGTTAGCTAAGCGCATGCCCCTTGCGGATTTTGCCGCTCAAGTGGATTCTGGTCTACCTAAAACTGCCAAGGGAATTCACATTGCCGGCGACTTAAATCAGATTATTGAAAACGTTGCGATTTGTGGTGGCGCAGGAGATTCGCTTTTGGACCTGGTTGCACAAACTAATGCAGACGTTTACATCACCTCAGATTTGAAATATCACGTTGCGCAAGAATTTGTCCAAAGCACCGGAAAATCGTTAATCGAAATATCGCACTGGGCTGGTGAGTGGCCCTGGCTCAACCAAGCCGCGCAATTTTTAACTCAAGATTTGGGCAGTACTCTTGAAACACAAGTCAGCGCACTATCAACAGACCCTTGGGTTTTAACCAGAGTTCACAACGCTCAGCTAAATAGTGAGGAGTAGATATGCCGGTCACCGCCAGTGCGCAGTATCAACTCAAGCTATTAGAACTTGCAAAAATCGATACCAAAATAATTCAACTTGATCATCAGCGATTGGCGTTACCAGAAATTAAGTCGGTTCAGGATCTTGAGGTTGAATTAGGTTCCATTGAAATGAGAATAGTTGCCGCACAAACTGAGGTTTCTGACTTAACCCAGGCACAAAATAAAGCCGAGTCTGATGTTGAACAGGTACAGAGTCGAATAGATCGCGACCAAAAAAAATTGGATGAAGGTACCGGATCTGCTAAAGATTTAGAAAATCTGCAACATGAATTGAGTACCTTGGCTATCCGACTCAAAGAACTCGAAGATGTTGAACTCGAAGTTATGCAACAGCTAGACGATGCGCAAAATGCACTAGCCGAATTAACCACGGAAAAAAATGTGGTCTCTACAAAACTTGCTGACATGAGAAAGACACTCGAAGTAAAACTCAGTGAAATTGAATCGGCTATTAATGAGATTCAAGTTGAGCGAACCCAAATTGTGCAGATACTGCCAACAGATCTTGCTGACCTTTACGAAAAAATACGTGCCGAGCGTGGTGATATTGGAGCAGCTGAAATGACCCATGGCGCGTGTCAAGGATGCCACCTCGCAATAGATGCAACTGAATTAAATCGGATAAAAGATCTGCCAGAAGATTCTGTTGTTCGCTGCGAAGAATGTCGAAGAATTCTGGTTCGAGCTAAAGGCTAGTTAGTTGTGACAAGTTTTGTGATTGAAGCCGATGGTGCTTCTCGCGGCAATCCAGGCCATGCTTCATATGGTGTGGTCATCCGAAACATGAATACCGGCGACATCGTGCTCGAACTGGCCGCTGTTTTGGGTCACGCTACAAATAATGTTGCTGAGTACAACGGCTTAGTTGCTGGGTTGGAAGCCATTGCTCAATTAGATCCAAATGCAATTGTGGAAGTTCGAATGGACTCAAAATTAGTAGTCGAACAAATGAGTGGTCGTTGGAAAATAAAAAGTCCAGACATGCGTGATTTGGCTGTTCGAGCACGGCAAATCTTGCCTGTTGGAAATGTCACCTATACCTGGATTCCACGTGAAGACAACAAATTCGCAGACGCTTTAGCAAATGAAGCTTTAGATGAACATCTAGCCGGTGGATCCGGATTAATTGAGCGTCGTCGATGACAATTTTTTTGCTACCACCATCTGAAACTAAAAATGATGGGGTAGCTAAAGCGAAATTAAATCTTAAGTCTCTAACCTTTCCTGAATTGACTGCGCAGCGAGAAAATTTAATTGATTCACTCTCGTCAATCTGCGAAAACTCACCAACTAAAGCTCGAACTATTTTGGGTTTAAGTATTAAACAAGATTTTGAGCGAATGAGAAATATCGAGTTAAAAACGGCTTCCACTGGATTTGCCTGGCAGATTTATTCAGGCGTTCTTTATGACGCACTTAACGCGCAAGCACTCAGTAGTGCAGCACTTAAAAAATTGTCTACCAACGTGTTCGTTCAATCTGCACTTTTTGGCTTAATTTCTTTGGGTGATCGAATAACTCCTTACCGATTGTCTGCGGATACGAAGTTGCCAAAAATTGGTACATTAGCCAACGTTTGGGCAAAACCATGTAAAGAAATTTTTGAGCAGCAAAATGAGTTAATTGTCGATCTTCGCTCAAGTCAGTATGTAAACCTTGCTCCCATTCCAAAGTCCCTTAACGAGCAAGTTTTGGTAATAAAAATATTGCAAAAAATGCCATCAGGCCCGCCAAAAGTGGTTAGCCATCACAATAAGGCAACTAAAGGTCGAATCATTCGTCAGGTAGTTACGGGGTCGAAAGTGCCTAGCTCAGCAGAGCAACTTGCCAGAGTTATCAGCAAACTTGGTGCGGAAGTTGAACTACCCAAGTTAAAGCGTGCTAGTCAACCGCAAGTAATGAATGTAATAGTTAAAGCACTCTAATTTGGAACCTCTTTTTTGAGTTACCGATAGTTAAATTCGACTTTGATTCAAACGATGGGATCCAATTTTTCGAAATCGCTTTTGAATC
>JACCDY010805232.1_pt1 | contig 14708 bp, 15 predicted proteins | sample 7446391 | NCBI WGS metagenome assembly JACCDY01 (sample SAMN15323451, study PRJNA562643) | freshwater metagenome | isolation source: river surface water | place: USA:Blue River Watershed | collected 2017-08-18 | reverse complement strand
GCTTTCAAAAGGTCAACAGATTCAAGGATGGCAACTTTCATTTTTTGATTCTTACAGAACTCAATCGTTTCATTCTTGACATATTCCAAGTCAGGAGAGTTTTGAAGTCGAAGTGCTTCCTTCAACCCATCAACAATAGAAGTCCGTAGAAGTTTATCTTCAACAGGAACAAGAAGTGATTTGAACACTTCTGGTGTTGGTGCAGATTTATATTGGGTATGGTATTTTAGAATCTTATCTACCAACCAATTGTTTGCCTGTGATTCAAAGTAAGCCGGTTCCAACAAATCAGAAGTTTGTTGTAGGAATCCTCTATCTGAAATGAGAGATGAAATTACTTTTGTTTGGAAGGTGTGTCCATATTCGGACAAATTATCCTGCATACTTCTCCCGTAGGGAATTTAGATTACTGAAATTGTTTTGGAGCCATTCATCCCAATTCGTTATTACACCACGAAGTTTATCTTGAAGACACATTGTTTCAAGTTGAATCTTATTTAGACCACCAATCTCTCCGTCAACCATACCACGTATGTTTGACTTTGTTGAAGATGGAATATCAACGTCTAACAATTGCATCAACTGATAATTTCTTTCTAGGTTAGGAATGTTTTGTTTTAGTTCTGTCATAACTTTGGCTTTACCATCATACAATTTACAACTTTCTATGAACTCTTCCAAAGGAATTCTTCTTGGTTCTGCTAATTGTGGAAAGTGTTTTTGAATTGTCTTGTCTCCCATACCACGGATTCCTGGAATGGAGTCGGAGTTATCACCAAGTAGAGCTTTGTAGATGGTGAAGTTTTCACACGAGATTCCATACTCCTCTACCAAGTTTTGAGGGTTATACATTTTCTTTTTAGTAGGAACATAAACATTTACATTCTCTGAAACCAATTGGAGAAAATCTCGGTCATTGGATAGGATGTAAACCTTTTCCTTGAAGTAGGATGCCAAATAAGCGATAACATCATCAGCTTCAATATGGTCAACCACGATTGTTGTGAGTGGAAGATTTTGGAGGTATTCGTAAAGACGAACCATCTGCCATTTCATTGATGCCTGTTCGTCAGCTAAATCTTCAAATCCAACTGCACGATTGAGACGGGACTTGATTGCTCGACGTTCCTTGTAGTTATCAAAGATTTTACGTCTACGATGTGAACCACCCTTACCATCAAAGACAACTACAACTCTCGTAGGTTTTACCATACGAATTGTGGCACCAAGTGATTTCATGAACCCTGAAAGTCCACCAACGTGTTGACCATCTTCGTTGAGTGTTGGGATTGCGGAGAATACACGGATGAAAAGATTGGTTCCATCTACGACGAGAACCCTACTATCTCGGTGGAGATTATCTGCGTTTTTGTGTTCTTCTTCTACTTCTTTGAGTAGGTCTTTGTATTTCCGAATCATCATAATGTATTCCGTGTGAATTTGAATAGACTACAATATATGAAATTTTCGGGAGATTTCCAAATGAAAAAGGGAACCGAAGTTCCCTTTTGTTATTTCGTCTTTTTCAAGTCAGATTCAACTGCCGTGATAATTGTTTCAATTTTGTAAAGTTGTGAATCCAATTGTTTGAGTTCACGAACCTGTGACCTGAACTTTGAAATTACACGACGTAAATCATAGATTGACTCATCAGCAGCTTTTGCAAACTTCTTTGCATCCTTCGGTGGCGCACCCTGTTGTATTTCAAGATAGCGGAAGAAATTTTCAACCGAATTATCATACTCTTCGAACATATCTTTATCAATTACCATTCGAATGGCATCTTGCATCCAATACTTTACTTTCTCAACTTCTTTCTGTGGAACAGCGGCTTCATTGAGTGATTTTCTGATTTCTGTAAGTTTCATTTCTGATTCTTTCAGAAGTTGTTTTCTACTTGACAATTTCATTTTAGACTCCAATTATTCTGTTGTTATATTAGCTTTACGGTTTTTACTACCTTGACTTCAACCGGAAGTGGCTCGAAGAAATCACCCATTTCAAATTTTTCGTACTTTTTGGCGTGGTCCCAAAAAAATACTCTCACAGCTTTGTCTGATCGTGAACCATAACTCATTTTATCCTTAGTGTTATAAACCGTTGCTTTATTTAGGTCATTAGTACCTGTGTATGTACCAGATCCTTTTTGCACCAGATATTCTCCTTTTCTCAAATTACCATACTGTGATCCTCTTACGTTTAAAGAGTTTGGTTCTTTATAACATCTAATGACATATTTTTCCGGCTCGTCAACCATTTTGCCCTTTACCTTGATCTTGGCTTCATTCAAAGATTCACCACGAATCTTTTTCATTTCGTTTTCTGCCTCTGAAATCAATTCTTTTCTACTTGATAATTTCATTTAGGACTCCAATAAATATTTATTTTATTCAGCTATGTCTTGTATTGAGTCAACAAATTCTTGTATAGCAGCCATTGTCATATTAATAGATGATTTTTGGTTGGCAACATATGTCTTTTTTATAATAGATTCTGCTTTACTTATTGTTATTGTTTTACCAGATTCCATATCTTTTACTAAATTGTCCATGAGTGTGGAATATGAATTCAATTCAGTAATAGATTTTTGTAATGAGGACTTGTACTTCTTTACAGCGTCTTTTACTTTAGATCTTGTTTTACTATTTGAAAAAGCACCAACTGGTTTTCTAAGAACGGTACGGGAAGGATCAAACTTACTGGGTTGAATATACTTCATTTTAAATGGCTCTGCTTCATTCAGTGATTTTCTGATTTCTGCGAGTTTCATTTCTGATTCTTTCAGAAGTTGTTTTCTAGTTGATAATTTCATTTTCATCTCCAAAAAAAAATACTTTGGTTATATGATATAAATATGGGGTAAAGATTTTTTTCTTCACCCCATACTAAATCAAACCTCATCTAACAGCGGTTCGTCCGTAATTGATACATCATCAATTCTGACTTCATCTGTTTTCTGGTATTGCATCACCACCTTTTCGGCGATAGAATCGTAGACCACTTCTTTGTATTCAGGGTTACTGATTATCTTTGATACAAAGTCCTTACTTTGGAACTTGATAATCTCTCCTGTTGTTTGGTCTGTCCATTCATACCAAGCACCACTTTGTTTCACCAGATTATAATCCTTCATTGTTTCCAACCAAGAACCATAATCATCTATACCGCTATCAAAATAGACGGCATACTCGGCTTCACGTAGAGGAGGGCCGCACCTGTTCTTCACGAGCTTTGCCTTTACTCGTGAACCCACGATTGTATCTTGTCCGTTCACCTTTGCCTTGATGGCACCGATGGATGATAGACGGATTCGTACAGAGGCGTGGAATGGAATTCCCTTACCACCGGGAGTTGTCCACGGGTCAGAGAAAGCCGGTGCATTCAACTTTTGACGAAGTTGGTTTGTAAAGATAAGGCAGATACGTTCACGACCAATCAAGTTCGTAATCTTTCTCATCGCCTTTGAGATGATGAGTGCCTTTGCAGTTGCATAACCATCCTTATCAAAGTCAGCCGCCATCTCTGTCTTTGTTGAAGCTCCTGCAATAGAGTCAACAACGATAGTCACAAGTCGGTTCTTATCTGATGAACGAACCTTCTCAATGATTGTCTCTACCGTTTCAAAGATGTCTTCCACCGTTTCGAGTGGAACATACAACATCTCTTTTAGATTGAGACCGATGGCTGAAAGAAACTCTGTTGAAAGGGCATTTTCTGTGTCAATGTAGACAGCAAGACCACCCTTCTTTTGAGTGTTGAGTAGGGTGTGAGCGGCAAGTAGTGACTTACCGCTCTGTTCCAACCCTGTTATTTCACAAACACGACCAACGGGAAATCCACCATTCTTTCTGTTTGAGATGGCAAGGTCAAGGATAGTTGACCCCGTAGATACCCATTCCTTCACGATGGTTGGTGCATCATCGTCACCTTCCAAGAAGTAAGCCGTTTTGAGATTTTGAGATTTGAATTGCTTGTTGATAGTATCAGCAATTACACCACCGAGTTCATCGGTAAGTTCCATTTTGTTTTTTGCCATAGAGGACTCCTATTAGTTGAAGAGGTCATCAAACGCGTCTTCAACTTCTGTCTTTGTTACGGATTGCTTTGGAGCTTCAGCTGGTTTCTTGTATTCGACTTCCTGACTCTGTGATTCAGTTTCACCGATATAATTCTTCAAATGAGTATTTAGTTCTTCATATGAAGGTTCTGGATAAAGTTCTGTAATCTGTGGTTGATCCTTGATCTTTTCAATAAGTTCAGGATTTTCAGTTGCCGGTGTTTGCTTTGGCTTGATACGGATTGTTGTTTCTGCATAGTTCTTGCCAGCTTCTTCTGCCGACTTAACAGTAACTACAATATCACGACCTTCCTTCAAGTCTGTAATATCACCGTAGTCTGGATCTGCGATAAAGGAAAGAAGTTCTTGGTAAAGTTGCTTACCAAATCCCCAAAACTTTACACCTTCGTTTTCTTGACCACGGACAAGAACAGGGACATAAGTACGCATCTTTGGTTCCAATCTACGACCCATTAGCCAACTTTCCTTGTCACCTTGTTGCTTCAGCTTCTCTGCAAAAGCTACGATTGGATCAGGACGACCAAATGATTGTGGTGATAGAAGTGACTTCTTACCAAGATTGTAGTGGAAATACAACTCAATGAAAGGATTTTCACGGTTGTGTACATAAGGAACGATTCGGATTTGGTGTTCGCCAGGTTCTGGCTTCCAAATATTTGAAGTGCGATTGTTCGCATTCTTCAGACCGTTCAAACGATTGCGGATAGCATCAAGATTGATTGCCATGTAGGTACTCCTAAATGTTAAATGATAATTGTGAACTGATAACTATTATCAGGTCAATTGTTAATTGATAGTACTAATATACGAAATTAAATGTTAAAAGTCAATAGGTAGTCTAAAAAAACCCAAAAGGGTCGGGAATTAACCCCGACCCTTTGGATTCTTATCTTCTGTGTTTCCTCTCTTTTCACGAGAGGCAACCCAAGTTTCAAATATAATCTTTTGTTCTGGTGTAAGTATTTCTTTTAACTTATTTAGAAATTGTGTGTCACACTCTTTTAGACATTCACGAACCTTATCCTTTGGAAGTGATTTTAGTCTTTCTTGTGTTAATTTCTTGAGTTGAGCCAATTCACGTCTTGCGACTTCTTTTGTGATTGTACCGGCCTTTACTGCATCCTTAATTTTCTGTTCTTCGATTCTTGCATTCATAAGAATTTCACGTTCAGCTGCTCTAAGTGTTGAGACACATGACTCTTTACATTCTTTATTCTGCTTAAGTAATACTTCTACTAATATCTTTTGTTCTGACGTAAGATTTAGCTTTACAAGTAAATCACCAAAAATTGTTGGAGGAGCCTTTCTAACCGTATCCTTTTTCAAAGAATCACGATTTGGTCGTTCACCTACAGCACCAACTTCAACGTTTGATTCATTATTATAAACCGAATATGTTGGTTCTACCATTCCATTCTCAGTATTAGAGCATGAAATTAAACCAAGTGAAAGAATTGCGATAAATGAGACAATTGAAGTTTTCATAGTATAATCCTTGTATTAATAATGCCTGTCTTTATAATAACCACTGACTTTAGAAAAGGTTACAGATTATTTTAGACCAAGTTTTCTTTCCACTAATTCACGTATCAAACTCTTCAAATATTCTTCCATTTTCAAAGATTCTTCAGCTTTGGTTTTTTCTTCTTCCGATCCTGATTCTGGCTCTTCCTTTGGAGTTTCTTTTGGTTCTTCTTTTGGAGTTTCTTTTGGTTCTTCTTTCGGTTCTTCCGTTGGTTCTTCCGTTGGAGCTTCTTCTGGTTCTTCCTTTGGCTCTTCTTTTGGTTCGTCCTTTGGCTCTTCTTTTGGTTCCTCTTCAGGTTCTACGGTTTTTGTACTAGCTCCAATCGAACCTTCTAATGATTTACCAGCTTGATCAGCGGCACCATCTAATATTGATGAAAGTGAATCAAATAACTGACGTTCTTCTTGTGTTAATTTTGATTTAATAACACGGCCAATTTTCTGAACAATTAGTTGAATATCATTAATACGTTGATCATTCTCTTCAGGTGTTGTTTCCTTTGATTTAAGAGTATCTACCGCACGATATAATGTCTTTAATTGTGTATTTGGGGCTATCTTAGAATAAATTTGTTGTAACTTATCCGCATTTTGTGTGAATAGTTCATTTCCTTCAATACTACCAACCCAGCGACTTAATTTTTTAAGTCCAACGTTAGGAAACATAACTGTTAATAAACCACCCTTTTTATTTACAAGAGGGTATAAATCAACAAAAAATGAATACATTAAGTGACTGGCTACGTTGTCAGCAAGTCCTTCTTTTATTGAAGTTTTGAATGGTCGCATGATATGTCTCATATTATGGTGTTAGTGTAATTTTTTTATTAGTTGGATTGAGATATAAACTCACACTTGTATCTGTATTGAAGTAATGTAGTTTACCGTCTATTTCTTTTCTAAATTCATATCCAAGATCTTTAAAAGAATCTTCTATATTTGTCATACTATACTTACTTAAATCAATTATATTGTTTGGTCGTAAATATATCTTCGGCATTTTCTCTTCAAGTTCTTGAAAAATTCTGTTTGCACCAGAACCTTCTTTCACGAAGGATTCTAATTCCTCGTCAATCATTTTTCTCAAATACTCCATCTCATTTAGTATTTCTCGTATGGAATCTTCATTCAATATTGTTTTTTTCGAATTTTTCATATATACCAATAAATATGTATTATCATATATTATAGACTTTTACAACTTCTATTTTTAGAGTTTTAAGACCTTCTGGCTTTTTCAGAAGTATGGAATTTGTATAATCTTCCCAATTTATAGGAAACTTTTTATCAAGTACACCACCATTCAAAGACATTATTAACTCATTCAAAGCATTTATCGTATAGATCGTATTTGTTTCTTTTTTCCTGTGTACCATGATTGAACCAGGAAGAAAATCTTTCTTAGAATCAAGTAAAACGTTATATGATAACATTAATTCGTTTTGAACGTTTGTTGATTTTAGTAAGAAAATTTTGTTGTTTAATACGGAAAATAATTCTTTAATATCATCTATCGACTCATCTATCTCATGTTTTTTTACAAATGTGCATACAAGCTGTGTTCTCAATAATCCTCTCTCATTTGTTATCGTAAATATTCCTCACTATATCCTCGACGATTTGACTGTTATCAATTTTTTCATTTAAAATGTTAATTAGATGAAATTTGTGTTCCTCATTTTGAAAATCAATTATACCCGATGGTATTCTTTTTGACCATTCTAATACAATTGAATCAATTAAATCTAGCATAACTCTACCTTATTAGTGATAATTAGATAACTATAAATATGGTTCTATACTACCAAAATCACCACCGATAGAACATTTAGTTGTCATTTCATCCGTCTCAAATGATCGTTTTAGGTGTGGTATCAATTCTATTTCATCGGGTGGAACATCAAATACAAAGGCATCGTAGAGGTACATACACAGTACCGTTCTTTGGTGTTGTATCATCGGTAGGACGGTTTTTAATTTACGAACGTTATATTCCGTCTCTAATGATTGTAAGAAGTAATTGAAGACCTTATTTGGTGTTGGGTCTTCTATTTCACGGAATCTCTTATGATAGAAGTATGATTCTGTATAACCCTTTTCAATATACTCTTGATATAGTTCATCAATCATTGCCTGAACTCTTTGGAAGAATGGATGTTGTAAGAATTGGTCTGTGATTGTTCCGTATATGTTTTGGAACACCCGTGACTTTACTTCATCATAAGGAATATCAAGTCCTAACTCTTCCTTTATTTCATCGTATGGATGTTTAGTGAACTTGTAGTCAAGAATCTTTGCCAGTAGTTTTATGTGAAAGGCATCATAGTCAAACTGAACTATCTTTCCTCCGTCAAAACGAGAATGAATCTTATTACGTGTACCATCACTTTTGTTCAGTGCAGAGAAGTTGAAGTTGTTCCATGAGTTACTTGGACGTGAAGTTGCAGTGTACCACATATAGTTTTGTTTCTTTATTTCATCACCAACGGGAATCTCATTTGATTCTATGAACTTGAATGTGTTTGTAAAGTCCTGACAGTAATCAATACATTCTTGTGAAATCTTCTCTGGTTTATAGTAAGGAAGGACAAATAAAATAATATTCTCTGCAAACTCGATCAACTTTGAAAGTGGAACTATTTTGTTCAATTTATTTGATGTATGGTATCTTGAATAAAAATTCTCCATCACGTTTGTATAAAATTCATAAACATCAACATGATCGTGAATGTAGTAGTGAAGATATGAGTTTAAATCAATACCATCATTGAACTTATGATATAACATACTCTTCTTATTGAGTACAAGAGATTTTTGATGTAACTTTATATCATGTAATGAATAGTTTGACTCAAGAGAATCTGGATGTGTAAAGTTTACAATTTTAGTAGTTCCATCAATAAAATACAAATACAAACCAATTATTTCCAATGTTGATGAATGGAAATTATTGTTTGAAAAGAATGGAATACAGATACATGGGGTATCTTGAAACATATTAAGGATTATCGTAAATTGAATGTTCTCTTGGGTTATTAAGAATTTGCCTTAATATAGGAAATTTTTTTGAAAATCTATCAATAATTCTTTGGTTTGTAGTAACAACACCTGGAGTTTTTAGAATTCCATTTAAAAAAACATCAAATTCAGGCCCATTTAACTTCCAAGGCATCTCAAAATAATTGTAAAGATACTGATTTATACCGACGTTATCTTTATTAAAATCTTCTATTTGTCTCTTATCAACTTCAAAGATAACTTTGTTCGGTTCATTTCTCTTAAATACAAAATATCGAATCATATTTCCACTTTCTAATTCAGAACTTGATGGTATGACCTTTACAGCTCTAGGTGCAATATACGAGAAATATTTCTGAGCTCCAATGATCTCATACTTTTCTCCATTGTAAATGGTGTAATTTTTCAAATCCAAATATCTAAAATACGGTTCAGGATTTTCTTTATACTTTATAAGTGCTAAAGATCTATTTGGATCCCATTCACGTTCTGTATAAACTTCTCCATTGGTGTATCTATGATAATACCCAATATATTCTTGCCACGTTTGTAAATACATCCATTCTTTACCACTCGTGTAAAGATTTTTTTCTATTTGACTTTCGGGATAGTATATTTTTTTACGAAATGGCATATTGTTTATTACCTCCTAAGTATTGAACCATCACCAGTTCCAGCTGAATTAAGGTTTGTTCCGGCAGCACCAGCTCCTGTTGTTCTTTGTGCAGGAGATACCCACCCCTGTCCAGCCACATATCCACCTTGACCTGAAGAAACTGAAGGTGGTTGTGTAGATCCTGGTGATGACGGTAAAACTGGTTTGTTACGATCTAAAACATAAGCTGGGGTGATACCTTCAACAACAGTTCCAGAGTATTCTCCTCCGCTCATTTGAACGCCGGTTCCTAATGTTGTTACACGTGCAGCAGTTTCTAACGTTGTGCTCCAATCTTTGTTTTCTATAACATGTAGTATTTTTGTAACAGTAAATACCATTCTATATAATGTGTTGTAAACTGATGGTATCATTGTTGTGGATAGTGTATCACCGAATTTAAATCCGTTTATACCATCTATAGTTACAGAGAAGTTTACCGGATAAATTGCTTTATGTAGCCAGTGTGCATCGGTTGCATTTGAAGAACGTTTTATTTTTACAAGAAAACCACGTATCTCTTCCGACCAAGAATCACTAAATCCGTTTGTCATTCCCGTGAACAATAGACGATCAATATTTCTCTTAGCGTCAATATATTCTGAGTCATACTGTGTATTATCTCTTTGTTCATTTGTTGCTAGTCTGACGTTTGTTTGTTGTACCTTTGCATTACCCCGTGCAGCAGTGAATGCTGCCATAGCCATTGCTGGTGGTGGTTGAGAACTGATATTTACACTTCGTATTATTGGTTTGAATATAGTTGGACTAAATTCATATGGCTCGACTACCAATCCCAAATGGAGATTTGTATCTTCTATACTTAATATTGCTTTACCATCAGGAGTAGTTATGTTATTGGCTGATGGATCAAATAGTACAGGTGTAAGATCATACGTGTCACCCGAAGCATAGTTTACTCGCTTTACTAGTTCTTCTATAAGTTTTGGTAAACTTTTATATGGAATATTTGCAGCATTCTCAGCTATATTTGATTCATATGTTGATTTTACAAAATCAGTTCCGAGTAGGATTTCACCAATGTTTATTGTACCATCTGTTTGATTTGATGTCAACGGATTGGTTTCTGGCCCACCTTGTCCAAATGGTTGTAATCTACCATATTTACCCATAACTTTATCTGGAAAGTAAACATCCAGTGGAACTGCTGATCTAATATCTGATAGATATTGTGTCTCATTTCCATAACATTGAACGGCAAATATCTGTTTCACAGGATCATTAAACGAATCTAAAAGTTCATTTACGAACTGTGCTATTGCACCAAGTTTTACATACCACTGTGTTTTTGAAACTCGATTACCAGGTGACGTTCCATCCGAAGATTGTTCACCTTCCTGTACAGGTAATCCAATAGCAATATAATCTATTTTTCGATTTACTGTTTTTTCACGAGGAATATATTGTGATTGTCCATCACTAAGTGCAATAGATGAACTTAATTGAGATAGATCAGCATCAATTACTTTGGAAAGATTACTTCCAACTAAAACTTTACCAGACGCATCATACGAGGTTATTGTTTTTTCCGCACTGTTTACTAAATCCGATGAAATACCGAGTGCTAAACCAGATGGAGAAATTATAGAAACAGTAGCCGATATAGACATATCAACGTTAAAGTTCCAATTGAAGTCATAAACTATTCCTAAATAATTTCCCGTACAAGCCCGTTGATTATTAGCAAAAACACTCCAACCCCATTTGACCGTTATTTCACGACCAGGAACAAAAAAGGCATCTTCAATACCATCAATGTTAAACCCTGTACTTGTTAATTCAGGAAATATTGTGAAGTATATTTTAGCCTTTAAAAAAGAACCCAACCTACCTTCGTTGGATAATTCGACTTTTGTTAAAAGGGGTTTATTTGGGACGTTACGATCAGCGTTGTAAAGAGTTAAATTACCTTTTCTGTCAGACATTACATTTGAACCAGCGGTTCCAAGTAATATCGATGGATTTGATACAGATTGAACCGTTGCCCATGCAGTTTTTTGATAGCCCCACTCTACTGATTTTGGAGCAGATTTTCCAACACTACGGACACGTCTTCCATATAACGCGGCACGATTAGATAATTCGCTTTTAACAAACGTGTTTACTTGCTGAAAGAATGGGTTTATTTTTCTGTTTACACCATTTTGTGTTACAATAGTAGCCATCTATTATCTTTCTAAATTTTCATTCTGTAATAACGTTCTGATGCCAGAATATTCTTGATAGAATGGAATTCGTATAACTTTACCAGCCGGAACATTTAAACTACCCTTTCCTAAATCATTAGCTTTCGCGATTACAAACCAGAGAGATTCATCACCATAGAATTCCTTAGCTAATAAATCCAATCTATCACCTTCTTGGGATAAAATTTTTGTATCTTCTGATGTTTTGAAATCAGGATACATAACAGAAGACAATCTTCTTACATTCTTTATATTACCATCGCTTTCAATCTTTCTTGAATTATTTACTATTGTTGCGACTTCATATCTATTTGCCATAATTATGTCTCACGTTTATAATGAATTAACCTTCATTCGATTGTTCTGTGTTTGAAATATTTTCTCTTTCATTTGTATCTATCGTTGGTATGACTGTTTCTTCACCAATCGGTATCTTGTAATATCGTTTATTCTCAGAACTGTCATATGTTTCTCTACCACCACTCGAATCAACATCAAATGACTTAAAGTAATTAACTCTAACATCGTTATTTGGTACAAGACCATTTTCAAGATTACCACCTGCAGAATCATCATATAATGAGTAAAGTATGCCATTATATTCTGGACGGTATACTCCAATAGGTGTAAATGAACATTCCACTTTAATCGTTTTTGGAAGTTGTAGAACACCGGGAGATGTTGTTTCCGCGTTTGGCCCATCTAAATATTGATCATCTCTTAACTTAGCGGTTTCCCAAGTTGTTTCAGAATTATCAAAATTATAACGGATACTTGACATAAAGCCAGGCATCTTTCTATATAGATTTCCTAAATTAAGTCTTACAATAGGTCCTCGCATGAAACCACCTTTTGTATATTCAGGAGCAGTCCAAGAAGCCAAGTGATTCAATTTTCTCCAAGTTGCTTTCATTTCATCACGAGAAGTTATTTGAACAACAAAGTCAAAACTTATATCTCTTTCATACCCCTGATAAATATACAATGGATCGGCACGACCCATATATTTTACAGCGTTCCACTCTGGACTATGTGTGTCCGAAATGTTACCAAATGTTGCTCTAAAGACTATTGCCTCAGCAGGTCTTGTTCTTGTTCCCGATAACATAACTCCTGTGAAATAAAACTCGATTAGATCATCAGCTCCAGGTAGATTTGGATCATTATATTTTCCAGTCTCATAAACCAAGTCTTTTGATAAATCAAATTTTGCTTGTTTGTAGTCTATGATGTTAATTCTATCTCCTCTAAACGGTACGTCTGGATCTTTTAGAATTGGAACAGAATGTCCTTCTCTTGCTTTACCGTATGAGACAGAATTTACACTTGGATTATTTCTCTTACTACCGACCTTACCATGTGAGCCAAATCCATATCTATCTTCTAAGTTATTATTCGCAAAGTCTGCAATTTCAGGATTGGTTATAAATGCCTCTAACTGTGGATTATCCAAGTCTAAATCAGCTCTAAAATCGTTTATATCACCAACGTTTGTTGTTGAATTTCTAGAACGTCTTCTATCCCGTGATACACCAAGTTTATCATATGTTGCTGTTCGATATAAAACTAGAGGATTTGAACCATTTGTATGTATTGGATTTAAACCTTTAGCCAAACTTTCGGCTCTTTGTATTTTGTTCGCATCTAATGCTCGTAATCTATTATCAAACAAATCATATTTCGGATCAAATGGATTTTGTTTTACAATTCGATCAACTGTTAATGGTTGAACGTTTTTAACATTCTTTATGTTACGAGTTGTGTTTTCGTCATTTATTTCATACGGGCCACTTGGGAGATTGTAAGCGAGTTCTCTCAAAATATTTGATAGATTGAAGGAGTCATTATATGTTGCCATCGCAGCATAATATGTATTTCGTTTAGCGCTCAATTGATACTGTGGTTCTTTTTGTTCACCCGTCAACATCAAAAGTGGTGTTGTTGTATAGTGTGTTAAATATGGGTGTTTTGCACGATTTATTTGAGTACCACCGATTCCTAAAACAGACTGTGGTCCTCCAAACGTAGAAGAAACTCTGACAATTCCTGTTTGACCAGTTAATTGTTTTGCCAATTCCAATCCTGCTTTTGCGAAGGCAGCTGTTGTGAAATCAGAAGATGCGTCAGCAGCAACAACAGGTTTGAATGAATTTGGAAGAAGTTCTTTCATCAAGCCAATCAATCTATTGTAATCCTTCTGTCTGTCTAATAATGTAGGACTTGCCAAATCATCAAACTTTTTATATTGAGGATCTATAAATTTACTCTTGCTTTCTCTCGCAAGTGTTGCATCTTCATATCGATTTAGATAATTTTTATTGAATGGTAAAACACCATGTCTCGGTAAGTGTAATCCAAATCTTGCACTTGGAATATTACCCAATAAACCAATCGGATTAAAAATTTGTGTTGCAGATAATCCTAAGAAAGAACTTTCAGGTTTTAAAGGATTTATATCCACGTTTGGATTCATTAATTGAAGACCAATCTGTCTTACATTAAATAAAAGTCCCTTGATACTTGCAGACCATTTTGCAAGACGAATCGTATCTGCTAATGTTCTTTCTACTTGTGTTACAACACCACCTCGTATTAAACCATCGTCTAATGTTACACCAAATCCCCAACGTTGATTTTCAACTTCACCATCACGTTGAATACCACGAACAATATATGGTTGGAAGAAGAATGCAGGTTCTCGATTGACCGCTTCTTTTTGGAGTTTAAATTTGTTATACTGATCATCCAATGGTGACGGTGAACGTCTAGTTGTTGCCCATTTTGTTACAAATCCAAGATTATCAGTTCCCTCTTTTAATGACCTCTCATATTTTCTTAAATATGAACCCGCCTTTGCACCGGTCTTTATTTGACCATCTGGTATTTGAGCATCCAAAGTTGATATAAGTGTGCCATCTATCCAAGGTCTTGGCCCTAATGATTTTGGTGCATATTTTTCATCCTTCTCTTTGGTTGTTTTCATACCACCACGAAGTGCTCGTAATCGTTCAACCCCTAATCTAGCTCCAGGGTTATCATTGTAATTTAACGAAGGAAATATGTTTGGATATAATGTTCCGTCAAATGTTGACATATCTACCATAAAACCAGTTCGTTCAGATGGCGTAAATCCAAAGAAGTTTGTATATGGAACCGGTTTCTTAGTAGATCGTACAGTTGTACCGGCAAATGATAATCTTGAAAAACTATCCGATAGTTTCGTATC
>JACCDY010804874.1_pt1 | contig 14711 bp, 14 predicted proteins | sample 7446391 | NCBI WGS metagenome assembly JACCDY01 (sample SAMN15323451, study PRJNA562643) | freshwater metagenome | isolation source: river surface water | place: USA:Blue River Watershed | collected 2017-08-18 | reverse complement strand
CTTTGAGATAATTACTGATATTAAGAATAAAATCTTTATTACCTTTTATACATTCATCAATAGTTGATTTTACTATTAATGAATTCAATATATTCATTAATCCATATTGTTTATCCATTATAGCAATGGAAACAACAACCTTTGTTAATTTTTCAATGCTATCGAATATTTCATTCTTATCATCGCCGGTTGTCATTAAAGAATACATAGTTCTTAGTTCATTGTATATGATGTAATACTTGTTATATCTATGAATTGGTGAGAAAGCAAGATTATTGGATAGACGATCAACTAACCATAAAAGACCATCTTTCTTAGATACTTCACGGTCATGAGTATTATATTTAAAATTATTATATAAGTAGATTTCGGATTTTATAGAATCATCTGATATGAAGGTAGAATATTTGTTCTTATGAACTAAGATATGCTGATCGTTAGTTCCATTTACAATTAAACATTGAGAACCTAAGGTATGGATTCTAATAATTCCCATCACAGTATTGAAAATATCATCAATATGTTTATAAATCGTATCCGCAGCCTCACTATCATCTAATAGATTTAGTTTCTTTATATTGAATACTAATCGTTTATACGATGAATTGTTCTTATGCAACTCGATAATATTATTCTTTATGATATCGTGATCATTTAAATCATACTTATGATATCGTCTGAATAAATCCATATTGAATGAATTCAATGGTACAAACTCATCAACCATTGGTAATCCATATTTGTCCATCTCATAAGGTATCATATCTGTCTTGATATATGTTCCATATTTAAAATTATAAACTGCCGGCTTGAAGTAAGATGTGTTGCCAGAATCTAGAATAGAATCTATGCCTAATGGAATACGACTAATTACATTCTTTATAGGATATTTAACAAATGGGACAAATCGTAGTATTGCGCCTGATATGAATATACAAACTACGGTTATCGTTGTTAGAATATTCATAATGAAATTATTATTCTTCCATAGTGTCATCCCATATTGCATATAACATATAACATTAACAATTATATATGCGACAATGATGCATAAGCAAATTATTAATATAGTGTAGATCACAGGCTTCTTAAATCTATCATTTGCATTTTTTAATGATACTATGCCTTTCATTTATATGACTTATATTATTTGGTTTATAATGTATTAATCAACTTAGAAAGAAGCCAGAATATTAATATAATCAATAATAATAATTAACAATAATGAATATACCATTCATATAGATTTAACATGAATGATGATCTAAATATTAATATCGATGATATTGATTATAAGCAGAGTTCATTCGTTGCGGTAGAGACGTTTGTTAATAATTTATTCAATTATCCTATTAGAAATGAGAATGTTCATTCTATAATTCCATGGGAACAGACCGCATTCGAGAACTTATGTAATCAAAAAAATATAATTGAAGTAGAACAATTGATAGATGCATATTATGGCGTCATGGGTGTTTATAATTTAAAATGTCCTTCTAATCATTTTCTCAAAACATCTCTAGCCGGTATCAGACATGATAACATATATTTGGTTTCGGCAGTATCTGATAATGATAAAATCAAAGATGTAATAAAGAAAGTATCATTTTATAAAACGCTGAAATACTATGAATCAGATCTACGATGGAGAATGAGACATCGTTTCATAAAGTGTAATAACAATAAGCGATATTGTCAATGGACTAAATGGACAATTATATTTCATATGATTTCTATAAATATTATCATAGCTATGATATCTATGGTTGTTATGATTTTGAAACATATAAATTTAAAATCTTGGATGTTGTCTGTTTATATATTATCGAGTATGACCACGCTGAATATACTTTTATATCTTTTATCGACTGTAGATCTATCAATGGATAAACTCAAGATAAAGATACTTAATGCAATGCCTCGATCGTATATACCAATTTATAAAAAATCATTTGCATATATATCATTTGTTTGTTATATCTTGTATAGCATTGGATATTTACTCCAGATTAATGAAACTCTCAATAAATGTAAAAATGGTTGCAACATCAAAGATGTATTCTTTGTTAAGAAATATGTTCAGTATGAGAATCCGCTAAGTATATCTTGGAAGTTCTTCATGGAGAAACCAGTTGTCTGGATATCATATATTATTATTTTATGTTCCTCTATGTTATACTTCATAGATACGAGCTCTAAGTTATTTATATTTATAAAATATATTTCTGTCATATGTTTTATAATTCAACAGTCTCTCGATAGTTGCAACATCAGTCTTCAATATTTGTTGATAGCACTGATGATTATATCAATATATCAACGTAGATATGATTTATATAATCATAGTTTCTGGATTAGTAATCATAGTGTTGTATGCCACGATGTTGTCAAGATACCTATTCAGCCACGTAAATATATGATGAACTACCTTGATGATTTCAATTACACATATATTTCATTTCATCATGATTCATTTGGTAAATATAAATGGAGCAAGTGTATCCTATACAAAGATATATACGATGATTCATCATATATCTTCGTTAATAAGAAACGATTATATACAGATATATCTTTGGATATAAATCGTAAGATATCATTTGGCTCTTGCCATAATTCTATTATTAGAAATTATCATTTATATGAAATCGTTTGTTTATTTTGTAAGGATATTGGTATTCTCCAATTCATCGCATTAATAAACGATAGAGATCGTAATATTATAAAGAATAGAGTAAATCTCATTTGGGAAATCAGTAGTATTGAGTATATCATTGTATTCAATACTATTCTATCCAAAATTAAGAGTAATGGTGTGAATATAAATATCAACATACATTATGTACCATTAATGAATACACATAATACATTCGATCATAAGATATTGGCTAAGTTTAATTATCTCCAATGTATAATTTTCAAATACTGCAATGTAGATATACTAACATCTCTATCGTCTGATGTATATTGCCAGATAACAAAGATTGATGTATATAATAGTGTTCGCGATTGGTTAATTACTGCAAGTTCAATTGGTTTGTATGATTCATCCATTGGTATATTTGTTTGTGGTGATGAATCATTTGTAAATCATATTGAGATGAATGCAAAGATATTGAAAACTAATGATTATGGTATTAAAATAAATATGTTGGTTGAATGTATATAATATAGCTAATCAATGGCAACTCCAATAGATAATACAATTTCAGTCATAGGCGTGAAGCCTAATATATCATATTTTCATAATACGATGCGTATAGTTGTTTTATGTTTGTTGATTATAATTTTATTTATGATATTCTATTCCGATACAAGATCAAAAAAAGAAAAGGTATCAGTAGAAGCTATAAATGATATGATACGTCCTGGAACGAAACTTTATGAAGTCATTATGGATATGGATCCAAAGTCTCGTAAGTTATTTGTTGCTTCATTGGAGAAGGCACTTGATATGCATAATGAACCATCAAAACTACGATTTGTCATGAAGACTGTTCTATCTGCATTATTCATAAGTTTCGTTGCTGAATATATAATTCATGGCAATGTAGTCAAGGTTCTTGGCGTTACGGGACGAACCGGCTTATCGGCCATACTTACAGCTCTTACTTAGAGACTCACGCGTTTCTTCTGCTTACGAACTCTAGGCTTATTTTTTTTAACTTGCTTCACTTCAGAAGTTGCTGGCTTATCTACAGACTCTACAACTTCTGAATTTATATTTTTTATAATTGTAGTTATAATATTATCTACAACATCTCTCACAACTTCGGGAACTGCGGAATCTACAACTTCGGGAACTGCGGAATCTACAACTTCAGAATTTATAATTCTTGACTTAAGTAAAAATATATTATGATACTCTGGGTCGAGTCTTATAAATCCATCTGTGTTATTCGTTATAGTAATATATAATTCAGATGTATGCGAATCATTGAATGTGTTATTGCTAAATGTTAATGCATATTTGTAATCATCTATAGGAATAATCTCAAACTCACATTTAAGATCTGTGCTAGCAAGTCGAATTCCTGTATTTACATTTATCGATCTTCCACCTTCTAGCTTAATTGTTGATAATGGTCCGAATATTTGATTATGAACATCTTTAGTATTTGATAATGGTCTATTCTTAAATGTAAATAAGCATTCAGTCATTGTTATATATTATATTACAATGGTCAAAAGCTACTTAGTCAAAGCTACTTAGCATACTTAGATGAGAATGGAGCAATCATATCATCTACTGGAGATATCGTATTATCTTGGTCTTGTCTTGGTCGTAACTGAGCAATACGCTGAACGGCACCTTTTCGTGTTTGGAATTTATTATCTAATGTTGGATCAATATCTGTAATGAAATCATTTATATCGGAAACACGCTGAAGAATATTACTGCCTGTTTGATTTGTCTGTAAGCGTTCTTTATATTCTGCAAATTTCTTCTTTGATAATTTATTATTACTTACATGATCTACACCCTTGACAGGAACTGAATTCTTTGACGTAAATTGTTGTTTATGCTGTCGCGCCTTCTTTTGTTCATGCTCAGCGCTAACGCGTTTGATTAATGCATTGGCTAAAGATTTAACATTTTGTGATTTGACTGCAATTGTATCTTCAGTACGCTTGGATGGTCCTTGCATACGCTCAATCTTTTTAGCAATTGCAAGTTTATCCTTTGGTGGAATAGTCGTTCCTCTAACGATTTCAGTTATATCATGCGTTTTGATTTGTTCAACAAGTGTTTCTTTCTTTGTATTAAATGTTAGTTTAAGTGCTCTATTAGAATTACTCTTACTTACTTTCTTCTCCTGAGTTTCAAATGATTCTAATACTTTAGATATATTGGCTGGTAGAGGAGTAATCTTCTTTGATTTGTTATTTTTGGAATCATTCTTTAACCCAACTACAACATCTTGATAAATCTTTCTAGCTTGCTTAATTAAGTCTTTCTTAGGAACTGTTATTCGTTCTGTGATATTAATATCCTGTTCTTTGATACGAGTATCTTGTTGCCCCTCACGGAATACAGCATTGATAGCTTGATCTACTTCACCCTTTGAGCGATATACATTAGATACAGAGCTAAGACCATATCTAACATCTTGTTCAACTTGCCAATTAACTCCAAGAAGATTACCTAACTTAGAAACTATATCAGTGCTGTAGTTAGGTAATATTTTTTCATCACCGACTTGATAATATGCTTGTTCCTCCTTGATAGTATCTTCTGGAGATAAGATAGTCTTAGATGGTCTCGCACTTGATGATTGAGTTATAACATTAAAACTATCATCGAACACTCCATTATATCTAGAAGCTGTGTTATAGAATCCATCACGCACTTGCTTAACCATACGTTTTGTTCCAACAACACCTTCAAGTTGAGCAACAGGAGAATCTTGTAGTTTGCCATGAATATATCTATCATGACGAAATTTATGTTGGTCTGCCATCTGAACTACAAGAGGCGCTGTATCTGACTGACGTTGGTCCTTGGTCAAATCTCCCATAAACAATTCAGGATGATATGGATCGTGAGAATATCTTGAACCATATTCTTGCATTGATAGTAATGCATTATTAGCAACGTTATTACTGCGTCTTGGTAATTCATGTTCAAATACTGGACGCTCAGATCCACGATCACGAATAACATCATTCATAAAATTATTAATAGTATTTGGATCTGAATAATCCATTTGTGTAGTTGCCATCTTTGCCTGCAGGAATTCCATAGGCAAAGACGGAATATCATATAACTTTTTATATGGCGTCGTCATTATCGTACGTATATATTGATTAAGATATAGCATAATACTGACATTAAAATTGCCAGAGTCATATTCATAATTATAAAGACCTTTACTTTTACAATGAATTCTTCGGCCCCTACAACACCAAAGCGCCCAACGCGTAATGATGTTCCGCCGCCGATTCGCAAAAATCAAGAAATACATGCTCCGCGTATTTATGCCGGCGTTCGTAGTTTGCGATATATGCTTGAATCGATTGATATTGCCGAGGAAAACATATTTCCTTTTATGCGAATTCTCGATGAATCATTAATGACTTCGATTGATTTGAAACCAATTAAGAGTAATTCACGTAAGCGAAAGCTTGACATGGATGAAAATACGGATTCGAAGAAACCGAAACAATAGTGTTTCATTGCTTTTTTTCTATTCATAAAATTGAATCTTTAGTTTAATTAATATACTACTACGTATAGATAATAATAGTCATAATGAAATTCACAACTCAGTTGGAACTCAATATCACCATTATGGACCAAACAGCATTATACTCTACAGATTATGACCAAATGGTTTTAGATCATGCTAAGATTCTATATGAAGGTAAATGTAAAAATGGTCAATATATTGCTAGTGTTGATAAACTCATTAAGCGTTCGCTTCCAAAGCTTAATAAAAGAGATTTGGATGCAAAGGTTGGAGTATATGCAATTGTCGAAGTCTCTGCAGTTCATTATGATAAATCAGATGCTATCACAGGCGTGAAGGTTCAGAAGATTATCCAAGCTGGAAAGATAGAGAACACAGATATTATTATTTGTACTGCAAATAATATAACTTGTATCATCCGTCTTCCCGCCGATACTATCAAGTATAATATTGGAGATATCATTCCTGTTAGAGTTCGTGATTCAACATACAAGATCTCTAAATCTATATTGATTGATGCTTATCCATTTGTTCCTTATGTTCCAGACCAATTAACATATTATTTCATTGGTAAGTTATCGGAAGATAATAAAAAGCATTTCAATAGTAAGATTATGCCTTTATTCAAACGTGAGTTAGAACGCAAAGAAACGATGGATAAGAATCGCTGGGAACAATTCTCAAAAATGCTATTTCCATATAAAAAAATGAATGCATCAATGAAGAATATGATTGATATTACTGATATCGAATCGATGCAGAATAAAGTAATCTATATTGATTATACGATTGATATGTCAAAGATGCAGATAGCAGTTGTTAATAAACCGAATGTACCAAAGCAAGAGGCTATCATTACATCTGAGGTAAATGATGTGTTAATGCGTGTATCATACGAATATATTAAATGGCTTGAGTTGATTAACAACTTAGTTGAATGTTATGCAACCGATTCGGAATTTGAGAAAGCAGGATATATCTGGAAACTATACGAAGATAATAAATTATAAATATCATATTCAAGTTCTGTCTTGAGCTTGGAGTTCTAGCAAGATATATTTTTTTTATAATTGTAATCTACAGATATATAATTATACTAAGCAGCACTCTAGTGGTATAAATATCAAACTATGAATATTCTGCCAATCAAGCAACAAAAACGAGAAATAGATCGCGCAATTAAAGACCTTGATCGTAGTGATTATCAAGATATATGCACAGTCATTAAGAGTAATCTAACATCATATCCTATGGTTAGTGAGACACCAAAGGGAACATTTATTGACTCGGATATGTTAGATGATGTTATCATCACACAACTATATAATATGGTTATTACAAAAATGAAACGTATTGCGGAAAGATAATAAACTTTAATCTATTGTAATATACATACAAATGGCAGATTCATCATTCAATGGTTTTATTCAAAGCGTGTATGGTAGTGGAACAGCAATGGAATATTTTGATAGTCCTGTGAATTCAATCAGTGCTGGTGCTATCATTGATGATATAAGTGTTGAATCAATATTTGGTAGTGGCATCGATCCGAGCGCCAGTGATTATGATAGCGATAGTGATAAAGAAAGCAATCATAGTGATTCTGAAGATGACGAACAAGAAGAACCTATCATTGCCGAAGTTAGCTTCTCGATAAGTGGATTCAGTCGAGGAAAAAAAGATGATAGCGAAGATGATATGACCAATGATATAGTTATAGATCTATCTTCATTGACAAAAAAAGATACTTCAAGTAAGACCAAAGGCGGTCTTACTGCTAAGGATGTCTCTATGTTGTTGAAACCATATAAGTAAATTTATAATATTTATATTTTTTTTCTGAGCAGCTCAAGCAACTCAGCTCGCTTCTCCGCAGAGTATCTTGCTTCTAAAATCTTAGTTTCCTCTTCGGCCTTTTCATATACATCAACCATACGATCCGTGTTTTCATTTAGTATAGCAACAGTATCTTCATACATCTTATGTATTTGTGTCTTTGGAATATGCGGATTAGTTTCAATTAATAGATATTTGTAATACAATGCGGATTGCGCATTCTTATATCTATACATCGTTTTCTTGTTTTGTTTTGCTTTGGTTAATTCTTCTTGGTCTTTAGGCTTTCCATAAACGGATAGAATATATCGTTTGAATGCTCCTGCGTGAAATACACCTTCAATAGCTAAATACTGAAATACAATAGGATGAATCTCATTGAACATCTTCGCAGGCTCAAATGTTAATACGAACTTCTTTCGTTCGAATTCTTCGAGTTCCTTTAGTTTTGCTTCGTTCTCTCTCATGAATGCTAAGATCTTGCTTACAGCTTCTTTGCCTTCTGAAACCATACGTTTGGCTCCATCAATATAAAATTTAGAATCTTGTTGTAATGATTCCATGATAAAGATATATTAGTTATGTATTTATATTAAGTTTAGCCACGTAGCGATTGTTGCAACATCATCTTTTCAATATTATCGAAATTACTATTCTTAATTATATCTTTTAATCCCGCATTAGGACTCACATACTGAGCTTGTGCTTGTTGATTATTATTTCTGTTCTGTGAATTTATTTTGTTACCAGTATTATGTCTCACAGGCTTGCGCTGGTTAGCATCTTGCTTGCGAGCATCATATATAGCAGTCATCTTTTTCATCTTTTCATCAAAGTCCGTATCAGACATTGGGGATTCAGTAGTTCCATACTTAGATGGCTGAACTTCTTCTCCTTCTTCCTCTGTATTCATCATTTCCTCCATGATCTTATTTCGTATGATTTCATCATTAGTCTTCTTAATATCTTGTAATGGTTGTACTTGTTGCACTTGCTGAACTACTGGTTGTTCCATTTGCGCTAATGTAGCAATGATTGAATTAACACCAAAGATGAATTCATCTTCTCCATCGATTTTCATCGCTGGTAAAGATCTAACGCCTTTCTTTATGAAACCATTGATATCCTTCTCAGTAGCGATTATAGGTTGGATAATGAAATAATTATCATTTAGGATTGTATGCCGATCCTTTAAATAATCAATAATTCTTTTATTATATTCTTCATGCGATCTCGATTCCTTAAAGATTATCTTCACCTTAGTGTAATTATGCATGAGTTATAAAATTGAATTAATCCTATACTATATATAACACACGATCTGTTAGTAATATTCATCAATATGCCCTCAATCAAGAACATTAAGAAAGAGACGCTTGATATCAAGCTTCAGAAGACTCCTTATGCATCATTAACATCGATGATTCCACAAGTTGTTAATAAGTTCCTTTCATTTGAGATTGTAGATGGTAATTGTCCATTGGCGAATGCTATCAGACGCACGCTCATGTCAGAAGTTCCTGTTAGACACCTTACAGCATCACTGACTGATATTCATTCTGATGACTATTATGTTATTAAGAAAGTTATGCAGATGCGTCTAGAGATGATTTCTATTTCACAATCTACTAACTTAGATAATGTATATTCTATCAAGGTTGAGAATAAGACAGATGATGCAATGGATGTTATGAGTAATGAAATCAAGCTCAATGGTGTATCGAGAACGCAAGATATCCTTCCAGGAATTCCATTAAGTATTATCTGTAAGAACAAATCATTTGCAATCAATGATATCCATGTTATTGAAAGTTATGGTATGGATAATGGTCGAGTGTCTATTGGTAATATTGGATATGAAATTCTTAATCAAGATTTTACAGTTCAATCAACTAAAGCTAAACCAACACATTTCAAAATTACAGTCGAAACTCCTGGAATCATTGATCCGACAGAAATGGTTTATAAATCAATTGATAGTTTGATTAAGCGTATCGATGCAATTGATTATGGAAATTTCATTATTGAATTTGATGTTTATAAACTAACGATTCTCAATGATACACATAGTATTGGAACTATGATTGTTTGGTATATTCATAACTATGTAGGAGAAACATTCTCATACTGCGCCAAGAGACTTATCCATCCATCACAGCGCGAGTGTGTGATTGATATCAAACATCCTGATGCTGAGAAGCTTTGTAAGAAGGCTGTTGTATTGATTAAGAAGGATTTAAATGATCTGCTTAAGTCTTTTGCTTAAGCTGTAGATGCTTTAAATGGTCTTTTTTTATCCAAATACAGTAAGCATAAAATTGATTTACATCATACAAAAATATATCAAAGCATTGATACAACACCCAATATCCTCAATTACAATGAACTCATCCATCATTATTGATTGTTCGGAGAACAAAGAAAATAATGAGCGTCTTCGTATTGCCAAAGACCAATACAATTCACTTGGACTCGCGGTTATTCCATTGCGTCGCAATAAGAAGCATACAGCAGGTAAAAGTGCTTGTACTCGTGGATGGATGTATGCAACTGCATTAACCGAGTTTAATACAAAGGTATGCGATAACATTGGAATTGTCTGCGGTAAAGCATCTGGAATATGTTGCATTGATGTTGATCAGAAAGACAATGGAGTATTCTATTTCAATAAATTAATTGAGAATTATGGAATGCCAGTTTGTCCAACGCAACACACTCCCAATGATGGAAAGCATTATATCTTTAGATATAATCATGAATTGATGAAAAATATGAAACCGAAGATTAAGGGATTCACTGTTAATGGAAAACAGGTAGGCGTTGATATGTGGATTCAGAAATGTCAATTCGTCGCATCGCCATCAATCAATTATGATAATGGTAAAATGTATAAATGGATTGTTCCATTGCCGATTAACAGAAATGATATTCCAGAATTGCCCAAATGGATTTATGATTTATATCATGCTGGACGATCGACTGAAGATGGATATATCATCAATGATAAAGATGAAATTGAAATTAGTCCAATTTGTAATACGGAAGTTAATGACCAAACTTCAGATATTGTAAAAATTAAAGAATCAATCAAACAGTGTCAAGATAAGAAGAATAAGAAATCTAACAAGAAGAGTAAGAAGGATAAAAATAATAATTCAGATGATAGTATTAAACCTGGAACTATGACAGATGAGGAATATGATAAACTTGTATTGACAGGTTCATATACAACATCTGATACAAGTATTGTTCCAATAAATACAATCACAGGAATCATCACTAACAATTCTCAGATGATCGCAAATGTGTTTATGGTATTCTCATTGATTATATTTGCAATACTGATGTTTATCGTTCGTATTATCGCATATTCATCAACGAATGAAAATCGTATGATTATCAAGACCAATATCAAAAGATTCATCAACTTCGTTATTGATATTCTGTTTGGTCAGTAATCATTAATGATTATTTTTTTATCTTCATTGTCGTCTGTTTTGATAAATGCACTGTTTCTAATATATACACAACTATTAAAAAAGATGTCTCATATAGATGTAGCTCCTCGAATGTGGGATAAAACCATAGCAGCATCTTATACTCCGGAACGTAAGCAAGCGCATGTTCTACATGAAGAACAACCAACTTGTGTCGAACAAACTCCAAGTGAAACAGAAGTAGCTTGTGCAGCAGTATCTACTTCTGTAGGTTGGTTCTGTCGGCTTAAGACATATTTACTTCCTATCATATTTGTAATTGCTGTGATAATTGTTATTTATGTATTCTGGAAATATTATACTAAGTATCGCCAGCAAGCACAAGCTAAGAAGATTGCGCTTGCCGAACAAGCAAAGATTAAATCAATAGACGATAATGATCCATCCGAGAATGAAGATATGTCTAAGTATGAATGTGATAGCGATGATGAAGATGAAGATGAACCAAAGCCAATTGCCGGAAAGGGTCTTCCACCAATCTTAGAAACATCGGAAGATGAAAGCTCTGAGGAAGAAAGTAAAGATAGTGATAATGAATCTGAAGAAGAATCTGTATATGAAGATTCGGAAGAAGAATGTAAAGATGATGAATCAGATGAAGAATCTGTAGATGTCCCATATGTAGATAATCTCGATGATCATGTAAGTGATAATGAAATTCCTGATATTAGTGAAATTGCAAGTCTATTACCAGTGAATATCTTTGATAATGGAGATAATACATCAGAAGTTGATGATAATACACGATTCGAAGAACTTGAGACAACATACTTTGATGATGCTACTGATTATCTTCTCGATGAACCAATGGTTGATGATGAGCAAGAATCAGAAACTGAACAACAGGATGATGATAAGGCTCCTATTAAGAAGACGCGTCGTAGCAAGCGAGTGTCTCTATAAATATAATTTATGGAAGATATGCATTTTTTTATGATTGTAGTTCATAACAAATTATATATAGCATATTTCCTATAATATAAAAATGTTCGATGTATCATTATATGATCTTAATGAAACATTAATCGGAGAGTGTCGTAAGCTCATTGAAGAACATAATTCTCAGAGCTATACAAAAGTATCTTTAAGTACGCCTATGATAGAGTTTTCATTTATTTCAAATACTAAGCCTGATGATATTCCATCCAAGGAACTTACTATATTCTACGAACAATATACATATCAGAGAGTAGCCATCTTTAATATTTCCAATATAATTGATTCCATTGATTATTCTAAAGAAGATTTATCTCTAAACATCGATAGAAGCGAAGGTTCCATTTTACAGTTGATGGGTTCTTTAACTGGAATACGAATGAAGATGATCGAGTTTAAGGAAACTATGGAATCGAATATAGAAAAGCAGATTATAAATTTCATAGATTATCTCAAAACATTAAAGATAGATAACTTAAGAACATTTCTGGAAACACTATTTACATGTATGGTGCAAATAGGTATCGATCAGTATGTTGATATAGAGACTGATAGTCATTACTTTGTTAGCGTTGGAGTAAAGATAATAGAATCATTCTATGAAAGTATAAAATATAATGAACTTACCGAGTTCATACGTATTAAACTAAATGAACTTAAACAGATAGTATTAAAGATTAAGCCTCGTGCATATGGAACATATGATTCGGTTAATCGATTTCAAACATTTAATATGAGTCCCAATGATGGAGAAAATGTTTCTTTGCGACAAGCACTTAAGATTCTATTTGCAATTAGCTTAGATGTTGATGATTGCAAAAAGGATGAACAAGCATTGGAAACTATGATGAAACAATTATCAATTGATATGGCTAAACCTATAGGATTAATTGTTTATATAAGCAATAACGATGATGTATTCTTTGATATGTCATCATTGTATAATATGAGATCTGATAATGATGCAAAAGGAATTACAGATGATATGATTGTAAATACAAATCTTCTACGAGAAGGTTCTAAGTCGGTAAGTAAAAAGACTGAACTTATGACAATCAACACTAATGACAAAACAGAAGAGGCTTATGTATTATGGACTAATGATTTAAAGATGTTTAAGCTCAGAACCTTACCAATTCATAATGCAATGATTCAAAAGATATTACGACGATCACCTTCTAATATTATAGAATCATATAATATTGCATTGATGAATGTCATCAAATCATTACAGAAACAAGATGATGCTATTGCCTTTAAGCGTGTGCAGAATATGTCATTTACAGAAAGTATCACACAAGAGTCCTTCTTACAGAAACTAAAGGTCAATCTAGCATCGAAGCTCTCAAAGGAGATCGCTAGTCATGGTCATAACTTTAGAGATTGGGTAATCAGTTCCGAATTCAATATAGAGATCTTAGATACGATTGATTCTCTTAAATACGATATGGGAATAGATAAAACATTGATGTCCGCGCATTGCCATATCATATATAATTCCATGGCAACTAAGATTATTAAGAGAGTTAAGAAAATCATATTAACTTTACATGATAACTCTGATATAAAAAAATCACTTGAAGATATTATAAATACTTCAGTTGATGGCAACGATAATATATATACTCGCGTGATCGCAAGTTATTATTTACATATCGCATAGATTTGTTCTAAGAAGCACGATTGCATAGATTTGTTCTAAGAAGCACGATTGTATAGATTTGTTCTAAGAAGCACGATCGCATAGATGTTTATATATAAAATGTCAATGCTGGTTTCATAAGTCTATTCATCATAGTATATCTTTGTTTGCTATATACTTCATCTTCATAGTATCCAATCCATATAACTGAATTACTATATGATATAACATCATTATATGCTTTTAATAACTTAGAGTGATAATTAAGCATAGCAGAGCTATCCATTTTTTTAAGTTTGTATTCTACGAAATATACATCTATATACAATAACTGTAGTTTGACTAAAGGATGAGCCATTAATAGATTTGTGTTAGATATATTTTTATAACATGGTATTGGCATATATGATGCTGTATTGAATAGGTTCGCGATATACGTTGGTTGCTTCGTTGATGTTTCGTTAATAAGGCAACTGTGTTTAATCAAACGGAAATCATATGGAACGTTAAAATCATTATGCATAAATGCCTTGAATTTATATTCATCCTTGTTTGCGAATATATCATTCATGAACTTCACGATAACATCTTTATATGCTCGAGTTGTAT
>JACCDY010053976.1_pt1 | contig 14715 bp, 11 predicted proteins | sample 7446391 | NCBI WGS metagenome assembly JACCDY01 (sample SAMN15323451, study PRJNA562643) | freshwater metagenome | isolation source: river surface water | place: USA:Blue River Watershed | collected 2017-08-18 | reverse complement strand
GGCCGCCGCCCGGAGCGCCTTCGACTTCCCGGTCGTGGAGCTGCCGGTCACCAAGGTCGCCGAGACCGGGAAGTCGGCCTTCCCGGGCGATCCGGAGTTCCAGGCGGCCTTGGCGGCCTTGCCGGCGGGCCTCGCGGAGAAGCTGCGTTCGACGCTCGGCGCGGAGTTCACCGCGCTGCGTCCCGTGCCGGCGGGGAAACTCCGTCGGCCGGCCTGAGGTGGGTACGACGGTCGAGATCGGCGTCCTGGCGGACACGCACGGCCGGCTCCGGCCGGAGGCGGTGGTCGCGTTGGCCGGGTGCGCCGAGTACTACGTCGCCGGCGACCTGTGCAGCCCGCTCATCGTGCCGGTGCTCGCCGACTTCGCCCCGACCTTCGCCGTGGCGGGCAACTGCGACGACGACGAGTCGCTGCCGCTGGTGCTCCTCCGCGAGGTCGCCGGCGTCCGCATCCTGATGCACCACGGGCATCTGCCCGTCGACGAGTCGGCCTACCGGCCCGACGTCGTGATCACCGGCCACACCCACGTGCCCCGCATCGTGGAGGATGGCGGGGTGCTGCGGCTCAATCCCGGCAGCGCGGGACCGCGGCGTTTTAACCTTCCCGTGACGGTGGCCCGCCTTACCTTGCGGGATGGCCGGGCTTCCGCCCGGTTGATCGACCTGCCGCTCGCATGAGCCAACCCCTGCCCATCGACCTGCTGAAGGCCGACCTGGTCGCCGCCTGCGGGCGGACGCGGCGCCTCGTCCTGCGCGCCCCGACGGGCTCGGGCAAGTCGACGCGCATCCCGCAGATGCTGTTGGACCTCGGTTTGGTCGAGGGGCAGATCGTCGTGCTGCAGCCCCGGCGGATCGCCGCCCGCCTGCTCGCCGCGCGCATCGCGCAGGAGCGGGGCGGCAAGCTCGGGGCGGAGGTCGGCTACCAGATCCGCTTCGAGCGGGTCGAATCGGCGCAGACCCGCATCAAGTTCGTGACCGAGGCCCTGCTGCTCCGCCAGATGGCCTCCGACCCGCAGCTCAAGGGCATCGGGGCGGTCGTCTTCGACGAGTTCCACGAGCGCAACCTGCATTCGGACGTCGCCCTCGCGCTGGCGCGCCGCCTCCAGGAGACCGGCCGCCCCGACCTCCTGTTGGTCGCGATGTCCGCCACGCTCGACACGGAGGGCGTGGCCCGGTGGCTCGGTTCGGCCGAGACGCTCGCCGCCGATGGCCGCACCTTCCCGGTCGACGTCGAGTACACGCACCAGCCGCGCAATTCCCCGCGTCCCGTGTGGGACGCCGCGGCGGAGCAGGTCCGGCGCATCCTGCAGGAGGAGGCGGAAGGCGACATCCTGGTCTTCATGCCGGGCTCCTACGAGATCATGCGCACCCTCGGCGCGGTCCGCCACCTGCCGGAGTCCGGCGGCGTCGACATCCTGCCGCTCCACGGCGAACTGCCGCCCGAGGAGCAGGACCGCGCCGTCAAGCCAGGGCCGCGCCGCAAGGTGATCGTCGCCACCAACGTCGCCGAGACCTCGCTCACCATCCCCGGCGTGCGCGCCGTCGTCGACGCGGGCCTCGCCCGCGTGGCCCGCTTCGACCCGCACCGCGGCATCGACACGCTGCTCATCGAGCCGGTCTCGCAGGCTTCCGCCGAGCAGCGCGCCGGCCGCGCGGGCCGCACGGGTCCCGGACGCTGCATCCGGCTCTGGTCGCAGACCGACCACGCCGCGCGGCCCTTGCGCGAGACGCCCGAGATCAAGCGGGTCGACCTCTCCGAGACGATCCTGCTCCTGCTGACGTCGGGTTGGGGCGACGCGACCACCTTCCCGTGGTACGAGAAGCCCGACGACAAGGCGCTCCAGCGCGCGCTGACCGTGCTGCGGGACCTGGGGGCCGTGGATCACGCCGGCGCGTTGACGCGGCTGGGCCGCCGGATGGCGGTCTTCCCGGCCCACCCCCGTTATGCGCGCATGCTCATGGCGGCGGGCGAGTTCGGCTGCGTCGCCGAGGTCGCCCGCATCGCCGGCCTGTCGCAGGGTCGCGACATCCTCTTCCGCAAGGTCGACGACCGGACCGAGAACGCGCGCGACGCGGTCGCGCAGGAGGATGGGTCCGACTTCTTCACGCGCCTCGCGCTGCTGCGCCGGGCCGCGGAGATGAAGTTCGACCTCGATGGCTGCGAGCGCCTGGGGATCCACGCGCAGTCCGCCCGCCAGGCCGACCAGGCGGCCCGTCAGTTCCTGCGCATCGCCGAAGGGCAGGGCCTGCCGGTCAACGACGCCCCCGCGGACCCCGCCGCCCTGCGCCGCTGCCTCCTGCTGGGCTTCTCCGACCGGCTCGCCATCCGGCTCGACGCCGGCACCTTGCGTTGCGCGCTCGTCCATGGCCGCAAGGGCGAGCTCCGCCGCGAGTCGGCGGTGCGGCACGCGAAGCTCCTCGTGGCGGCCGAGATCGACGAGATCCAGGCGCGCGGGGAGGTCACGACCTACCTGTCCTTGTGCACCGCGGTCGAGGAGGCCTGGCTGCGCGAGCTCTTCCCGGAGGATTTCACCGAGGTTTCCGCGCCCCGCTACGACCCGACGTTGCGTCGCGTGCTCGCGCGGGTCGAGCGGCGCTTCCGCGACTTGGTGCTCGAGACGGTCGAACGCGACGAAGTCCCGTCCGATGCCGCCAGCCGCCTCCTCGCCGAGGAGGTGGTGGCCGGCCGGTTGGAGCTCGAGAAGTGGGATGGTCAGGTGGATGGTTGGATCCGCCGGGTGAACTTCCTCGCGAAGCATTGTCCGGAGCTGGGCATCGCGCCCTTCGACGAGGCGGGCCGCCGGATGGTGATCGAGGAGGTGTGCGCGGGGGCCGTGGCCTACCGCGACATCCGCGAGCGGCCGGTGATGGGGATCGTCCGCGGGTGGCTGACGCATGAGCAGGCGATGGCGCTGGAGTCCTATTGCCCGGAGAAGATCGTCCTGCCGCGCAAGAAGCATCCGGCCCGCATCGAGTACACGACCGACGGCGAGGCCGAGGTCGAGGCGACGGTGCAGGAGCTCTATGACTTCCCGGGCAGCAAGCTGCGGGTCTGCCAAGGCAAGGTCCCGATCGTCGTCTGCATCCAGTCCCCCGCCCGGCGTACCCAGCAGCGCACGCGCGACCTCGACGCCTTCTGGAAAGGCTCCTACGAGCTGGTGAAGAAGGAACTTCGGGGTCGCTACCCCAAGCACGAGTGGCGATAGTCCGCCCGACCCCCATGCGCCGCCGCGATTTCCTTTCCGTAGCTTCCGCCACCGCGCTGGCGCTCTCGCTGGGCGCCCAGGTCGCGCCCAGTGGCCGCGCTTCGCGCAAGAAGGGCCTCGGCCTCGTCGCGAAGAAAGGCAACGGGTGGGAGGCCAAGGTTCAGGCGCTGCGCCCGGCCTGGCTCTATACCTGGGGTTCCTCGCGGCCGGAAGGCCTGCCGGCCGAGGTCGACTTCACGCCGATGGTCTGGGGTTACTGGGGGCAGGACGCCTCCCTCGCCAAGCTCGGCGAGAAGGCGAAGGCGACCGGCCAGCGGCATCTGCTCGGCTTCAACGAACCGGACGGCAAGGACCAGGCCAACCTCTCCGTGGAGAAGGCGCTCGCCGCCTGGCCCGCCCTGATGAAGACCGGCCTGCGCCTCGGCAGCCCGGCCTGCGTGCACCCCGACAACGCGTGGATGAAGGCGTTCATGAAGGGTGTCGAGGAGCGCCGGCTCCGCGTGGACTTCATCTGCATGCACTCCTACGGCGGCCCCGACGCCGATGGGCTCGTCAACCGTATCCAGGCGATCTCGAAGGCCTACGGTGGCCGGCCGGTGTGGCTCACCGAGTTCGCCGTCGGAGACTGGGCGGCGAAGTCCCCGGAGCAGAACCGTTTCAAGCCCGAGCAGGTGCTCGCCTTCCTGCGCAAGGTGATGCCGAAGCTGGAGGCCCTCGAATGCCTCGAGCGGCATGCCTGGTTCCCCGCCAGCCCGACCAGCGCCGCGCTGGGAACCTCCGCCCTGCAGGATGCCGAGGGTCGCCTCACCACGTTGGGGGAATACTTCCGCACCTGCTGACCATGGCCCCGGTTTCCCTGCCTTGGCATCAGGTGCCGATCCATGTGGTGGATTTCGAGGGCGGTCCGCGCACGGGCGTCGTCGAGTTCGGCGTCGCGACCTTGCTGGGCGGCGAGGTCGTCTCGGCCGCGACGGCTTTGCACGCGCCGCGGGCGCCCATCCCCGCGCTCGACACCCAATGCCACGGCCTGGCCGAGCGCGACCTGGCCGGAGCCCGGCCTTTCGAGGACGAGTGGGACCGCTGGCTCTCGCTGCGCCGCACGGGACTGCTGGCCGCCCACAACGCCACGGTCGAACACGACCTGTTGCGCGGGACCTGGGCCCGTCCCTCGGCGGTTCCTGCCTTCGTCGGCGAGGGCGGGGCCGTCGCCGAGTGGGGTCCTTGGATCGATACCTGCCGGCTGGCCCGCGCCTGGGCGCCCTCGTTGGGCGACTTCCGTCTCGGTCAGCTGGTGGCCGACCTGCGCTTGGGCCCCCGCCTCGAGGCGTTGGCCGCCCAGCATTGCCCGCCCAAGCGCCGGCGATTCCACTGCGCCCTCTACGACGCCTTGGCCGCGGCCTTGGTGCTCCGGGCCCTCTGCGCCCTGGAGGGCCGGTCCCAGGCCACCTTGGCCCAATTAGTCCGCGACAGCGTTTCCGCTCCGGCGGCTAATGACTTGATGCAGGGCGAGCTGGGCTTGTGAGTTTCCGCTTCACTCCCGGGGGGCGGGGGCTAACTAGGTAGCCACTCACCATGGCATCCAAGACTCCCATCCGCGTGGCCGTCACCGGCGCCGCCGGCAACATCGGTTACGCCGCCATCTTCCGCCTCGCCTCCGGCGCGGTGTTCGGACCCGACCAGCCCGTCGCCCTCAACCTCATCGAGGTCGGGCCCGGCCTCAACGCCCTCACCGGCGTGGTCATGGAGCTCCAAGATTGCGCCTTCCCGCTGCTCACCGACGTCGTCGCCACCGGCGACCTCGACGTCGGCTTCAAGGACGCCGACTGGTGCCTGCTCATCGGCGCGGTGCCCCGCAAGGACGGCATGGAGCGCAAGGACCTGCTCGGCATCAACGGCAAGATCTTCATCGGCCAGGGCCAGGCGATCGCCCGCAGCGCGAAGAAGACCGTCAAGGTCCTCGTCGTCGGCAATCCCTGCAACACCAACTGCCTCATCGCCCTGCGTTCCGCCGGCCACCTGCCCGCCGAGAACTTCTTCGCGATGACCCGCCTCGACGAGAACCGCGCCAAGTCGCAGCTCGCGGGCAAGGCCGGCGTGCACAACTCGGTCGTCAAGAACGTCGCCATCTGGGGCAACCATTCCTCGACGCAGTATCCCGACTTCACCAACGCCACCATCGGCGGCCAGCCCGCCCCGCAGGTCATCACCGACCACGCCTGGCTGAAGGAGACCTTCGTGCCCGACGTGCAGAAGCGCGGCGCGGCCGTCATCAAGGCCCGCGGCGCCTCCTCCGCGGCCTCCGCCGCCAACGCCGCGCTGGACACCCTCCGCAGCCTGCACTTCCCGACCCCCGCGGGCGACTGGCATTCCGCCGCCGTCCTCTCGAAGGGCGACTACGGCATCACCCCGGGCATCATGTTCGGCTACCCGCTGCGCACCAAGGCCGATGGCTCCTGGGAAATCGTGCAGGGCCTGCCGCTCGACGCCTTCTCCAAGGAGAAGATCGCGGTCACCGAGAAGGAATTGCTCGAGGAGCGCGCGACCGCCTCCGAAGCCCTCGGCCTGCAGCTCTGAAGCCAGCCTGATGAGACCAAAGGCGGCGAGGGACCTCCCTTGACCGCCTTTTTCATGCCCATACGCTAGGGTCATGGAGCGACTCGCCACCGTCGATTGGTTTACGATCATCGCGGCGCTCTGCTTCTGGCAGGCGCTGGTCTGGGCTCAAAGTCTTGACCGAGGCTTTCCGATCTGGCTGCGAAGGTCGGCCTGGCCTTGTCTGGCGCTTTGGTTGGTCGCGTGGAACTTCACCGAGCGTCCGGGGCTGGTGCTGGCCTTGGCCGCCGCCCCGGCGACCTTGTTCGCGCTGTGGCTTTCGGCCCATGGCTTGCGGCGCTTCCTCGCCGACGACCTCGCGCCGCCGGCGCGCCGCTGCCTGGAACTGCTGTCGGCCACCGGTCCGCTGGTCGCGGCGGCGGCCTGGGTTTGGTCGCGCTACGACCGAACCTTCGCGGGTTTCCCGGATCCGCTCGCCACGCTGACCACCGTTCACTTCGCCATCACGTTCGGCGTCCTGCCGTTGGCGATGGCGGCGAGCGAACGCCCGCTGCCGCGCTCGCGCCGGCGCGACGCAGGACTCTGGCTCTACGTCGTCGGGGCGCCCGCCACGGCGCTGTGCTTCGCCCTGCGGACGGACCCCTTCCGTCCCGGCATGCTTGAGGTCGCCGGCGCCATCGCCTTCGCCGCCGGGTTCCTGCTTTGGGCTTCGGGCATGCCCGTGCGGCGCGGCCCGTGGCCCTACGCGTGCCTCATCCCCGGTTTCCTCCTCGGCGTCGGCTACACCGCCGCGCATGCCTTCGGCTGGGACTACCTCACGATTCCGCAGATGGCCGCAGTCCACGGATCGCTCAACCTGCTCGGCTCGCTGCTGCTCGCCGCCCAGGCGCCGGCCTTCGCGGACGCGCCGCCGCCGGCGCCCGACCTGGGTACGCCCGTCGACGGCGGCGACCGCGCGACGGCGTTGTTCGCCGATACCCACCGCGTCGTGCTCGGGCCTTGGTCCCCGGAGGCTTTCGCGCGGATCCGCGAGGCCTTGCTCGGTTACCGTTTCTATCCCGCCCACGTCATGGTGAGGCGGACGCAGTTCGAGGACGAAGGCCGGGCGGTCCGGGTCGGCGACCGGCTGGGACTTGGTCTCCTCGTGCCCAACCTGCCGGGGCTAGCCCCCCTGATGCTGCCCGCCATCGTCGAGGTCGACCACGTGGAAGCCGGCGCCGAGCGGTGCGGCCTCGGCTACGTGACCACCCGACGTCACTACGGCCGGGGCGTCTGGCGCGCCGAGGTCGCCCGCGAAGGCAACGAGCTGATGCTCACCGTCTCCTACCACGTTCGCCCGAGCCGTTGGTTCGTGTGGTGCGGGTTGCCGGTCTACCGCCGCTTCCAGCTCGCCGCCTTCCGCGCCGGGGCCGACAACCTGCGCCGCCTGGCCGCGTAGCCGCCGTCGGCCATCCCCGCGCTCAGGGCGCGTCGAGGCGGACCAGCGTGATTTCGTCGGGACGGCAGGTGCCGAGGCGGATCTCGCCGTCGTTGGCCAAGCTGAAGATCGGCGGCTCGGGGCGGATCGTCGCGATCTGCCGCGCGGCCCGGCCGGCGTTGATCTTCTGCAGGCCGACGAAGTCCAGGATGACGGGGTTCGCGCTGGCGAGCAGGACCTTGTCCGAACGCACCCAGCCCGCGTCATAGGTCGGGCCCCCGAGGACTTGGTAGCGCTCCAGCGACAGGATGGTGAGGGCTTGGCGGCGCGTCAGGCCCGGGATGGCGCAGACCTCGACGGCGGCCTTGGCCGCGTTCGAAGGCATGTCGAGGAAGCGCTCGGCGTTGACCATGTTGCCGAGCGAGGCGGCGGCCAAGGCGCCGTGCACGCCGAGCGACTTGCTGTCGCTGAGGACCGGAAGGTTGATCCAGAAGTCGACGTCGTCGAAGAGCGTCTTGGGGAGGATGCTGATACGCGGATTGCCCCACGGGACGTTGGGCGTGCCGGGGCTCGGCATCACCTGGTTCTCGTAGCGGAGCCGCGCGTCGGCGGCCCAGCCCGGGGCGAGCTGGTCCCAGGCTTGGACCACGTAGCCCTCGAAGCGGGGTTCATCCTTGCTCAAGGCCGGCAGGAAGCCGCAGGAGCGGAGGTTTTCCTGGCGCCCGTCGCAGATGATGACGGCTTCGCGCGCGAAACCGCGGCGCTGGAGGGCGGCGCCCACGGCCCGGACGAGGGGCTTCGGGGTGCAGAGCCCGATGCCGGCTTCGGAGGACACCTTGAGTCCGCATTTCCGGAGCGCGCCTGGGCGCAGCGGCACGCCGGTCCGCGCTTCTTGTTCCGCCAGCAGCCTTTCGACCGCCCCGGCGTAATCCTCGTCCGAGAAGCCCTGCAGCTTCTGCTCGATCAGCAGGAGCTTGGGGTCCGTCGCCGCGCCGCAGGCGCCGAGGCCGAGGACGAAGGCGAGCAGGAGACGGACGGCGAGGCGCATGGGACCATCTTCGCCGGCCACCCCGATTCCGCAAGCCGCTGTTTTGTTTGCGCCTCGGCCCCCGGGCGTCATTTTCGCCCCCATGACCGTGAGCCCCCCGTCCCCGCAGCGCCGCATCCTCGGACTCATCTTCCTGACGGTGTTCATGGATATCGTGGGCTTCAGCATCATCATCCCGCTGTTCCCGCACCTGCTCGACCACTACATCCGGACGGAGGGCGCGGCCGGCACCCTCATCGGTTCCCTGAACGCGGCGGCGGAATGGCTGGGCGGCGACACGGTCTTCAAGAAGACGGTGCTCTTCGGCGGCCTCCTCAGCACGCTCTACTCGCTCCTGCAGTTCGTCTTCTCGCCGATCTGGGGCGCCCTCTCGGATCGCCTCGGCCGCCGCCGTATCCTGACGATCACCTTGGCCGGCAATGCGCTTTCCTACCTCCTCTGGATCTTCGCGGCGCAGTTCTGGCTGGTGGTCGTCACGCGCCTGGTCTCGGGCATGATGGCCGGCAACATCGCCGTCGCCAGCGCCGCCGCCGCCGACATCACCGAGGAGAAGGAGCGCACGAAGGGCATGGCCGTCGTCGGCGTCGCCATCGGCTTGGGCTTCGTCTTCGGACCGGTCATCGGCGGGCTCGCTTCGTCCGTCCAGTTCGCCCACGGCCCCGTCGTCGGTTCGTTCGGACTCAACCCGTTCTCCGTCCCGGCCGCGATCGCCGCCGGCCTCGCGCTGGTGAACTTCCTGCTCGTGGTGAAGTTCTTCCCCGAGACGCTCGCCCCCGAGCGTCGGGCCGCCGCCGACGCCAAGCGTCCCTCGGTCTTCGACCTCGCCACCGTGCGTTCTTCGGCCGTCCGCCGCACGTCGTTCGCCAACCTCGTCTACCAGGTGGCCTTCACCGGCATGGAGAACACCATCGTCTTCCTGACCCTGGCCCTGTTCGCCTACAGCCCGCGCGACAACGCCTGGCTCTTCCTCTTCAACGGCGCCTGCATGATCTTCGCGCAGGGTCTCGCCCGCCAGCTCGTGAAGCGGCTCGGGCAGCGCAGGGTCGTGATCCTCGGCATGCTCATCGCGGCCGTCGCGTTCGTCGGCGTCGCGCTGATCCCGACCCCGACGCCGGGTACGCCTTCTCCCGCCTGGTCCGAGGGCGCCTTCTACCTGGGACTGGGCCTCATCTCCTTCGCCACGGGCCTGATCCTGCCGAGCGTCTCGGCCTTGGTGTCGCTCTATTCCGGTGCCGACGAGCAGGGTCGCAACCTCGGCATCCTTCGTTCCGCTGGCTCGCTCGCGCGCGTGATCGGACCGGTGACCGCGGCGTTGCTCTATTTCCACTTCGGCTCCCACTTCTGGGTCTACCTCGGCGGAGCCCTGTTGATGTTGCCGGCGATCTGGATCGTCCGCGGGCTGCCGGACCCGGAGTCCGAACGTCTCAAGGCCTGAGGCTCAGGCCAACGCCCGCCCCAGCGCGTCGCCGCCGCGGATCACCTGCATGAGGGCGATGCCGCCGCGGAACGCGCCGTGGAAATGGAGCCCCGGCTGGGTCGCCTCCGCTTCGGCGAGCGCCGCTTCCCGTCGCGTCTGGTCGATCCCGTATTGGGGGATGGCCCGCTCCCACCTTTGGATCCATTCCTTCGCGGGCGCGCCCCGGGCGCCGAGCGCCGCGCCCAGTTCCTCGTCGACCAGCTGCCGGAGCTCGGGGTCGGGCAAACGTCCCAGCTTGGGATGACGCGCGCCCCCGATGAAGCAGGCCAGCAAGACCTTGCCGACGGGCGCCCGGCCCGGCAGGGCGGAGGAGGGGAAGAGGCAGCCCAGCAGGCGGCGGCGCTCCTCGCCCGGGATCAGGAAACCAAAACCGTCCAACGCATGCTCGACCGCGCCGCGGTCATAGCCGCGAGCGACGACGGTGACGGGCGGCGCCTCCGTCCGCTCCCAGTCGTGGAAGAGCCGGCGCAAGCCTTCGTCGAAGGGTAGGGAGGCCCAGTGCCAATGGGGCGCCGTCACCACCAGGTGCTTGGCCCGCGCGCCATCCTCACGACCCTCCGCGTCGCGCCAGGCGACGTTCCAACCCTTGGCGTCCTTGCGGATCAGCGTGGCCATCGTCCCGAGCTGCAGCGCCGCCGTCGCCCGCAAGGGGGCCGCCATCGCGTCCGCCAGCGCCTGCATGCCGTCCCGAAAGCCCACGACCCGCCGGGGTTCTCCCCGCGTGCGCCCTAGGCCCAGCAAGACCGACCGATGGGACTTCTCCAACGCATGGATACGGGGAAAGCAGTTCGCCATCACGAGCCTGGCGGGGTCCCCCGCATGGACCCCGGAAACCACCGGATCCATCAGGCGCGCGGCCGCTTCGGGACCGAAGCGGCGCGAGGCGAACCCCTCGATGGTCTCGCCCTCGAAGCCGCCGCGGGGCACGAAGAGTTCACCCAGGAGACGCAGTTTGCCCCGCAAGGAGAGCAGGTCGGACTTGAGCAGGGAGGCCGGACTCGCCGTCAGGCCGTGGAGTTTGCCGCGCGAGAGGATGTACCGCTTCGCGGCGGCGACGTCCGTTTCCTGCAATTGCGGCTCTAGTCCGTAGCCTTTCAGCAGGGCGAGGTCGGCTTCGCCTTCCAGCTGGAGGGTATTGGGGCCGACCTCCACGAGCCAGCCCTCCTCGCGGATGGTCCGGATCGACCCACCGACCCGCTGCGAGGGTTCGAGGACCTTGACCCGCGCGCCGCGGGCCTGCATCGCGTGCGCCACGGCCAGGCCCGCGGGGCCGGCGCCGAGGATGATCGCGTCGAGGTCCATGCTTTCAGCACAACTTCTTCCCCTAGGATTGGCAACCCTCCGTCCGTTTGTTTGTCTGTGGAGCCGGATGCGTCTCCTCCTTCCCTTGCTGCTCGCCGCCCCCATCGGCCTGATCGCCGATGCGGTGACGCTGGTGGACGGCACTTTCCTGCGTGGCCGCATCGAACGGATCGCCGATGGCCAGTTGGAGCTGCGGGTCCAAGGCTGGGGTGGTCGCGCTCCGCTGGAGATCCCGCTGACCCGGGTGGAATCTTTCCGGACCGATGACGCGGTACGCCTGACCGGGCGCCAGGGCGCGGTCCTCGATGGCGTGGCTTGGGCCGTGGGCGGGCGCGTCGCGAGCGCCGGCGGCGCGGAGACCTTCGCGCTGGACGCCACGCTGGAATTGTGGCGTGAGCCCGGGGCGCGTCCGGCCGAGGCGAAGCCGACGCGACTCTGGCAGATGCAGGCCGACCTCGATCTTTCCGGCCGGTCCGGCGCGGCGCAGGGCAGCGGCTTCAGCGCCGGTTTCCAGGCGCGGGGCACCACCGCGGCCGATACCTTGACCGGTGGCATCCGGACGATCCGCGCCACGTCCGGCAACCAGACCGCCTCCGACGACCTGCACGTCACCTTGGGCTATGAGACGAACCCGACCCGCATCGTCTTCTGGTATGCCCGCACGGACACCGGTTACGACAACGCCCGGCAGGTCGACTTCCTTTCGGTCAATGCGGCCGGCATCGGCCTACGCTTGTTCACGGACGCCCGCGGCAAACTCGACGCCCGGGTCGGCCTGGCCCATCGCCTCGAGAATTACGCGCTGGGCGGCCAGCCGAGCCTCTCCACCCCTTCGATGGACCTCGGCCTGAGCTTCGAACGCGAATTCGGTTGGGCCAAGATGGAGTCGACGATCTCCGTGGTCCCCTCGTTTCAGGCCGCGCAGAATTTCTATGTCCGGCATGAATCCGCCCTGAACATGTTCCGCGGCGACGGACCGCTTTCCCTGAAACTGGGCGTCTCCAACGATTTCCGGGGCCGGCCTCTCGCCGGGCAGGTCCGTTTGGATACGGCCTTTTTCCTGCGAGCGGTGTATGCTTGGAAATAAACAGCCCAGTATTGCTTATTTTTAGGCATTAAGTCTAATAATGGGCAAAGGGGGGTTGTGAATGGTTCCCTATTGAAGCGTGGCACACAGGGTGCTTTCCCCTTGGTGTCGTTCCGTCCATTTTTCACCAATCCCAACCATGAGCACCAACCCCGCACGTCGCAACGCCATCGAGGCGATTGCCTCCCAGCCTCGCCTCCAGGGCAGCTTCGACTTCCGCAACGAGAAGATCGACCTGATCTATGGCCAGAATGTCTTCTCCCTCGATAAGATGGAGAAGCGCCTGCCGAAGGACGTCTTCAAGTCCCTCAAGGCCAGCATCGAAGCCGGCATCAAGCTCGATGCCGCCGCCGCCGACGTCGTCGCCGCCGCCATCAAGGATTGGGCCCTCGAGCGTGGCGCCACGCACTACGCCCACGTGTTCTACCCGCTCACCGGCTTCACCGCCGAGAAGCATGACACCTTCTTCGAGCCCAACGGCAACAGCACCCTCGCCCAATTCTCCGGCAAGGCGCTGATCCAGGCCGAGCCCGACGCCTCCTCCTTCCCGAACGGCGGCCTCCGCTCCACCTTCGAGGCCCGCGGTTACACCGCCTGGGACGTCACCTCGCCCGCCTACATCTTCGACACCGAGAACGGTTCCACGCTCTGCATCCCGACCGCCTTCGTGTCGTGGAAGGGCGAGGCCCTCGACAAGAAGACCCCGCTGCTCCGTTCGATGGCCGCCGTCAACAAGGCCGCTTCCCGTGTCCTCGCGCTCTTCGGCAAGAAGCACGGCTACATCTCCGCCTCGTGCGGTCCCGAGCAGGAGTACTTCCTGATCGACTCCCGCCTCTTCCACCTCCGTCCCGACCTCTACACCTGCGGTCGTTCCCTCTTCGGCGCCAAGCCGGCGAAGGGCCAGGAGTTCGAGGACCAGTACTTCGGCACCATCCCGGACCGCGTCCTCGCGTGCATGATGGAGACCGAGCGCGAGTGCTTCAAGCTGGGTATCCCGATCAAGACCCGCCACAACGAAGTCGCCCCGGCCCAGTACGAAGTGGCCCCGATCTACGAATCCGCCAACGTCGCGCACGACCACCAGATGCTCACGATGACGCTGCTCCGCCGCGTCGCCGCCAAGCATGGCTTCGTCTGCCTCCTCGCCGAGAAGCCCTTCGCGGGCGTCAACGGCTCCGGTAAGCACGTCAACTGGTCCATCGGCGGTTCCGGCGTCGGCAACCTCCTCGAGCCCGGCCACAACCCGCACGAGAACGCCCAGTTCCTGACCTTCTGCTCCGCCGTGATCCGCGCCGTCGACCTCCACCAGGGTCTCCTCCGCGCTTCCGTCGCCTCCGCCGGCAACGACCACCGCCTCGGCGCCAACGAAGCTCCGCCCGCCATCATCTCGATCTACCTGGGCGACATGCTCAACGAAGTCATCGAGCAGGTGAAGAAGAGCGGCTCCGCTTCGTCCTCCCGCAAGGGCGGCCACATGACCCTCGGCGTCGACACGCTGCCCGTCCTCCCGAAGGATGCCGGCGACCGTAACCGTACCAGCCCGTTCGCCTTCACCGGCAACAAGTTCGAGTTCCGCGCCGTAGGTTCCGCCTTCTCGGTCGCCGGTCCCCTGACCGTGCTCAACACGATCATGGCCGACTCGCTCGACAAGCTCGCCGACGAACTCGCCGCCGCCCTCAAGAAGAACTCCGACTTCAACTCCGCGCTGCAGGGCGTCCTCAAGGACATCCTCACCAAGCACGGACGGATCATCTTCAACGGCAACGGCTACTCCGAAGAGTGGCACAAGGAAGCCGCCAAGCGCGGTCTCAAGAACCTCCGCACGACCCCCGACGCGCTCCCCGAGATCGTCGCGAAGTCGTCGATCGAGGTCTTCGAGCGCCAGGGCGTCCTGTCCAAGGCCGAGCTCGAGTCCCGCGAAGAGATCTACACGCACTCCTACGTGCTCGCCGTCAACACCGAGTCGAAGCTCGTCTCCGACATCGCCAAGACGCTGCTCCTCCCGGCCGCCCTCAAGTACGCCGCTGACCTGACCCCGGTCGAGAAGACCAAGTCCGGCGGCAAGCTCCGCAAGGAAGTCGTCAGCCTCGCCGACGAACTCTCCTCGGCCATCGACGCCCTCGACGCCGCCCGCGAAGTCAGCAAGTCCGACACGCACGCCCAGGCCAAGCACTCCTGCGACAAGGTCCTCCCGGCCATGCTCAAGGTGCGCGCCGCCGCCGACGCCCTCGAAGAGATCGTCGCCGACGAATACTGGCCGCTGCCGTCCTACCAGGAACTGCTGTTCCTCCGCTGAGCCTGTCCGGCTTTGCCGAGACCAAGGGCCGAACCTCCGGGTTCGGCCCTTTTTGTCGGCCCGACCCGCCGGCCACCCCGCCAAAGCAGAAGGCCCGTCGTGATGACGGGCCTTCGGGTGCTTGGATCAGGACGGACGCTTAGGCGTTGTCCCACTTCTTGCGCAGGTAGGCGCTGAAGTTCTTGACCTTCTTCTTGCGGCGACGGCGTTCGGCCGGCTTCTCGAAGCCTCGCTTGGCGCGGGCGTCCTTGATGATGCCCTCGCGGTCGATCTTCTTCTTGAGGCGGCGGAGAGCCTTGTCGACGGTCTCGCCTTTGCGAATCTTGATTT
>JACCDY010121143.1_pt1 | contig 14717 bp, 20 predicted proteins | sample 7446391 | NCBI WGS metagenome assembly JACCDY01 (sample SAMN15323451, study PRJNA562643) | freshwater metagenome | isolation source: river surface water | place: USA:Blue River Watershed | collected 2017-08-18 | reverse complement strand
TTGTCTTTATTCAACATAAATTCTTCAGCTTGTGTTCCCTGATAAGTATCTGTTAAGATAGCATAAAAATCTTTTGCATTAATAGCACTAACTACGCCATTTTTATCAGCTTTTGTTGATGCATATAAAATAGCTTGCGCTTCAAGAACTTTATCAAAAGATGGTTCCGGACCCTCATCTAAAGAACCTAAATCAATTTCAGGAATATCGTCCTCTTCAAGAACTACTGGTTTTCTTCGAGGGGATGAAGGTGGTGAACCATATATTTTTCTTTCTTCTGATGATAATTCAGGGAGAATTGGTCTTGCTGGAATGACAATATTATTTATACCTTCAAACTTCCCTTCAAATTTCTTTAAGAAAGTATTTTTATAAAACTCAATAACAGAGGTTCTTGTAACGTCAATATCTTCGGATTTTAAGATTTGTTGTCTGATATGATTAGCCTTATCTTTTATCTTGTTACATAAGGCAGATTTACTTCCACTATTATAACCGCTGACAACTGTTGTAACAGCCTTTTTGACGGTGTCAGAACCTATATGTTCTGAGCTACAATAAGTGATAGCCTGGTCGAACTCATTATCACTTTCGCTAAAGAGTTTTTCCCAAGGAAAAGATATTGGTGAATCGCTTTTCTTTCTACCCATTTTATAAATATAATTAGAAAAAACTAAAAATATCTCGATAAAATCATTTAGATTATTATTCTTTATTTTTTACCCTAAATTTACTGTTATTTTTCAATAATAAAAATAACAGGATAAACTATAGCTTATTTTTTATTACAATGTAAACCTTTTCTAGAACCCTTACGAGAACCTTTTTACGATAAGAAAATTTTATTTGTTGCAAAAAGAATTATAACCCGTGAAAACCCATAAATTTTGCTCTTCCTGAGTATTTATTTTTTCTTTTTTTAGACATACCTTTAGCGCTATATTTCTTTGATTTCTTTTGAGCTGATTTTAAGCTCTTTTTTGCCTTTTTTAAGGATTTTCTTAAAGAACGAGTTCTCTTTGATTTTGACCCTCCTTTCTTCATAGACTTTTTAAGGGAGCGTCTAAGCTTAGTAACTCTTTTTTGAGCACTTCTAACAGAGCGTGTTAATTTGCTGGTATGACGACGACGGGAATGCATTTTATATTATACAAGAAAAAATTTAATAAATTTTATGTTTTTTCATCTTCTTATTAACTGATTTTGAATAACTAACCCATTTACCTCTCTTACTACCCTTCTTTTTGTTTTCTCTTCTTTTTTCAGCTGGAGTGAGACTTCTTCTTACTTTTTCAGGTAAATATCTTCCTCGCTTACTTTTACGCCCACTTTTATTAATATAATCCCATTTTTCACGAGACCATTTTGAGAGGGAATTATGCTTACTTTTCTTTCCTTTGAACTTGCCACCTTTTGCCTTATATTGAGCCACTAAAAGTTGAGCCTTCCTTGCACTCCACTTCCCCTTGGGACCACCCTTAGAACCTGCTTTTACTTTTTTCTTGATACTTTCCCATAAACGAGGGTTAGATTTTATAGATACTTTTCCGCCTTTAGTTCCCCTTGAACTTCTTCTAGATACTTTTTTCTTAGAACGTGACTTCATTTTATTATTTAAAAACAAAATAATAAAATTTTTATTCTATAAATCTTATCTTAATTTCAGGCTGTTCTATAGTTGAATTTCTTGTTATGAAATTTGACTTATATTTCTTCAAGTGCCTTTTCAAGGCTATACGGTCAGATAAAGCTGTAACAGCTCTATTAATAGTATCTCTGTTCCTATGAAACATTATATCATTATTGTTTATAAACTCATTTGTTCTGTCTCTTAATACCTTTGATTTACTAAAATATTTTGTTATGATACTTTCAGGGTCATCTATTATTATTTTACAATCTTCATCAATAGACTTTATTTTAACTCTATCTGTGTCACTTAAATAAGAACATATTTTACCCTTATCATTAGAATAGAATTTAGCTATTATGTCAGGGAATATTCTGAAGTTAGTTAGAGTTCTAAAATCATAGTTTTCATCTGTAACCTTATCAAATCTTTCTAATGATAAATCAAGGGGTTCGCACCCATAAGATATTAATTTATTTATAATAGTAATATTATTGTTGATAACAGTTTGCGGCTTATTTACAATCTTATTTATAGCCTCTTGTAATTTATCTATTTTTGCGGTTAATTCAAGGTCATTTTTCTCTTTTTTCTTTTTACAAACGTCTAAATGGACCTCTAAATTCTGTTTTGTTGAGTATGATTTAAGGCAGAAATCACATTTATGAGGTGTTGATATTTGATGTCCTTTACAACTTTTCCCGTGGACTTTTAAATTTTGTTTCGTAGAAAAGTTTTTTAGGCATTTTTCACACATATGCATCTTTTATAATATAAAAAATATTTTTTTTTAAATTATTTATGAAATCATAAATGTATATTTTATTCTTATGTATAACCGATAAAAAGTATCTTATAAACTTATGAAATCATAACCCGTTGTATTATAGGGTGAATATAGCCTGAGAAATAACGTCGGAAAATGCGTCGGAAAAAAATTGTGTCGTTTTTTTTCTGCTGGCCTAAAAAATTATGAAAGGACATCACTTTTATTCAGCTTTATCAACTTTAGTAAGTAGTTGGTCTCGTTCAACTTGAGCGTCATAAATGAGTTGTGCGAAATGCTTCCTTGTTGAGACTGGTTTATATATTTCACATCTTATGTTTGTAGCAAGGGTATCAAGAGCTCTACTTACTTCTTTAAGAATACCTCCTGTTTCAGAGTAATTATAAACCTGATATGCACCTTTTAATATTATGGTACATACACCAAAAGCTGTTATTATAGGGTCTTTTACGGTTGATGCAATAGTAGAAGAAGCTGACATATATATTGTGAGAGCGCTGAATACAATTGTGCTTAAATTTATATATTTACCATATCGGCTCATATCATACCCTTTTTTATACAGTATATACGCGTCATTTTTACAGATGTTGGAAAGGCGTTTTATTTCTTTTTCATTTTCTTCCGTCCAGTCATTTATATCAATAATAACCTCTGATTTAGTATCATTTATGTTCTTTCTAACCATCTCCAAAAGAATATTCTCTGACATTCTTATAAAATTATTTAATAAAAATATTTTTTTTTCTTTCTCCATTATTAAATAAAATGTCTTCTTGTTCTTCTTTATATCGTGAATCTTATAACGCAGCTGACTGTTATGAATTTGCTACAGTCGGTGAAATGAACGGTGTTACTGGTGCTGTCCCAATTCCAGCTTCAACTGCACAACGTATCTATCAAACTAAAGCTACAGCTGACTCTATGGGTAAAGTTCAAAACCCAATTGCACCTGAAATTCAAGCATTAGCTAATGCAGCTGCTTCAACTGCAGCTACTCCAGACCAAGCAGCAGCTCAACTTATGGCAGCAGCTCAACACTTAAGATACAATCGTAGATTTTAAGTTAAAAAAATTATAATTTAAATAGGTTATAATTTTTCTATTAAATGTATAGTGATGATGAATATGAAAATTACGAGGAAAAAAGGTCCTCACGTCGTTCTCGTCGTTCATCAAGAGATGACAGCGACTATGAGAGCGATGATAAAACCACAATAAATATTAGACCTTTTGATTTTAATACTATGCCTCCGTTCAAAGGTAAAGGTGAAGAAGATGGAACTAAGATTATTATTATCGGTAAAGCGGGGTCAGGTAAGTCTAGTTTAATTAAGGATATTTTGGCGTCAAAAGCCCATCTAATTCCTGTGGCACAAGTATTTTCTGGAACAGAGGACAGTAACCACGCTTTTAGTAGTATAGTTCCTGATATATGTATATATAATAAGCTTGACACAAAGGCTATGGAACAATTTAAATTAAGACAAAAAGTTGCAAAACAATGGTTAAAGTTCCCTTGGGCTTTACAAATTATAGATGATTGTACTGATGATACTAAAATTCTCAAGAAACCAATTTTCCAAGATTATTATAAGAATGGAAGACATTGGGCTATGCTACATATTTTAACTTTACAGTATTGTTTAGATATACCTCCAGCTATTAGAAATAATTATGATTATGCCTTTATTTTTAAGGAGAATATTATTGCTACAAGAGAAAAATTACACAAGTATTTTGGAGCTTGTATTCACAGCTTTCAAGATTTTAATAATTTAATGGATACTATAACCGGTGATTATACTGCTCTTGTTATAAAAAATTCTGCAAGTGCAACTACCCCAGAAGAGTGTTTATTCTGGTATAAGGCAAATCCAGATGCAATTCCTAAAAATTTTAAGTTTGGTTCCCCTATAGCTTGGGAATTTCAAAAAGACAGAAGAGACCCACACGCGGTTGAAAGTTTAATTTAAATTTTATCTTTTTTTTATTATAAAGAAAAGATGAGACCTTGTGGCCCAAGACCAAATAAAGTAAATAATGCATACTCTAAAGATGAGCTTGTGAAGATTATGGTAGATATGGAATTATATCCTCGTGATGAAGCTGAAAAAATGCCTATAGAAAGACTTTGTAAAGAGCTAAATATAAACTATACAAACCCTAGCGAAGTTCAAATGACAAAGTATGGTGAATGTATAAAAAGTATGAGTAAGAAGTCTCTCCTTGAAGACCATAAAGACTTTTTACAACAACAAGGTTATCCGCCTGAGAAAGCTCTTTTATTAAAAAAGGAAAGATTATGTGATATAATCTATGAGAGAGATGATATGTTTGTTTTACCTGAGGATTTTGATGAAAAGAATTGTACCTTGTATGATATGCCTACTCTCACAAGAATTGCCGTAAGAAGACATATAGATACTACAAGACACAAAACTCAAAAAGATTTATGTAGGGCTATTCAAAAGTCATATTTGAGAGAAAAAATGACATTCAATACAGATAAAAATCCAGTTTGGAATAACTCAGAAACTGACGCAACATTATCGTGTATGATTACACCCACAAAAGATAAAGAATTAAGAGAACATCAGAAGGCTTTAGTTAAGCATATGTTGCGTCACCGTTCATTATTGGCAATTCACGCTACAGGAACCGGTAAAACCTTGTCAGCAGTAGCAGCTATAAATTGTATTATGGCAAAATATCCTAATATTCGTGTTATCATAATAACCCCGTTATCTCTCGTAGAAAATATGCAAAAGGAGATAAGAAGATTTGGTATTGACCTTAATAATGAAGATATTTATACAAGAATTGAAATTTATTCTTATGATGAGTATGTAAATTTACAAAAAAGAAAAAATGAGATTGATTGTGGAAATACATTTTTAATTATTGATGAAGCTCATAATTTAAGAACAGAAACTCTTATGATAGAAACTGTCTTAGAGAAGGGTAGTAAAAGTTATATTATTATGAAATGTGCTGCAGCAGCATTTAAAGTTCTCTTATTAACAGCTACTCCATTAATTAACAGTATTTTTGACCTTAGAAACTTATTTATGATGTTAAACGGAGAAGACCCTGAAAAAGCCCTTACTAGAGAAAATTTCGTAAAATCAGCTTCAGAAAGTCTCGGAAATATGATAAATTGTAAAGTGAGTTATTATTACCCTGAAGTTGATGAAAATTATCCTAAAAGAGAAGATAAGATAGTTGATATGTATATGGACCCTGAATATTATAAAAAATATCAAGATTTTGAAAACTCTCTCTTAAATAAAAGTAAAAAAGATCCTAAAATTAACGACTTCTTTTATCATAACCTTAGAGTAGCTATTAATTCTCTTGATGGAGAACAATCCCCTAAAGTTAACTGGATTATTGATTTTATAATTAAAGAGGCTGATGAAGGCAGAAAATCAGTTGTTTATAGTAATTGGAAGAAAGCCGGAATGAACTTATTAAGAAAGAGATTAGATGCGTTAAATAGACCTGGATTATATCTTTATATATCAGGAGATGTTAGTAGTGATGTGAGAAAAATAGCCCGTAGAAAGTTCAATAAAGATGAAGCTAAAGTTCTTCTTATATCAAAGGCTGGCGGTGAAGGTTTAGATTTAAAAGGTGTTAGAAACATTATTATTATGGAAAGTAATTGGAATGCCTCATCTGACAAACAAATTATCGGTAGAGGTATAAGATATAAATCACACTTACATTTACCTGAAGATCAGCGTAATGTTACAGTTCATCGTTTGCTATTACATAAACCTCTTGGAAGTAATGAATTCTTTGCGAGCGTTGATGTTATGTTATATGAAGCTGCTTATAAAAAGAAACAACCACTGCTTGATAGTTATATGGAAATAATAAAGAAAAATTCAATTGAAAATCAAGCTTGTAGTTGCGACCTTGGAAAAGGAGGTAATCATAACGGTTGTCAAAGTATGGAGGTCCCTTCAATATTAAAAAAAAATAAACCTATACCAGAAGCAGTACAAGAACTTATGGTAAAACTTCAACTTGCAAAAGATGAAAATAAACCCCAAGAAGAGATTGCAGAGATACAAAAACAGATTGATGAGCTCAATGCACCTAAAAAAGAAATTTATGAAGCGCCAAGTGGAATTACCTCTATTGCCATAACAGTTAATGATGTTAGTAAAAGATTATTCCGTAAGCTTGCCGGATTAGGTGCTAAAACTGTAGTTAATATTAACCCTGACGATATCCCTGATATTGTGATTGAAGAAGATGATGCAGTTGAAGGGGTTGACGAAATTGCAGAATTAGAGGTTGAAAATGAACCACAAGCTTTTAACGAGAGTTTAGACGGACAAGTTAGAGATGAAGTATTTAAAATTATGAAAAACAGTGATCTTACTGTTACCACTAGAAGAGACATTGTAAAGAAGGTTAAAAAAGTATTTGGTAAAAAAATAGATAAACAGCTTGTAAAGAAGTTCATAAAAGAATACTTAAAATCAACTGACGAAGAACAGGTTCAAAGCGATGCGGAATCCGGTGCCTTGGGTCCGGAAGAGGAACCTGCGGTGGAATCCGGTTCCTCGGGTCCGGAAGAGGAGAATATACCTGATATTGAAATAGAAGAGGAAATACCAGACCTTGAAGAAATACCTGAATTAGAAGTTGAAGGATTAGATGATTTTTAATTTTTTTATCTTTACTTAATATTAAAAGATGTCTAATTTACACTTAGCTATTGCCTTAGTTGCATTATATCTTATCTTTATTAGAAAGCCACCTAAGAAGGAAGGTTTTGTCAGTATGCACGACTACCGTGAAAACGTAATGTATAGAGATATGTGATTTTATCCCGATAGTAAATCTAATTGAAAAAAAATAATTATTTCAAGATAAAAGTATCTTGAAATAATTCATTATGAATTCAACTAACATTCAACACAAACGTATTTCTCACCCTAAAGGACAAGTCCAATTAGGTCTTTGTTGTATTAACAACTCTTTAAGAAAATATAAGCCTGCAGGTTCCCGTAAAAACGTAGAAGTATTTTGTAGTCGTGGAACTCCTCGTAGAACCTTTACTGTAGAACGTGCAAAAGAAATGGCTCTCGCTAACATTGCAGATATTACCAAGCTTGTAGATTGGAATATTGAAAATAATATTCATCACCTTAGATTATCCTCTGAAATATTCCCACACTTTACTGATAAGGAAACTGAACCTTATTCTATGGATTTTGCTATTGATGCTTTGAGAAAAGCTGGTGATTACTGTAGTAGAAAAAATCATCGTATTACTATGCATCCGGGTCAATTTAACCAAGTTGGTGCAAAAAATCCTGATGTGTTTCAACATACAGTTGATGACCTTAGTATGCACGCTGATATTTTAGACTATATGGATATTGACAGTACAGGTATTTTGTGCGTTCACGGAGGTGGTGTTTATGGAGATAAAGAAGCGTCAACAAGACGCTGGATAGAACAGTTTGACGATTTACCACGTAAAGTAAGGGACAGATTAGCTATAGAAAATGATGAAAAATGTTATTCAGTTAGAGATTGTTTGACTATAGCACAAGCTTGTAAAATACCAATGATTTATGACACCCATCATCATACTTGCTATCACTGTCATTATAACAAGAATGATTTAGAAGAGGACATTGAAGATATGATGGACGAGATTGTAGAAACCTGGCAAGGTTTACCACCAGTTTTTCATATATCAGAACAAGCCCCTGGAAAGAATGTAGGCGCTCATTCTGACTTTATTGAGGTTATTCCGCAGCATCTTTTAGATGTTCCAGAAAGATATAATACCAGTATCAATATTGAAGTTGAAGCAAAGGCGAAAGAAGCAGCGATATTAAAATTAATGAAAAAATATAAAGAAATATTTTAGTTATAGTATAAAATGGAAAACACATTAGATGATGTACCTCCAATGACATTGGAGGAAGAGTTTTATTATGTTTGTCAAACAATAAATTCAATGTTAACTCACCCTCCTATAAATTATACAAGCTTAAAAAATGTTTTATATAGCAGCTTAGGTTCAACCTTAACTATAAGTCCTATTCAGATGATGTATGTTAAGGGTAAGGTGAATTATTTCAAAAGAATTCTTTTAACGGTAAAATATAGATATGATTATGTCGTAAAAAAACAAAAAAAGAGTGAAAAATTTTTAAAACTTAATATCGAAGCCTTACGAACTACCTTAAATGATATATTTATAAATATAGAGGAACTTGAAGATGGATTAGAACAATTTAAAGAACAAAGTATAAATCAGTCTGTGATATATAATCCTACTCATAAAGAGAAAACAGAGGAAGGGACAAGTTGGATAACTACATTGTTTGATATATACTTAGCATATGGGGGAAAGCCGGGTGTTTCTTCTATGGAATTTTTCAACTCAATAAAAGATTTTTGGGATAAATTGGAAGATGAAGAGACAATAGAAATAAGTTATATAACAGATAAAATACTTGGAGGGTATTCGATAGAGAACATTGCAATTAATTTGAGAAACTGGCTTAGGATTAATCTTGACTGTTTACAATTCAAATACAAGTATATAATTAGGCTAATGGTTTAAAGTTCCATCCTAGAAGGTCACAACATTTTTGATATATATCGTCGTGTTCTCGTAGACGAGCAGGTGTTCTTAAACTATTTAAGGAGTTTTCAGGTAATTTTACCCCTTGTCTTAAAAGTAATTGAGTAAGGACATAATGAGCGTGTAAAAAATTCTTTCTTCCACCTTTAATTTTAAGGAAGACTTCAACAAGTTTTTCAAAGTCTTCAAAAAGTTTTTTCTCATATTTGCTTATATCTGGTTTTTCCTTTTTGGTAATGACACTATATATAAGCTGTTTATCTTCATAATATTTTGAATTTTTTGTTTCTGCAAGGAACATTCCAATATGTTTTATAGTCACATTATTTAAGTCTAATCCGTGCATATCAATCATATACTTGACATCTTCATATACTTTTTGTGGGATATATTTATTCTGTTTTCCTTGATATTGATTTATTGTGTCTCTAAAGTGGCATCTTTTTTCATAATGATATCTTTGTGTTATATTTACCCTTGAATAATCATTGTAATTTATAGTATCTTCTAGTTCGTTATAAATTTTACCACAATTTTTACATATGATATTACCCGTTGAATCCTCCCCTTTTTCAAAACATTTGCAATAAAAATTTCTCTTCTTCTTTTTAACTGTGATTTTGTTATCTTCAAATGGATTATATATTGTGTAGACTGTATTCATTCTATACTTTTTTATGTAATATGCAAGCCTTTCTGAATAAAATACAATATTTTTTTCTTTTAGTCCATCAATGATGGTTTTATACTGTAAAATAACATCTTGTAGACTGTTGCTTGAAGATTTTTCCTCGTTTCCTCTAAAGGTTGTTATTTTTGGTTTTTCTAATTCTTCCTTATATTTTTCCAATATATCCATAGTAGTGTAACTATACATTTCCATTTCACTTTTTAAAAGTAAAAGGTGTTTATCCAGGCTAATTATAAACTCATATAAGTTTTTATATTCTCTGTAGGTAATTTCCTCTGGTTTTTTCTTTTTTGTCTTTTCGGTTAGTCCAAGAGACTGAATAACGTCTTCATATTTTTTGTGTATATTTTCAAGGGCTTCTTTTTCTGTAGTTATACCATACGGAACAGTACAATTTAGGCCTTGCCATAATAACAATTGTAACAGTTTCATATAAACGGTATTGTTCTCAGTTTCAACCGAGAAATACTTTAGTATTTTCTCGTGTATGTTAAGTATATCATCTTCCATTCTTATTAATAAAATTAAGACATATTCTTTAACTTTTACTTTTACTTTTTTAAGACGACACGATACTATTATTTCATCTGTGGGATAAACTTAATAGGTAAGGTTATAACCTTAATATAATGTAAGAACAATAATACTAAAATAAGCATTACGGCTCTATTCATAGCTTGATTTGGAGTTAATCGAGTATATGTTCCATTAATTCCAAATAGCTGAATACCACTACTTTTTAAACATTTAAAATAGTCTTCAGATGAGACTGAATATTCCGTACATTTTTCTTCAGGGTTTAATGGTCTTGACATAATTTATTTTATATAAAAGAAAATAAATTATCTAAAAAAAGACATTATAAGGTCAAAAGGATTTACCTTTGCCTTTACTGATAAGATTATAAGTAAAATAATTACTATTGCAGCTACAATACCAAGTATCATTCCTATACTATTTGATGGGGCTATACCTATAGTATATTTCTTATCAGAAGGAAGACCGTTATTTATGCATTCAACATATCCTGTGCTTGTTTGATAAGGTTCATTCGAACATTTTTGTGATCCTCTTGTTGTACTCATTTATAGTTATGTGGAGAAAATAAATTAGAAAAAGAAATATTGTAAGTGTGATGCTGGTGCTGGCTTTTGTGGAATGAAAGATAAGAATGGGAAGGAGTAAAGTCTAAAGTAGTGGAGTGCGACAACAATCAAGATAATCATAAGGATAAAACCAAAGATCATACCAATCATTTGTTTTGGAGAGGATCTAATACGTTGCATATGAGATGAAAACATATGTTGGAATTTTTCCATAGCTGTTTGGTTCTTTCTAAGATGTTGTTGAGGCTGTTGAGCTCTAATATGTTGATTTCTAAGATGATTTGCCATTTTTATTTAATCTTCAAGAAAAAAAATAAAATTAAAAATATGTTGTATCTAAGAGTTAAGTGGAAGAATTTCTTTCCTACTCTTGATTTTATTCCTTATTATATACAGCATAGACACTCCTAACAAACCTATCTCTGTTGCACTTCGATATACCAATGAAAAATTATTTATGGTAATTGAATAATTAAGCCACAAAGAAGACGAGATTATTGATAACACGCAAAAAGTTAAAGAGTAGGTATTTGTGCTTTTATTCACGTATAGTAACCACATAAAAATAAATCTTGAAACAACAGCTATAGTTGTAGCCATAATTGGTATGTCTTCAATATTCATTCTACCGCGTTAGGTCCTTTTTCTTAATTATCTTTCATCTCTTTAATCTCCTTCAAAAACTGAATTACCTTTTCCATATAGAAAATAGTCTTTAAATTATGAGAACGAACATTAGACATAACGTTAATACATTCAGTATTACTTTTACCCTCTTTTTTATTCTTTTCAATGATTGTGTTTATCTTCTTAATTCTAGTGTTATATAAGTCATTTTCAGTTTTACCAGAATACTTCTTTGCATCAACGCTAACTTCTGTTAATACATTATAGAGATAAGGAAGCTGACTATCAAACACATTATTTATCTTTGTAAATAACAAAGTTTCTTGACTTAATAGGTTCTTTTCAAGGTTAGAACTTTCTTTATAAAAGTTCTCTAAATCAGTCATAAAGAAGTATCCATTTTTATTAAATGGATTTGTGAAGGAGAACTTATCCACCTCGTCGTATCTATTAATATAACTTAACCCTTCTTTATTGATATAAACTAACTTATAAATACTATCTTCAAACAAAGGTATAAATCTTTCTAAACTTTCCTTTGATATATTCATCATATCTGGAGCTGAGTTACTCTTGAAAATACTAATCTTGTCACTCTCCTCTTCATCTACCTTCATATTTATATGAAAGTAGTTTTTAACGCTATTATCAGGCTTTATAACAAATTTTGACGGAATATAAATAAAAAAGTCAATACCGGTTAAAAGGTACTGGATAAATAAAAAGACGGTTCTTCCTTCAAACGTAAAAATACCGTTTACACCTATATTGTTTTTTTTGAAAAAAGATAAAAGATTTGAGATTTCATATTCCTCAACTTCATCCTCTACACGGTCCTCTTCATCATCGTAATTTGACATTTTATTATGATTGTTTTATACTTTAAAGTAAAATTTTCTAAAATAGAATACAAAGGTTAAATATTTTGTTTTCAACAATATAAATGTCGTTCGGTGATCTAATTAAAGATGTCCCTGTTGATAGAGATGAAACCCTCTCAACAGACCAAGAATTAATAAACTCAATTTTTGCCCCTAAAGAACCTGAACTTATCCCTAGAGAAGTCAAACTCTTTTTAATCGGTGCTGTCTTTATGTATTTACTCTTTACTCAAACCTCACAAAGTACTATTTATAAAGTAAGTAAAAATGACAATATAACCAAGGTCATTATCGTTGTTTTGGTTTTAGTCATCGTTTATGGTTCAAGTAAACTCATTTAAGTATACAAACTTTTAAGCATATCTTGAAGGTGAAGAAGTAGGGGTGACTTTTGGAGAAGAATTTGGAGACATCTTTGATTTAAGCTTAGAAAGAAGATTATAAGCTATGTCCTCAAAACGATTATTTGAGGGAGAATTACTTCTTGAACTTTTAATATAAAAGTAATCCTCAATGTCATCTGCAATATTGCCTTTTTCTAACTTGCTAATATGTTCTTCATATGTAAATACCATTTTTTTATTTTATAAAAAAGAAAAAAAACCTTTTTTATAAAATAAATGGCAAGGAAAATATCTCTATCACAATGGTGGAATAAATATGGTGTTTATGTAGTCATTCTCATATTCCTCATCTTCTTTGGAGCCATACTTTATATCCACTTTTCTAAGCCTGAACTATTCGAAGAAGGTCTCATTGAAATATACTCTGATGATACCCCTCTATTCCACACTCAAAAAGCTCTTTACGTTCCATCCCAAAGAAAGTCTGAAAGTAAAGGTGAAAGAATATGTAAAGAAGTTGCCGAACGATTATTCAGAAAACCTTTTCACAAGATAAGACCAGACTTCCTTAAGAATGATAAAACCGGTAAAAATATGGAAATAGATATGTATAATGATGAGCTTAAATTAGGCATAGAATATAATGGTATACAACACTATAAATTCAGCCCTTATTACCACAGAAACGGACAAAAAGATTTTGAGGAACAACTTTATCGAGATAAATTAAAAGAACAGAGATGCGAGGAGAATGGAGTTCGATTAATTGTTGTACCATATCTAGTTAAGCCTGACGAGATAGAAAATTATATAAGAGTAAAAGCACAAAACATTGGAATTTTAGTTTAAAATAATCTTTATGTATATAGAAGATGCTTCAGACACTAAAACTCTTATTGTCTACCGATAAGAGTAGAATAAGTCTTATAGACAGCCATAAAGATGTAATTATTAAACTAAAATTCATCGGAACATTTCAAGAGGGTGAAAAGATTGATATTAAAAACCTTCAAGTTGAGACTAATAATATATTTACACCCATAAAACGCCTTATTCAGGGTGATGGAAGAGCAACCACATATGCTTTTTTAAATTCTGTCATTGATCGTTCTTTCGAGATAATTTATGCTTATAGTAAGAGTGAAAAAGTAGGAGAACGACTTATGTGTAAGAATATAGTCGAAGATATGTATAAAGCAATAAAAGGGTTAAACAACATACAAAAGACCTATAAAGACGATAAACACTTTTACTGTAATATAGAGACCCTTATAGATACAATTAACTATAAAATAGCTGATGTCAAGGATAAATTCCCAGATATATTTAAAGTAGAAGAGAAATCTTAATAATATATTTTAAGAGAGACCCAAGGTCTATTAATATATTATTAAGAGTACAAAATTAATTTTTTATTTAATACCAAAAACCTCTAATGTTTTGACCTTCTTCGTAAGAACCGATTAACCCTCCAAAAGAGCTATTTGTATTACGGCTTCTAATGTGGTTTTTGATGTGTTGAGAACCTCCGATATATTTATCACTGAGACGGATACTTTGTGGCATAGCAAATGGTTCTTCTGCCATACAGTCTTGTTGAGCTGTGCCTGGAGGACAATTAGAAAACCCTTCACGTCTTGTGCGGATGTGAGAACCTATAGGAGGAGCACAAGGATTTGAACCAGGAGCTCCTAGAGGATCACAATCAGTATATCTAATTCTACCCATAGGTCCTACAGCTGGTGCAATACCTTTAACGGTATCTTTAGTATCATCTTTGTTCATCATATATAATGCGACTAAAATAAGAGCAATAATAATTAAGTGTTCGCGTTCCATTTTTACTGTTTAAATAAGAAAATAATTTCTTTTTAAAAAATAAATTTTAAATGAATGACGACAATCATATACCTATCTTGAAATTATCTCTTACCGGTCCGGGAGCACCCTTATTAGGACAAGGAACATTTGGAAAAGTATACGCTGACGGAAACACCGTATATAAGAAAATAAAGGTTATAGCTGA
>JACCDY010005184.1_pt1 | contig 14723 bp, 7 predicted proteins | sample 7446391 | NCBI WGS metagenome assembly JACCDY01 (sample SAMN15323451, study PRJNA562643) | freshwater metagenome | isolation source: river surface water | place: USA:Blue River Watershed | collected 2017-08-18 | reverse complement strand
TTCCGGAGATCAAGATTGTGTCGCAATTCCATGATCATCCATTATTCCTTGCAGCATGGCACAAGCGAGCGGCAGAATACAATTGGCAGGATTATGACCATGTGTTGTTCAGTTATCATGGCTTGCCTGAGCGACAATTGGATAAAATATACAAGGACAACAAATGCCGCAACCACAGTTGTGAGCATGAGATCAACGACGAGAACAAGTTGTGTTATAAAGCCACTTGCTACGCCACTACCAGAAGCATTGTGGCCAGTATGGGCATCCCTGAAGATCGCTACACCGTAGGGTTTCAGAGTCGTTTGGGCAAAGGATGGATAGAGCCATTCTCTGACCATGTGATAGAAGATTTGGCCAAGAAGGGAGCCAAGAAGTTATTGGTATTTTCTCCAGCCTTTGTCGCGGACTGTTTGGAAACCACCATTGAAATCGGTGATGAGTACCAAGAGTTGTTTGAAGAGCATGGTGGTCATAAAGTACAACTCGTGCCTAGCTTAAATGATTCAACCGCTTGGGTGGATTGTTTGGAGGCGTTGGTGAAAGGTTGAAGATGAGAAGAGGGGATGAAGGGAGAAGGGAGAAGGGAGAAGTTTCGGATTTCTCTTTTGCGTGCTTTGCTCAATCCTAGCGTGCTTTGCGTTTTTAGGAATTTTCATTTTACGCAAAAGGCGCAAGGCTCTCGCAAAGGACGCTATTTGAACCATCAATATTTTCTTCCGAATAATTCAGACCGCTTTACATCTCCCGCTTTACCTCGGGCGAATATCAATTCTCCCCTACGGGTGCCTCTTTCCTCTTTACATGTCCCGTTTTTCCTTGGGCGAATATCAATTCGCCACTACGGGTAACACTTCCCACATCCCCCTTTCCGTTTCCCACTTACCGCTTACCGCTTTACTTCATCACCTGAACTCTTGTCCTTTCCCCACCAAAATCAACCAAATACAATCCCGATTCCAAATCTCCAAAATGGATCTCAGCGATGTTGCCATTCAACACCACGTTGGTTTTAAACACAACCTTGCCGGTGATGTCCATCATCACCAATTCCTCCGTGAAGGTCGGTTCCGTTTCGGCATCTAGGGCGAATGTCCATTCGCCCCTACGAGGACCGTTGTATTGTAGAACAAAACTACCTGTTGCTGTTGGATTAGGGTACAAACTCAAAGGTGAATCGGTGAATCGGTGGATCGGTGAATCAGTAGTGGCAAAAACGTTTTCGTTCTCGCTCTGTTGAACCATTCCCGCCGCACCCACTCTCAAACAATAAGCCGTTCCCCAGTTTCCAACTGCATTACTGCTGTGAACCGGTCTAACCCTAACGCTATACGTCTTGCCCACTGCCACACCGGGAATGTTGCTCAAGAAAAATGCACTGGCATAAGCTCCTCCTTGAACCACCTGAGGCGCACCAGTAGATGGTAATACTTCCGTAAACTCCCACTCATAGCGTATGGCACCGCAAACAGTTCTGTCTGGAGCGATGGTTGATGTAATTGACTTTATTGCAGGACAACGGTCAGAGAGACGCAAGGCGATGGTGTTCTCCTTATTCAACGTAATGGTACATGTCTGGTTGTCGTTGGCTACAATACTGCTCAAGTTACCTGCAACATCTGGAATATTGTATACCACAGGAACTTTAACGGTATAAACCTTTGCCGCTGCATCCGTATTGCTCGGTAAAATGTCCCCAAGTCTACTGACAATCGAGTTGGCTGTCGGTGTTGTATACGTCCAAGGCGTTATTCCTTGGTCAAGACCATTCATTGTACAAGACAAAACATTGACCGAATACTGAGCGGCGTTGGAACGATAAGACACTTTGAAACTGCCACATACACTGGTGTAGACTCCCGTTCCATTGCTATAGAAATGATCACATGTCGAAGCTGTAAAATGATTGAAACAAACCTTTGCGCTAGCATTGATGTTTCCTCCAATGTGATGCACCAAAATGTAATACGTACCTCCAGCCTCTAATTGATCTGATATCAAGGTCTGATTTCCTGTTGTTGTCTCATGCTCAGTGGCGATAAGGGTTACGCATCCATTGAAATCACGGTACAATCGAATCTCATTGTCCCCAGATGCAGCAGACAATCCCACACGCAAGGCATTGTATTGGGCCGTCAACTTATACCACAAATCTTTTCCTGAACCGGATATCCAAGGAGTGTCAGAGCCATTATTCAAATTGGCCGATGCAAAATTTCCTGTTGCGCAAGTGGGGAACAATGCAGTGGTAACGGTAACGGCACTCACCAACTGTCCTGCAATGCCCTCGTCTATTTGTCCGTTGCAATTGTCATCAACACCGTTGCATATCTCCAGTTGTGCATAAATACAACTTCCATCGTCCTCACTGGCCTGTGGGTTGTAATTACAAGCAGCAACATCAATACAACCCAAAACAGCACACAAGGAGTCAGCTCCGGAACAATCTTCATCAATTCCATTACTACAAAGGTCTATACCTCCGGGCAAAACATTGGAATCACTGTCGTCACAATCTCCCGCATTCAATGCAGCTCCACATGCAGTGGGCAGTCCTGCCCCAAACCCATCACCATCCAAATCATCATAGGTCACTTTATTGTCATCACAATCATCGGCGTTAACCACAAAACCGGATGTCTGCAAACATGTGAAAATCGCATTGCTGCCATCTCCAAAACCGTCTCCGTCCAAATCCGCAAAGAGCTCTTGGGCCAATCCTTCGTCAATAAAACCATCACAGTTGTCGTCCAACTCATTGCAAATCTCCGTTGCATCAGGATTAATCAGTGACGACTGATCATCACAATCTCCGCCAACTCCTATCAATCCTGTAGTCAGTTCACACACACCATCTACTGAAATGCCATCATTGCCATAACCGTCTCCATCTCCATCCAGATAGGCCGCAATCCAAAGCCCCTCATTAACCTGTCCATCACAGTTGTCATCAACACTGTTACAAACTTCGTTGGCTATTGGAGAAATAGAAGGTTCATTGTCGTCACAATCATCTCCAAAAAGGGAAAATCCTGCATCCAAAATAAAATTACACGTTTCACCCAGAACAGGACCGCTTCCCATTCCATCCAAATCAAAATCTGCGTAATAAGAAAGCAATTCCAAGCCATCATCTAGGAAGCCATTGCAATCGTCATCCAAATCATTGCAAATTTCAGGTTGTGGAAGAAGACAACTTCCGTCATCACTGTTGGCCGATGGATCATAATTACATGCCGTAGGATCCATACACCCCAAAATATCGCAAATGGCATCAATCCCATCACAATCCTCATCAATGGTGTTTTCACAAATTTCCATTCCATTGGGATTAACTGATGAATCATTGTCATCACAGTCGTTTGCCTCAACAGCACTGCCACATGCATCTGGCGCACCCACTCCATAACCGTCGCCGTCATTATCATTATAAGTAATCGACCCATCATCACAATCATCACCATTGTCCGCATAACCTGCCGGTAATTGACAATCCAGAACAAAGACATCAATATTTCCAAAGCCATCTCCATCGTTGTCGATGTAAAAAGTATTGGTCACAAACTCATCAATTTCTCCATCGCAATTGTCATCCAATCCATTGCACACTTCTGGCTGAGGATAAACACAAGTACCATCATCAACCCCCGCGGTAAAATCATAATTACAAGCATTGGGATCGATGCAACCAGCAATAGGGCAGATATCATCACCATTCAAACAGTCATCATCAATCCCATTTTCACACACTTCAATATTTCCGGGAAAACTACTGGGCTCTGCATCATCACAATCCAAGAAATTGTCGACATATCCCTGTGGGGCTCCACAATCAAAAATCTCTTGGGTCAAATCGCCAAAACCATCACCATCCGCATCTAAATAAAATGCAGTAGGAGTACTCTCATCTACGATAAATTCCGTCGTCAACAACAAATTGGTTGACTGACAAGAATTGTTGGGAACAACTTGACAATAAATAGCATCGTCCACCGCCCAGGTATTGGAACTTAAAAATGCTGTAGACTGATTGGCAACCAAATTACCGTTTCTATACCACGCATAAGTTGGGCCAATGCCACCATTGCTGACCACCGCATGCAACTGCTGGCTGTCCCCTGCGCATTTTGGATTGGTTCCTTGAGACAATACCAACTGAACTGTAGGAACAACAACGGGTTGCACGTTTATCACTACAGTATTGGAGTTAGCGTTTGTGCTGGTCAAACAACTAGCATTGGAAACCAAAGTCGCATAAACCTCATCCCCCGAAACCGGATTATTAGAAACCAAACTATTCCCTCCTTGCAATACCAACGTTCCATTCTTATACCACGATACAAATGGATTGCTCCCTCCATTGGTAACTGTTGCGGTGTAGATAACAGAAGAAGAACCGCATAGATTGGTTGCCGGTGTAGAAACAGTTATGGAAGGTGTACTTACGCCTTGTGTAGTTAACGTTATGGTATTACTTGTCACCGAAGCCGGTGTTGCACAATCTGCATTGGAAACCATAACCAACGAAATTTGATCTCCATTTACAGGAGCATTCAATGTCAATTGGGCCGAATTGGAGCCCACATTTACTCCGTTTCTCTTCCACTGAAACGTTGGAGAATACCCTCCATTGAAATAGTTGGCATTAAACACAACTTGATTTACTCCAGCGCAAATATTCGTTTGTGAAGTTGAAATAGATACAGTGGGGACTACAGTTGAACCAGAATACGATAGTGTGATGACATTACTACTGGCAAGAGATGACGTCAAACACGAAGCGTTGGAAGTCATTTCCACCATCACTTGATCGCCCTGAATGGGATTGGTATCGTTATAAACACTCGAATTGGTTCCAACATTTACCCCGTTCTTTTTCCATTGATAGGTTGGCGTAGGTCCGCCATTTGCAGGAGTAGCAACATAACCAACGGAGGTAGTAAAATCACAGATGGTCGATTGTGTATCCGTTATGGTAACAGAAGGGGTAACTTGATTCACACCATTCAGGGTAATCGCATTGCTATTCACATTGTTCGTGGAGCAACCTGAAGAAGCGTTCATTGCCACATAATAGGTATCTCCATTGGATGGAAGATTGTCCGTATAACTTGACCCGATTGCACTTTGCGCAATTCCGTTTTTATACCACTGAAAGGTTGGGTTGGCGCCTGTATTTGTATAAACGGTCGAGAAAGTAACTGCACTATTCAGACAGACCAAGGTTTGTGACGCCTCTAATAGAACTGAGGGAATGACGTTGCTATTGATGACAATATTTCCACTATTTGGTATTCCCGTTACAGCCGGGCTACTCGCATTAATTCTGATTTTATATCCAGTTCCTGATGGCGTATTGATTGGAATGGTACAAGTGATTACTCCACTAGTAGTGGTTCCACTCAGTGTGCCTATAACTACAGGTGACGCAAAAGAGCCCGTTGCATTGCTCAATTGCACGGTAAAAGTATTTCCCCCACTCAAAGAATAGGTGGCAGTGTACGGAACAGAAATTTGTACTCCAGGACAATAATTCAAAGCCAATGTTCCAACAAAAATCTCAGGAATTGGTCGGCTCCTTCTCATGCTCACTGCATTACCCGTGGCTCCTGTTAATGCAACAATATCTGACTTTCCATCCACATCTAAATCCACAATCTTACATGCATTGGCTTCAGAGTTGGTATTCACGGGAAAACCAATATTGGTCAATGATGTAAAAGAAGATGATGACCAAGCTGTTGAAGAAGATGTAATTTTATTCAACAAAATTCTTGGAGAGTCAGCGCCCGAGAAAATCTCCGGTTTTCCATCCCCAGTGATATCGCCTATTGCAATGGTCTGATTGTTAACAGTGGCATGATCCGTACCGATAGCAACCGATAACGGTATTGCAAAAGCAAAGGTTCCATTGGCACTGGTGTTTCTATACAATCTTACAACATCTCCAGTTCTACTGGCCAATGCCAAATCCAATAAACCATCACCATTCAAATCTCCTACGCCCATTCCTCTGTCACCGTCTAGCAGGGATACTGTTGTAACGATAAAACTATTGGCATCCAACATACCCGAAGAGGCAATGTTTTTAAACAAAAAAGTCTTGGCTCTTATTCCAAACAACAAATCCTTTTTCCCATCTTGATTCAAATCAGCTACTTCCAATTGAACAATTCTATTGTCTCTTGCGGCATAAGAGGAAACGCTAATTAAACTTGGGGAACCTATGATAGCAGATCCAGAGTTGGAGAGATTCTTAAAATGAGCCCCAATGATTGTGGAATTACAACTAGAGGCTGCGTTACCATTAAAATCATATTGATTATTTGAAATCACAATGTCTGCCCATCCATCGGAATCCAAATCCTCGCATTTAATACCTCCCACACGTCCAGAGCACGTCGTTCCATTTCTCATGTTGTAAGTTTGGGTCACGGGAGGAGCAAAGGAAATGGTTCCTGTTGTTGTGGTGTTAATATAAACGGACAAAGTACCGGTAAGTGTTGAGCTTGTCCCACCTGCAGAACCGGCAGTAATAATATCCCACTTTCCATCGTTGTTATAATCTGCAACGGTTAGAGCCTCCAAATAAGTTTGCCCTGTATTGACGGAGGATTCGGCTGAAGCAAAAGAGGATGTGGTCAACGTTCCTAAGGTGGAAACATTTCTACGAACCCTAAAACCAGCCGTTCCAGTAGTTTTTGACTCCAACATATCGGGTTTTCCATCACCATTAAAATCAGCAAACTCCAGAAACATACCGACATTACCAGCGGGGCTGACAACTGATTCAAAGTCGTTCACAGTCCAAGTAGAACCTTTGTTGGGGTTGAAAGAGGGTATAAAATTCAGATTGGATGTTCCTTGTTTTTGATTTTGCAAATCAACAATGGTGATTGCTCCGTACCGTGCGCCAAATGGAACATTAACAATTAACTGTGTTGCGGTGGCAGAAATAACAGCAGCTCTAACGCCACTGAAAAAAACAGCGTTACTCTGAGCTATGGTATAAAAACCACTGCCATTAATGGTTACCTGATCGCCAGGGGCCGCTGAAATAGGGGAAAAGGATGTGATGTGGGGTTGGGCGACAATCAGTAAAACACTCATCATACTGATTAAAAATGCGACTATTTTTTTTCTCATAAAGGAGTAAAATTCAAATCTAAAAATAACCACAATTTCAAAAAGAAACTGTTAAAATCAAAGCCGATTTCAATTCTTATCACCCCAACAAAAAAGGGAACAGCTCTCGCGATTCCCTTTTACTTTTTCTAGAATTTCTATTGGACTATCCCAATGCGAAGCGGATGAATCCGGTTGCGGTCAAATCCTTGTCAACAGACTTCATGTATTGAGATACATTCAACTTGCTGTCCTTGATAAACTCTTGGTTCAACAAGGTGTTCTCTTTCATGAATTTGCCCAAACGTCCCATGGCGATTTTCTCAGCCATTTCCGCTGGCTTGCCTTCATTGATGGCTTGCTCTTTTCCTACTTCCAACTCCTTTTGCTTGATCTCTTCAGAAACTGAATTTTCATCCAAAGCCACTGGGGCCATGGCCGCTGCTTGCATGGCTACGTCCTTGGCAACATCTGCAGAAGTCTCCTTGTTGAAACCTACTACTGAAGCCAATTTATTACCTGGGTGGTTATAACAAAATACCATTCCCGCGTTCACTGTTCCATAGTAAGACAAATCCAACTTCTCTCCAATTTTACCAATCTCTTCGGTGATTTTGTCGTTGATAGACATTCCGCTGTCTGCAAAAGGCAAAGCCTTCAACTCATCCAATGTAGCTGGGTTGTGCGCAATAGCAATGTCCAAAATGGTGTTGGCTACTGCAACAAATGCTTCGTTCTTTGCAACGAAATCAGTCTCACAGTTCAAAACCAACATGGTACCGCGTGTATTGTCCGCCGTAGCTTTAGCCAATACCACTCCTTCTGTAGCATCACGGTCACTTCTGTTGGCTGCTACTTTTTGACCCTTCTTGCGAAGCAAATCAATGGCGGCATCAAAATCTCCATTGGCTTCTACCAATGCTTTCTTACAATCCATCATACCGGCACCGGTGATGGTACGCAATTTATTTACGTCTGCTGCTGTAATATTCATAATAATTTTTTTAAAAGAAACGATTAAGCTCTTGGTGTGCGCTTGCGTGGCTTTGCATCTGTTTTTACTTCCGCCTTGGCCTCAGTTGCTGGTGCATCCTCATTCTTGTCTTTCTCAGACTTGCGCTCTGTCAAACCTTCTGCAATGGCTTCAATCACTACATCCAAAATTTTAGAGATAGACTTGGTTGCATCGTCATTAGCTGGGATAGCGAAATCTACTTTACGAGGATCACTGTTGGTATCTACCATTGCAAATACTGGAATACCCAATCTCTTGGCTTCAGCAACCGCAATGTGCTCTTTCATTACATCAATAACAAACAAAGCTGCCGGTACGCGGTTCATGTCCGCAATAGATCCCAATACTTTGAACATCTTGTCATGGGTACGGGTCAATTGCAAACGCTCACGCTTGGACAATGTTGCAGCTGTTCCATCTGCTTCCATTTTCTCAATGTTGGCCATTTTGCGAACCGCCTTACGGATGGTTACAAAGTTGGTCAACATTCCACCTGGCCAACGCTCAGTAACGAAAGGCATACCGATAGCGGAAATGCGCTCAGCTACCAAATCCTTGGCTTGCTTTTTTGTTGCTACGAAAAGGATTTTCTTTCCAGACTTCGCGATTTGCTTCATCGCGTTTGCAGCCTCGTCCAACTTAACTGCTGTCTTGTTCAAATCAATGATGTGGATTCCTTTCTTCTCACCGAAGATATAAGGAGCCATGTTGGGATTCCACTTTCTGCTTAAGTGACCGAAATGTACACCGGCCTCCAAAAGCTCGTCAAAACTAACTCTTGCCATTTTATTTTATAATTGTTTACTTTCTCTAAAATCAATTCGCCGGTAGCCACCCAAGGGTGAGTCCGGCGAATTTGGATGCTAAACAATGTCCCAGCTCTGCGATTAACGCTTAGAGAACTGGAAGCGCTTACGTGCCTTCTTCTGACCGAACTTCTTACGTTCAACCATACGTGGGTCACGCGTTGTTAATCCTTCTGCCTTCAATGAAGATTTCCATTCTGGATTGATCTCAATCAAAGCTTTACTGATGGCCAAACGCAATGCTTCAGCTTGACCAGTAATTCCACCACCATCGATATTGGCTTTGATATCATACTTACCCACGTTCTCAGTGATGGTGAATGGTTGATTCACTTTGTACTGAAGAACCAATGAAGGGAAGTAAGTTTGTAAATCACGACCATTGATGGTCATGTTTCCTGTTCCTTCTGAAAGGTAAACACGTGCTACTGCACATTTACGACGACCTGAAGTATTGGTGTATTGGGTAGTTGCCATACCGATGTATTATCCTTTAATCTTGTATTCTGTTGGTTGTTGCGCTTGTTGCTTGTGATCTGCTCCTGCATAAACAAACAAATTGCGATAAACTGCACTTCCCAAACGATTCTTTGGAAGCATTCCACGAACGGCCATTTCTACCATCGCTGTTGGGTGCTTAGCCATCATTTCCTTTGGTGTAGCAAAACGTTGTCCACCGGGATATCCTGTGTAACGGATGTAAACTTTCTCATCCCATTTCTTACCACTCAACGCAACCTTGTCGGCATTGATGACCACTACATTGTCTCCACAATCCGCGTGCGGCGTGAACAATGGCTTGTGCTTTCCTCTTAATAAAGAAGCTACTTCAGAACTCAAACGTCCCAAGTTAACTCCTGCTGCGTCTACTACCAACCACTGCTTGTTTGCAGTTTCCTTATTGGCAGACAAAGTTTTATAACTTAAAGTATCCATGTCGTTACAGTTTATCCGTTAAAAACGGAGTGCGAAAGTAATACCTTTTTTTTATTCTACCAAGACTTTTCAACAATGAAATTATAATTAACTCATTTTCAATGCTTTATTTGTATGGAAAATAATTAAAACGCCAACCGAATTCCCATCTGCCCAGTATGAATGGCCTTATGTTGGGCCGATTTTCTTCCTTGATAGTTCCATGTCCATTGCCAACGGCCCCCAATGGTTTGGTATCGCATCACCCAGGTCCAATTGGTTCCCGATTGCAATCCTTCCAATAAATCATAAGTGTAAGTAGAATATCCTTGACCACTGTAATTCAGCTGGTGCCATGCTATTTCCACACTGCTTACTGATTTTCCCAATTCATTCCATTTGAATTGGACGGGCATCTCCAAAACCCGCAAATGCTCTGTTGTTTCTCCCACCAATTGTTTCTCTTTCCATTTTGGCTGCAATGTCAGTTGCGCTTGCTTGCTGTTAGATACAACAACATCCAAGGCCATTTCCTCATAATGAATCTGGTAATTGCGTCCGGCCAAAAAATCACTGGCTACTTGTTTCACCCCTTGCTTATAACTGGGTTGCAATTGTGTATCACTGTTCCATTGATAGCGAATCAAAGGCGACCAATACGCATCGCTGCGCTGCTCATACCCCAGGGATAACGCATTCAAAGAAGTGGTTTCTAAGTGTTGCAAGCCGCAAGTCCATCGCGCATCCTTTGTCGTATACAACAACTGATTGCGCCCTGTCAAATGCTGTTGTACTAAAATACTATCTGCTTGTTCAAATGTTTTCCATCCCAACCACTGGTCATTCAATGTTTGCTGATCTGCCAATAAACTTCCCTGGTAATTCCAACCCCTGAGCTTTTCTCGGTTGCCTTTCATTTGCATGGTCAATGATAATTTTTGGCCATGCACTGGAACAAAATCATTGTTGGGAACTTGCGTACGAATATAATTGGCATCATAACCAAATGCAGACATCTCAAATTCATTCAATTCTTTTATCCCATTGTCGTTGTAATCATTCCAAACAAAATTTCCTTGACCTTGGGGGACCTCAACATAAATATAACTCTTACGCTGTTCCAGCCCCGTGCTCAATTCATAATAGCTTGTGATATTCCAAACACGATCTGCACTCCACCATTGTGTTCCTGCTCTACCTACCCAATTGCTCTCTGGCCGGCCATTAAAAACCTCCGAGGACAATACCATCAACTGCCGTTGCGCCAAAACGGCATTGACGCGCCAACCTGAGGCCAACTGCCAGGCCGCATCCATTCCCCATTGTTCAGCACGGGCTCCTCTCTGCAATTGTGATTCCTGAACACTCGATAAATAATCCAATCGGTTGCGATAAAAGACAACTAATTTTTTCTGCACAGTATCTTTGGTTCCAGCCCCCACCGAGTAATCATAGAAAACATATGGAAGCGGGCCTGTCCCCAATTCTCTTTTGTTGCTTTCCCACTCATCCTGCCAATAAATTCTCAACTTGCCTGGTGTCCAATCCAAACGATTTTTATTCCTGTAAAAGTGCGCGCTCCTTTCCCCAGTCGTGGCCAATGCCCAACCATCCCATTTCCAAGTCAAATTCTTTTTGTTCAGTGGGTATCCTATCCACCGCAATCGTTGGCCTGAAAAATCCTTTGACCATTGCAATTGCTCTGCGCGCAACATCACCGATCTGCCGTTTTGCTCCAAGGACAACTCTCCTCCCACTAAGCGAAAGTCCCCTTGGTAATTCAACCCCAGTAAATTCCAATTGCGCTCAAACTCCACCTCCCTAAATCGCTCTATTCGATTAAAAAAAACACTGTTGTATTCAAAGTCAATCTTTGATTTTATTCTTTTCTGCTCAAATGCCAGCACACTCTTTAGCGCCCAGCCCTGATTGTCTCCATCATTCTTGTCTGAAAACAAATTCAAATCTTGCTGACTCATGGCCAGTTCATTGTCCCATATCCATTTCCCTCTTGCCGTAGAATCCTGCCATTGGTATCCCATGATCCACATTTGCAGCGATTTTGGCGCTGTCAACTGAGCCTTATCAATGTAACTCCCCTGCTTAACCCACTTTTCTCCATCCCAAACGGGAGCAACCCATTTGTACACCTTTCCTCCCGCATTGAATCCCGACTCAACGTAATTGCCTTGTCCTTGCCCTGCATAGCTGAACACCACCTGATACAACTCAAAAGTAGTATCTTGACTTACTTCCCAAACCCAACCAAAGTCCAAAGTGTCCTTTTTAAAATAAGCCACTCCTGCAACAGGACCTTCCCATTTTCTTGCACCGTCAACAAATGCTTGTCCCACATTGTCTCCAGATTGACTTAAAAGATAACGAGAAGAATCGGATAAATTCAATTGCAATGGTTGATTCTTGGCGTCCCATTCATTGAAGTAACGCCAATACATTTTCTGCTTTTCCCATTTCTTTTCGGCTCCTGCTGTCACCAATGGCCTGAAATATTGTTTATCAGAATATTGAAATTCTACCACAATGCGTTTATCCTTGGTCAACTGTCTTGACGGCATAAAGGTGATGGTTCCCGCGTTGTAATCAATGACATAATCTTTGTCCTGTCCACGTTGTAATTTAATACCATCAATGTACACTTGTTCTGTGCCTGCCAAAATGATAATGAAATTTTCACCATTTGCACCATTCAAACGATAGGGTCCTTGATTGCCCTCAATGGCTACAAATGACTGTCGGGCAAATCTTCCTTTGGATAAGGACAATGCCACATCCGTTTTCCATCCATTGTTATTCTGCTGAAAAGACAGGCCCTGCCCGCGTTTAAAATAGCGCATGAAATACCCTTCTTTTTGCTGAATGGTAAAATCTCCTGCTAAAATCTGTGTAGTCTTATTGTACAACAATATATTCATGACATCAAAATCCTCCAATTTCGATGAATATCCTCCTGCTTGGAGGGGCAGTTGCGCATCGGACAATTGTCCTTTGATTCTCCATTCACCATTGATCCGTCCATCCAATTGCAAATTGAGCCCTGATTGCAAACTCAAATTTTGATTGTTGCCCACTTGTACAGTTCGGGTCAAGGCTCCAGATTGAATGATATCGGTTACACTGCCTGTTGTTGGACTATTGAGCCTGTCGCCCAAATAGGAGGGTTTAAAAGTTGACCTTGTCCTTTGGTATGGTTTAAACTGACCAATCTCTGTTGGATAAGGCAACCTTCGATAACTCCATGTCAATCGGGATTGATCCAATGATTTTGGAATCACCAACATGCTCTTGTGCGGTATCAGTTGGTACAACGTATCGGACACCAGATTGGTATCGTTGCGCAAAACAAAACCATTGGGATCTATGGCCAAGGTATCCAAGATGAGGGTGTCCACAGCAGATTGCGCCCGCATTCCCCATGCAGCGCAACACAAACAGAAGACAAGAATCACCTTTTTCATCAACAAAAGCCTAACAACAAAGTTTGGCAATTTATATTGCTTTTTACAAGGCTTTGTCGATTAGTTTCGCAACATGCGCACATATTGGAGAATCATTCTAGAAAGTGTGAAAATGGCATTTCATGCTTTGGTCAGCAATAAGCTCCGAACCATCCTTTCTTTATTGGGCGTAACCATCGGAATATTCTCCATCATCTTTGTTCTAGCAGTGGTAGACAGCATGGAAGCCGACATGCGCGAAAGCCTAGAATCTGTAGGGTCAGACGTTATGATGATCAAAAAATGGCCCATGGGACCTGAAGATGGGAAAGAGGAGTATGAGTGGTGGAAATTCATGTCACGCAGGGAGCCTTCCACCAAGGATATGGCTCAGTTGGCCGCTCGTTTAACCACTGCACAAGCCTTGGCTTATGAATCAGGAACCTCCCAAACTGTGAAATTTGAGGGCAATTACTTGGAAGATGTTTGGGTCAATGGTGTTACCTTTTATTACAACCAAACCAGAACTGTAAAAATCGACAAAGGACGATATTTCACAGAGTTAGAGTGTGATGGAGGACGTGCAGTGTGCATCATCGGAAATACTGTAGCGCAAGCGCTATTTGGAAAAGGTGAATCATTGGACAAGGAAGTCTCCATTGCAGGCTTAAAACTGCGTGTCATCGGACAAATGAAAAAAGAGGGCGCGTCACTTTTTGGAAATGGTATGGACCAAACCATCATTGTTCCTGTGGGATATGCCATTCGTTGGATGAATACTGAGGAAGTAGATGGCAGTATCATGGTCAAAGCCAAATCTTCAGCCACCACTGACGACTTGAAAGGAGAAGTGGTACAACAATTCAGATCCATTAGAGGCATCAAACCCGGAGGCGATAATGATTTTTCCATCATCGAAGCCAAAATGATCAGCGATGTTTTGGATCAAATTGTAGGTGTCTTCAATTCTGCAGGAATGTTCATTGGCATTTTTGCCATCATTGTTGGTGCCTTTAGTATTGCCAATATCATGTTTGTCAGCGTTAAAGAAAGAACGCATCTCATTGGAGTTCAGAAGGCTCTTGGCGCGAAAAAAATCTTTATCCTGATTCAATTTCTAACGGAGGCCATTTCTCTCTGTATCATCGGAGGTTTAATAGGTTTGGGATTGGTCTATATCTCCATACAGGGGTTGAATGCCGCATTTGAAATGGCCTTTATCCTTCCCATCGAACGCGTCTTTATGGGAATCGGAATATCGGTCATTGTTGGATTGATTGCGGGAATCATGCCCGCCTGGTCAGCAGCCAATTTAGATCCCGTTGAAGCGATGAGGAGATAATTACTCCTTGACAAAGGTGGTGCTGACACCATCCATTACCAATCGATAAATACCTGCAGGCAAAC
>JACCDY010990663.1_pt1 | contig 14726 bp, 6 predicted proteins | sample 7446391 | NCBI WGS metagenome assembly JACCDY01 (sample SAMN15323451, study PRJNA562643) | freshwater metagenome | isolation source: river surface water | place: USA:Blue River Watershed | collected 2017-08-18 | reverse complement strand
TTATTATTGGCAAGGTAAGTATCAAGAAAATGATCTCGAATATAACATCGAACTTAAAAGAGATAACAAAAAGACGATTAATAGCTTTATCACATTATAGATTTAGAATGAAACTAAAATCTATGGCCAGTAAATATGGCAATGAAATAGTAGAAGTAGACGAATATTTAACATCAAAAACATGTTCAGAATGTAGAAAAATAAACAAAAATTTAGGCAGTAACAAAGTATTTGAATGTGAATTGTGTAAGCTAAAAATAGATCGTGACATAAATGCATCAATAAACATCTACAAAAATGAGAATTTACGAAAGTAATATACAAGTTCAGGATTCTTAACCCGTTCTTATCCTTAAAAATTAGTTGATCAAAATATATATCAAGAAATATCAACTTTTAAGTAACGGTTACAGAATTCAAAAAATAAAAAATTGTATTTTTAATAGTTTGATTTAATTTAATAAAATATATTAAATTAAGTAAGTAAATGACAAGTCTTATAGCTGAATTAGAATTATCTAATACTGACCCTGTAGCTCTGCTATCAAATTCAATTGCAACTCATGTGGAAAAGCTACTTGGAAATAAGTATATTATTCCAAATACATGGAATAGTATTGAAATTGTTTCAGATTCCTATTTAGATTCATCTTATGAATCTGAAACTTTAAAATCAAAGTATAAAGAAAAAAGTTTAATTCATAATGAACTTGTATACTATGCTGGTTTAGATGAAAGTATAAACTACATCAAGACTATATTAGAAGAAAAACTTGGTTATAGTTTATCAACATCAAAATATTTAGTTGAATTACATATAGCAAATTCAACAGATTATAAAGTTGAACCACCTTTTGAAATACATGAAGATGATTTTGGAGGTATTGATTGTAAAGTGTGTACAGGAATATTTTATATAACAAATACATGTGAAGGAGGAGATTTAAATTTTTATGATATACACGATAATATAACTAAACAAATTAAAACACAAGCTAATAAATTTGTTGCATTTAAAGGTGATGAAATACATAGCGCAACTGGTATATTTAATGGGACACGTATTGCTGTTAGTTATCAACTGGAAAGGATTGAATAGCTAAAGTAAAAATTGATATTTTTATAATTTGAATATACATTAAATATATATAAGTAAATTATTTTATAAAATGAAGTTTATGCATGTATCAATAGATCCTAATTTTGTTTTAAATAAAGATACATTTAAAGTGCCATATTTATCTAATCATTCTTATGGAGAGCATGAATTTAACTTAGGCGATGCATTGTATTTAGCTAAAGTTTATGAAAAAGATGAAAAAGAAACTTGTATGTGGTTAGAGCGTTATGATTATTTTTATAAATATATTAAGAATTTTGAATCTACACGCGAGTATATAAATGGAACAAAATTTTATTTTGATGTTGATTTTGAAAGAGATAGAATTTATGTAATAGATACAATAGATGATTTAATTAAATTTATTGTAAATTATAGTTATTTTGGTCAACAACTTGATAAACCTATTGATGATGAAGATAAGATGTTAGAAATAATGCGAAAAAAATTTGTTATTGACAAGTTTATATTTGATTTAAGTAAAGAAGACCAAAATCGTATGAATTCAAGTAATATTACACAAGCAATTAAAAGACGTAATTTAAGAAATTTGCCTTTAATTGAAATAAAAAAAAATCAAGTAGTTATTCCAAAAAAAGGTATTGGATTTGAGTTTTTAGTAGATGTTCTAAGAACAAAAGAATATTATAGCAATTATATAGGTAACACATCATATGAAAATATTAGCACAACTGTTCACTCTATTAAATATTCAAAATTATCAAAAGAAGGATATAATGGTGTATATTATACTTCAAATTTGATTAAATTTAAACCCCATGAAGAAATTAAAGAAAGTTTAGAATTTTATGAAAAAAATAACCTTGTATTTGATAAAGACTATAACCGATTTAAACTTATATATCAAAAACCTGATTTATCAAAGTTACCAAACTTTATTCCTTTGTGTAGTGAAGAAGATAGATTGCATATTATAGAGGAATTTGAAAAATATATACAATGGCTATGTACTGATACATTAATGTTATGGAAATGGATATGGTAAAAAATATTGGCTATTTAGTAAAAAATATTGGCTATTTAGTAAAAAATATTGGCTATTTAGTAAAAAATATTGGCTTCGTAAAAAATATTGGCTAAAATATTAACTTATATCTTGGATACTTAAAAATTATTATTATTTAAGATTATATAAAAGATTAAAAAATTATTGAAAATCCTTCGTAAAAAATATTGGCTAACTAAAATTTGGTCTGCAAAAGTCTATAAAATTATTTTAACTAATCTATAAATAAGTAATAATAAATAATAAAATAAATAATTTGTTTGATAATCTGCTAGCCAATCTTTTTTAACATTTTAGACCATAAAATTATTATTTAGTCTTTTAAAATAATAATTTTGAAACTATTTAAACAAAAGCATATATTATTAATTAACTAGTAATTTAATGAATATACAATTTACAATTCCCCAAGAGTATTTAACTAATTTGTCAGAGTTTGAACCTCAAGAGCTAAATTTAATAGCAAGAGCCCAATTTATCCAATGGTATAATTTGACCTATTCAAAATCTAATTCTAATCAGCCTGTTCAACAAATAGATATAGATTCTAAACTTGAAGTTATTAATTCAAGAATATCCAATCAAGTAACTTCATCTATAACAACATTTGCAAATACTATTAATTCTAATTTAGATCAACTAAATAGAACAACTCATGAACTTTATGGGCTATCAAAATCTAATAAAAAGGGTGGGGTGCTAGAAGATGCAATTGAAGATACAATTAAAAAGAACTTTACTGATTATTCATATACAAATACAGCATCAATTGCTCATCATGGAGATGGATTACTTGAATCACCTTCAGGACTAAAAGCAATTTTAGAAATGAAAAACTATACCCACACAGTAGGATCTGAACAAATTGCCAAGTTAAAATATGATATGAAACACACAGGTGTACTATATGCACTTATGGTATCAACAAATTCATCAATTCAGGGTCATAAATCTATTGATATTGAAACATTTGAACAAGATGGAACTAAATATTGTATAGTTTATATATCATGGATTCATGGAGAACCACACAAGCTAAACACAGGGATTGCATTGTTAGAACATTTATATATGTTAGATAAAAGGGAATCTAATCCATCCGTATCTAATCCTATAAATAAAATACATGAACTAATAGAAACAGATTTAAATGAATTAGTAAAGCAATTAAATACATTTGCCCAGTTAAAAACTCGTTATTTGGGTATGGAGAAGATATTTAAAGATCAGTTAGATGGATTTTATTTGCATTTAAGAGAAACAGAAATTTCTTTAAAACAATCAATTGAAAAAATATGGAAGAATATTGATAAGAAATTTGAACTTGCTAATACTACGAGTGCAACTAAATCATCAGAACAAATTTTAGAAAAGTTTGGATCAGGGAAGTCTGGTATTTTACTTACTAGGCTATATGATGATATTTTAAAACCAAATAATATAAATATGTATTTAGAACAATCAGAACAAATACAATTATATTGGTCTGATAAAAAAATAGGATTAGTTAAATTAGTATCAAAACGTGTAGATATTCAATTTGATAATCCAGATATAAAATTATCAATAAATGAATCAAATGCAGAAATTAACTATCGATTACTAAAAACAGTAATAAAAGATGCAAAGTTAAAAATATAAATAAACTTTATTTAATAAATAGTATTAAATAAAATTATAAGTATTTAAATATCAATACTTTTTTTGGTTGTACGTTTGGTTGTTTTTTTAGTTGATTTTGCAACAACTTTACCAGCAGCAACAGCTTCTAAGTGTTCTTGTTTTTCTTTAGATAATCCTTCATAAATTTCAAGAACTTCATCAAGTTCTGATCTCCATTGATCAGTTTCACTTGTACCTTCAACAGTTGCTAGTTCTTCTTGTTTAGAGTCAAGTTTTTCTTGAAGTTCAGCAATCTTTTCTTCAGTTAATGAAAACAAAGGCATAGATGTGATATATTCATAAGATTTGTCAGAAGTATCTTGGTCTTGATCATCACCTTCTTCGGAAGCACTTGTAGCAATTCCTTTAGTAACTAATTTGGGGAATTTAAGTTCAACTAACCTATCAATAATAACAGATTTCTTTTGTTTGAATACAATGATTTTCCCATCTAGCACATACTTAATAAATTTCATTTTATATTTAAGTACATCAAGTTCATTTGTTAACTTGCCAATTAGCCAGTTCTTTCTCTTAGTATACATTGCTAAACGCACTTGATAGAATTCATTTAATATATCTTGGGTTGAATGATATTTTTTAATCATTCCATTAGGATCATATAACCACATATTATTTGTAGATATTCTAGATACTAATTTTAACTTGGTATATAACTCTTTCTTTGAAACTAACTTTTTAAGTTTATCTTCCTCAAAAACAATGTTAAACTCAACAGTTTCATCAGTATTATTTGATGAATAAGATAAAATTGCTTTTTTAACAATTTCTTTTTCTAAAAATTCTTTATAATCATCTGTCCATACACCAATAGGAAGTTCAGTAACTCGTACAGTTGTTTCATCAACAACTTGATAACGTCCATAGATAAGATAAGATCCAGGTTTATTTGAGGATAAGATAGTTCCTTTAAATCCTTGATACCATGGTTTAAGTTCTTTAATATCATTTACTCTATTTTCCATCATTGCAATTAAATTTCCAATAATTTCAATAGGATTGTATTTTGCCACAGTAGTAGAAAATCCAGTACCAATACCCTTGGTTCCATTAACTAAAACCATTGGAAGCACCGGAATAAACCATTCAGGTTCAATAGGAATTCCATCATCATCTAAATAATTCAGTACAGGATCATCTAATTCTCTATAAATTGCCCGAGTAATTTGTGGGGTAACATATGTTTGAATATATCGAGCTGATGCATGATCTTCACCACCTTTAAGTCTTGAACCAAAGGCACCTGAAGGAACTAGAACATTAATATTATTTGATCCAACAAAGTTTTGAGCCATTTTAACAATAGTTCCAACTACAGAGGCTTCACCGTGATGATAAGCGGTTTTTTCACTTACATATGCAGCAAGTTGTGAAACTCTAATTTCAGATTCTGGTTTATAAAGTCTTTTGAGAAAAGCTCCATACAATACTTTACGTTGAGATGGTTTAAGTCCATCGCATACAGAAGGGAGAGAACGATCACAATCATCATATGAGAACAGAATAAGTTCTCGATTAATAAAATTGGGAATAGAAATATTTTTACCTTCTTGAGGAAGAATTTTCTTTTTATCATTACCCATTAACCAAGCCTTTCTATGATCTGCACGATCTTTTTCAAAAGCTAAAGTAATTGCTTCTGTTGTATCATCATTATATTTACGTTCAATAGTTGTATTAACTGGATCATCTGATTCTCCATCAGATTCTTCATCAGAGTCAAGTTCTCCACTAGTTGTTTTTGTTGTTTTCTTAGTAGTTTTTGATTTAGGAGCTGGTGTTGACTCTGTATTCCCAGAAACAAATGCTTCCGTTTCGTCGGGAATTTGAATATTATCTTTACCCCCAGACTGATTTTCATAAGAATATTTAAGTAGTTTTTCATCTAGTCCAGTAAAATATTCTTTGGCTTCTTCTTTGGTAGAAGTACCTAAACCTTTATAATATTTAATTCTCCATCCAGAAGTGTTAGATGATTCTTTCCATGTGTTATATTCAATTAAATTATAGAATTCAAGTGTTTTTTTTCCTTTGAATGCTTTAATTACTGGAGTTTGGAGAGAAAATATAAAATCACCCTTTTGAACCAATGAAGGCCAGAAAAAGTGAATAAAATTTATTAATAATCCTTTAATATGAAAGCCATCTGTATCTTGATCTGACATAATAATAATACCAGAATAACGAAGTTCAGAAGTGTCTTTATAGACTTTACCTTGTTGGAGTCCGAGAATTTTTTTAAGATTAGCAATTTCTTCATTTTTCATAATTTGTTGAGAAGTTGCTTCACGAACATTAAGTAGCTTGCCCTTAAGAGGGAATACTCCAAATCTATCTTGACCGACAACAGCTAACCCAGCCATAGCAAGTGCTTTAGCTGAATCTCCCTCAGTTAAAATTAGATAGCATTGAGATGATTTTTTAGTTCCAGCCCAATTAGCATCTTCTAACTTGGGAATTCCTTGAATTTTAGTAGTTTTCTTTCCATCTGATTTTTTAAGTAAACTTTGTTCTTTTAGTTTAACAAGGTTAATTACTTGGTCTACAATTCCAGAAGCAAAGATTTTTTTAATAAATTTTTCTGGTAGCTCACAAGTAGAACCAAATTCTTTTTCTTTAGTTTTAAGAGTTTCTTTTACTTGAGAAGTGAAGGCAGGATTGATAATTACAGAATTAATAAATACAATCATATTTTCTTTGATAGAACTAGGTTTAACAGTTAGATCTTTGTGTTTTTTAGCAATTTGTGCTTTGATTTTATCAATAATCCCATCAACAATATAGTTCACATGAGTACCTCCATGATAAGTACAAATACCATTGACAAATGATATCTGTTTGAAATCATTATTGGGAGCATAAATTACTCCAATTTTCCATCGAGGATTTGAATCTTCATATATAATTTCGTAACCTGTCCCAGACCCTCCAGTCAAATCAGATTTTTTTCCTTTTTTAGATCCTTTAGAAGTTTCAGTGTCATCATTATCAGAGTCTTCTTGTTCAGCTTGTTGAGCTTGAATATTTAGTTTATACATATCAATATATTTTTTAAAGTTAGGACAAACAATTTTCTTATCATTTAACCAAACACTAACACCACTATAAACCCCTGCCATATCATAAACTCTTTTCTTAAACAGAGATACAATATCATTAGTTAGTGAACTAAGACCAAATCTAGAAAGATCAGGTTGAAAAGTAATAGAGGTATATGATTTTGGAGTTTTAGTTTTAACTTTTTTAATAGTAGGTTCTTCTTTGACACCCATATTAGATTTAAATTCTTGTGTAAATTCTAAACCTTCTTCAGCATCTAGGGTTTCAACTTTAAAATATGTTGAATATATATTAGCAAGTTTGGCTCCATAACCATTACGACCACCAGTAGTTCTTTCAACAGAATCATCATAATTAGAAGATGTTAATAGTTCGCCAAAAATAAGTGAGGGGACATAAAGGTTATGTTCTTGATGAATTTTAACGGGAATACCAAGTCCATTATTCCATACAGTGATAGTATTTGTAGTTTGGTCTATAGTAACTTTAATTGTATCACAAGTGGAGTCTTCCTGAACACGATCACCAGCATTTACTAAAACTTCATCAAAAATTTTATAAAGACCAGGGACATAGTTTATTTCTTTTTCTACAATTTTATCTAATGTATCAGAATAGACCCACATTAACTCTTTTTGAAGTTTAACATCCCCAATATAGGTATCTGGACGTAATAGAATATGATCTACCTGTCCAACTTTTTTATAAGTTTCCTCAATTGTTTTAGATGTCTTTTTAGTAGTAGTTTTAGGACCCATTTTTTGAATATTAATATTAACTTTGATATACCAAACCTTTAAATAATGCAATTTTTTATTATTTAAAAAAATCCTAATTATTATAATAAATGGAAGATTTTGATTCAAATCAAATATATACAACAAATTATTTAAGAAATAATATAACATTAGGAAAATCCAAACAATCAACATGGGATATACAACAGCAGCAACTTCAACAACAACAACCTAAATCTCAACAATATATAATGTCTCGTGGATTAACATCGGGTTCACAAACAAAAGCAGAGAAAAATATTAAACCTCAAGATGAAATAGTTCAAAATCAAAGACAAAATATTCGTATTACAAGAATAAATGTAGATTCAAGACATAGAAATTTAGAGTCAAAAAATATATTGGATTCACAAATATATTATTTAGGATCAAATCCAATATCAATAGCTCCTCAAAATGATACAAATTCAATTTCAGATATAATTGTAACACATCCAGGCCATTCATTTCAAGTAAATGATAATATAGTAATACAAGGAGTTCAGGCAAAAAAAGTAGTATTAGAAAATTCAATTACATTTATAGCAAATAGTTCATATGCACGAATAAATCATAAAGCCCATGGTATAAATTTTGATTCAATAAATTCAATATATGTAGAAATATCAAATTTTATTGGAAATATAAATGGGGGGACAGATTATAATAATATTCCAATAAATGAAATAAATGGGTTACAAAAAATATATCCAATAATGAATCCAACAGAAATTAAAAACAATGATTATTATTATATTAATATGGGTTCAATTATATCTAATTTTTCAGAAACATATTCATTAACTTCATTAGTGTTAACATTTAGAGATTTAAATGGTGTAAATTTAAATTTAATAAATGCAAATTTTCCAATTAATATTTTTCAACTTGCAGGATTTCAAACAATTACAGCAGTTACATCAACAACATATAGAATAAGATTAAATATTAATAATAATATTCCAATAATAAATGTAGGTGGAGATAAGATATGGGTAGCAAAAGTGAATGATTTTATAGAGGGATATATAGATAATAATTTTTATAAAGTATCATTAAAGAAAACATTCTATGATGTGTTTAAAGTTAAACTAATATCAACAGAATTTCCAAATACAGAAAAAGTAGTAAAATCGCTACCTCAAGGAAAAAAAAATAATGCATTTTATTGGAAGTTACAGTCAGATGGTAATACAGTTTATTCAGTTGAGCTAGATCCAGGTAATTATTCAATATCACTTCTTCAAACAAGTTTACAATATGCAATTCAAGGGGTTAAGAGACCAAATTTATCAATTATAAATGCAAATACAACAGAATATTCATATTATGAAAATAATATATGTACAGTTACAATAGAGCCAAAAACAGATACATTTGGAATAGAATTTTTTAGTACAATTTTTGTGGCCAAAGCAATAACATTTAAATCAGGAACAAACTATGCAGATCAAACAGGTCGATTAATATTAAATCATCCAAATCATAGATTAATAGAGGGTAAAACAATTACTATAATAAATGCAACAGCGACAGATTCAATTCCTCAAGAAGTTATAAATAATACATTTTCAATAGAAAAAATTATAGATGAAAATACATATCAAGTTAAACTTCCAAAATATAATATAGCTGCATCTAATGTAGCAATTACAAATGGTGGTGATGCGATGGGAATAACATTTCCAATAAAGGCCCAACTTTTATTTGATCAAATGGATACAATAGGAGGATTAATAGGTTATCGTAATGTAGGAAAACCTTATTCAGTAACAAATTTTTCCTATTCAAATAAAAATACTGATCTTTATCAAAATGATACAATTGATAATTTATCAGTTTATACAAATAATTCAATTAACTTATCAGGAGATAATTATATTTTAATGTGTTCTCCATTATTTAAAAATTCTTATAATACAGGTTTAGTTGATAATGTATTTGCCAAACTATTACTAGCTGGAGATCCAGGTACAATTCTATACAATCAATATATACAACTTGGCGAAACTTTTGAAACCCCAATATCATCATTTTCGCAATGGGAAGTATCATTTTTTGATGCAATGGGTAATTTATATAATTTTGGTAATTTAGAACATTCTTATACATTGGAAATTTACGAATTAATTGCAAATTTAAGCTAAAAAATTTTTAAGTGTAAGAATACCTAGATGTTGATTTTTAATAAAACGGTAATAACTATCTGAAAAATTTAAAAGTGAATCAAGTGTTTCTTTGTATATGGCTGTGTAGTATTGAATAACATTATCTTTTATTTTATTTTTAATTAATTCAGAATAATTATTTGGTATTAATTCAAGTAATTTACTAAAAATATCATCAAAAGATTGTTCAATTGGTTGTTCTAATTTAGTAACTTCAAATCCCATTGATAATTTAACAAAAGCAAATGTTAGATATTTTGTATCCAAATTATCTGATAAAATATATTTTTTTAAGTCTTCAAGGTCACCAGTCACTTTATTGTAAATATCTGTATAACCAGCAGATGCTTCAGAACTTTCTTTTACATGTTGAACAAGAAGTTTTTCAATAAACATATACATATTTGAACCAATAAATGATGTTAATAAATGAACAATAGTTCTAACTTGAAAAAGAAGCATAGGATTAAGACTTAATGTTTTATTTAAAAATTTTCCATTAACAAATTCAGATATTGGTTCAATAAATTGTCCTATATTAGTAATGGTTTTTTTAAATTCCTCAAATTTTTCTTTGTTTAATGTTTTAGGAGTTAAATTTAATGAAATTGATTGAGTTTTAGATTCAAAAACATCTTGTTCAAATAATTTATTAAGAATTTCACACATTTTTAAATGAATAAAATAACTTAAATTTAATTTTTTAACCTCTTTCCATGCATATGTATATGTAATTGGAGGATTTGCTGAAGATGAAAATACTGATCTAAAAAATCTTAAAGTTTTATCCTCTGGTAAATCTTCATCAGATCCTTTATTTAAATCAATTAATTTAATATCAATTGAATCGGTTGATTGTTCCATTTTTTTAATTTTTTCAAGAGATATAAGAATTTGGTTAGATGGACTTGATTGATTAAATGGATCAGGTATTTTAGATGGAGTAGATGGTGATGGACTAGATTGATATACAAGGTTATCAATAGAGTTGGTTCTTTGTAATTCAGCAATTTCATGTCTAGCAACATTAGAAGAAGATTTTTCTATTGAAAATTTAATATCTTGGAATATTTTTTTCCAATCATTAATATCAGAAAGTTTTAATCCTGAAATAATATTATAATTTATATTAAACATTGCTAAATAATCTGAATTTTTATTAAAATTTTTATTACACAATCTATACCAATAAATATTTTGAATACACAAAAATGCTTTGAATATATGTTTGATGTTAATTGGAATGTTTGATTTAATTTCTTGTGTATTTTTTAGTCTGGAAATTAAATTATTAGTAAAGTTATCAACAAATACTAAATTATTAGAATGCCAAAATAGTTTATTATGAGATTTTTCAAATTCGATACATTTGGATATTATTGTTGGAAGACTATTTACTAATCTTTTTTTAATTAAATCCGAAGTAAGTAAATAATACATTTTACCTTCAATTATATAATCAATTATAGTTTTTCCAGTATGATCTGTTATATTAATATTTGCCTTTTTTATTAACATTTCAATTATTTCTGGATTTATTACAACACAATCAAAGTTATTTTCTTTAGTTTCATAATTATATGAATAAAATATTGGATATAGTTTATTTGAATTTAAATTAATTTCATTTGTTGATAATTTCTCATTAATATTATAATCTTCTTGTTCAATTAATTCTAAATCAAGTCTTGATTCAATTGGGTCTGTTATTTTTGGGTTTGAATTGGTTTTAAGTTGTTTGACAAGATTTTTTGAGAATGATGAAAAGCCAAATGAATAATCAAAAGAAGGTAAATAAAGTTCTACTTCATTTTCAAAATCTAATCCTTGAAGTACTTGTAAATCTATAACTCGAGTAGTTGCTTCAATTAAAACTTTTTTAATTGTTTTATCAATAAGATTATTAACTAAATCAACCATAATTTTTTCAAATGTAGATAAAATGATTTTTCTAAGATTTTCATGTTTAAACTTATTTGGAATTGAACGAGGCATAGCTTCAAGTGCTGCATTATAGTATGGTTGGGATACAAATACAAAACTTTCTTTAACTTTATTCAAGAAATCTGCAATAAAATATCTTATAAATGGTTTATTAATTAATTTGGTAAAATATTTTCTTTTGACATCTGCATCTGCATCTGCAAATTCTCCAGAATACTCAGAAGGATTAAATGAATATTTGCCTAACTCGTTATTTTCTATTTGGCCAAAATCAAAATTAGTCGATTCATCTAATTTATCTTTCATAACAGTTAAATGATAGAATTTTATTTGTTCTACAAAATCACTTAAATCTATTTTTAACTCTTTGTTTAAAGGATGGGGTGTTTCCATTATATTTAATCCATTAATAAAATTATTAATACGAAAAATAACGCGTGGTTTAATAGGATTGTCTGGAGTAGGTGCATTGGGTTTGGCTTGAAGTAAATAATTTTTAATTCCCATATATATATTTAGCAAAGTTGGTCTAACAGATCCATCAGGATTAGAAAAATTAATTTTACTTGAACCTAATGGTAGTTGTAGTTTTTTATTAATAGTAAATTTTTGCTCATTTGGTGCTTCACCAATAATTAAAGTTATTTTATCTTCACCAATATCTATTTTAACTTCAGAAATATTATTTACGTTTCCAAAAAATCTATTATGATCCATTTGATTTTCCTGTATTACACCAGCAGGTCTGTTTTCATCTGCATCATGAGAATAAGTATCTGGATTTATTTGTAATTTTGCAGAATTTATATTTGAAGGATTTACTGCTTCTTGATAATACATATCAAGTAGTCCTTTTATTAATCTAGATGATTTGGCTGTTTGGACAACTGGACTATGGATAGAGTCTGTTATTTCAAATCTTGTTCTTAATTCATTAAAAATATTTAAGTATCTAATAACAATTTCTCCAACAGATCTTGCTCTTAAAACTTTTTGCTGATGTATAACGTTAACCATTTTATTTATTAAATTTAAGTGTTGACCTTCAATTTGAATTAATTCACTAAATTTAAATTTATTTATTTGTTCAACTAATTGATTATATAAATTATTAGAAGGTACTGCACAAAATAGTTGGTATTTGATTAATAAAAGAACAGTTGATTTAAACATTTCAAGGCATTCAGTAATATTTTTAATTGTGTTTTCATCTAATTGACTATTAAATAGTTCATTAATTTTATCACAAATATATTTGATTACATTAATTAAACAACCTTGTTGAATATCTAAAAGACCGGATGGAATAGTAGTAATATTATTTCTATCATCTTCACGTAATATTGTATTAGTATTATTAGATTCAATTGATGATGATGCAGGTGCAAGTCCATTAAATTTATTATTTTGTATATTTGCATTAAATATATGTAGATTATTTAACCAAGATTTAAGTGATGAGTAAGGAGCTGCAGGAAGACCAGTACTAGTTGCTTTGGAATTAAAGTTTGTTTGATAAATTGTTTCTGGGAGTTGTCGAATTGAATTTTCTTGTTGTCTCCCTGCAAGATCTGATTGATTTAATGGTTTTTGTGATGTTAAAGCTGGTGCTGGTGCTGCCGCTGCTGTTAAACCAAAGTTAAGATTGGTATATGTGGTATAACCAGGTGCTAAATTATTTGGGTTTTCATCAAATGCAAAATGTAACAATCCAACAAGTAATGCAATATTATTAATATAAATATTTTTAATTATAGGATTATTTTTTGTAAAACCTGGATTTAATCCACCAAGTCCTGGAAAGAAATTTGCTTGATCTAATCTTAAATTTGCTGCTACATAACCTTGTCCAGAACCAATACTTGCAGGAGCGGCAGGATTTGTTAAATCTTTAATTACATCTCTAAATTCTTTAATAGCATTACGTAATTCTAAGAGTTTGTTATGAAATGTTTGTTGATTGGGATTAAAACCAGCTGGTGGGAAAGCACCTAGACCCACCCTACCAGCATTAAAAAACACACCAGGACCCCAACCCATAGCCGCCCCAGCATTATAATCTCCTCCCGCAGCTATAATTTTAGCTTTTAATGTACGTGTTGTACCACCATACTCATGTGCTCCAACTTGCAAATTAATCAAATTAATTTCCTTAAGTTTTATTTCTTTTAATTTGGTAATTAAGTTATTAATTTTATTACTAAAAAATGTTTCAACTGTAGTAATATTTTGGTAATCATCTGATTGTAATTCTAAGTTTGTTTTTGCACTCTTAACGAACTCGGCTTGGATTCCTAACATTTTAACAAATCTATTTACAGAATTAGAGTACTCGGATGAAAAGTTTGAAATATTTATATTTGATTTTATTTTTTCAGTTATGTCACGAGCTTGGACTATTGGATTTGAAGATTTTAATACTAATTTATTTTCAATTTCATTCAATGGATAAATATATTTATTAAATTCATATTTTGAAATTTGATTTAAAACCCATTCATTAATTTGATTTGGGTTTGAAGGTTCTTTTTCTTTTTCTAGTTCAATTGAAACTCCATCAATCTGTTTTACTTCAGAATATATAATATCAAGCAAGCTTTTAATAAATTTAATAGTTAAATTAGGCTTATCAGAAGAATTGGAAAAATTAGAAATATAATTTTTAACAGTTTGGACATTTAATATTTTTGATAAAAGTGTTCCATAAACTGAGGTTAAACCATGTTTTAAAATATCATTATTAATTACAGTTTGTAAATGAGTATTTAAGCCATTCCATTCAATTATTGGCTTAATTTTAATTTTATGTAAAACAATAGAATCTGCATTTGTTCCAGGATTAGAATAATCCAAAGTTTTAATTTCTAATTGTGGGTTATCAATTCTTTTAACAGTTCCATTGTATCCAGAATAAGCATATAAAGTTTTTCCATAATTATCTCCAGACA
>JACCDY011365656.1_pt1 | contig 14734 bp, 14 predicted proteins | sample 7446391 | NCBI WGS metagenome assembly JACCDY01 (sample SAMN15323451, study PRJNA562643) | freshwater metagenome | isolation source: river surface water | place: USA:Blue River Watershed | collected 2017-08-18 | reverse complement strand
TAATAATATATAGTTATGAACACTTTCGAATGTCCAATATGTTTTAAAGAATTTAACAGAAAATTTAATTTAGAAAGACACGTGAGTAATAAAAAAGACATATGTAAACCAAAATACCAAGGTCCACCAAAAGCCCACCAAGACCCACCAAAAGCCCACCAAGACCCACCAAAAGCCCACCAAGTTCCACCAGATATCCACCAAGAGCAGAAAAATAATAAAGTCCAACTATTTGGACTTAAAAATGAAAAAGAAATTCAAAATGATGTTATTATACATCCTTGTACATATTGTGGTACTTGTTTTACTAGAAAAGATGCACTTAAAAGACATATAGATAAAAGATGTAAAGTAAAAATACTAGATAATGAACATAAGGAGAAAACATTTGAATTACTTATTAAAGAAAATAAAGACAAAGATAATGAAATTAAAGGTATTAAAAAACAATTAGAACATTTACAAAAACAAATCGAAACACAATTAAATAAAGTACAAACCCAAAATATAAATAAAGGTCATATAACTAACAATAATATTATAATACCTCAGTCCAGACTAACTGATTTTGGGTCTGAAGACTATGAAAAAATAAACCTAAAAAGAATATTAAATTCTATAAAAGATTCTGGAGTAAACGGTATTATTAATTGTTTTAATGATATACATTATAATGAAGAAGTACCACAATATAAAAATGTATTTATAACAGATAAAAGTCGAGATAAAGGAATGGTTTTTGAAGGAGGACAGTGGACAGTAAAAACAATTAAATACATCGTGGGAGAAATTATGACACATATTGAACGATATGTCCGAATAATAGAAAAAAGAATTAAAAGTGGTAAATATAAAGACATATTAGATCCAGAAGATCCAGAGAAAAAGAAAAAAATAAACACAAATGAATTTAAAGAAAAAATGGAATCAAGATTAAAAAAATATATTTTGAGATATTATGGAGATGATGAAGAAACTACCCCAAAAGACTCTAAAAAATTTAGTGATATGGTATTTAAATATGTTTCAAATCGATTATTTGATGTAAGAGATGGTGTATATAGACATTACGAAAAAGTTTTAGAAGATATCCAAAAAGATTCTTCGGACCCCGAAATTAAAGAAATAAATGAAGAGAAAAAACTAATTATTCAAACTATTGATAATCTAAAAGATGATATCAAAAAGGAAATTAAAGAAGATGCAAATATTAATGATGAAGAAGATGATTCTGATGAAGATGAAGACTCTGATGAAGATGAAGACTCTGATGAAGATGAAGATAAAGATAAGGATGAAAAACATAAAAAAAATATTGACACACAAAAAAAAGAATCTAAAACTCAAACTGGTTTATCATGTAAACCAGTTTATATACAAAAAACAATAACTCTTGCAAGTGGTCTTAAAAAACAAGTTTGGATTGATACAAATGCAAATTTAGATGATTATTATAATTTTTAATTTAGTTTGTAAATTAAAAATTCTACTTAAAATTTTTTTTATATAGGTATATAAGGAATAAATATTATAATGCCAGGAAGAGCTTCTATTTCATCATCTAGATCCAGTTCTAGACCATCTTATAGTTCTAGACCTTCATACAGTTCTAGTTCTTATAGTCCAAGACCCGTACCTCCTAGACCAATTGTACCACCTCCAACTCCCAGAACCAATGGTATAACTCTAAGTAAATCAAGTAATTCCAAACCAAATACTCCACCACCTACATCATCCACATCAACTTATACTACCTCTCCAAGTACTTCAACCACTTCATCTGCCCCTGCTTCAACACCTGCTTCCACTTCTTCTAGTGGTGGATTTTTTTCTAATATGATGGATGGGTTAAGTTGGGGAACAGGTCAATCAATCGCAAACAATACAGTATCTCGTTTATTTAATTGGGGAGCTGGTCCAGTTCATAGTCCAAGTCCTTCTATCTATTCAAGTTCTAACACAAGTACCCCAACTAGTTCTACACCTACAACATCAAAGTCATGTGATGAATTAAACAAACAATTTAAAGAGTGTATGGAACTAAATGGTAATTCATATACTGCATGTGAAAATGCTTTCAAAGCCTATGAATCATGTGTAAATGCATCCAAATAATTTTTTTGTAGTATATTATTTTATTGACCAAATAATATATAGACATTATAATATGTCAGATTCAAATATTAATGAAGATAATAAAATAATTGATAAAATTATTGATAATTATGACACAGGTATTTTTGATCCAGAAGGTGCTAATCCAAATCCACTTAATGGTCAACCATATTCTGACCAATATAAAGTACTTGCAAAAATGTGGTCTAATTTACCAGCATACAAACAAGCTAAAGAAATCGTCGAATCAATAAAAAAAAATGACATTGTCCTAATTCATTTATAATTTTTTTCATGTTTAATATGTTTATCAGAAATTTTATGATTATCATATAGTCCTTTTGAAAAAGTTCCAAAATCGCATAATTTGCAATAAAATTTAAATCCAGATTCTCGTTCTTCCTTATTAGAATGCTCATTTAGTTTATGTTGTTTAAAAGTTGTAGCATTCTTTGTTTCGTAATTACATTTATCACATTTATATGGACCAGCAAAATCTGATCTTAATTTTCTTTTGCCTGTAATATGTTTTTGTGTTTGAATATGTTTGTTCCATCTTGATAAATCATTGCATTGAAAGTCACAATCCTTACATATATATTTAAATTCTATTTGTACTTCCATTATATATTTAATATATTTAAATATTTATAATAATTTAAAATAAATATCAATTTTTATTTATTGTATAAATTAAAATATATAAAGATATATTTTTATATATTTAATACATATATATAAAAACAATGGGTAAAAAATATAATACTGAAAGTTTTATTAAGAGATTAAAGGAAATTTATGGAGACAAATATGATTATTCTAAAACATTTTTTACTGATTATGATAGTAATGTTATAGTCAAATGTAAAACACATGGTGAATTTGAAATAAAACCACATTCGTTAATTTGTCAAGTTGGAGATTGTAGTAAATGTAATTTAGGAATATTAACAAATGAACTTTTTATTAAAAAATCCAAAGAAAAACATGGTGATAAATATGATTATTCTGAAGTAAATTATATTGATAATAAGCAAAAAGTTAAAGTTAAATGCTTAGAGCATGAATATTTTGAAATAAGTCCGTCAAATCATCTAAAAGGTTTAGCATGTAAGAAATGTGTTAATAAAAATTTAGGAAAAAAATTGACAAGTGACGAATTTATTCAAAGAGCAAATTTTATTCATAATAATGAATACGATTATAATAATGTTAGTTATATAAATATAAAAACCAAAGTTGCAATCACATGTAAAACGCATGGTGATTTTGAAATGCAGCCAAATAATCATTTAAATGGTCAAAAATGTAGTAAGTGTTCAAATAATAATTTTAGATATACAACAGAAACATTTATAATAAAAGCTAAAGAAAAACATGGTGATAAATATGAATATTCTTTAGTCGAATATGTAAAAGGAACTGAAAAAATTAAAATAATTTGTAAAGAACATGGTATATTTGAACAAGAAGCTGCAAGCCATTTACAAGGTAGTGATTGTGACAAGTGTTCAATTAAAAATTGTGCAGACAAACAGAGATCTACATTAGATGATTTTATCAAAAAGGCAAATGAAAAACATAATAATTATTATGATTATTCAAAAGTTAATTATATTGGATGTTTTATCAATGTAAAAATAATATGTCCTGTTCATGGAGAATTTGAACAAAAACCCTCAAAACATCTATATGGTCATGGGTGTACTGAATGTAATAGAAAAAAAAGAAACGATAAATTTACTATGAGTCAAGAAGAATTTATTAAAAAAGCAAATAAAAAACATTATAATAAGTATGATTATTCAAAAGTAGAATATAAAAATTATGGTACAAGTATCGTGATTAAATGTAAAATACATGGTGAATTTAATCAAAATCCTAGAGATCATCTTAGTGGTCGTGGTTGTCCATGTTGTTATAATAAAACAGAAGGAAATGTTTATAAAGAAATTCGTAAATATTATCCAAATTTGATTTTTCAATATCGAGTAAACTGGTGTAAACAAAATAATTTTTTACCTTTTGATATGGCTTTAGAAAAAGAAAAAATTATAATCGAAGTTGATGGAGGTCAACATTTTAGACAAGTAAGAAATTGGAGAAGTCCAGAAGAACAACAAAAAATAGATGTATATAAAATGAAATGTGCTTTAAGAAATGGATTTTCAATAATAAGAATTACACAAGAAGATATATATAATGAAAAAATTGATTGGAAAAACGAATTATTGGAAGCAATTGAAGCGAATATTCAAGAAAAAATTAGAAATATTACATTTATTTGTAAAAATAATGAATACTCAGTTTTTGATGAGTTAATTTAATACTTTTGTTTATCAATATATTAATTTATAATTTATATATATAGATTATAAATGTCTACAGATGATAATGAACAAAATGATAATTATGATATAGGTATTTTTGATCCAAATGGTGAAAAAATTAATCCACTTAATAATCAACTGTATTCTGATCAATATAAGGTTTTATCTAAATTTTGGTCAAATTTACCAACATACAAACAAGCAAAAGATATTGTGGAATCAATTAAAAAAAATGATATTATGTTATTGACAGCAGGCACAGGGGCTGGTAAAAGTGTACTAGTCCCAAAATTAGCACTACACGCTGTAAATTACAAAGGACGTGTTGTGATGACACTACCAAAAAAAATAATAACAAAAAAGGCAGCAGAATTTGGTGCTAAAACACTGGATGTACCACTAGGTGAACAAGTAGGATATCAATTTCGCGGTGATAATTTAAAATCAAATAAAACCGTGTTGTTATATTCCACAGATGGTTCAATTATATCTCAAATTAAATCAGATCCTCTGCTACGTTCGATTGATATTCTATTGATAGATGAGGCACATGAACGTAAAGTTCAAATTGATTTATTATTATACCTGTTAAAAAATGCGATAAAATTACGTAAAGAACAAAATTTAAGACCATTAAAGCTAATAATTATGAGTGCAACAATTAATGAAAAAATTTTTTCAGATTATTACAAAGATTTTTCTTATGATTATATGTTTTTATCTGGAACACCAAATTTCCCAATCGAAACAATTTATTTAGAATCTAGTTTAAATATAAAATCGAATGAATATTTGGAATCAGGGTCTAATATTGTTGGTGATATTATAAAAAAAATAAATTCAAAAGATTTACCAGAAGGAGATATATTATTTTTTGTTTGTACAGTTAGAGAATGTAATGAAGTAGCCGCAGAATTAGGAACCAAATATCCTGATAGTTTTACCATGGGTTTGTATTCTGGATTTGATCCAGAACTAGAACAATATATTAGTTCACCTGAAAAGTATCGAGAATTAAATCCAAGTTTCAAACGTAGAATATTTGTATCAACTAACGTAGCAGAATCTAGTTTAACTATTGATGGAATTGTATATGTGATAGATTCTGGGCTAGAACTATCTGTTAAATATAACCCAGAACACAAAATAAATATAATGACAAAACATTTTATTACTAAAGCACAAATGTCTCAAAGAAAAGGACGTGCAGGCAGAACAAAATCAGGATATTGTTATAAATTATATACACCCAAAGAAGAAGAAAGTTCCATAGATTTTCCTGACCCTGAAATTAAACAAATTGATTTGAAAAATGTATGTATAAGCATGATGAAAATTGGTTCAGACATGACAAAATCAGATTTTACTGTAGAACAAACTATTGAAATGTTTACCCAATTTATTGAACCACCAACCCAAGCATATTTGATCGATGGATTCGATTATTTAATGTCCAATGGTTTAATATCTACATCCGGACTATTAACTGAAATTGGACAATTAATTGTCGAATCAAGATTAGATGTAATGGACGGGTTGGCAATGTTTTATGCGTATAATATAAGTTCTGTGGTATTTAAAAAAGTATTCAAAATTATAAGTATTTGTTCGTTCATAAAATCAGGTCCTGAAGATTTTTTTTACCAAGATATCAATCCTGCTACCAAAACCAATATATTAAATAGATTTAAAAAGACTTCTTCAGATTCAGAACATATACTTCTATACCAGATATTTAAATTTATTGAATCTGATCCCAATGAATCAATATTTAATTTAGAATTATACAAACAAATAGACCAAGTATATACAAATCAAATTGATAAAATTACTAGAATATTCGATAAATTTAATATAAAATTATCTGATATAGAAAAAAAAGATATAGATACCAATATAATATGTGCATTTAATTATGGGTATTCAGCTAATCGTGCATTTAGGAGAGGTAGGGATTTTAAATATTATAATCAAACATGTAATTTAGATAGAGCAGTTTTTGATTATTCGAAATACTCGTCAATAACATTTTATTCAAATGTTCTAGTCAATGGTAAATTTAATGTTGGAATATGTTCTCCTTATTTACTTAAATAAATATTTACTTATTTTTATCTTGATAAATTTTAACTCCAAAATACAAAAGTCTTGGTTCAGTTGTTTCTACAATAAATTCGCTGATAGTGCTGTTGTGTTCATCATCTGTGTCATAACCCCAAGAATGAGTTCTCCACAGACCATCATCTGATAAAGCAAAACCCGTATATACATTAACAATATCATTTTGCAAATACAATTTATCACAATTGTCATGACATCTTGAATTTTCCATTTGATAATCAATTACTGGTAAATCAATAATTTTTCCATGTGTTAAAATAAATTCAACTGGAATATGTTGATTAGGATGTGCAACAATTTGAGTTTTGGGTACTAAATTTGTAAGCTTGATATTTAATTTATCATGTTCTTCAGTATACCATTGTTGTGTTTTTAACCATTGGACTCTTTTTGTATCAGGATAATCAGTTATATCTCTGGAAACCTTATCGAGTATATCTTCATAATCATTAATTTCAATAGCTTTTTGCATCCAAAATATTATATTTTAATAATATAATATTAATAAAATTAATCAATTTTTTTGAATTTGAATTGCCCAATTATCACATTCAAAGATTATCTTACTAATAACAATTTGATTTTTAAATTTGGACTTTGAAATCAGGTTTTCAAATTCACCTTCTGAAAATAAATGATAAAATCGAACATATTGATGTGCCCACGGGATTAGATAATCAGATTGATCATTTAGTTTTGTAAATTTATCAGTGGGGGTTGAAGTTGCCCATGAAGTAATAATTGCAGTACCACCAACTTTTAGTACCCGAACAATTTCTCCAATCATCTTGATTCTTCTTAATTCCGAACCCAAATGATGAATTACTGCGATAGATATCACATGGTCAAATGATTCGTCAGGATAAGGGATTTCAGTGACATCAGAAGAAATTGTTTGGACATATGGATATCTTGATTGTACAATTTTTAATAGTTCTTCAGAATTATCTAGACAATGTACTTGCATATCTCCAAATAGTTTTACATAGCGACCATTTCCACATCCAACATCCAAAATCTTTTTATCTGAAGTTTTATCTATCAGACTAAGAAATTCTTTCACACATGCCCAATAATAAGTTCTAGTTGTGTCAAATTTTGGTGCAATCTGATTATATACATTTTTTACATAAGAACATTCAAGTTCTGATTCTGTCAGACTATCAAATTGTTCAGGTATCTTGCTCATTTGTTTATATTATAGATATTTAATAATATTGACATATGATTAAACATTTTTCAAATTTTTTATAATTTGGTAATTAAATAAATTATACTATGTTTTACATTTTTGATTTCAATTAATTTGATTATATTATTGGATTCCAATTGGATTATATAATTTAAGATCAGATCATGTTTCAAAGTATTAGAATAAGTTACCAATCCATTAATTTCAGGGATAATTGAAATATCGACCATTCCTGAAATAAAAGCAATACCATTTGGACCAAGTAATCGGACTACTTCACTAACTAATTGGATTTGTTGATCATCAGTCAGATGTTGAAATAATCCGACTGTCAAAATAATATCAAATTCTAAATCAGGATATGGACTAGCTAATGCGTTCGCAACCACATAATTTACATAAGGATAACGTTTAGCAGAAATACTTATAAGTTTTTCACTAAAATCTAGTCCATAGGATTCGTACCCAGTTGTAATTTGAAAATATAGTCCATTACCACAACCCAAATCTAAAAATTTTATTTTTTTATCTGGTTTTGAATTAAATTGTGTTTTAGTCCAGTCAATAAATTTTCTTGCTTCAGACCAAAAATATTTTCTAAATCTGGAATATTTATTTCCTACCTGATTATAATAAGTTTGTACATCAGGAATATAATTTGATTTTTCTATTAAATTTTCAACCAAAATTTAATCTATTATATTTACTTTAAATAATATATTTATAAAAACAATTTTTTTTATTTTTTATATTGTGATTCAACAATACACAACACATTATTAGCATTAATTGGTGAAATATCATCAAAAATTCTATAATTTGTATTTGAAATAATGTTAAATAATAAATCAACTTGAAATGGGTCTTCAGGTAAAATAACTATAGTTTGTTCAGTTGGGTCATTTTTAGTTCCTACTGAGTTAACAAATAACTCTAATTTAATTGCATTTTCAAAACATTGTGTAATAAATCTTCTCCAAATACCAGGTATATTAGTTATAGAGCCAACACTTCCAACTATAATAGATTTTTTAATTTTGTATAATAAATTCATTGATTGTATATTTTTTTTAAATTGTTCTTCCATAATTAAGGTAAGTTCTTGACTATTTGTAATTCCAACACTTATATATAAATTATATAAACCTGATGGTAAAAGAACGACACATGTATCTAGTAAATTAACTTTTACATTTATATCTGTGGATACATTCAATGTAGTAAGTAAAGAAGTTTGTTCTAAAGTAATATTATTAAAGACAAACATATTTCTAGTTTCAACAGAATAAAAAGGATTTGACATATTATATAAATATATGTTTATTAAAGTTTTATTAAGGAGGATTAAATCTATATTTTTTTTATTCATCTAATTTTTCATCTAAAATAAAAGCATATTTGTCAGCAACTTCTTTCAGATACTTATATCTAGATGAACCACCAAAATGTCCTTGATTTACATTTGTTTTAATTATTTGGATATTTGAATCTGTTTTATATTCACGTAATTTAGAAATAAATTTATGTGGTTCCCAATATTGAACTCTTGGATCCCACAACCCACAAGTAATAAACATATTGGGATAATCCACTGCTTTAATATTTGAATAAGGACAATATTGAATCATATAATCATAATCAGCTTTGATATTTGGATTTCCCCATTGGGTCCATTCTTCAACAGTAAGTGGGATAGTGGAATCACACATTGTGTTCATTACATCAACAAATGGAACTCCTGCAATAACATTAGTAAACAAATCAGGTTTCATTACCATACATGCTCCAACTAACAATCCTCCCGCACTTCTACCTTCAATAGTGATTTCATTACAATATTGATTAGATTTAAAATATTCGGCTACTGTGATAAAATCTTTAAAAGTATTTAATTTATTACCAAGCCTTCCATCCTCATACCATGCGTAATTTACAAAAGAACCACCTCTTACATGGGCAATCGCATAAGCCCAACCACGTTCCAGCAATGGTAAAATTTTAAAATCAAAATTTGGTTCGACTGTATGTCCATATGAACCGTATCCATATAAGTATAGAGGTTTGGTACCATCTCTAACCCATTTATCTTTCTTATATACAATTGAAACTGGAATACCAAGTGGCCATACGTTATTTGTGTCATCTGGTATTTTAACCCAGATTCTTTCTGAAACATAATCATTAGGTTCATAATTAGGAACTTGTTTTTCCCATAAAAGTTCAGATTTTAATGTATCTAGTTCATATGAAAAAATTCTATGCGAATTAGTCATAGTATTGAGAGTAATATAGATTTTATCAGAATCATAAATATAATTAGAACCTAGTCCAAGGGTATAAACCATATCAATTTTGTAATGAGAATAATCTTGGACAATATAGTCAGAAAATTTTAATACACTTGTACTTATCTGACCAATTATTTTAATTGTGTCTAACTGGTAATCCACACAATTTACAAAAGTGCTACCATTAATTTTAGTTGTATATACCAAATAATTTTTATTACAAATAAATGATTCAATGTAAATATTAGGATTATAAGGAATAAATTCTTCTAAAACTACATCATTTAATCTACAATCAATTCTACAAATTTTCCAATTAGCACATTTATCTTTATTTGTATAAATATAAAAGTAGTTATCAGAATGGTCAACTTCATACAGTACATTAGGTTCTGTATCTAATAAGACTTTGATAGAATTTTCTAAATGTGATAAATTTAAAAATAAAACTTTATTTTCTGAATAATTACCGCTTGTGATAATTAAAAATTTATCATCATGTGTTATGTCAATAGATAAATCATAATCAGGTTCTGTCTCTTCATAAACCAAAGTACATTCTTGAGTATTTATATCTAATTTATATAATTGAAACAATCTGTTGGAACTATCTCCTTTCAAATAATAAATTGTGTTAGGATTTACCCATTGATAATTACAATAAACTAAATCTTCAACACTACAAACTATTCGCCCAGTTTCAATATCAACAATTTCTAATTTATATAATTCATTAGAATCGTAATCAATACCATAGGACATTAGTTTTTCATCAGGACTAACAAAAAAACCAGTAATATCTAGTTCTTTTCCTTCAATTACTAATTTATTTTCATCTAGCAACATTTGATTTGTGCTATCTGATACATTTGTTCTCCAGTGTTGAATATAATCAGAACCTAAATTATATCTGGACCAATATTTAAAATTAGAACCAGAGTGATATTGAACAGGATTTGTATCATAATCTTCTTTCATGGATGTAAGTATTTCACAATATAAGGATTTTGAATATCTAGATTTTTCTCTAAATTTATATTCAAAATAATTATTTTCTTCTTCAATTCGTTTTAATATTTTATCAGATTGTTTGGTATCATCTCGTATCCAATAATAATTATCTGTTAGACTTATTGGTGGATCCATAAGTTCACCTGAACCTCTATTTTCGTCTTGTACTTTACCAAATAGCACATTTTGGGGTATTTTTTCAATTATAGGAGTTTTCATTAAAATATTGTGTATAATAAAAAAAAATAAACATAATTTTATATAAAAATTATTATTTATAAAAATCTAAGATATTACACAAATCATATAATAACCAGTACTTTCATTTGATTTTATCGAATCAATTGATTCTCTGTTTTTACCACTAATCATTTCACAAACCAAATCAACTGATTCATTTGAATCAATTGATTGAAATTTATTATTAGATACTATATTTTTGTCATCAGAATTTTCCTGTTTTCCTTGTTCTTCTTGTTCTTCTTGTTCTTCTTGTTCTTCTTGTTCTTCTATTATAGTACCATATGATTTTACTGATTCTTCTTTGTCTGACATGATTTAACTAATAATTAAAAAATATTATAATTTTAATTTATCAAATTTTTATAAAAAAGGTTTAATAGGTTTTAATATGATTATCTGGTTTGACGTCTAGCTGGTCAACCCAACCCCATGCCACAATACTAATTCTACCATCTGTTAGACTAGGTTTGTAATTAGGTTCAGTTTTGATAGGTGGTACCCCATGTCTCCAATCAATATTAACATCTTTGGAAAACCCATAAGTTGTACCAGAAGGAAGAGGAAATGATACCACACTTCTACAATCTTTATGATTAGCAACTTGAAATGCAATGTCTCGAGTATATCCAAAACTTACCCCAATAGTAAAATTCTGAATTTTGGCAATATCTGGTTTGATAGCGGCGCCATCATAATGGAAAAATTTGTGGTCATTCAAATCTTCCATAATATTAAATCTAGTTGCTTTTACATCCATATTAAAGTATTTTTTAATTTTATCAATTACATAGTTGAAGGTGGGACAATCTTTTTTCCAATCAAAATGATCATCCACAATTAAATGACAACCTTCGTGCCATTCATGAATTAACTTATTTTTATCAAATTTAGTTGCATAAACTTCTTTGATTAACCTGTCATAAATATCAGAATCAGATGGTGAATTAAAAATATCAGGGACTACAACTACATCATTAGATTGAATAGCAAGTTCACATTTAGGTTTTCCATATTCAAATAGAACTCTCATTTCTGGAGGTGAATAATTAGGTGTAACTGATTCGGTATTAATAATTTTTTTATATTTGGTAGATTTATTTGATTTTTGTTTTTTATTAGAAATTTGTTTATCATCATTGACATTTGAAACAGGATCATGAGAATATTTACATTTGACACCATGTTTACAGCTTCCATTGTAAAAATGTATACATAGATTAGGGTTATGAATAAATTTGCAGTTAGATCTGGTGCATTTACCGACCATATATTGTCTACAAACATTTTTTAATATATCATTTTGTTGAACAGGTTGATTTTGTTCCATTAATAATTTAGTGTATATTATATAAAATTTAATATATACTTAAATAAATTCAATAATTTTGTAAACTAATTTTTATCTGTTGACTGATATACCAAATAAAAATTTAAATGTATTACTTGGACTTGTTCTGTCGGCAGTAACAAGGGTAAAATAAGTACCTGGTCTTGTAAGATTATTTAAAGTTAATACCCCAGTTGTTGAATTAATACTTATAAGACCTGAATAAGCAGTAGGATCACGACTATTTATACTATAAATTTGAAAATTAGACCAATTACTAGTATTTACGATAGGATTAATTTTTATAAATCTATTAGGATTAATAAGAATATTTACATATATTTCATCATATATTTCATAAACTGGATAAAGTAAATCATTAACACTTCCTTTATATGCACCTCCAAAATAATCACCATTATCTATAACACCATTTGGATTTTGTGCTCCTCTCAATGCACTAATTAAATATGGAAATTCTAATGTACCTACATAAAAATAATTATAGGTTAATGTAATTCCATTTATGCTAAAAGTAATTTGTTTATTTAAACCATGACATTCATCCAAATCTGAATTTTGAATTACTCTGTAACCTGATAGTCCATCTGATACTAAGTACGGTGCAACTACAGGAAAACCATCTATCATAAATCCAATAACTTTAATTTCTGTACTAATTTTCCAATTACCATTTTGGTCATTAATAAATGAATGTGTACTATGTGTATGTAAAATACCATGTGATTCTATATGTTGAAAACCAGCATCAAGAGCTACTATTGATACTGCATCATAACCATCTTCAGATAAAGCAGTAAAAAAAGGTGTATTTCTAAATGAAAAACCAATTGGTCCCCAAGCTAATTGAGTTCCGCTATTTCCAATTGTTGGATATCTTGGTATATCATATTGTAAATTTACAACTGTATTAAAATTAGGATTATTATCATAAACATTAGAATTTTGTCCTGTTACACCATTATAAGGATTGGAATAACCTGGACCTGTCCATCCTCCTTGTGAAGGAAAAATATAAGCTGTGCCAGTACGACCAGCACCTGTAATACTACTTTGTAATGGAAATCTTCCATAAACATTATCAAATGGGATACAATTTGTTTCTATAAAAATATTATTATCATTTATGTCTACTTGACCATAAGGAGCAATATTTATTAATGAACCAGTTGAACCAGTTACACCTTCTAATATTATATAAGAATTATTATAATTAGGCAACATATTACCTCCTGTTGTACCAGTATTATTTTGAACTCGATAAGTTTTTGTAATCATATTAAACCCTGTACATCCAGAAGGTACATTTGCTCCTGAAGTTGGTCCGGTAATTCCTGGTACCCAAGGACCATAATCTGGAGCACCATCTGGGTCTACTTTTCTTACATATACTCTGCTATTTTCTGGACCAGTAAATGTATATGTTTCGTTTGTACCATTTCTATTTGGTAATTTTAAAGGTGTATTTCTGATGTAAGGCAATAATTGAGTATTTGTAAAAGTAACTACTGGCGTAGGTCCAGTTATACCAACTACCGATGCAATTGGATAACTAGATTGTAAATCTGTATAAGGATATGGAACTGTAAAAGAAATATCTGTCATATTAATATATATATATTTTTTTAATTATTTATACCAATAACAAAAAAAAATATTTATATTATTATATAATGAATAATTTTATTAATATTTTATTTAATAATGATAAAAGTATTGAAGACATAGATCATAATAAAAAAAGTAAAAAAAAAAGTAAGAAAATAAGAAAGAAAATAAGTAAAAAAAAAAGTAAGAAAATAAGTAAGAAAATAAGTAAGAAAATAAGTAAGAAAAAAAGCAGTAAAAAATGCAAATGTTGTAAGTCTAAACATTGTAAAAAATATTTAGGTATAACTGGACCTACTGGTCCTACAGGTCCTTCAAGCTCACAAGGTATAACTGGGTTTACTGGTCCAACTGGTACACAAGGTCCAACTGGTTTACAAGGTTCAACTGGGTTTACTGGTCCAACTGGTTTACAAGGTTCAACTGGGTTTACTGGTCCAACTGGTTTACAAGGTTCAACTGGGTTTACTGGTCCAAC
>JACCDY010082446.1_pt1 | contig 14741 bp, 8 predicted proteins | sample 7446391 | NCBI WGS metagenome assembly JACCDY01 (sample SAMN15323451, study PRJNA562643) | freshwater metagenome | isolation source: river surface water | place: USA:Blue River Watershed | collected 2017-08-18 | reverse complement strand
GGCCGCCGCGGTTGCCGTCGCCGCCGACGGAGGCCGCGGGGATGCCGTAGGCGCGCGCCGCGGTGGTGCCGAAGTGGGACTGGTCCATGCAGATGCCGCCGACCTCGAGGATCTCCTCGAGCGTGCCCCGGGTGAAGCTTTCCGCCAGCGGCTTGTAGGCCTTCTTGCCGGGCGGGGCCTTCGGGGGCTTGGCGCCCGTGACGAAGTCCATGCGGTAATTGATCATCGGGTAGGCCTCGCTCCAATCCTTCTGCTGGTCGCCGTTGGCCAGCTTCAGCTTCTTCAGGTCGTTCTCCTTGAGGGCCCACTCCATCTCCTCGTTCGTCGCCTCGGCGCTGACGACCCAGACCAATTCGTAGGGGGCGAGCTTCTTGATGTCCGTCTCCAGCCGCTGGCGCTGGGCGTTGTCGCGGAAGTAGCGGTAGCGCTCCAGCGCGTCGACCGTGAAGCGCTCATGCTTCGGGTCGCGGGCGCGGGCGAAGGTGAACTTCTGGTCGAAGACCAGCGCGGTCGCCACCTGCAGGTTCGCGTACTTCCCCTTGAGCTCCTTGGCGTCGTCGGCGTCCAGGCGGGCCCACACGCGCAGCGCGTTGCCCAGGTTGTCCTCGGGCTTGAGGTTGGCGAGGAAGAGCTCGAGGCGCTCGGGGTCGGCCAGCAGGGCGATGAGGAAAGGCTGGACCTGCTCGTCGGTCATGAACTGCCGCAGCGTGGCCGGCGTCACCTGGCGCACGAACTCCGCCTGCGTCATGCCGATCGCGAAGTACTCGTTTTCCCAGAGGTCGTCGAAGCGGCGGGCCCCGTCGGTCGCCGACGTGGCGGTCAGCGCAGGGTAGAGCCCGTAGCGGAGACGGTCGTAATGGCTTTCCCACTTGCCGTCGTAGACGCGGGCCTTGGCGTCGGCCAGCAGGGTCGCGCGGCATTTCGGGTCGCGGCGCGAGATGGAATCGAACGGGTAGGGGCGCGGGGCCAGGGCGGGCAATTCCTCCTTCACCGTCGGCGTCACCGCGGTGGCGGGACCCGTCGGCTTGATCGGCGGCTCGACGGCGGGTCCGGTGCCGGCGGTGGCCCCGGGTACCGTCTCGGCGACCGTGGCGGGCGCGGCCTTGCCGCCGAAGAAGCCGGCCACGTCGTCGATCAGGCTCGGGGCGCCGTCCGCTCCCGCGAGTTCCCGCGGGTGGAGGGTGCGATCGTAGACCGCGTAGCCGAACCAGGCCGCGGCCACGAGCACCGGCAGGAGGATGCCGATGAGGATGGCTTCGCCCTGGCCGCGGTCGGACGACGGCTTCTTCGGCGGCAGGGGTTTGGGTTCGAGCGGCGCGCGCATGTCTAGGAGGCCGACCTTAGCGCTTCGCCCCGCCGGGTCAAAATCCAACCTCCGGTCCAAAGGGGAAATCGTCCCGGAATCGCGCGGAAACGCGGGGGCGTCGCTATTTCGAGCCCTTCTCCGCCGCGTCCTTCGCCTTCTGGCCTTCCTTGCGGAGCCGGAGCCCGCGTTGGCCTTGGCCGCATTTCCGGAAATACACGTACAATTCCTCCGTCATCTCGAAGAACTCCGCCGGCGGCAGGTCGACCTTGCGGCGGAAGGCGTGCTCGGCGTCGTCGAGGAAGCGCAGCTCCAAAGGCTCCTCCCCCTTCACCGTCGCGTAGTAGTCGGCCAAGACCCCGCGGAACTCCGTCATGTCGCCGGCGCATTCCTCGAGCGCCTCGCGGTAGAGGCTCGAGATCTCCTTGCCGTTGGCGGTCCGGTCCCGGGCGAGCACCTTGGCCGCGCGGGCGATCCCCGCGAGGTAGAGGTCGCGGCGACCCGGGAATTCCCGGAGCAGCTGCCGCAGGCGTTCCTGGATCTTCCGGACCGCCTCGGTCGCCGGCGCGCGTCCGAGGAGGAAGCGCGTCTCATGCTCGTCCGCCAGGTCGCGCATGTCGGCCGACTCATCGAAGGCCCGGCGGAGCTCCGCGAGCGTCGCCGCCCAGGGCGCGGTCGGCGCGGCTTCGTCGGTCGCCAGCGCCGCCAAGCGTTCGCGCCACGCCGGCAGCGAGCGGTCGTAGGCCCGGCAGGCGGCGGCGAGGCAGGCCTGCTGTCGCCCGGCTTCGCCGAGTTGCGCGGCCAGCTTCGCCATCAGGCGCAGCCGCGTGCAGCGTTCGGCGCCCGGCCCGTTCCGCGACCGGTCGACCAAGGCCGCCAACTCGAACTCGTGCACGGGCAGCCGCGTCTGCGGGTCCAGCGCCGTCGCGCCGGCGCCGCCGCCGACCGGCCGGCCAAGGCCGAGTTCCCAACGTCGCGCGTCCAGCTGGAACGCGGCCCAGCTGGGCGGCTCCGCCCGCCCGGCCGCGCGGCCCGTGAGCGTGGCGGCGGGGATGCCGAAGGCGCGCGCGGACTCGACGGCGAAGCCGACGGGATCGCCGCCGAACTTGAAGGCGTACTCCAGCGACCCCTCGTCCACCGCGTCGACCATCTCCTGCTGCGTCCGCGTAAGCTTCGGCGCCGCCTTCTTGCCCGAGGGTTGGTTCCGCGGCGCGAGTTTCTTGCCGAGCGTGCCGCCTTGCTCGACGATCGCATAGGCCTTGGCCCAGTCGTCCGCGCCGAGCCGACGGAGTTTGGTCTCCTGCAGCGCCCAGTGCAGGTCGGGGTCGCCGGCCTCGCTCCCGGCGACCCAGAGCAGCGCGTCGACCGGCAGTTGGGTGACGTCCATCTTCAGGCGGCCTTCCTCGGCCGCGCTCCGGAAGAAGGCGTAGCGCGTCAGCGGGTTGATCGCCTCCTCGGGGGCCTGCGCGAGCGTGCGCTCGCGGTCGAAGACCAAGGCGAAGGCTACCTGTAGCCGGAGGTATTTGCCGCGCAGCGGGAGCGGGTCCGCGTTCCAGGCGAGCGCCCAGACCTTGAGGGCCGCCGGCACCTCATCCTCCGGCTTCACCTGCGCGAGGAACGTCTCCATCCAAGCGGGGCGCCGCAGGAGGTCCTCGAGGAAGCCCGCGAGGCCTTCGCTCTCGGCCAGGCGGCGCAAGGACTCGGGGCCGGTCCGGGTCGTGAAGCCTTCGGCCGAGCCGGCGCGGGCGATCAGCAGCGCTTGGCCGGCGCCCACCGCGAAGAGCGGGTCGCGCCAAAGTTCCTCCTGGGCTTTACCCTCGGGATCCGCCTTGGTCGCGAGCAAGGCCGTTCGCAAGCCGGGCTGCAGCTTCGCGAGGTGTTCCTCCCAGCGGCCGTCGAACAACCGGGCCCGCGTGTCCGCGAGCAAGGCGGCCAGCTTCGCCGGGTCCCGTCGGGCCGCCGGGCTGAAATCGTAGGGCGTGGGGTCCAGCGGCGGCTTGGCGGCCAGGTCGGCCTTCGCGGCCTCGGCCTTGCGGGGGCCGGTGCCGCCCTCGGCTCCGCCGATGCCGGCCACGGGCGCGGGCTTCTCGCCGCGCGGCTTGAAGAAATCCGCGAAGAAACCGGAGTCCTCGGTCGGCGCCGGCGCGGTCGATCCGGGCGGCGCGGGGCTCGCGGCCGGCGAAGCGCCCGCCGGCGCGACCTGCCCGGCTGCGGGCACGTCTTCGCGCGCCGGTCGCGCAAGGAAATAACCGGTCGCCGCGAGCAAGGCGGCCAGCGCGCCCAGCCCGAAGCGGCGGGCGCGTCGCGGGGACGCGGGGGCTGGCGCGGGGGCCGTCATGGTCGCGGTCCGACTATGCCGCGGCCGGACCCTATGACAAAGGCTTAATGCGTCCGCGGCGCAACGTCTCGGCGAGCGCGGGCGCCGTCGGCGACTTGCGGTGGGCGGCCAGGGACTCGGGATCCCCGGCGTGGACGAGGTGGCCGCCGGCTTGGCCGCCTTCGGGCCCGATCTCCAGGACCCAGTCCGCCTCGGCGAGCACATCGGGGTGGTGCTCGATGACCACGACCGTGTGGCCTTGGTCGACGAGCGCGTGCAGCAACTCGAGCAGGCGGCGGCAGTCCGATTGGTGCAGTCCGATGGTCGGCTCCTCGAGGATGTAGAGGTTGGGGCGGATCTCCCCGCGCGAACGCTCGCGGAAGGTCGGGAGCCCCTGGGCGAGTTCGCTCACGAGCTTGAGGCGCTGGGCTTCGCCGCCCGAGAGCGTCGGGCTGCTTTGGCCGAGCGTGAGGTAGCCCAGGCCGGTCTTCACCATCAGCCCGCAGAGGTCGCCGAGCTTGGCGTCGAACGACAGGAAGGCGGCGGCTTCCTCGAACGTCATCGCGAGCAGGTCGGCGGCCGACTTGCCGTTCCAGCGGATCGCCTTGGCGGCGGCCCCGTAGCGCGTGCCCGCGCACTCCTCGCAGGGGACGTAGGTGTCGGGCAGGAAGCTCATCTCGAGCTTGATGCGGCCGGCGCCGGAGCAGGCCTCGCAGCGGCCGCCGGCGGTGTTGAAGGAGAAGAAGCCGGCGCCGTGCCCGCGGATCGCCGCCTCGGGCAGCGAGGCGAGGCGCTCGCGGATGAGGTCCCAGACCCCGACGTAGGTCGCCGGCGTGGAGCGCGGCGTCTTGCCGATCGGCTCCTGGTCGACCACCACGAGCTGGCGGAAGCCCTTGAGCCCGCTGAGCGTCGCGAACGCGGGTTGGCCTTCGTGCGCCACCGCGGCGAGCGCCTCCTTGCCGGTGAGCCCATCCTTCTTCTTCGCCAGCGCGGCGCGGATCGCCGGCGCGAGCAGGTCGGTGACCAACGTGGATTTGCCCGCGCCGGAGACGCCGCAGACGACCGTGAGCCGGCCGACCGGGAGCGCGACGTCGAAGCCCTTGAGGTTGCGCAGCGCGGCGTGCTTGAGCCGGACCCACGCGGCGGGCGCGCCCTTGCCGGCGACCGGCCGCCGCGCGCCGCGGAGCGGGTGCGGGATGGCTTCCTTGAGGAAGCGGCCGGTGACGGAGTGGGCGCTTTTCTCCAGCGCGGCCGCGGTGCCTTGGGCGACGATCACGCCGCCGTGGACACCGGCGCCCGGGCCGAGGTCGACCACCAGGTCGGCCGCGCGCATGGTGTCCTCGTCGTGTTCGACGACCAGCACCGTGTTGCCGCGGTCGCGGAGGCCCTTGAGGGAGCCGATGAGGCGGTCGTTGTCCCGCGGGTGCAGGCCGATGCTCGGTTCGTCCAGCACGTAGAGCGCGCCGGAAAGCGTCGAACCCAGCTGCGCCGCGAGGCGGATGCGCTGCGCCTCGCCTCCCGAGAGCGTGTCGGCGCCGCGGTCGAGCGCGAGGTAGCCCAGGCCGACCGCATCCAGGAACCGCAGGCGCGCGGCGATCTCGGGCAGCAGGGCGCCCACGATGGCCTGCTCGCGGGCCGCGAGCTTGAGCCCGGAAAGGAACGCGAGGGACTCGTCGGGCTGCAGGCGCAGCAGCCCCGGCAGCGACAGTTTCCGGCCCTTCGGGCCGACCAGCTTCACGGCCCGTCCGATGGGGCCGAGGCGTTCGCCCCGGCAGGTCGGGCAGACTTCCTCGCCGACGCGGTCCGCGATGGCGTTCTCGTTGATGGATTCCTCCTCGTCGGACGAGAAGGCCGCGACCTCGAGGCCGTGGCCGCGGCAATCCGGACACCAGCCGCGCGGCGAGTTCCAGGAGAGGTGCTTCGGGTCGACTTCGGGGAAGGATTCGCCGGTGGCGGGGTCGCTGCGCGACGTGGAGAGGTAGGCGACCTGCCGGCCGTCCGGGCCAAGGAGCACGCACGCGTCCTTGCCCGCGGCGAGCGTCTGCCGGACGAGCGCGCGGAGGGCCTTCTCCCCGGACTCCTCGGTCTCGTCGGGGAGGCGGATCAGGCCGTCGGCGCGCAGTTCGCCGAAGACCGCGTCGACGTCGTGCTCGGAGTAGCGGTCGAGCCCGGCGAAGCCGTCGACCTCGAGCAGCCGGCCGTCGCAGCGGAGCAGGCGCAGGCCCTTGGTCTCGGCCCACTCGGCCAAGGGGCGGTGGTGGCCCTTGCGGGCGCGCACCAGCGGCGCGGCGAGGAGCAGCGCGCCCTTCTTGAGGGCCTTCGCCTTCTGGGCGATGAGGCGCACCACCGCGTCCTCGGTCATCTCCTCGAGCGGTTCGCCCGTGGTCGGGCTGTGCAGCACGCCGGCGCGGGCGAAGAGCACGCGCAGGTATTGGGCGACCTCCGTGACCGTCGCGACGGTGGATTTCGCGGAGCCGCGCGTGACCCGCTGCTCGATGGCGACCGTCGGCGGCAGGCCCGTGAGCGAGTCGATGTCGGGCTTCGGCAGCTGTTCGACGAATTGCCGGGCGTAGGCCGAGACGCATTCGAGGAAGCGGCGCTGGCCTTCGGCGAACAGGATGTCGAACGCGAGGGAGGATTTGCCGGAGCCGGAGACGCCGGTCATGACCGTCAGCGAACCGTGCGGGATCTCGAGCGACACGTCCCGCAGGTTGTGTTCGCGGGCGCCGCGCAGGGAGATCGCGGTCGGCCGCGGCTTGGCCGGCGCGGTCGCGCCGGCGGCGAAGGCCTCGTCGCCGCGCGCCAGGAAGCGGCCCGTGACCGTCCCGGCCTTCGCGACCTCCGCGGGCGGGCCCTCGGCGACGAGCCGGCCGCCGGCGGGACCGGCTTCGGGGCCCATCTCCAGCAGCCAGTCGCAGGACTTCAGCACGTCGAGGTGGTGCTCCACCACGACCAGGGAGTGGCCGGCTTCCGTGAGCCGGTGCAGGAGGCCGACCAGGCGCGACACATCCTCGCGATGCAGGCCGGTCGTCGGCTCGTCGAGCAGCAGCAGGGCGCCCGGCTTCCGCGCGTCGATCTTGGACAGGTAGCGGACCAGCTTGAGGCGTTGGGCTTCGCCGCCGGACAGCGTCGTGAGCGGCTGGCCCATCGCGAGGTACCCCAGGCCGACTTCCTCGAGGCAGGCGAGTTGGGCGGAGGCGGGCGTGCGTTCGCCGAGGAACCGGCGCGCCTCCGTGACCGACATCGCCAGCAGGTCGCCGACGGACTTGCCGTCGTACCGGAAGCCCAGCACCTCGTCGCGGAAACGCTTCCCGTTGCACGAGGGGCAGGGCAGGGCGACGTCCGAGACGAACTGCATCTCCACCGTCTCCCAACCTGCGCCGCCGCACCGCTCGCAGCGGCCTTCGCCGGCGTTGAAGGAGAAGTGCGAGGGGGTCAGCCCGGCCGCCTTCGCCTCCGGCGAGTTGCCGAGCAGCGTGCGGATGGCGTCCCAGGCGCCGACGTAGAGCGCCGGGTTGGAGCGCGGGGTGCGGGTCGCGGGTGACTGGTCGACGAGCGCGACCTCCGCCGGTTCGCGGTCGAACTTCACCCACTTCGCTTCCGCGGCCTCGTCGCCGGATTCCGGGTCGCGTCGGCCGATGACCTGGTGGAGCAGCGTGGACTTGCCCGAGCCCGAGACGCCGCAGAGGCCGACCAGGCGGCCGAGCGGGAGCGTGCAGGCGAAGTCGCGGAGGTTGTTGACCGTCGCGCCGGCGACGCGGAGGCGCGGAGTCGCGTCGCCGACCGGGCGGGGGACGCGGACTTCCGGCGCACGCCGGCCCGACAGCCAGCCGCCGGTCGCGGAATCCTTGACCTTGAGGATGCCCTTCGGGGGACCTTGGTAGAGGAGGTGGCCGCCCTCGGCGCCGGGGCGCGGGCCGATCTCGATCAGCCAGTCGGCGGCGCGCATGACGGACTCGTCGTGCTCGACGACCACGACCGTGTTGCCTTGTTCGACCAGGCTGCGGAGGATGCCGACCATCCGCGAGAGGTCGCGCGCGTGCATGCCGACGCTCGGTTCGTCGAGCACGAAGACCGTGTCCGCCAGGCAGGCCCCCAGGCAGGAGGTGAGGTTGACGCGCTGCACCTCGCCGCCGGAGAGCGTCCGGGAGAGCCGGTCGAGCGCGAGGTAGCCGAGGCCGACGGCCTCGAGGTAGCCCAGCCGCGCGAGGATCGCCTCGAGCGCGTGGTCGGCCGGGTGGCGCGAATCCTTGGGCGCGAGCGGCGCGAGCATGGCCCGCAGCTCCGACACCGGCAAGGCGTAGAGCTCGGGCAAGGTCCGGCCCCGCCAGCGCCAGCAGAGCGATTCCTCGCGGAAGCGCCGGCCGCGGCAGGTCGGGCATTCCTCGTAGGCGCGCCAGCGCGAGAGGAACACGCGCACATGCATCTTGTAGGTGCTCGACTCGAGCCAGCGGAAGAACCCGCGGATCCCGTACCACTTGGTGTCCCATTCGCCGGGGACGTAGGTGGGGTCGCCGTCCTCGATGAGCCGACGCTGCGCGGCCGGCAGCTTCTTCCAGGGCACGTCCATCGGGATGCCCGCCTTGCGGCACGCCTTGGCGAGGTCGCGCTGGCTCTCGCCGTAGACCGTCCCCTGGAAGGGCGCGATGGCGCCTTCGGCCAGCGTCAGCGTCGGGTCCGGGATGATCTTCTTCCAGTCGAGGCCGATGACCCGGCCGAAGCCGCGGCAAGCCGGGCAGGCTCCGACGGGTGAGTTGAAGGAGAAGAGCGCGGGCGAGGCCGGGCGGAATTTCCGCCCGTCCACGGGCGACTCGAGCACCTCGCTGTAGCGCGCCACCTCGTCGCCCTGTTCGTCCAGGAGCCGGAGCCGGCCGCCCCCGAGCCGGAACGCGGCGAGCGCGGCTTCGTGGAAGCGCGCCGCCTCGGCCGGCGCGATCGTCACGCGGTCCTGCACGACCAGCAGTTCGGTCACCTCGGCGGGGATCGCTTCCTCGCCGAGCCGCAGGCGGCGGCCCGCCGCGTAGCCGCGGTTGAAGCCCGCCTTGACGAACTCGTCGGCCACCGTCGCCCAGGCGAGGTCGGCCGGCTTCGCGACCGCGAAGGTCAGCGTGACGGGGCGGCCGGCCAGGCGCGCCAGGCAATCTTCCCAGGCGGCGGAGGGGCCGCGCGGCGCGAGCGGCTGGCCCGAGGCCGGATCGATCAGCTCCGCGCGGTGCGCGAACCACACCTTGAACCAGTCGCACAGTTCCGTCATCGTCCCGACGGTCGAGCGCGAGGTCCGGACGGCGTTGCCCTGCTTGATCGCCACGGAGGGGCGGACGTTCTCGGCGGAGTCCAACGCGGGCGCCGGCAGCAGTTCGAGGAACTGGCGGACGTACGGGCTGAAGGTCTCGACGTAGCGACGTTGGCCTTCCGCGTGCAAGGTGTCGAAGACGAGCGAGGACTTGCCGGCGCCGCTCAAGCCGGTGACCACGACCAGCCGGCCGACCGGGATGTCGATGTCGAACCCCTTGAGGTTGTTTTGGCGGACTCCGCGGAGGCGAATGGCGTCGGGTCGGGGGGCGGACATCGGACCGTTCAACGGAGGGGAAACCGCGGGCATGGCAAACCCGCCGTCAGTTTCCGCAGTCCACCCAGCCGGCGGGCGTGACCAACGCGTGCAGGGCGAGGTCGTGCGGCTCGGTCGGCACGCCGTCGAGGACCTGCTGGTCGTAGGCGAGGCCGACGCGCAGGCAGGCGGCGGGCAGGCGCGCCAGCAGGCGGTCGTAGTGGCCGCCGCCGTGGCCCAGCCGTCCGCCGCGTCGGTCGAAGCCCAGTCCCGGGACCACGATGAGCTCGGGCTGGTCCGGTGGCAGGGTCGGGCGATCCTCGGCGGGTTCCCGCACGCCGTGCGCCGAAAGCACCAGCGGGGTGTCCGCGGCGACGACCCGCAAGGTCACGCCCGCGGCGTCCACCCGCGGCAGCGCGACCGTCTTGCCTTCCGCATGGGCGGCGGCGCGGAGGGCGGCGACGTCGAGTTCCGCCCCGTACGCCTGGTAAAGGGCCACCACGCGGGCGGCCCGCCAGGCCGGGGCGGCGAGCATGCCCGCGGTGGCGGCGGCCGCGGCGGCGCGGCGTTGGTCCGCGGTCAGCGCGCGTCGCGCGGCCAGCAGCGACGAGCGTAGCCGCGCCTTGAGCTCCCGCGTCTCCATGCCCTCAGAAAAGCCGGTTGAGCGTGAGAGTCAACAGGACGACCGGGAGGTACAGGATCGAGGCGAGGAAGAAGGGCTTCGCGACCTCGGCCCGCCGATGCGGCAAGGCGAAGTCCAGGCTGAGCTTGAAGAACCAGATGCCGGCCACCAGCGAGACCCAGAGGAACGGGCTCGCCCACCCGCGCCACGCGCCCGCGGCTTCGGCGGGGTCGAAGAAGGTCATCGCGATCCGTCCGGCCACGAAGAGCATCGGGATGATGAAGGCCGTGGACCAGAGCGCGGCGGTGCGTCCCGAGGGATCGGTCACCGTCGCCACCTTGAAGCCCCCGCGGGCGTAATCCTCGCGGCACATGACCGCGAGCGCCATGAAGTGGGGGATCTGCCAGCAGAAGAGCAGCGCGAAGAGCAGCCAGCCCATCGGGTCGATGTCGCCGTGGGGCCGGCCTTGGCCGAGCTTGGCCGCGGTGCCGATGATCGGCGGGATGGCGCCCGGCAGCGAGCCGACCAGGGTGCACCAGGAGGTGATGGACTTGAGCGGGGTGTAGAGCAGCAGGTAGCTCACGACGGTCGCGAGCGTGAGGAAGCCCGCCAGCGCGTTGGCGCCGAGCCAGACCAAGGCCACGCCGGCCGTGGCGAGCGCGCCGCCGAAGAGCAGGACGGCGCCCGGATGGATCAGCCGGGCCGGGATCGGACGATGCTTCGTGCGCTCCATGCGCGCATCCGCCTCGCTTTCCCACCACATGTTCAGCGCGCCGCAGCCGCCGGCCGCCAAGGCGGTGCCCACGGCGAGCGCGACGAGCGTGCGGGCCTCCGTCGGGCCATGCGGGTCGCTGCAGAAATAACCCGCGAGCGCGGTGAGCACGGAGAGGAACGACAACCGGGGCTTGGTCAGCTCCAGGAAGGCGGCGGGGACGGAGCCGGCGCGTGCGTTCATGCTCAAGGTGGTGGCGGTTTTCGGCGAAAGGTTAAAGGCAAAACGAGCCGGGGGCGGAATTCCCCGTTCAGAGGTCGCCGAGGGCGCCTTCGCGGCGGTGGGCCAGCAAGGTCGCGGCCACCACCAGCGAGAACAGGGCGGCCCCGCTCACGAGGTGCACCGTGCGGACATGGGGATTCTGGGGCAACTGGATGGCGAGGACTCCAAGCGTCAGCTGCAACGCGAGCAGGGAGGCGATGCCGATCCCGAACCGGCGGCCTTCCCGCCGCAGGGCGAGGGCGAAGGCGCCGACGGCGAGCGCGGCGAGCAGGGCGCCCGAGCGATGCAGGAAGTTGAACCACCAGAGCGCGCCGTCGCCCTGCGCGGGGATGAACCAATCCACGGGCGAGCCGCCGCTCACCCAGGTGGTGAAGCGGTTCTGGCGCATCAGGGCGCCCGCCAGGATCACCGCGAGCGTCAGGCCGGCCGCCCAGCGGCCGAGGCGACGGGTCGTGGCGCCCGCGCTGGCGGCGGTCTCCGCCCAGCCCCGCGTATGGCCGAGCGCGATGGCGGCGAGCAAGGCGATGGTGAGTTGGGCGTTGACGGCGTGGGCCACCGCGAAGGCGACCGCCTTGAGGTTGCCTTCCCCGCCGACGTTGAGCCGGTCGAGCAGGACGCGCAGGCCGCCGAGGCCGCCCTGCAGGAGGACGAGGGCGAGCAAGCCGTAGGCGGCGAGGCGGACGAGCCGCCGGGGTTCGCGGCGGGCGTGCCCGGCGGCCAGGGCGACGATCAGGAGGCCAAGTCCGGTAGCCGCGAGCCGGTGCGAGTGTTCGGCGAACTTATCGATCTCGGTGAGCCAGCCCGGCGGATTGACCGAACCGTTCGAGAGCGGCCAATCGAGGAAGGCCATGCCCGCGTGGATGCTGGTGGTGAAGCCGCCGGCCTGCAGGACCAGGACCGCCCAGAGGAGCGTCGCCCAGCACAGCCCGAGGAGGAGTCGGTCCGGGGTGGTGCGGGCGGTGGCGGTCATGCCTTCATCAGACGAGGCCGTCGCGCCGGCGCAAATCCGTTTCGACGACCCCGCCGTTCTTAAGCGGAGCCGATGGGGTCCATCAGCCGCCGGCGGCGCGTCCGAACGCCCGGATCTTGCCGACCAGGTTGGTCAGGCCGTTCCGGCGGTTCGGCGAAAGGTGCTGCGTGATGCCCACGGCGGCGAGGAAGTCCGCGTCCGTGGCGGCCACCTCGGCGGGGCTGGCGCCGTCGTAGAATTCGCAGACCAGCGACGCCACGCCCTTGGTGATCAACGAGTCCGCGTCGCAGCGGAAGCGGCAGCGTCCCGCCTCGAGCGAAGGGACCAGCCAAAGGTTGGACGTGCAACCTTCGATGAGGAAGGCGTCGAGCTTGAGTTCCGCCGGCAGGGCGGCGGCCGACTTGGCCCGGTCGATGACGTACTGGAAGCGCTCGTGGTGGTCGCCGAACGGCTCCAGTTCGGCGATGATTTCGGCGCGGCGGGCGGCGAGGTCCATGGGCGCTCAGCGACCTTCGAGGGCGGCGGCGTCGAGACCCGGCCGGATCAGGGGCAGCAGGGAAGCCTCGAGTTGGCGGGATTGGGCCGCGGTCAGCTTGGCTTCGCTGCGCAACCAGGAGAGGGCTTCCTGCCAGACCAGCGGCGACGGGCGGCGCAGCGTCTGCAGGTACTCGAGTTCCTCGAGCATCGACTTGCGGGTGCCGTAGGCGTCGGTCAGGCCGGCCAAAAGTCGGGCGCGGACGTAATCGGCCCGCAGCTGCGAGTGGTTCGGGTGCACCTGCACGCCGGCTTCGAGGATGCGGACGGCCGCTTCCGAGGCGCGGATCGTGCGCAGGTGACGGCCGACCGAGCGGTAGGCTTCGGGACCGAGGTCCTTGGATTTGAGGAACTCCGCGAGGTAACGGTCGCCGATGTCGCGCTCGCGCTTGGCCGTCGCCTCGTCGGGCTTGTTGCGGGCGTAGTGGGCGATGCCGAGGATGGCCTGGATGAGCGGGCGGTTGGATTGGAAGAAGGCGGGATCGGCCGCCGAGACCTGCTGGTGCTGGGCGATCACCTGATCGGGCAGGCCGGCGTTGAGCAGGGCTTCCAAGTGCAGGGCCGCGAAGGTCGCGCTTTCGAAGCCGCGGGCGGCGGCGACGCCCGTGAGGGCGGCGGTCAGGCCATCGTAGCCTTTCTCGGCCGCGAAGTTGGCCAAGGCGATCATGGCCGCCGAGTTGTTCTCGAACTTCGTCTTGATCGTCATCAGCTCCTTCTCGTACTCGTCCTTGAGGCCGAGCTTATCGAGCAACTGCAGGCGCTGGATGTGGGGGAAGGGCGCCTTCTCGTTGAGGGAGATGCGGTCCTCGTTGACGGACAGCGCCATCCGGGTCTGGCCCAGCAGGACGTGGAAGCGGGACTGCTGGGAGAGGATGGCGTCCCGCGGGGTGTAATCCTTGATGGCCGCCCCCTTGGTCTCCAAGAGCGAGAGGCCCTCCTGGGTCTTGCCGCCGTCGAACAGGGCCTTGGCCTTGAGCAATAGGCCGTTGGGAAGGCTGTCTAAACTATTGATAGTGATAGTCTTGACGCACTCCGGGTATTTGCCGGTCCAGTACTGGGAGGTGGCCGTGGCCATCGCGATGGCCTCGCGCGTCCCTTGCGGCAGGTCCTTGCCGACCCGGAGCAGCTTAAGGCCTTGGTCGATCACCTCGGCGTCCCGTTCCCGGAGCTGGAGGAACTGGAAGTAGCGTTCCAGGTAGTCCCGGCCTAGCTTATCATTAACATCGAGGAATTCCAGGCCGTGACGCATCGTCTGGATGGCGTCGTCCGTCCGACCCATCTTACCGTGCAAAAAGTTGGCGTAGAAGAGTTTAGCCTTAGGATTGGCGGGATTGCAGCGGACGGCGATCTCGGCGAGACGCAGGGTTTCACTGGGCTTGTCGGCCGCCTGGGCCTCCATGGCGCGGTCGAGGAAGAAGTCCGCCAGCTTGGAAAGGTGTTCTTGGCGGATTTGCAGGGCTTTTTCGGGTTGATCCTCGATTTTGGACAAAGCCAGCTGGACGAACTGGCGCAGCAGGGGGTCCTTAACCAGTTCGGCCCGGACATAGGTCTTGCGGGCGTAGGAAGCGACCACCTCCGGGGCCTTGCCGGCCGGCAACCCCGTCAAAAGGATGATTTCCGCGTCCGTATCGTTTTCCTTGGGGGCTGGGGCTGGTTTGCCGGCCGTCGCGGGGGTCGGGGCGGGGGAGGGAGCCGCCTTGGTGGGTTCGGCCGCCAGGCCTAGGCCCGGAAGTCCTAGGGCGAGCGCGAGCAGCAGGTGCGGACGGGACATAGACCCCGACTCTGATAGTTAGGCTGAAATTGTCCCGCATAAAAGATAGCCCGCCACCCCCCGGGGACACCCCCCGTAAAGAAACCTTAAAACCAAAGCACTTTCCGCTTGCATGAGGGGCTTCGAACCCTATGCCCAAACCCTCTTTTCCCTATTTACCGAGGTCCATGCCTACCATCAACCAGCTCGTCCGCAAGCCGCGGATCCAACCCAAGGCCAAGTCCAAGTCGCCGGCCTTGAACAACTCGCCCTTCCGCCGCGGCGTCTGCGTCCAGGTGATGATCCGCACGCCGAAGAAGCCGAACTCGGCCCAGCGCAAGTGCGCCAAGGTGCGCCTGACGAACGGCCAGGAAGTCATCACCTACATCCCCGACGAAGGCCATAAGCTCCAGGAGCACTCCGTCGTCCTCGTCCGCGGTGGCCGCGTGAAGGACCTCCCGGGCGTCCGCTACCACATCGTCCGCGGCCCCCTCGACTGCTCCGGCGTCGAGAAGCGCCGTCGCTCCCGCTCCAAGTACGGCGTCAAGCGCCCGAAGGAGAAGAAGGCCTAATCCGTTTCCGCACCCAACTCCCTTAGACCATGTCTCGTCGTCGCAAAGCAGCCAAGCGCGCCCACCTCCCGGACGCCCGTTACGGCTCCCCCCTCATCAGCCAGCTCATCAACGTCGTGATGAAGTCCGGC
>JACCDY011273212.1_pt1 | contig 14745 bp, 17 predicted proteins | sample 7446391 | NCBI WGS metagenome assembly JACCDY01 (sample SAMN15323451, study PRJNA562643) | freshwater metagenome | isolation source: river surface water | place: USA:Blue River Watershed | collected 2017-08-18 | reverse complement strand
GTTTCATCTGGTTGCCTTTCAAAAGGACGATCGCGGAGCGGCTGATGGTCTTGCTCATCTCAGTGCTTCCCGACCTGTTCGATGACGGTTGATTTGCCGCGGGTGATGCGAACGACCGGGCCCTGAGGGGCGGCGGCAGATGGCGCTGACGGTGCGGACGGTGCGGCGGCCGAACGGGCTAAGGGGGCTGCAGGCGCTGCCGACGACATTCCTGGCGCAGCCGGTGCCGCAATGCTGCGGCGCTGGAAGCGCGATACATCGCCGCCCGTGACATAGGTGATGCCAGCGTCCAATGGACGGTTCATCGCCTGGCCGATCAGCTTTTCTTCCTGTTCCTTGCTTGCCCCCGGTGGGACCTTGACCGTTCCACTGGCGATCGCCTGATCTAGCTCGGACTGATTGTCGGCAAGGCTACGCAGCGACAGGCTGATCGTGCCGATGGTCTGTGCAACGGCAACCTTCTCCGCAATCTTGGGTGTTACTTCAACGGTGACTGTGCGGAAGTCTCGAACCACGGTCTTGCCTTCGACAATCTCGGTCTCGGTCGATTGGTCTGTCGCCAGTACACGGACGTTGCGCAGGATGGTTTCCGCGGTCTTTAGGGATTCTTGATCGCCTTCGGCCCGAACTGACTGCGTCAGCACAAGGTCAACATGGTCTCCCGGGAAGACGAAGCCACCCACGCCGGTCTTTTGTGAAACCGGTATGGTAACCGCGCGCATACCCGGGCCAAGTGCGGCTGCCAGGAATCCGCGGTCACCAGGCGATACAAGCGCGCCCTGGGTCACCGGCTGGCCAGCGGTGATGGGATAGCGGACCACCGTGCCAAGCAGCTTGTTCATGTCGGCCTCGCCGTCGATGAAATAGGCGTCCTGCACCATTTCTTGCGGCCAGGCCTGGAACGAGATCGAATCCGCCGTGATAATTGTGCCGACAGGCAGGGCTCGCTGAGCTACCAGAACTTTTGGTCCCTGCGGTACGGGCTGGGCTGCTTGTGCCTTGGGCGTTGCCGCTCCCGTGAACAGGCTTTTCGCTGCCATGGCGGTGCCGATCGCAACGACCAGCGCGCCAAGCAGCAACATCAGCTTCTTCTTATCCATGGCCTTGCAAGCCCCCTAGAGAAAATACCAATATCAATCCGTAATGATGCCAAGTGGTTAAGATCAGGTTCACCCAATCCCACCTGCAACTGCCGCTGCCTTTGTGACAGGCAGGAACTGGCTTGCCAGGGTCCACAAACCGGCGCTGGAGATCGCAACGCCATAGGGAATGGCGAGCCGTTCGCGGCGGCGGCGCGCACCGTGCCAGAAGGCCAGCACGATGGTCAGCAGACCGCCGAGCAGAGACATCATGACAACCAGCTTGAGAAACCAGAGCGGGCTGATCCAAAGCGCCAGAGCAGCCAGCAACTTCACATCGCCACCGCCCATCGCGCGCAGAGCAAACAGGCCGGCGCAGATCGCCAAGGTTATCGCGGCGAGGCCGACTTGCCAGGCGACGTCCGGCCAAAGCCCCAGATCGCTGGCCCACCAGTAAAGCGGTGCGGTCATTGCAATCGCCGCATTCAGCCAGTTATCGATTTGGCGACGGCGAATGTCCGTAACTGCGGCAACGACCAGCGCGATTGCCAAGGCCGCCAGCAGTACGTATTGGAATTCGATGTCCGGCATTGCCCGCCCCCTTGTCTCAAGGGCAGGAATACAGGGCATGGCTTACTAAACAGTAACCACCGTCAGGAGGCTGGAATTAGCCAAATGTCTGCTGCCTTCGCTCGCCGGGTTGTTCCGGCTGGAGCAATTGAGAGCAACTGGTTCGCGGCTGATCGTCATCCCCTTCGCCGGATCGACTGGGTGCCACCCCATGCAAAGGGTTCGATCCTATTTCTGACCGGGCGAGGAGACTTCTACGAGAAGTACATCGAGGCCATGGCTCGCTGGCACGACCGGAACTGGGCGGTCTCAGCATTTGATTGGCGCGGCCAGGGCGGCTCTGGTCGGCTGGGCAGCGATCCCTATACCGGTCATGTCGAAGACTTTGGCATCTGGGTCGAGGATCTGCGGCAATTCTGGCACGAATGGGTCAGCACGCAGCCGGGGCCGCATTTCGTGATCGGTCATTCGATGGGAGGGCATCTTGCCCTGCGGGCCACAGCGCAAGGCGCGATCAAACCAAAGGCATTGGTCTTGTCCGCACCCATGTTGGGCCTGCGCGATGGCAATATGCCCGATTGGCTGATGCATGCCGCAGCGCGGGTCATGTGCCGTTTGGGCGATCCACGCCGCCCGGCCTGGAAATGGAGTGATAAGCCTGGCCAGCCCCCGGATAGCCGGGGTGACCTGCTGACTCACGATGCTGATCGCTATGCCGATGAGCTGTGGTGGCGCGAACAGCGGCCCGAGCTGGTGATGGGGCCGGGTTCTTGGCGCTGGATCGAACGTGCCTATGCCTCAATGCATTGGCTGGCGCGCGACGCCGTGCTGGCATCGATCCAAATCCCCGTTCTTTTGCTCGCAACAGACCAGGACGCCTTGGTGAGCTTCAAGGCGATTGCGCACGCGGCACAGCGGCTCCCGCACTGTGAACTGATAAATTTTGCCGATCGCGCCAGGCATGAAATTCTCCGGGAAGCGGACCCGGTACGAACAGAGGCACTGGACCGCATCGATGCCTTTCTGGCACGGGCGTCAACATGAGCGAGCAATTTGATTTCGCCATTGTCGGAGCCGGTATCGCCGGAGCCTCGCTGGCTGCGGGTCTGGCTGCGCATGGCCGGATCGTGCTGCTCGAGGCGGAGCACAGTCCTGGTTATCATTCGACCGGGCGTTCAGCGGCCTTCTGGACCGAGAGCTATGGCGGGCCGCAGGTCCAGCCGTTGACCACCGCTTCGGGCCCGTTCCTGCAAGCGCATGGCTTTCTGACGCCGCGCGGGGCGTTGACCTTGGCGCGGGCCGAAGAACTGGCGGCCCTGACGGAATTTGCCGCAGAGTTCCGCGCGCTGGGTGTGCAGGTCGACGATCTGGACCGGACAGACTTGGAAGCCCGCCTGCCGGGCCTGAGCGGGCAATGGCTCGCAGGGGCCTATGAACCCGATTGCTGCGATATCGACGTTGCCGGGTTGCATCAGTATTGGCTGGCGGCGGCGCGTAAGGGCGGGGCCGAACAATGGATGCGAGCACGGCTGGCAAGTGCAACGCGAGCTGATGGCCAGTGGCAACTTGTGCTTGACGATGGCCGGACGCTTACCACGCAGGTGCTGATCAATGCGGCGGGAGCTTGGGCTGACCCTGTGGCAGAAATGAGCGGGGTTAGCCGCCTTGGCATTCAACCCTATCGCCGCACCGTGGCACAGCTCGAGCTGGCGTCCGGTCCACCAAACGATTTGCCACTCGTGCTGGGGATCGATGGCCTGTTCTATTTCAAGCCAGAAGCCGGGCGGCTCTGGCTGAGCCCACACGATGAAACGCCAACCCCGCCTTGCGATGCAGCGCCTGAGGAACTGGACGTAGCCCTGGCGATTGATCGGTTTGCGCAAGTGGTCGATTGGCCGATCGTGCGGATTGAGCATCGCTGGGCTGGTCTGCGCTCTTTCGCGCCGGATCGCCTGCCAGTCTATGGTTTCGATCCTGAAGTTGCGGGCTTCTTCTGGTTTGCCGGACAGGGCGGCTTTGGCATCCAGACTGCGCCAGCCGCAGCTGACCTGGCCTGCCGGCTGCTGCTGGGTGAGGCACCGGGCGTCGTTGACCCGCATCCCTATGATCCAAAACGGTTTTACTAGCGAATCGTGTGATTTTCGATAGTTTGCGCGATCACCGCAAACCACGGAGGATTATCCCACATGGCTCACCGTTTCGAAATCCGCGCGAACAAGGCGGGAGAATTTGTCGCCTACTTCTGCTATAACACGGAAACGATCTTCTGGACCGAAGGCTACAGCAGCAGGGCTGGGGCGCAAAACGCCATCGCTTCGATCAAGAAGAATGGGCCCGATGCCGAGGTGGTCGATACCACCAAAGGCTAGGCCGGGTTGCCAGCCAGGGCCGCGTCGCTGGCCAATCGGTCAGCCCGTTCGTTTTCCGGATGGCCGTCGTGCCCTTTGACCCAGATCCAGTCGATCCGGTGGCGGCGGCGCGATTCCAGCAGCTCTTGCCAAAGGTCTGCATTCAGTACCGGCTTTTTCTGGGAATTGATCCAGCCGTTCTTCTGCCAGCCGAAGATCCACTTGGTGATCCCGTCGATCACGTAGCGGCTGTCGGTGTGGAGCGCGACATGGCACGGTTCCTTCAACGCATCGAGCGCGCGGATCACCGCGGTCAGCTCCATCCGGTTGTTGGTGGTGTGGGCTTCGTGGCCGGAGAGTTCCTTTTCATGCTGCCCCATCCGCAGCACCACGCCCCAGCCGCCGGGGCCGGGATTGCCCTTGCAGGCACCGTCGGTGAAGGCTTCGACCCGCTTCATGCCGCGGCGAAGACCCACGCGTTGGCCGGGTCAGCATAGAATTCCAGCCGGCGTCCGAACGCGAGCGGGTCTTTGCGGGTCACCAGCGCATCGGCCGGAGTATTCACCCAGTCCCACGCGCGGGTCAGCGCGAACCGCAGGCAGGCTCCCCGCGCCAGCAGCGGCAGGGCGACGCGCTCTTGGATCGAAAGCGGGCGCACCGCTTCGTAACCGGCGATCAGTGCAGCGGACAGAGCAGGATCGAATTGGCGCCCGTCGTTCGAGAAGCACCAGGCGGCGTGGGTCACCGCACGGTCATAGGCGAACAGGTCCGTGCAGGCGAAATAGAAGTCGATCAGGCCCGTGACCTCATCGCCCAGCATCAGGACATTATCGGGAAACAGATCGGCGTGGATCGTTCCACTGGGTAGGTCTTCCGGCCACTGGGCAATCGCCGCGGGCAATTCCCGCGCGACCAGATCGGCAAAAGCGGGGTCGATCTCGGCCAGCCCCCCGGTTCCGCATTCATGAGCCAACCGCTGCCATTCAGCCCGGCCCATGGCGTTCTCGCGCTGGCCGGTGAAGTCGGCGGCGGCCAATTGCATCTGGGCCAGTGCCCGGCCAACAGCATGGGCCTGGCCGGGCGTGGGCGCGCTGACCGATACCCCGGGCAGGAACTCGATCAGGGCCACGGCCTTACCATCCAGCAGGCGGTACAGATTACCCTGCCGGTCATGGATGGTACGCGGTACCGGGCAACCCTTGGCCGAGAGATGATCGAGCAGCGAGAGGAAGAAGGGCAGTTCCTTCACCTCGATCCGAAACTCGTACATGGTCAGGATGAAGCGCGCGCCGGTACCATCCTTGCCGGTGGTTTCAACCAGCCAGTTGCTGTTCGAAATCCCCTCGGCAATGCCTTTGACCGAAGTCAGTTCGCCAACGTCAAACTCCGCAACAAGTTGGCCCAGAACTTCCGCGCCCAGATGGGTGTAAACCGCCACGCCGGGATCCTAGTCAGCCAGCTGCCGGGGCAGCTTGAACACAATCTTTTCCTCGGCGGTGACGACCTGTTCAACTTCAACTGAGCGGAACTCTCCGATCCGGTCGATCACTTCCTGGACCAAGGTCTCTGGGGCGGAAGCCCCGGCTGTGAGGCCCATCGTGGTGACACCTGCGAACCACGCCTCGTCAATCTCGCTGCCACGCTGGATTAGCCGTCCATCTGCACCGCAGCGCTGGGCTACTTCGACCAGGCGTAGTGAGTTTGAACTGTTGGGTGCGCCGATCACAAGGACAAGCTGGCATTCCTCGGCAATCGCCTTGACTGCGGCTTGCCTGTTCGACGTGGCATAACAGATGTCCTCGGCCTTGGGGCCGGTGATGGTCGGGAAGCGATCCCGCAAAGCGGCGACGATTTCTGCAGTGTCGTCGACTGAAAGCGTTGTCTGTGTCAGGTAGGACAAGGGCGCGTCGGGCACGAAATCCAGCGCAGCCACTTCCTCAAGGGTCTCGACCAGAGTGATTGTGCCTTCCGGTACCTGACCGAATGTGCCGATGACTTCCGGGTGCCCTTTGTGCCCGATGAAGACGATATGGCGACCGGCCTCGATCTGGCGTTCAGCCTGCCGGTGTACCTTGCTGACCAACGGGCAGGTGGCATCGAGCCAGTCCAGCCCCCGTTCTGTCGCATTCGCTGGCACCGATTTAGGCACGCCATGCGCGCTGAACACCACCGGCGCGCCATCGGGCACCTCGTCCAGGTCCTCCACGAAAACGGCGCCCTTGGCGCGCAGCCCGTCAACCACGAAGCGGTTATGCACGATCTCGTGTCGGACATAGACCGGCGCGCCATAGCGGGTCAGGGCGCGCTCAACGATTTCGATCGCGCGATCAACTCCGGCGCAAAATCCGCGTGGGGCGGCCAGCAAGAGGCGGAGGGCAGGCTTGTCAGGTTGCGGAAAGGGCGCGTTCATGTTCGCCCCCCTAGCGTTTTGACACTGACGCCGCTAGGGCAAGTTCTGCCCTTTGACAGGAACCTGCCAGAATGACGCCTCGCACTCGCCTATATGCCGCTGTTGCCCTTGCCGCCGCTCTTGGTGGGTGTCGCGGGGCCGGGGACCTGGTGGTCGATGAAAGCGTTGGCATCACCGCCGTGCGCAGCACTTGCCCCGCCGTTGGCGTGCCGGACTATACCGGGGACATTACCCTGTTCCGCAATCCCGGCTCTACGACGGCAGACGGAATCGATGTGGTCGGCGCGCTGACCAATGTCCGCTCGACCTGCAACGAGACCGGCGAGAAGGTCTACACTTCGGCGACTTTCGATGTGCTGGCGCGACGCAGCGATACCCGCGGCGAACGCCAAGTGACGCTGCCTTACTTTGTCACAGTCCTGCGCGGTGGCAGCGCGGTGATTTCCAAGCGCGTCGGCTCGGTGACCATTAATTTCGCCGATGGCCAGGAACGCGCCCAGGCCAGCGGCACGGCCAGCGCCTATGTCGACAAGGCAGAGGCCAGCCTTCCTGCCGACATCCGCGAACAGATTACTCGCAAGCGCAAGGCTGGTGATGCCGATGCCGCGATCGATCCGCTTTCGCGGCCCGAGGTCAAGGCTGCGGTCGCCCGGGCGACCTTTGAAGTGCTGGTGGGCTTCCAGCTTACCCAGGACCAGCTGACCTACAACGCCACGCGCTGAACATTAGCCTTCCAACGCGGGAAGGTTTCATTTCTGGCGCAAACGGGCTAACCGGCGCGCCATGACTGCTGTCCAGACCATTCACGCCGCTTTTGTCGGCCATATCGCTGCTGCGCTTGATGCGCTGGAAAAGGCCGGAACCCTGCCCGGCGGCCTCAACCGCGCCGCGGTGACGGTGGAGCCACCGCGCGACCCCAGCCACGGTGACCTGGCCACCAATGCCGCCATGGTCCTGGCTAAGCCGGCCGGCATGAACCCGCGGGCGCTGGCCGAAGCGCTGGTCTCCGAATTGACTAAGGTGCCGGGCGTCGCTTCGGCCGAGATTGCCGGCCCGGGCTTTATCAACCTGTGGGTCGATGCATCGGCATGGCTGACCGAACTGCGGGCCATCGCTGCGCTGGGTGGTGATTATGGCCGCTCTGCCATGGGGCAGGGCAGCACGGTCAACATTGAATATGTCTCTGCCAACCCGACCGGGCCGATGCATATGGGCCACTGCCGCGGCGCGGTGGTGGGCGATGCGCTGGCGACCTTGCTGGAATTCGCCGGGCACAAGGTGATCCGCGAATATTACGTCAACGATGCCGGCGCGCAGGTCGATGTTCTCGCCCGCTCGGCGCACGTTCGTTACCGCGAAGCGCTGGGCGAGGCCGTTGGGGCTATTCCGGAAGGCCTCTATCCCGGCGAATACTTGATCCCGGTCGGCCAGGCGTTCGCCGCAGAATTCGGGGACAAGTACGCGCATTCGCCCGAGGCCGATTGGCTTGTGCTGTTCCGCACCCGCGCGGTTGCTGCAATGCTTGAGATGATCAAGGCCGACCTGGCGTTGCTGGGTATCCATCATGACCTGTTCTCGTCCGAGGCGGAACTGCAAGCTGCTGGCAAGCCGGACGAGGCGGAAAAATGGCTACGTGCGCATGACCTGGTCTACGACGGCCAGCTTGAAGCGCCCAAGGGCAAGACGCCTGAGGATTGGGAGCCGGTTGAGCTGCCGCTGTTTCGATCGACCAAGTTTGGTGACGATCAGGATCGCCCGATCAAGAAGAGCAGTGGCGAGTGGACCTATTTCGGCGCCGACCTCGCCTATCACTTCCAGAAAGCACAAAGCGCCGATGCTCTGGTCGATATCTGGGGTGCGGATCACGCCGGTACGGTAAAGCGGATCAAGGCCGCGGTTGCTGCCATGACCGGCGCTGAAGGCAGGCCAACCCCGTTTGAGGTCAAGCTGGTGCAGATGGTCCAGCTGATGAAGGGCGGTCAGCCTTTCAAGATGTCAAAGCGGGCCGGGAACTTTGTGACCCTGGCCGATGTGGTCGAAATGGTGGGCAAGGACGTGGTCCGCTTTACCATGCTCACCCGCAAGCCCGACGCGCAGATGGACTTTGATTTCGACAAGGTGGTCGAAGCCTCGAAGGACAATCCGGTGTTTTACGTCCAGTATGCCCATGCCCGGATCCGCTCGACCCTGCGCAAGGCCGCGGCTGAGGGGTTTGCCCCCGGCGATGCCGCGCTTGACCAGCTGGGTGAGGAAGAGCTCGGATTGATTAAGCTGGCGGTGCAGTTCCCGCGGCTGGTCGAAGCCGCTGCCGTCGCGCGAGAGCCGCATCGCGTTGCGTTCTTCCTCCAGGATCTGGCCGCTGCATTCCATGGGTATTGGAATGTCGGCAATGACCGTCCCGAAAAGCGCTTCATCGTGGCACAAAATTCGGCCCTGACTGCTGCAAGGCTTTATCTTGCAACGCAAATCGGGCAACTTGTCCGCAATGGCCTCTCGCTCCTTGGCGTGGAGGCGGTGGAGGAAATGTGACGATGGTTGGGGATAGCGACGATCGCCGTGGTGCGGATGGCTGGGACGAGCAGGGCGGTGACCGTCTGGAAACCGAACAGCTTGAACTGAACGAGCCGAATGAGCGCCTTCCCTGGCTCGAAAGTGCCGACGATGATGAAGACGATAATGATGGTTATGACACCGGTCGTTTCGTCGCGATGTTTGGCGGCGCTGTTGCGCTGCTCGCTGCCGTGGTTGGCGGAATCTGGTGGTTCACTCATTCGGGGACTGACCCTGAACTCGTGGCTGACGGTAGCGTGGTCCCCGCTCCGGCAGAGCCTTACAAGACAACTCCGGCCAACCCGGGTGGGAAAACCTTCGACGGTACCGGCGACTTGAGCTTTGCCGCGTCTGAAGGCCAGAGCCGTACGCCGGTAATCGGCGGAGCAGGCGAAGGCGGAGCCGCCCCGGCTGCTCCAACTGCGGCGGCTTCGTCGCAGGCGCCGGCACCTGCGGCTTCGGCATCAGTCGCTCCGGCCGCGTCGGGCGGGGTGGGGGTACAGGTTGGCGCATTCTCATCGCAGGCCAGCGCGGAAGCGGGCTGGACCAAGCTGGTGGCGCAGGCAAATGGCGCGCTTTCAGGCGTTTCGCACCGCGTGGTTGCCGGCACGGCCGACAATGGCACGATTTATCGCCTTCAGGCCGTCCAGCCAGATCGGGCCTCGGCCGCAGGGCTGTGCGGCCGCCTGAAAGCGGCGGGTATTTCCTGTCAGGTCAAGTAAGCCCGTAATCCACACGCTGTTGGGGTGACCCGCTTGCGCGGCGGGGCACTTCCTGCGACCGTTGCCAGACCATGACACCAGCGATTTTCGGCCTTTCCGGACTGCGCCTGACCGCCAATGAGCGGGCGTTTTTCCGCGATTCCGATCCGGCGGGCTACATCCTGTTTGGCCGCAATATCGAAAGCCGCGAGCAGGTGCGCGCGCTGACGGATGATCTGCGGTCGATCCACGGCCGGGACAGGCTGTTGATCACGATCGATCAGGAGGGCGGCCGAGTTGCGCGGATGAAACCGCCGGTCTGGCCGGCCTATCCCGCGGGCGCGGCCTTCGATGCGCTGTTTGATTTGGCTCCGGCGTCAGCGATCGAAGCTGCCCGTGCCAATGCCGAAGCGCTGGGGCATGATCTGCACGAAGTTGGCATCACCTGCACGCACGCTCCGGTTCTCGATGTCCGACAACATGGCGCGCACGATGTGATCGGTGATCGCGCCTATGGGTTCGAACCGCTGCGGGTGGCAGCAATCGGGCGTGCGGTGCTGGATGGCCTGTCCCGGGCCGGGGTGGTCGGCACGATCAAGCACATGCCTGGCCACGGCCGTTCGCTGGTCGATACGCACAAGGAATTGCCGACTGTCACGGCCAGCGCAGAAGAGCTGGAAAGCGATATCGCCCCATTCAAGGCTCTGGCCGATGCGCCGATCGCGATGACGGGGCACCTGGTGTTCACCGCCTGGGATGCGCACCGCCCGGCAACGCAGTCTCCCTTTGTGATCGAGCAGATCATCCGGGGGCGGATTGGTTTTGATGGTCTGCTGCTGACCGACGATCTTGATATGGAAGCCCTGTCCGGCACGGTGCCGGAACGGGCCGAGACGGCGATCCGCGCCGGCTGTGACATCGCGCTGAACTGCTGGGGCAAGATGCCCGACATGATCGGGATCTGCGAACGGGTGGGGGCCATGTCGGCAGTATCGGCTGAGCGCCATGCGCGCGCACTCGATGCGATCTGCGCGCCGCAGCCGTCTGCCGAGCAGGCCGAACTGGTGGTCAAGCGCGATGCCTTGCTGGCGCTGTTGCAAGCGGCTGAGGCCAAGGCGTGAGCGAGCTCGACGACGCCCCCGCCATTACCCTGCCCGAGGATGACTGGGCCGGCCCTGGCGCTGCCGCGACCGAGGATGCGGCGCTCTATCTTGAGCTGGATGGCTGGGAAGGGCCGCTTGACCTGCTGCTTGACCTGGCACGCCGGCAAAAGGTGGACCTGCGCAAGATTTCAATCCTCGAACTGGTTGACCAGTACCTGACCTATATTGAGCAGGCCGAGGCGCTGCGGCTCGAACTGGCGGCGGACTATCTCGTGATGGCAGCCTGGTTGGCTTACCTCAAATCGGCGCTGCTGCTGCCGCGCGATGAGCAGGAAGACCCTAGCCCCGAGGAACTGGCGCTGCGCCTGCAACTGCGGCTCCAGCGGCTGGCAGCGATGCGCGATGCTGCCGCGCGGCTGATGGGGCGTGACCGGTTGGGCCGCGACGTTTTCCTGCTCGGCGCCCCCGAAGGGCTGCGGGTCGATCGCAAGGCCAAGTGGCAGTGTGACTGGTTCGCGCTGGTCCAGGCCTATGGCCAGGTTAAGGCGCGTACCGCGCCGGTGGTGCACATGGTGCGCGACCGGATGGTGATGACCCTCGACAGCGCGCTGGCGCGGGTTTCGTCGATGCTGGGTGTCAATATCGACTGGATGGACCTGAAGGACTTCCTTCCGCCGCATGCCGATCCGAAGCTGCGCCGGTCCGCCATGGCATCCAGCTTCGTTGCCGCGCTTGAACTGGCGCGGCTGGGCAAGGCGGAATTGCAGCAGGAACATACTTTTGGTCCGCTGATGCTGCGTGGAGTCAAGGCATGAGCAAGCCGGACGACCTAGTCCGTGCGGTTGAGGCGACGCTGTTCGCAGCCGAAGAGCCGATGAGCGCCGATGCGATTTCGACGCACCTGGGCGGGGCCGACGTGAAAGCGGCGTTGGCCGAACTGGCCGAAACCTACCGGGAGCGCGGCATCCAGCTGGTTGAGCGGGCCAAGCGCTGGCATTTCCAGACCGCGCCAGATCTGGCCCACCTGCTGCGGCGTGAGCGTGAGGAAGTGCGACGACTCTCTCGCGCGGCCACTGAAGTGCTGGCGATCGTCGCCTATCACGAGCCGGTCAGCCGGGCCGAGGTTGAAGCAATCCGCGGGGTCCAGACGGCAAAGGGTACGCTCGACGTGCTGATGGAGGCAGGCTGGGTGCGGATCGTTGGTCGCCGCGAAGTTCCGGGGCGCCCGGTGATCTACGCGACAACGCCTTAGTTTCTCACGCACTTCGGCCTTGAAAGCCGCCGCGATCTGCCCGGGCTGGACGAGCTCAAGGCCGCCGGCCTGCTTGATCCGGTTGACGATGCCTTGGCCGATGCAATGGAAACTGCAGCCGAACGCCGCGAAGCGGCCGCAGTTGAAGCTGGACTGGCAAGCGAAGACGAAAGCGCCTAGATAGAGACTAACGGGGGTACAGTCCTCGAATTGGAGTCGGTTAAATGGGCAGTTTTTCTATCTGGCACTGGCTGATCGTATTGCTGGTCGTGCTGATCCTGTTCGGTCGCGGCCGCGTGTCCGAAATCATGGGCGATTTCGGCAAGGGCATCAAAAGCTTCAAGCAGGGCATGGCGGATGAAGAGACCAAACCCGCCGCGCCGCCAGCGCAGATTCCCGCACCGGGTGAGACTGCTGTGACGGGCGAGACCAGCAAGACCGAACAGAAGTAAGCAGGCGAGAACAGGCGCGTGTTCGATATTGGCGCCTCAGAGCTTCTGCTCATCGTGATCGTGGCGGTGGTGGTGATTGGTCCGAAGGACCTGCCGCTGGCGCTGCGCACGGCCGGGCGCTGGATTGGCAAGGTCCGGCGGGTTTCCGGCCATTTCCGCGCCGGTGTGGAAACCATGATCCGCGAGGCGGAACTCGCCGAAATGGAAAAGAAGTGGCGCGAGCAGAACGAGGCGATCATGCGTGAGCATCCGCCTGAAAGCGCCAGCGCGGAAGCGGCCTTGATCGGTCAGGATCCGGGCGCGCCAAAGGCCGATGAACCGGCCAATCCGGATCAGCCAAAGCCGGATCAGGCGGCCTGATATGGTGCTGAAGATTAAGGACATCGATGAAAGCCAGGCGCCACTGCTTGATCACCTGATCGAGCTGCGCGCGCGGCTGATGCGCTGCATCCTGGCGCTGCTGGTGGCCTTTGGCGTGTGCTTCTATTTTGCCAACGATATCTTCGGCTTCCTGGTTCGCCCGTTGACCGATGCCTTTCCACCGGGGCAAGGCAAGTTGATCTACACGCAGCTCTATGGGGCCTTCTTCGTCAACGTGAAGGTTGCGCTGTTCGCGGCCTTCCTGGTCTGTTTCCCGATCATCGCCAACCAGCTTTGGGCTTTCGTCGCACCTGGGCTCTATGCCAAGGAAAAGAAGGCCTTTCTGCCGTTCCTGCTGGCAACGCCGATCCTGTTCACCGCCGGCGCGGCGCTGGCCTATTTCGTGGTCATGCCAACTGCATTCCACTTTTTCCTGGGCTTTGAAGGGCAGCGCGGCGGACTCTCGACCGAGGCCCTGCCGGAGATCGGGGCTTACCTCAGTCTGGTGATGCAGTTCATCATGGCCTTCGGAATCAGCTTCCTGCTGCCGGTGCTGCTGCTGTTGTTGAACCGAGCCGGAATTCTTAGCCGCGATGACCTGGTGCGGGCGCGGCGTTATGTGATTGTCGGCATCACGATCATCGCGGCGGTGATTACCCCGCCAGACGTGATATCGCAGCTAATGCTCGCGGTGCCGCTGTGGCTGCTTTACGAAAGCGCCCTGCTGATCATGTGGTTTACGGACCGCAAGGATCGCGCCGAAGCAGCCAAGGGCACGGCCTTGGTCACCTCGCCGGGTGAGCCGCAGCCCTGACGCCTCAGTTGCCGCGCTGGTGTGCCAGCTGGCCGCCAATCCAGACTTGCAGCACTTGTGTCGCGCGGACCTCAGCCGGGGTGGCCAGCATCGGATCGCGGTCGATCAACAGGAAATCGGCCCGCTCGCCGCGTTGCAGTCGGCCGAACCGTCCTTCGGCAAAGCCGGCCCAGGCGCCGCCCGCGGTATAGGCAGCCAGCGCCAGTTCGCGGCTCACCCGCTCCTGCGGTTGCCAACCACCAAGCGGCTGCCCGTCCGGCCCGGTGCGGCTGATCGCTGCTGCAAACCCTGCCCAAGGATCGGATAGTTCCACCGGCACGTCCGATCCGAACGCCAACTTTGCCCCGCTTGCGGCCAGGCTATGCCAGGCATAGGCCCCGGTCAGCCGGTTCGGACCCAATCGCGCTTCGGCCATCAACCGGTCAGAGGTCTGGTGGACTGGCTGCATTGAAGCGATCACGCCGGCCTTGGCGAACCGCGGGATATCGGCTGGATCAAGGATCTGTGCATGTTCGATCCGCCAGCGCCGATCACCCTGATAGGTCTGGTTCATATCCTCAATCGCGGTAAGGGCAGCGGCATTGGCCTCGTCCCCGATCGCGTGGATGGCCACTTGAAAATGATCGAGCGCGGCGCGGCTCATGAAATTCTTGAGCTGGGTATCGCCGGTCACGCGCAGGCCCTTGACCCCAGGGGCATCGCTATAAGGGGCCTTCAGCCTGGCTCCGCGCGATCCGAGCGCACCATCGGAATAGAGCTTTACCCCATTGAGCCGCAGCTTGTCGTCATAGAGCCAGGGCGAGGGGCCCGGACCGCCAATCAGGACCATGTTCTCGGTCCCGCCGGCATAGGCCATGATCCGCACCCGCAGCGCGCCGTTATCGCCGGCCCGGCGAAAGGCCTGCCAGTCCTCGATCGTCGTGCCCATGTCGGCAATCGCGGTCACCCCACGAGACAGCAGGATTTCCTGTGCCTTCGCCAGGGCCAGGTCACGATCTTCGGGCCGGGGTGCTGGCACGGCTTTGGCAACCAGCTCAGTTGCATTGTCAACCAGGACACCGGCTGGCTTGCCGCCAGCCAGGCGTTCAATCGAGCCGCCAGCGGGC
>JACCDY010197866.1_pt1 | contig 14750 bp, 12 predicted proteins | sample 7446391 | NCBI WGS metagenome assembly JACCDY01 (sample SAMN15323451, study PRJNA562643) | freshwater metagenome | isolation source: river surface water | place: USA:Blue River Watershed | collected 2017-08-18 | reverse complement strand
TTCAAGATTTACAGAATCAAGAGCTGGGCGCTCCTGACCTGGGTAAATCTTGGTGACATTCTCAAAGCGAATCATTAAATCTCCCATTGCATCTGCGGGGTGGAGTTCGGGGAACCACCTTCGACCTGCGCTTAGTTTAAGGAAGTCAGGCGGAAATACTCGGATCTAACGCGAGTTTGAGCCTGAAGAAAGTGTGAGATTCCTCGAATCCCACGCTTACTCAATTTTCTAGGTAAGCAATTCATCGAAATCCTGGGTCTGACTATTGTCACGCACCTGCATGGATTCGAACAGTTGAGACAAAGATACGATTTCTTAGAATTCTTACCTTCGAAAATTGAGCGTTCACCTGCTCTTCACAGCTTTGAATGAGCAATTGCTTACCGAGAAAATTACTCCGTCGGATTCTCAGGAACTACGAACTGCGGCGCCAGCGAATTCCAGCTTCGATAAAGTCATCGATTTCACCATTTAATACCGCAGATGTATTTCCTGTTTCATGATCGGTGCGTAAGTCCTTCACCATTTGATACGGCGCTAATACATAGGAGCGCATCTGGTTTCCCCATGAACCTGAGTTATCACCCTTTAATGCATTGATCTTTGCCTGCTCCTCTTGGCGACGACGTTCCAAAAGCTTTGATTGCAAAACAGCCATTGCCGTTGCCTTGTTTTGAATCTGTGAGCGTTCATTCTGACAAGAGACCACGATCCCAGTAGGAATATGGGTTAATCGGACTGCAGAGTCAGTTGTATTTACACCTTGGCCACCAGGACCTGATGAGCGGTACACATCAACTCGAATCTCTTTCTCATCAATCTCAATGTGATCGCTTTGTTCAACAACAGGCACAACTTCGACACCAGCAAATGATGTGTGACGTCGGCTCTGGCTATCAAAGGGAGAGATACGGACTAGACGATGTGTTCCTTGTTCAACCGACAAGGTGCCATATGCATAAGGTGCGGAAACTTTAAATGTTGTTGACTTAATTCCCGCTTCTTCAGCGTAAGAGGTCTCTAAGACATCAACCTTAAATGAGTGACGTTCGCAGTAGCGCAAATACATTCGCATGATCATTTCAGCCCAGTCAGCGGCTTCGACACCACCTGCTTCAGAGCGAATGGTGATTAGGGCGTCGCGATCGTCATACTCACCATTCAAGAGAGTTTGAACCTCTAACTCACTGACAGATTTCTTAACCGCATCTAACTCTTTCTCAGCGTCATCAATTCCGCCAGGCTCTCCTGCTGCTAGCTCAAAAAGGATAGGTAGCTCTTCAACACGTTGACGCAGACCCGACAACTTTGCAATCTCTGATTGAACGCGAGATAACCGACTCGTGATCTTTTGTGCCGCCTCTGGGTCATCCCAAAGATTGGGAACTCCCGCCTCTACCTCAAGTTCTTCCGCTTGCTTGCGCAGTTTGGGTAGATCCAAAACCTTTTCAATTGAAACAAGGGTCGCATCAATCGCATCTATCTCTAATTGATACTCACGCGCGGCCATGGGATAAGGATAGCCAAATCAGGGAGGTCAAGCGAACGCCTCAATAGTCAATGCTCATCATTTAATGAACTCTGATGCCAAACAAGTAGAAACCCTCTTGAACTGTGTTTGTAGTACCAGCTGTTGCATTCAGGAAAACTGAATCCGTTGTCGTGAATGGAACTTTGAATGGAAGTTTCATCTCTGATCGTGTCCTAATTTCTAAAGATGCACCATCACAGTAAAAGTTAGTTAGCTGAATACCTTTGAGATGTTGCCATTTCATCTCGCTCTCATCATTACTCCACGAGTTAAGTTCCAAGAGAACCTCTACCCCGCCTCGAGCGCAGTCAATTGGAATCACTGGATGTGCTCTACCTGTTGCAGTCGCCATCGGTGCGGTGAACATATTTCCTTTGCCTTGGTAATACTCGCTCTTATCAAGGGTGTGAACACCGCGTTGTGCAGCCGCCTCAGTTGCTTGCACCAAAGATCTCTTCGCGACGATGAGAGCTGAAACATCTGTCATCACCATAAGGGAAGCAACGGTGACAACAAAAAGGCCGATTACTACAACAGAGATTGATCCCTGTTCAGATTTCAATCTCTTCCTTAGCATGATTCCTATTTGTCCATGTGATTTACAGCCACGGGCTGAGATGCTCTTGCGCACTTGCCGAAACCCTTCGTTGAGTCTCATCATCAATAAAGGAAAGGGTTAATTTGATTCGACCATTGGCTGTCAAACATGGAAAGTGAGAGCAATCCATTCTTGTTCGCAAGGAGGCTACCTCTGCTTCACTTAACTTCCATTGCCTCGCTAACAACTGTGCTGCCCTGCCCGAAATCTCTTGTGCTGCACCATCATTTTCACTGATTACATACACTCGTAATACTTCACGAGCCATGGAACGGGCTATCTGCTCATTAGCACTGACGGATGAGAAGCTATTGAGATAGATGAAGATCGGAATAAAAAGTGGTATCGCAAGGGCAACGAACTCAACCATTGCTCCACCATCCTCTTGAGAAAAACATGCTCTCAGGCGAGAGCCAATCCTTGTAACTTTCCAATTCATTTCAATTGACCTCTAGATTCCTGGCCTTCATTTATTAATGGGCTCAACTACAGCAATACCAACTACATCGGTGACGGGTGCGCCTCCCATTAATTCAATCAACCCCGGAACTAATTGCGGAACTGTGTGAGAGCGATGGGTTATGACAACTCGGATCTTTTCAACTCTGCCACCGATCTCAACAATTTCATCATCGGGGTGAAAATCTTGAGAGATCGCACGTGCTGCTGCATCGCCTTGGGCCATCGCTAAATCGGCGTTTCGCATATTGGTTGCAGCAATGATCTGAGCGCCAATTAAGAACAGAACCAACAAAGGAATGATGACAAGTGCGCTTTCAACATTTCCGTCCTCACGTGCAACATGTGCTCGGAAGCGATTCACGATTTGATGTGCTCGGAAGCGATTCACGATTTGATGTGCTCGGAAGCGATTCACGATTTGATGTGCTCGACACATCTAGTGATTCACCTCTTCCAAAAGGTGCCGATTCATCTAACGAATTCCATTCATTGAATCCAGAGAGTTCTTGAGAATTGCAGTTAAACGAGGAGCAGCAATAGTCCAAATAGCTGTCACAAGGCCGGTAGTCATCAATACAACAAGCACCCACCCAGGAACATCTCCACGATCATCCTTAAGACGAGCAAAGAATGAATCCTGCATCGTGATTAGCTTTTGTCGAAAGGCGATCTCAGCTGAATATGCTCTTTCCATTATTTTTTTCATATTTCCTCCTTCTGATATTGGGTAAAAACTAAATTGATGTGTAAGACAACCTCTGTTGAATGGTGTCGCCTGTGGATACTGCACATTCACATCCATTGACATGAACACTTGGGGTGGCGCCCATAACGTGTCACTCCTCCTCGAACCGGTGATAAGTAATCAAATGTGAGTTGTGAACCGATGAACTCGCTTGTACCTGTATCAATGAATTGAAGAATGGCATGTGCTGCAACTCCAGAAACTTGATATCCAACTGAAACTGGAAGTTCATCGCAATCTCCAAGAAGAGGTTGCAGCTGATCCATTCCAAAACGCTCAGAGGTTCCAAGTTCCACACAACTCTTACACGGTGATTTTGCCGGCATAACAAGTGGTCCACACAATGCTGCCCCGCCAACAATCTCTCCGACAAATAAATGATCAATCCCATCACGCATTAATTGATCAACAAGTTCAGATGGATGTCGACCAACAACTACCCGTAAATTCCGCTCGGGAATCACAGCTTTGATGCTGCCCTTCACATTCTTTGATGGAGTTGGAAATAGTGACCATTCTCGTGAAAGCTCCTCTAAACGTGAGACATAGTTCAATCCATAATCAGTGGTGCGTAAAACACCCGTGCCTAAATCCGAATCCCCTATAGGAATATTTCCTCTGCGAGAGGTCAACGAAAACCTGGTATTGGTCACTCCGCTTGCCAATAAAGCGTTGTATATAAGGGTTGCTACTCGGTTACTTCCGTAGATTTCGACGCCAAAATTCTGACGAGATGACAGTAGTTCCACGCCACCATCTACAACTCCCTCGACCCATGTCGTCTGACTTAACTCAGAAACCATTCGCTGCTGCAGCTGGCGATATGAAGCATCATTACTTTGATCCTCTGTATGCGCAGCTCTTTCCGCAATCGGCGAATGAAAGCGATTGTGTAAACGTATCTTTGACTTAGTTACATCAAGCAACTGTGCATTCAATAATTGCGTGATGACATTTTCTACGACCTCAACTGGCGCATTGATCTCATCACTAATCTCATCTGCGCAATGTTCGCCATCAAACCTTGCAATGATTGCTCGTGCGCCGGGATGATGAATTGTGATCGCACGATGAGCAGTTGCGATAATGAGTGAGCTCTCAACCTCTGCAATTGGCGCACTCAAGTGAACTCCATTTTTTAGCCGAGGCCTTAATGGTGCGGCAGACTCAAGGTGTGATTGCTCAATGGAGATTCGTGTTACCCGTGCAGGTCGAGAGCCTCGAACATATTTGCGTCTGGCTTTTTGAAATTGTGTTTCGGTTTCAACTATGGGCGTTTCATCTTTATTCTTGGTATATGTGCTCATCCCTGAACAATGGAGTTGGCGAGCGCAGCTCAGATGAAGGGTGGCAAAATCTGTGGAGAGGTGTGGGGTTGAGTTACTAGGGGAGATTTTTCACATACCGAATGGATTATTTATTTCAATGATTTGTTGATTTAGGCCTAAACCGGGTCGATCAGCCTTCAGTTTCCAAAGGGCTAGGTGGGAAGAGTCGATCCGTTTCGATAGGGGATGTTGAAATGTTGGTTATGGAGCTGCTTTATTCTCACAGCAAAAGACCCCCGCACCGGATAGTGCGAGGGCCTTTTGTAACGCTAGACGTTCGCAAGTGAACGAGAGCTCACTTACGCGAAACGAAATTTAATTACTGTGCTTTGCCAAGGATGCGATTGACCTTGGTGCCACACACTGGGCAGATGCCTTGTGCCATGCGACGACCAGAGTCAGAAACCTTTACAGTTCCTTCGAATTCACGCTTCTCTTTGCACTTAACGCAGTAAGCGTCACCTTTGTATGTCTCTGCACTCATTCTTTTCCTCCTATCGACGCTTGCGATCCCATCGGGATGCTCCCCGTGTGGGGCAGGCGTTCGTGTATGAGGTTACTCGCCAACACGCTCAAATGAGCCTAACTACGCACCTTTATTTAGAAGTTTTTTAAGAGCTTCTGGGGCGGTCAAGGCGTTCTCGGCAGCCTCATACCCGCTCAAATACGCCTCAGCCTGGGCTTCAAGGGGGAATCTGGACAGGAGCGCCTTGAATTCTGGGCCATGGTCAAAGAATTGGAGGTGGATCGCCTCATGGAAGAGGACATAGTCCAGAACATAGTCGGGCGCCCCCTTCAGACGATCAGAGATCCGGATCGTTCGATCGGTGCTGGTGCAGGAACCCCAGCGCTCGCGCATTCCTCTCCAATTAATAGAGGAAGGACGTAGAGAGATTTCAGGGGCGAGCTCGGTCAACAGCTCATCAACCCTGCTGGAAAGCCGTTCCTCGCTCATCGTGGCTGCTGCCTCCTGCGCACGGATCTTGGCAACCATCTCGGGGACCATCGCTCGCTCATCAGCCTTGCTCATACGAGCGGGAATTGAGACAACGATCCGTCCACCTTGGCGATATGCGGAGATATTTTTCTTTCTGCGGGTGGATCTGATGACGATGATCTCGCCTTCTGAGATTCCAGGCAAAGTTTCGCCATCCAAGGTCTGCTCAACAAAAGGGTGAGAGCTTTCCTGTCCTGGAAAATTCTCCTGGTGGATGGTCATTGAAAAATAGTAGGACATCTCTCAACCAAACCTTGAGAGATTGAGGGAACGATGACGCGATTTCTTTTTCTCATAGAAGAAAACACAGTAGCCAGATGAGATGACAAAGATTACGGGTAAATGTTTGCCGAAATATGGACCCTAAAAAATCTCCACTATCGGAAAAAAACGCCCTTTGTCAACGTGGTTCTCATTTGATAAACCGCCCCGAAAGACTTACTTTACGACTACGAACTCCTCGGATAACAGTTCTACGTCAGCAAGGGGAAGGCTGACTTAGAGCAAGTGACCGGGGAGTTCGCTTTTCTATTTCTAGAGCAGCCCAGATAGATCATCAGGTACTTCAAGGCTCTTCATAAAACTCTCAGGTGTTAATAAATCATCCGCAGTTGGAAGAATTCCACTCCACACACGATCACGAGATTCAACATCCTTTAACTCGCGAACTTGCTTCCAAAAAGCTGTCGCTTCGCGTGCAAGTCGTGGTGAAACCTGTAAACCTAAGAGTGAAGAGAAGAGTTGTTGTGCTGGTGCAGAGGTTGCACGACGACGACGCAATGTTTCTTGAAGCGCAGCAATATTTGGAAGACGATCACCTGCAGCAAGTGCCACAACCTCTTCGCTCCATCCATCAATTAATGCAAGGACAGTCTCTAACTTAGTTAACGCAGCACGCTGTGCTGGTGATTCTTGTGGTGTGAAAATTCCATCATTGAGCGCGATTGTGAAACTTTCTGGGTTTGAAGGATCAAAACCCTCTCCAGATTCAAGTGCGCGTTGTGCTTGTTCTTGAATCGCATCCATATCAATGTTGATGCCCTTGCCGTAATCGGTAATCGCTGTGCGAATGTAAGAAACTAACCAAGGGTTATGAGCAAACAAACGCGCAATCGCCGCTTCGCGCAAGGCATGGAAGATGCGAACCTCATCCATTGGAATATCAAGATCGGTGGCCCATTCCTTAATGTTTTGCGGAACAAGGGTCGGATAAGCAGCATCAATCAACGGTAATCCCACATCATGTGCGCCAGTCACCTTGCCAGCTAACCCCCCGATTGCTTGTCCAAGCTGCGTTGCGATCAATGAACCAATAAAAGAGTTGAGAAGAGCAGAAATCATTCCGATGGGAAGCTGCATGTTTTCTTGTCGAGATGGATCATCTCCACCAAGAGGTGATCCATCACCTGTACCTGCTTGCTTAAGTAGTTCACCAATTGCAGAGGACAAACCGATTGCTAACGGCTCAACAGTTGTTTGCCATCCCGCCAAGGTTGTGTCAACCCAATCGGTGCGAGCTAAGGCAACATTTCCCACATTGGGAGATTGCGGGAAAAATGTTGCATCGTTGAGCCATAGCTCTGCAATAGAAAATGCTTGTTCCACATCAGAAACATCATTTGCGCCAATTGGAGCCGAGCCTTGTGCGGTCGCAAACTTCTTGGCGGTATCGCGAACAAGGTTTTTAGGAAGCGCTTCAGTTGAACCACCAAATCCTGATGCATTGATTCCCAGCTTTGAGAACTGCTCTTGAATCTGTTGCTGCATCTGTTGCATCATGGCAGCAAAATCAACTGGCTCATTAGAGTCATCTGAGTTTCCTGGTGTGAAGCCAAAAGGTGTCATGGATCAATCCTCCCAGTGTTGGAACAACTTCGCATGCCAATTCATTCCCAGAGTTGCATTCCCGACACCTCACTTGAAGCTGGTCTGCGCTGCGCAGCGCTAACTAGTAGGCTGGGCTCATGTCCAACGCATTCGCAGCTTTAATCTGGTGGGTAGTTCCCGCAGTTGGACTTATTGGCGCCCTGGGATATGTCGTATGGGTGACAAAGTTTGAAGGAAAGTTCCAACAAGAAACTCAGCGATCTGTCGGTAAGTTCCAACGTTTTCAGGATTCCCTTCGTGATTCACAAGCACGGGATGTAGCAAGTGGTGCAACAGTTATTGCAGCAACTGCGGGCGGTGCTGATGTAGCTAAGGGTTCACATGGAGCCGATGATGCAGGTGCTACCGATTCAGCATCCTTTGATTCTGGGTCCTTTGATTCTGGGTCATCAAACTAGGTCGCTGATTCACTCTCGCGCCAATGTTTAACTTTCGGATGATGAGATTCTCACGCCTTCCTCGATTAGTCACTTGGACTCTTGGAGTATTTTTTGGCTTAGCCACTATCGCTCCCCTCCCCTATGCAATTGTTTTGCCTGGCGAAGCACAAAACATTTTCAAAGGTGTCATTACCTTTAAGGATCTTGCAAACTATCCAGCAACGGGTCGTATCGATTTGATGTCGATCAGAGTCACCAATCCTGATACCTGGATCTTTGGTCCAGAGCTTGTCTACTCATGGATTAGTGGTGATCGTGCGGTATATCCAAAGACTGCGATTTATCCTGCTGGCACAACTGCAGAAGAGGAAAGCAAGCAAGCCAAGGCAGATATGGTGAATTCGCAGGATAAAGCAATTGTTGCAGCGGTTAACTATCTTCAATCACACCCCGAAATTATGGCGAGTACAAAAGCAGCTGGAGTAGAGCGCGCACAACTATTGGATACCAAGAAGATTAAGTTCAAAGTTGGTGAAACCGGTGGCCCAAGTGGTGGACTAGTTTTTTCAATTGGACTTGTTGAATTGCTGACGGAGCAAGATCTGCTGGATGGTCGCCACATTGCCGGTACCGGAACAATTACAGAGCGCGGTGTTGTTGGTCCTATCGGTGGCATCAATGAAAAGATCATGTCCGCCAAAAAGGTTGGCGCCACACTTTTCTTTGCACCAGTTGATAACGCCGACGAGATCGGCGATGTTCCCGACGGTATAAAGGTGGTAACCGTTGCCACATTGGCGCAAGCCATTAATTACCTTCAAAACTCAGGCCGCTAACTCCTAGAGGGCTCTGGCATTTGGATTTCTTGCAACTCTTTTGCAGCTAATTACTCTCGACGCTACCGCTCGAATTTAACTCTCAGGCGGTATTCACCTTCCTAGCCTGCCTAACAAGGTTCCTGATTGGTGAGCCAATTGCCCTTGCAGTAACTTTGCCCCATGACGAATAACCCCCAGTTTCAACGCCCATCCTTCCAACTCAAAGGCCGCAAGAGCCCTCTCGCATTAACGATAGGAATTCTTGTAATCGCAGGTGCGCTCTTTACCGCACTAAGCGGGTTCTATGCAGATTGGTTGTGGTTCAAATCAGTTAACTTCACAAGCACCTGGTCAACAATTCTGACAACTAAGGCAACACTCTTTGTTGTTGGTGGATTAGTAACTGCGCTCATTGTGATGTTCAACGTTTTGTTGGCGTACAAGCGTCGTCCGCTCTATGTGCCAATGACTGTTGAGGCAGATAATCTCGAGCGTTACCGTTCACAAGTTGAACCAATTCGTCGTCCACTATTTATTGGATTAACAGTTGCACTGTTCTACTTTGCTGGCTCTGCCGGTTCACAAATGTGGAGCACCTGGTTGTTGTTTAAGAACTCAACCCCTTTTGGAGTTAAAGATCCACAGTTCAACATGGATATTTCCTTCTTTGCCTTCCGACTTCCGTTCTGGCAAACATTAATTTCATGGGCGATCTCAACAGCGATTCTTGCAATCTTGGCCTCGGTTGCCGTGCATTATCTCTACGGTGGAATTCGCCTGCAGGTTCAGGAGGATCGCACAACGGTTGCAGCACGCGTGCAGCTATCAGTTCTGTTGGGATTAGTGGTTCTGCTCAAGGCTGTTGCTTACTGGTTTGACCGTTACGCACTAGCTCTCAAGGAGAGCAAGCTCATCACTGGTCTTACCTATACAGATGTAAATGCGGTGCTTCCAGCAAAGGCAATCCTTGCCGGTATTGCACTTGTATGTGCGCTTCTATTTTTTGCAAACATTGTTCGTCGTTCATGGGTTCTTCCGGCCGCAGGTACAGTGCTTTTAGTTCTTTCATCAGTACTTATTGCTGGTCTATACCCAGGTGCGATTCAGCAGTTCCAGGTAAAGCCAAGCGAGTCATCAAAGGAAGCGCCATATATTCAGCGCAACATTGATGCGACCCGTGCTGCTTACGGAATCGACAATGTAAGCGTTAGTGATTATCAAGCAACAGACTCAACAAACACTGGCCAGCTTGCAGATGATGCAGCAACAATTGCCAACATTCGTTTGATGGATCCAAATGTTTTGTCACCAACCTTTAGACAACTCCAGCAGATTCGTCCGTACTACAGCTTCCCAGAGTCACTTGATATCGATCGCTACACCGTCAATGGCGTAAAGCGCGATGTTGTAGTTGCAGTTCGCGAATTAAATATCGCCGGAAACCCTTCACGTAACTGGATTAACGACCACCTTGTATACACACATGGTTTTGGTTTTGTTGCAGCTTACGGAAATGAGCGCGATGCTGATGGAAAGCCTTCCTTTACAGTCGGAAACCTTCCACCAACAGGTGCGCTTGGAAAGTTTGAGCCTCGTGTTTACTTTGGTGAGAACGTTCCTGATTACTCAATTATTGGTGGTGTAAAGACCGATACTCCAGTTGAGTTTGACTATCCAGATGACACCTCTGCCAATGGTCAGCGCAACTACACATACACCGGTACTGGTGGAGTTCCAGTTGGATCACTTCTTAATAAGGTTGTATTTGCTCTGAAGTATCAGGAGCAGAGAATTCTTCTCTCAAACTTGATCAACAAGGATTCAAAGATCCTTTTTGAGCGCAACCCTCGTGAACGTGTTTCAAAGGTTGCACCATGGTTGACCCTTGATGGAGATCCATACCCAGCTTTGGTTGATGGAAAGATCATGTGGATTATCGATGGCTACACAACAAGTGCTGGCTATCCATATGCACGTCAAACAACCCTTTCAAATGCAACTGCAGATGCGCTAACAGCAAACTCTGCTTCGATTGCTGCCCAAGGAAATCAGAGCGTTAACTACATCCGTAACTCAGTTAAGGCGACTGTTGATGCATATAACGGCACAGTGACCTTGTATCAGTGGGATGAACAGGATCCAGTTCTTAAGACTTGGTCAAAGGCATTCCCAAATACGATCAAGCCAAAGAGCGAAATCTCTGCACAGCTTTTGGAGCACATCCGTTACCCAGAAGATCTCTTCCGTGTGCAGCGTGAAATTCTTAGCTCGTACCATGTGAAGACAGCTGAAGCTTTCTATGGTGGTCAGGATTTCTGGCGCGTGCCTCGTGATCCTTCAACATTTGGAGCTAACGCATCTGCGCAACCTCCTTACTACTTAACACTTCAGATGCCAGGTTCTAAGAAGCCAGCCTTCTCATTGACCACACCATTTGTTCCACGTGGTGGTCGTGAAAACCTTTCAGCATTTGCAGTTGTTAACTCAGATCCAGGACCAGATTACGGAAAGATGACTGTTCTGCAGTTACCTCGTAACACCAACGTTGCAGGTCCATCACAGGTGGCTTCTAACTTCGAAGCAAAACCTGAGGTTGCAAACTCATTGTCACTACTTCGTCGTGGTGGTTCTGATGTTGTACTTGGCAATCTGCTCACACTTCCAGTTGGTGGAGGTCTCTTGTATGTACAACCTGTATATGTAAAGGCGACATCAAACACCGCTGCATATCCATTGCTTCAGAAGGTTCTTGTTTCTTTTGGAGATCAAATTGGTTATGACGACACATTAAAGGGTGCGCTTGATCAGGTATTCGGAGGAAACTCCGGAACAGCTGCAGGTGGAACTACAGGAGGATCAACCTCTGCGGGTGCTACCAATAACTCATCACTTGCAAACTCATTAGCTAGTGCAAAGCAGGCTTATGCAGATGGTCTTGCCGCACTTGCAAAGGGAGATTTTGCAGCGTATGACAGAGCACAGAAGCGATTGAAGTCTGCACTTGATGCGGCGATCAACGCGCAGAACAAGAAGTAATCAGGACAAGAAGTAGAACCAGTAATTAAATCTTCATATTAACTGTGAAGATTGATTTATTGATTGTTTGAGATAGGGGCCAGATTCATGCGAGCAATTGCATGGATTTGGTCTTTATCTATGTGTGGACATAAGATTACATCTACCGACGCGGGGTGGAGCAGCTCGGTAGCTCGCTGGGCTCATAACCCAGAGGTCGTAGGTTCAAATCCTGCCCCCGCTACTAGATAGATAAGCACAAAAGGGTCCTCATAGAGGGCCCTTTTTGCATTACTCGAGAGCTTTACTTGATGCGAAGTGAGTTAGTAACAACCAGCACGCTACTTGCCGCCATGGCAGCTGCTGCATACAACGGTGACAACAAACCAGCCGCTGCAATTGGAATGCCAATCACGTTATAGATCAAAGCCCATCCCATATTGATACGGATGATCTTTAAGGTCTTTGTCGAAAGTTTCAACGCTGAAACAACGCTTCCAAGCCCACTATTCATCAAGGTGATATCAGCGCTATTGATAGCAGTATCTGTACCTGTTCCCATTGCCATTGAAAGATGTGCAGCGGTTAGGGCGGCGGCATCATTAATGCCATCACCAATCATCAGGACTGTGTGGCCCTCACTCTTTAATCGCTCAACAATCTCTAACTTGGTTTCAGGTAATGCATGAGAAATAACATGAGCTGCATCAATTCCGACTGTTTGTGCAACTGTTGCTGCTACCTCAGAGCTATCGCCGGTGACAAGCCACGGCGTAATTCCCATATCAACTAGGGCAGAAACTGTTTGTGGTGCATCGCTCTTGAGTTGATCTCCAACTGCAAAGACAGCCAATGCAACACCATCCCAGGCAAGAACCGCCAGCGTTAATCCCGCTGCTTGTCCGCGATCAACCGCAGCTTTAATCTCTGGGTGAAACTCCGTTGAGCTATGTGCAACCGCTGCAGGTGAACCAATAAGAACAACCGGTGATTGAGAAAGAATAGATACGCGGCCTGCCGCACCTGATCCAGGGGTTACAGAGAAATCTGAAACCGCATAAGTAGGGCGAGAAGAGCTCGGAATAGATGATGCTGAACTGTTTTGAGCTAACGCATACCGTGTAATTGATTGTGCAACAGGGTGATTGTTCAAAGATTCAATCGCTTGAGCCGATGCGATGATGTTCTCTGCGGTAACAATCTCGGCAAAGGAACGGCCAAGAACAGCACCGGCTGCGGTTGAAACAGTTGCCTCTTGAACAAGCATCACACCTTCGGTAAGGGTTCCTGTCTTATCAAATACAACAACATCTACATTGCGGGCTACTTCTAGAACGCGAGGCTCACGCAAAACAATTCCGCGGGTTGCGCCACGGCCGGATGCGACCAATAGTGCAACAGGGGTAGCTAAACCAAGTGCGCATGGGCAGGCAATAACGAGAACGGCGATCGCATGGGAGATTGAAACAGTCAGTGTTGAACCAGTTGCATACCAAACTGCAAAGGTAGCGATCGCACCTGCGGTAACAATTGGAACAAAGACTGCGCTAATTCGATCTGCAAGGCGTTGAATCGGAGCTTTAGTTCCTTGCGCACTGATAACCATCGAAGTGATACGTGCAAGCTCTGTATCGCTGCCAACACGTGTTGCGCGTACGATCAAACGACCATTGTGATTAACCGCAGCTCCAATAACTGATGAACCTGGGCGAACATCGACCGGCTTGGTTTCACCAGTAAGCATTGAGTTATCAACAGCGCTTTCACCCTTAACAACAATTCCATCGGTGGCGATGCGATCACCTGGGCGAACCTCAAACTCATCGCCGATCTGTAGTTGTTCAATTGGAACAATTAATGGGAATCCCCCACGAACAATTGTTACCTCTTTGCTTCCAAGTGCGAGCAATGATGACAATGCGCTGCTGGCCTTTGCCTTTGCACGTGTTTCTAAATAACGACCAAGGATTACAAAGAAGATAACGCCAGCAGCAACTTCCGTGTACACATCGCCGGCGCCTGTTGAGTTGGCATAGATAGACCAACCAAAGGCTGCAAGTGAACCCATTGAAATCAAGTTATCCATCGTCGGATGCTTGAGATTTCTAATTGCGGCCTTATGAATTGGATAGGCGATGATCAACACAACTGGAGCACTTAGTGCAATCACAACCCAAGCAGTTGGTGAATACAAAGGATGGGGCAATCCTGCTGCGTCGAGCGCATCATGAATCCACATATCTATTTGGTGGTGCCAACTCATCACCATCGAGATGGCAACGGCAGGAACGGCAAAGATAAATGCAAAGAAAAGCGCTCGAGCAGATTTCTTGCTGTGCAAAGTCACCGATTGACCATCGGCCAAGACTGAAGCTGAATACCCTGCTTTTTCAACAATCTTTATTAACTCTTTTGCGCTGATTTCAGCTGGGGCCAAAATGTGTGCTGTTTCTGTTGCAAAGTTAATTGTTGCGCTAACACCATCAACACTATTGAGCGCCTTTTCTACTGAGTTCACGCATGAAGAACAGGTCATTCCCTGAACCGACAGGGTTGTTGGTTCCAAAGGGGTGTTTACTACCTTTTGCTGTGCCTGCTGTGTACTCATCGTCGCTCTCCTTGTTTAACTTCTTGCCTGATAAATCTTTCCTTGCAACCAATCATTGATTCTTCTTACGGATTAAGTCCATTTATAACTGCGTTGTGCAGAACGCCATTTGTGGAAACCCCACTGCCACCAAAAGGTCCACTCTCACCGGCGGTATTTGTAAAGCTTCCACCTGCTTCGCGAACAATGATGTCCAACGCAGCCATATCCCACAGAGCAAGTGATGGTTCGATCGCGACATCCACTGCACCTTCAGCAACCAACATGTGTGACCAGAAATCTCCGATTCCACGGGTTCTCCATGCACCTGCAAGCATCTTTTGGAAAGGCTCTAGTCGATCCCCCCAACCAACAAAATCTGAGTATGAAATCGATGCATCA
>JACCDY011031287.1_pt1 | contig 14757 bp, 12 predicted proteins | sample 7446391 | NCBI WGS metagenome assembly JACCDY01 (sample SAMN15323451, study PRJNA562643) | freshwater metagenome | isolation source: river surface water | place: USA:Blue River Watershed | collected 2017-08-18 | reverse complement strand
CTTGCGGAAGGGGAGGGCGGTTCCCCGATACTCGATCTCTCGGGGGGCCTGATCGGCATGGTGATGTCGGGAAATTCCCGGTCAGCCTCCTGCTCGATCATCCCCTCGTCCGCCATCGAGAAGCTCCACAAGGATCTGATCCGATACGGCCACCCGAATCCCGGTTGGGTCGGCGCGGTGATCGAGGAATGCGCGGTCCCCGTCGGGGATTCGAAAGCCAGGGTCGGCGGCGTGCTTCAGGGAAGTCCTGCCGAACTGGCCGGGATCCGTGCCGGGGACATCATTCTCTCCCTCGGTGACCGCAGGATCACCAAGCCGGAGGATGTGCTTGAGGGCTCCTTCTATCTGGAGGCCGGCCAGAGCGTCCGCATCACGGCGGCACGCGGAGGGGAGAACAAAACCTTCACCGTGAACTGCACGGCTGTCCCCGATCGTGAAACCGCGAAGGAGGAGGCGTCTTCACTACCCTTCCCATTACCCAAGCTCCCCTGAGCTCGGGAGGGGAGCGGCGGAATTCCTGAATCACGCCCCCTTTTTTTGGAGATGACCTCCCCGCGGCTTCGGGCTTAGGATCCCCTTCTCTTTTCCGGGGGGGTATAGCTCAGCGGTTAGAGCAGCCGGCTCATAACTGGTTGGTCCCTGGTTCAAATCCAGGTGCCCCTACCCGCTACTGCGGGATTTTCCACCCCGAGGGATGTTTCTCTTCCCGCTGATAAGAAGGCGTTGGACGGAATCCCCTCTTCATGGTTCAATCACCGCCCGTGAGCACGACGACGAGCACCACTTTCGAGGCCCCCGATGCACTGGGCCGCACCCAACAGGCCCTCAAGGAGCATGCAGCCCATCTCCCCGCCAGCGAATTGCTCGGCGAGACGATGTCCCTGAATTTCGGGCCTTCCCATCCCTCGACCCACGGGGTCTTCCGCATCGTCCTTGACCTGGACGGCGAGACCATCGTGAAGGCCCGCCCCGAGGTAGGCTACCTGCACCGCGGTGACGAGAAGATCGCCGAGAACATGCAGTACAACCAGTTCGTCCCCTACACGGATCGTCTGGACTACCTTGCCCCCCTGGCCAACAACGTCGCCTACGCCCTTGCCGTCGAGAAGCTGATGGGATGGGAACTCCCGCCGCGCGGCAAGGCGATCCGTGTCATCTGCTGCGAGTTGGCCCGCATCTCCGCCCACCTCCTCGGTCTCGGCGCGAGCTCGATGGACATCGGCGCCATCTCCGTCTTCCTCTACACCTTCACCGAGCGCGAGAAGATCTACAATCTCTGCGAACTCCTCACGGGAGCCCGCTTCACCACCAGCTACACGCGCGTGGGCGGCCAGGTTCGCGATCTCCCCGAGAAATTCCCGGCGATGCTGCGCGCCTTCCTCGATTCCTTCCCGATTGCCCTCAACGAGATCACCAATCTGCTCACCCGCAACCCGATCTTCATCGACCGCACGCGCAACGTCGGCATCATCTCCAGGGAAGACGCCATCGCCTACGGACTCACCGGCCCCATGCTCCGCGGATCCGGCGTCGAACACGATGTCCGCAAGTCGAACCCCTACCTCGACTACGAGAAGTACGATTTCGACATTCCCGTGGGAACGGTCGGCGACTGCTACGACCGCTATCTCGTCCGCATCGAGGAGATGCGCCAGAGCCTCCGCATCCTCCGCCAGGCGATCGACACCATCCCCGACGGCCCGATCAACATCGTCGACGGCAAGAGCCGCCTCCCCGAGAAGGAGGAGGTGCTCCAGAAGATGGAGCAACTCATCCACCACTTCATCATCACCACCGAGGGCATCGACGCCCCGGCTGGCGAGGTCTACTTCGGTGCGGAGAACCCCAAGGGCGAACTCGGCTTCTACATCCAGAGCAAGGGCGGAGGCGTCCCCAACCGCCTCCATATCCGCGCCCCGTCGTTCGTCAATCTCAGCATCATCCCGAAGCTCCTTCCCGGCCATCAGGTTGGCGACGTCGTCACGATCCTGGGGTCCGTCGACATGGTCTTCGGCGAATGCGATCGGTAGTGGCTTTTGGCGCGGAGCGTCGTTGATCTGCGGTCGCCGTAGGTAACACTACGGCTTTTGAAGGACACTGTGCTCCCCTCAAAGCCGTGCCGCCCGTACGGGCTTTCCTTGCGGCAACTTCTAAGCGCCTCTTCCCAGAGGCTTGTATCTTGGCCGCCTTGCCTCGCATCCAAAATCCTACTACCGAGCGATGACGTAGCTAATCCTACGGCAAGCGAGCAGTGACGAAGTTATCCGCCCGAGGCTGTCAATCCTCGCACTCCTCTTTCTCCATGCCGATCCTGTTCAGAGGGGCTTTTAGGCATTAAGTCGCCTAGCGATCCACATCCACAATTCCCCTAAGGCTATAACAGTCCAAGCTGATAACTTCGTTGATATTTGCTCGGTATACCTTGCTCAGATTCGAGTATGTGCTTTGTGTTCTATACCGACTCTGCCGAAGGATTTTAAAACCTTTGATAGATAATTACAGCCCGCTATTCAGCAGGATCTTTAGTTTATAACCGTAATAAAATGAATTTATTACGACCCAATTAATCAGTCATTAATCCAGCTGCCTTGGCCTTTGCTTCAGAAAATGTTAATCCTGCAGACCTCAAGGCTTCATAGTACCACTTCCTAATATCTTCATAGCTACCCCTATCAACGTCATCTCTCTTCAAAGTGCTATTGAAGTTCCTAAGCAGTTCATAACAGTTGATGTAGGCTTTCTTCCACCAAAAAGCTCGTTGATCCTTGTCGTTTCCACATACCCCAATTTTTTCTACGACCATCAATTGTTCTTTAGGCTGCATCAATTCAAGAGCTTCTTGACGGCGATAATCGTAAGTCTGAGCTGTCATTTTTTGCGCTGAAATGACCGCAAAAACAACAAATAATAAGAAGGATTTTTTCATTTTTGTAATTATTGTTGTACAATAACCAACGGCCGTTATCAAAAAAGTAAAAACTGTAGCTCTAGGAAAAAAAACGGCGCCCACTTGAAGGACTTTAAGGGCGCCTTACTGCTGGTTAAGGATCACCTTCTCCCCGGCGCGCCACTTCTTGTACGTGGCGATCGATTCGGCGATGACGGGGAGCGCTTCCTTGGCGGGCAGGATGTCGTCGACGACGACGGTCTTGTGCTCGAGGATCTTGTAGTCCTCGAAGAAGCGGCGGAGCACGGCGAGACGATGGGGAGGCAGGTCGTGGACGTCGTTGCAGTCCCGGTACTCGGGGTCTCCGACGGGAACGGCGATGACCTTGTGATCGAGTTCGTCCTGATCCTTCATGAGCATGAGACCGATGGCACGTGCCTTGACGATGGTCAGGGGATAGACCGGGCCCGCGCCGAGCACGAGGATGTCGAGGGGATCGCCGTCATCGGCCAAGGTCTGGGGGATGAAACCGTAGTTGGCGGGGTAGTAGACGGCGGAGTGAAGGACGCGGTCCAGGCAGAGAAGCCCGGTCTCCTTGTCGATCTCGTACTTGTTGGAGCTGCCCATGGGGATCTCGACGAGGCACCGGACGATTCCCTCGGCGGTCTTGTCCCCGGCGGAGACATCATGCCAGGGGCTGGGGCCGTTCTGATGGTAGGGAGCGGGGATCTTGGTCATGGGATGGATGTGGTTGCTGAAGTGTTGGGGAGAAAGGGGGAAGATGGTTACCGGATCGACAGTCAAACGCCAAGCCTTCTTATTCGGGACGGGAAGAGTGGGTTGATTGCCCTTGTTTCCCATGAGTGGAGCTCTCCGGAATCTTGTCCACATGCTTGCCGAGATCGCGGATCCAGAGATTGAGGATGTAGGTTAGGACCACCGCGACGTAGAATTGCCCGATGATGGCCTGTGAGATCGCCAGGGAGCGGGCGAGATGCCCCAGAGGGACGATGTCGCCGTAACCGAGCGTCGTCTGGGTGATAAAGCTGAAATAGAAGAGTTCGTTGAAGTTGCGCTTCATGTCCGCCATGTCGGAGCCCGAAAGCAACTGCTGATCCAGATGAAAGGAACCCGGCGCACTGCGTGAAATGAGGGTGTAGAGGCAGGCGTAGATGATGGCAATCCAGATGTAGAGATTGACCGCACCGAGCACCTCATCGAATCCGGCCTGCTTGGAGCGGAGGATCTTCCTCACCCAGACCACGGCTCCGAAAATCATCGAAATGAGCACGCAGGTCTCCAGCGATATTTCCAGCGACTCCATCCACCCGGTGGAGACACCCCCCACCAATTTTCCATGTCCGATTGCAAGAAGGCCAAAGCGGATCAGGAAACTGCCCCCGGAAATCATGAAAGCCGTGCGAAATCCCGTGAAGGAAATGATCGCCATCCATGAAACGATCAGCATCAGCGTGAGTGTGATGGCCGTGGGGATGACATATCCCAGAAAAATGAGCGTGAGCAGGATGATGCCCCCGATCAGATGCCGGCACTCCTCCCAATTTTTTGATTTTAGAAAGGGATTTTTCATTGCTTCACCAATCTCCGCTGGAACCGCCCCCTCCACTATCGCCTCCCCCGCCCGAAAAGCCCCCGGAGTCACCATTGCCGCCGGAGCCGCCTCCCCAACCTCCCCCGCCGAGGAAAAATCCGGTGGCTGCCGCGGCCGCGGGATCGATGCCGTCGGCACGCCGCCTCCATGCGGAGATGAGCAGAACGGCCATGATGAGAAGGAAAAACCCAAGCGGTGAGAAGAGGAAATCAAGGATGGTCATCGGCTTGCCCTGGGCGCGACCCGTTCCCTTGTACTCCCCCTTGGTTGCCTGCATGACGGCGGTGATGCCGGCCGAGAGTCCCGCCCCGTAGTTCCCGGCACGGAACGCGGGAGCCATCTTCTACCGGATGATCCTGCTGCAGAGGGCGTCCGGCATCGAGGCCTCCAATCCGTAACCCGTCTGGATCCGCACCTTGCGGTCCTGGACAAAGACCAGCATCAGCACCCCGTTGGAGTTTTTTTTGGTCCCGATCTTCCAGGCGGAATAGAGCCTTTGGGCGTAATCCTCGAGCGAAGCCCCCTCGGGGAGCTTGGGGTAAACTGCCGCGACGATCTGACTGGAGGTCTGCCGCTCGAAAGCGCCAAGCCTCTGGTTGAGCTGCGCCAGCAGACCGGAAGAAATCACCCCGGCCTCATCGGTCACATACTGCCGTGGTGCGGGAGGAAGCGTTTCCGCTCCCGACGCCCCCACCATGCTTCCGCCCGCAAGGAGCAGGAGCATCAGGAGAAGGCGCGCGATCATGAGGCCTCTTCCCGCGCGTTACTTCGCGGCGGGAGTGCCGTTGAAGTCGAACTTCACGGCGGGAGCTATCTCGGCACCCGCGGCGGCTTGGAAGTAGGGCTTGGGTTGGAAACCAAGGAACCCCGCGAAGAAAACGGTGGGCAGGCTCTTGATCTTGGTGTTGTAAGCCTGCACGGCGGCGTTGAAGCGACCGCGCTCGACGGTGATGCGGTTCTCGGTTCCCTCAAGCTGGGCCTGCAGGTCGCGGAAGTTGGCGCTCGCCTTCAGATCGGGATAGTTCTCGGCCACCACGAGGAGGCGGGAGAGGGCGGTGCCTAGTTGTCCCTGCGCCTTCTGATACTCGGCGAGCTGGGCGGCATCGGCCGGAGCCTGGTTCTGGTTGATATTGACCCTGCCGACGGAGGCGCGCGCCTCGGTGACCTGGACGATGGTCGACTTCTCGAAGTTGGCCGCACCCTGGACTGTCTGGACAAGGTTAGGAATCAGATCGGCGCGGCGCTGGTAAACATTCTGGACCTGGGCCCATGAGGCATCCACGGCCTGGGAGGTGCCGATCAGACCGTTGTAACTGCTGATGGCGGCCAGGATGATGACGACAAGGACGCCGAGGACGATGAGGAGTGTTTTGTTCATGGATTGATGGGAGTTAGGAGATGGGAAAATCTTACTCAGGTTTCAGGCCTCAGGTTTCAGGTCTCAAACAAGAGGCATCTCGACGCCGGGTGCCGTCTGCTGCATGAGCAGGGAGCGGTTGATCGCGTTCACGTAGGCACGGGCACTCGCCTCGATCACGTCAGTCGAGGCACCTTTTCCGGTGATCAGACGTCCGTCGCCGAAGTCGACCTTAAGGGTCACCTCGCCGAGCGCATCCTGCCCCTCGGTGACGGCCTCCACCAGATAGACGGCCAGATGGCCTGTCTTTTTCACGATCTGGTCGATCGCCTTCATGGCGGCGTCGACGGCACCGTTGCCGGGGCTGGTCGCCTCGAGGATCTCAGAACCATGGCGCAGCTTGACGGAGGCGGACGGCACCGCGCTGCCGCCGCAGACAACCTGAAGGGAATCCAGGGCATAGGCTCCCGTCTCGCCGGCGACGGCGTCCCCCGCCCACGCGACGAGGTCGTCGTCATAGACGAACTTCTTTTTGTCCCCGAGTTCCTTGAAACGGGCGAAGATCGGCGCGATTTCGGATTCGGTCAGATTCAGCCCCAGCTGCTCCAACCGCGCCACCATCGCGTGGCGTCCACTGTGCTTGGTCAGAGGCAGGTCGGTGCCGCCCCAGCCGACATCACGGGGATCCATGATCTCGTAGGTCTCGCGCATCTTGAGAATGCCGTCCTGATGGATTCCGGAGCCATGGGCGAAGGCATTCTCGCCGATGATCGCCTTGCTGCGGGCCACCTGCAGGCCGCTCAGGCGGCTGATCAGGCGGGAGGTCTTGAGGATCTCCTTGGTCTCGATCCCGGTGGAGAGCCCCTTGAACACATCGGGACGCGTCCTGATTGCCATGACGACTTCCTCCAGCGCGGCATTCCCGGCGCGTTCGCCGATGCCGTTGAAGGTTCCCTCGACCTGACGGGCACCCGCCTGGACGGCGGCAAGCGAATTGGCCACGGCCATGCCCAGATCATCGTGGCAATGGACGCTGATGACCGCCTTGTTGATGTCGCGGACATGGCGGCGCAGATAGGTGATCAGGTCGGCGTACTGCTGGGGCATCGCGTAGCCGACGGTGTCGGGGATATTCACCGTGGTGGCGCCCGCCTCGATGGCGGCCTGCACGACCTCGGCCAGGAACTCCGGCTCGGTGCGCGAGGCATCCTCGGGGGAGAACTCGACGTCGGCCGTGAACGCCTTGGCCTGACGCACTCCTTCGGCGGCCAGGCGCAGGATCTCCTCGTTGGCCTTCTTGAGCTTGTGCTCGCGGTGGATCTTGGAAGTGGCGAGGAAGACATGGATGCGCCCCTTCTCGCCGGCGGGCAGGAGGGCTTTGCCGGCGGCCTCGATATCCTTCGGCACGCAGCGTGCCAGACCGCAGATGACGGGACCCCGGACCTCCCGGGCAATGGTCTGCACGGCCTCAAAGTCACCGTCGCTGATGACGGGGAATCCGGCCTCGATGATGTCGACCTTCAGGCGGGCGAGTTGGCGGGCGATCTCGAGCTTCTCTCGGAGGTTCATCGACGCGCCGGGGCACTGCTCGCCGTCACGCAGCGTGGTGTCGAAAATCAAAACTCGGTCGTCGGGTGTCATGGGTCTCTTTGCGGAATGGCCGGGTCCTTGCCGTCCGGCTCAATGCCATGATTAGACATCAAGCGGAAGAACGCCGCCAGCACGGACTGACGGGGGGGCGGAAGCCTTCACGATGGCTCTCGGGGTGGCATTTTCCATGCGATAAAGCTGTCACATACCCGCTGCTTCTGCAAAGGAGGTAGCCCGCCAAGGACATGAGACTTCCCTTCCTGACCCTCTTCTCCGCATTCCTGACGCTTTTTCTCGGAGCATGCACCACGGTTCACGTCAACCTGACTCCGGAGGCCAAGGCCCGCGCAAAAGGCCCCCAATACGCATCGAGGAACGATGCAGGCGCGCTCTCTGAAGTCCCTGAACCGGGGACGCGCGGGTATACGGCGGCGGTGGAAAAGGCTTTCCTTCTCGCCAAGGCGAGGGGCTTCAGCGACTCGCCCGCGCTGATTGTCAGGAAGCAGGGAGACGGCATCATGGATCCGGGTGCCTTCACCGAGGTGCTGATGACCTCGGATTTCACGGTCAAGGGGCTGTCACGGCATTCGGGACAAAGCGGCATCGGGATTCCCGTGATTCTCTGGGCAGCGAAGGGCACCCCTGTCATCGCCGACCAACCGGGGGTTCCCAATGCCGGCATGGCGCTTCCAGCCACCGTGGTGCTTACCCGCCGGGGCTCAGTCCCTGTCCTGGAATTCCACGACACGATGAACGCGGAGCATGTCTCGATCCACGGCAGGCGCTACGCGCTGGCCTCGGATTATTCGACGCCCCTAGCCTACTGCATTTCCAAGGGGCAGAACCGGACCCTTGATCTCAAGGCCCTTTTCCACACGAAGCAGAGCCTGGTCAATGTCGGCCTCATCCAGATTCAGAAATACGATCGGAGGAAGGTTCCCGTGATCTTCGTTCACGGCCTGCTCTGCCGCCCCGAGGCATGGACGGCGGCCACGAACCAACTCCTCTCCGATCCGAAGATCAGGAAAAACTATCAGTTCTGGTATTTCCGCTACCCGACGGGACTTCCCGTGTGGGCCTCCGCCGCACTCCTGCGGAGTGAACTGGAGCGCTTCCGCAAGCAACTCGACCCGGGACACACCGATTCCAACTTGGACAGGAAGATCATGGTCGGGCACAGCATGGGCGGACTCATCTGCGACCTGATGATCCGGAAAGGCGGGGGCCACCTCTGGTCGCAGTTCTCGGACAAACGGATGGAACAACTCTCCCTGCATCAGGCGACGAGGGAAAACATGCACCGCCTGATCAACTTTGAACCGCGTGAGGATGTCTCCCGGGTGATCTTCGTCGCCACGCCCCATCGCGGCAGCCCGCTGGCCCTGAGACAGTTGGCCGGTTTTTTCGCCAACTTGATCCGCCTGCCCTACATCCCCCTCAACTCCGACAAGACGGAAATCCGCAACGCGCTTCGGAGCGAGATGCGGAGGCTCTTTTCGGCTCCCGTGAACGGGATCAACTGTCTCAAGGCGCAATCCCCGGTCCTGCTCTCCATTCTGAAACTTCCGAAGTCCGAAAAGGTTCCCTATCACTCCATCATCGGTGACCAGGGGAAAAACGACTCCCCGGAGAGTTCCGACGGCATCGTCCCCTACTGGAGTTCCCATCTGGAGGGAGCCGTCTCTGAAAAGATCGTTCCTTCCGGGCACGGAGCGAACGAGCACCCCGACGGGATCGCAGAAATCGACAGGATCCTCGATTCCGTGGCAGCCAAGTAACCGACCCTAGGGTTCCAGGATCTCCATCAGGCGGGGATAGACCGTGCCCGTTTTCTGATCGGGTTGGTCGGGGTCGATGAAATCGTGAGGAACCTTTTCCCCTGCAGGAAACTCATAGGTGGTCACGTCGAGGGGGCGGAACTTTTTCCAGGAGGCCACCAAGGCTTCGGTCGCCCGCGAACTGGCCGCATTGTCGGAGGCACTCGTGACGACGATCACCGGACCGCTTGCGAAACGGCGTTTGTCGGCGCTGACGCGCACGCATTCCCCCAACCCCATCACCTCCCCGATCACCCTGGTCGGAAAACGGGGGTAGGCATGGGAAGGGCCGCGAAGGTTTTCCTTCTCCTTGTCATTCCACCAAATGAAGAGGTTGGGAAGGCGCAGTGCCAGGCGCCCGACGGGCGCGGAGGACCATTCCGGGATCATCGCGGGGGAAAGGAAGGGGCTGAGCAGGACTACCCGGTCGATATCGGCGCGGTTCTGGGCAAGCCACGCCGCGGTGGTTCCGTTGATGGAAAGCCCCACCACGGTCACGCTCTTTCCCAAGGCATGGGCAAGGTCCACGGCATTCCGGGCACTGGCGAGCATCTCGCCCGCCGTCAGTTCGGCAAAAGCCGAATTCATCCTGTCCGAAAGCCCGTGCAAGGGGGTTCGCGGGATCAGGACATTGGCACCGCTCTCATACAGAAGCCGGGCCAGCAGGCGATACTGCTTCGGACAGTTGCAGAGTCCGTGCATCAGCACATAGACCCTGTCCGTGGGATGACCGTGAAGGAGCCAGGTGACATCGCGGTCCTCCGGGACCCCCTCGCTGCGTCCCCGTTCACGCTCCAACTCCTTGACCGCCGAGGCATAGTCGGCAACCGCGGAGGGACCTGAGGGAAGCGGCGGCGGCTTCACCGGCCAGAAAGCCAGGAGAAGACCGACGAGTGCGGCCAAGGCCACAACGCCAAGGCCGAGGCGCGCGATCGTGGAGGGTGGTCTCAAGCCGAAGGACGGTGTCCGCGTCAGGGAGTCTTGGGAAGGGCCGGCACCGACGGCAGCCATTGCAGCCAGTCTTTCCTCGGGGAGTCGTAGAGGTCGTAGACATGCCCCGGCTTGACGGCACCCCCGGCGGAGGCGGCTTCCGGAGTCGCGAATTCAACCCCCCCGAGCGCACGCGACTCGAGGGCGGATGCCTGCACATTGAGTTGGATGAGGCCGCCGGAGATCTTCACACCGCCGGCATTCCAGAAGCGGGTGTTTTCCCGCAGCAGGGAGGCATACTCATTCTTGATCGACGCGGTGAGAACCACGCCTCCGCCGCCCTTGGCAAGCGCCTTGCGGGTGATCTTGCCGACTCGCACTCCCCGGAAGAGCACGGGCGTGCCCGCGCTGATTTTCGTCGAGAAGGATCGTAGGCTCACCTCGAAACCTCCCTGCTCGTATTCGATCAGGTCGGCATCCTCCTGATTGGCTCCGGCGAAACGGTCCGTGACCGCCCCTCCGGGACCGGGAATGCAGTCGATGTAGATCCCGCTCACGATGGTCTCGAGACCGCTCACCTTCTGGAACTCAAGCTGAGGTTTGACGATCGCGTAGACGGACCCGCGGCGCCTCAGCGACTCGTATCCGGACCTCAGACGCGCCGTCACGAGAACCTTGCCTCCGGAGGTGGAGACTTTTTCGACGAGACCCACGGGGACCCCGAGATACCGCAACTGGGTCATCCCCTCCCGGATCCCCTGGCCGTTCTTGAATTCCAGCACGATCGGATCGGATACGGCTTGGGCCGACTCCTCGTTGGAGAAGAGCGAAAACTGATGCCCTTCCGAAACGGGATTTCCCTGCTCCGGAGCGAAATAATCGAGGGCGATTCCGCCCAGAAGAAAGTTTTTCAGGGAATCGACATCCAACTCGAAGATCCCCGAGCCCATCTTCACCGTCAGCGGAGGCAGGATCCAGAAACGGGCATTCGAGCGGATGAACGGCGCGTAGCGCTTGGTAACGGCAACATCCAGATAGGGATACCCCTGCTCATCGACCCCCTTCTTGCGAACCAAACCGACGGTGATTCCGTGGAACGTGACCTCGGAACCGCGCTCGACGAAGGGATTGTCCTTCGAGAGAAGCCTGATCGTCAGTGGGTCTCCCTCGAGCGGATCCAGCGGCACCTCGTTGCTGCCGACGAAATAGTAGGCCGGATTGCCCGTTCCCTTCTTGGCCTGCAGGGAGTTCCCCTCGATGAGGGACTGGATGCCGGAGGGTTTCGCGAGATTGAAGACCGGCTGATCGATCCAGAAGATCGTCCCGTCGCGCGCCAGATCCTCCGCGTATTTCTTGAGGCGCACCTTGACGAGGGCCTTGTCGAGATTCTTGTCGAGTTGGACTCCCGTGACCCTTCCCGCCACCACACCCCGGTAAAAAAGCAGCGTCTTCTCGGGCTTCATCCCGGGAGCGGAGTCGAACTCCACGTAGACCGTCGGCCCATCCTCGCGCCAGTTCTTGTAGAACATCACGCTGGCGGCGAAAGCCGCCATGACGGGGAAGAGCCAGACCCAGGAGAGGCGGAATCCGCGGCGGGGAGCGATGACCCCGTGGTCCTTGGGATGTTGCGGGGTGCCGGAAGGGGTGGTGGTCATGGTCGGTTCGTTGAAGTCTCCCAGATCAGGCGCGGCTTGTAAATTTCCGCGGCAAACAGGCAGGTGACCATCACGATGCAGAAGAAGATCGCCCCGGATTCGGCGGTGACACTGGCGAGGGCCCCGAGTTGTCCGACCGCCGCCAGGACCGAGAGGAGAAAGATGTCGATCATCGACCAGCTGCCGATCCGGTGAACGATCGCGTGCATCGTGTTCCTGCGTTCCCGATGCCTGTCGGTGCCGTGCAGGAAAAGGATCCACCCCAGGGTGGCAAGCTTCAGGAAGGGAACGACGAAGCTGGCCAGGAAGACCACCCCGGCGATCAGGGGCAATCCCGAGTCCCAGAGTTCCTTCACCCCTCCAAGGACTGTCAGCGGCTCGCTCTTCCCCACGATGGTCATCGTCATCACCGGGAGGACATTGGAGGGAATGTAGAGCAGCGCGCCGGTCACCACCAACGCCCTCGCAAGCTCCACCCTGAAGCGGTCGCTCATCCTCATGACGCCACCCCCATCTCCTCAAGCCGTGCCTTCACCAAGCGCATGTCGAAGGTCTGCTGGGCGAAGAGCGAGAAAAGCGCCACGCCGAGAACCCATCGCGCGCCGAACTCCCACTCGACCCCTCCGAGCATGCGGAGCTTCACCACCGAGACGACCGTCGCGATCGCATAGACCGGCATGAGGTTCCAAGGCTCTGCCCACTCCGCCAAGCGGATGGCCTCCCTGAGCCGGGGAAACGGGAGATTCAGGCAGCAGGCCGTGGAGACATAGGCCACCGATCCGAGATGCAGTGCCGGGGCAAGGATGCCCGCCAAAAGAACCAGAACGGCGATGGGCCAGTATCCCTGGGAGAAAAGCTCCTCCACCCCGGTGATGATGTGTTCCGACTGGACCCTTCCGGCGACATCGAAACTCAGCACGGGGCTGGTGTTGGCCAGCAGCAGGGCAAAGAGCCCCGCGATCGAGAGGGCCATCGACGGCTGGAGGGTTTTCTTGCCGATGTATTCGAGAACCGTCGTGCCGCACCGGGAGCAACGGAGCTCCTCCCCGGCCCGAGGTTCCCTTTCCAGGCAGGAAGCCTCGCAGTTGGGGCATTCGATCCACTTCCCCTCGGGCAATTCCCCGTGACTGGCAAGGAGCTGGTTCAAGCTTTCCGGGAATCCAAAAGGGCCACTTTGCCCAGTCTCCTGAGGTGACGGGCTTCCTGACTGTATTGCGCGTTGAGATAGGTCTCCACCAGGTCCCAGGCGACGCAGGGTCCGACGGTGCGACCTCCCATGCAGAGAATGTTCATGTGATCATCCTCGACCCCTTGCTTGGCGGAGAAGTGATCGTGGATGAGGCAGGCGCGGACCCCCTCGGTCTTGTTGGCACAGACGGAGGCCCCCACCCCGCTTCCGCAGATGGCGATCCCTCGCTCCACCTCCCCGGCAACGACTGCCCGCGCGAGCGGCGTCACGTAGTCGGGGTAATCGTCGTCGGGATGGAGGGCATGGGCACCGAAATCGACGACCTCGTGCCCCGCCGCCTTGAGCTTGGCAACCAGCTCTTCCTTGAGTTCAAAACCGCCGTGATCCGTGGCAAGTCCTACGCGCATGCGAAAACTCTAGGTTTCCCACGCCCCAAGACAAGGGGGAAGAATGACCTCAGACGGGACTCAGCCTCCATACGGGGTCCTGCCCCACTCCCCGGATGTATTTCGGCGTCAACCAGATGAAGGCGTAGCGCATCGCCACGAGCCCCAGGATGATCCCGACAAGACGGTCGCGGATGACGGTGAATTCCGTGGTGGCATGCGGCTCCTGGGCGATGAGCATCACGGCCGCGATGCCCATCTGCAGACCGACATAGGAGTACTTTTCACGCCCCATGGAGACCCAGGCGCTGACGGCCACCGCAACCCCCATGACCAGCAGGACCCCCATGAGATTGTCCATGTGGGGGATGAGGAACATGGCCAGAAAACCCATCAATCCGCCGATCGAGGCCCCGATGATGCGCAGCCGCTGCTTGAAGACCTGGGAGTCGACATTGTTCATGGCCGTCACGGCGCAGGTGATCATGCAGGTATGGATGCCGCTCCAGTCGGTCATGCTCGCGAACATGTAGCAGGCCATCGTCGCGGCGGTCGCCCGCGTGGCGAATTCCGAGTCGCTGAAATCCTTCCGAACGTTGGCCTTGGCCTCATCACGGACTGCCGACGCGACACCCGAACCGCGAACCCTCAGGCACGCCTCGGCCTCGCGCAGCTCCCTCATCGCGGCGGCCAGGGCCGGATCGGCGATGTCGGCGCACTCCGCTTGCCGGGAATTCCCAGCCCGCTCCGTCACCGGCCGGAAGAGACTCTTCCTCAGCGCGTGCAACTGGGCAGCCGCCCGAAGCCATCCGGTCCGCGCCTCCTTTGCGGGAGGCACAGAGAGATCCCCCTCGAAGGCAAGACGGTCGATCTCCCCGATCGCGGAGAGAATCCGGTGGCAGTTGGCCCGCTGCAGGTCGGTGAGGTCGCCGAACTTCCGGAGCATCTTGGCCTGGTCCTGCGCCACGCCGATGTTCACGCCGAGGGCGAGCGGCGTGAGCTTCCCGTGGGCACGCGCCATGCAATGGGACTCGGCCAGATCGATCACCCTGCGGACCTGTGAACGAAGCAGATCCAGCGCGCTCTTTGCCCCGAAGAAATATTCGACCAGAAAAGAAGAGAGGATCGTCAGCCCCACGGCGCACCAGATCCACCCCAACTGGCTGATGAGCACATTGGGGTTGGGATCACGGTCGAAGCTAAAGCAGAGGACCGACGCGAAGGAGATCGGAAGCATGAAAATGACGCTCAACTTGGGCAACCTGCTCATCAGGTAGTAATTGGTCCAGAACATGGATCCCCAGAGCAGGATCCTGAACCAGGAGATATCCCAG
>JACCDY011150918.1_pt1 | contig 14758 bp, 15 predicted proteins | sample 7446391 | NCBI WGS metagenome assembly JACCDY01 (sample SAMN15323451, study PRJNA562643) | freshwater metagenome | isolation source: river surface water | place: USA:Blue River Watershed | collected 2017-08-18 | reverse complement strand
CGGGCTCAACCACACGGCGTCGATACCAAGCGCCTTTAGGTATGGCACGCGGCTGATGATTCCCTTTAGGTCACCGATTCCGTCGCCATTGGCGTCGGCAAACGAACGAGGGTAGATCTGGTAGACGACGGCTTGACGCCACCAGTCTTCTGAGCCGGTGAGAAAGGTGAATTCAGACATGCATCCAATCTTAAAGCCACTAACTCGACCACCTTCGGCTAGTCGCCCGAGTCGATTTTGCGCCTGCCGTTAGACTCGCTTAGTGAGTTCAATTACCAAACAGCAGCGCTTGATTTTTATCTTGATGCTCGGGCTGTCGATGTGCCTTCAACCGTTCACCATCGACCCATACTTGGCCTCATATCCAGCCATCGAAACAGACTTCAACGTAACCACCGCTCTGATTCAATTCAGCATGACCGGTGTAACTCTCGGTTTCGCTTTCGGCCAGATTTTTGCCGGCACACTTAGCGACTCAATCGGTCGCCGTCGCCCAATGATCTTTGCCGTTTCGCTTTATGCAGTCTCGGCTTTCGCGATGCTCTGGGCAACCAACATCGAAACCTTCATCGCGCTGCGCACCCTGATGGCAATCGGCGCTTCGGCAGCGGGTGTTCTGGCTAACGCCGTTGTTCGCGATCTCTACGCCGGCAAGCCAATGATGAAAATGCTCTCTCGAGTGTTTTTGGTTCAAGGGCTTTCGCCGATTCTCGGGCCAATCATCGGTGCTTGGCTCAGCGAGGTTGTGCTTTGGCGCGAGGTGTTCGGCATCTTCGCCGGCTTCGGCTCGGTCGTCGCCATCCTCGCTGTTTTGTTTCTCAAAGAAACCCTGCACACCGATGACCGCAAAGATTCGCCGTTCTCAGGCATGGCCAAGCGCTTTGCCGCCGTGCTTCGCGACCGTATCTACATTGGTCTGCTGATTCTTTCGGTTGTGCAAACCGTTTCGCTGTTTGCCTACCTAAACATCGTGCCGTTCCTGTTTCGCGAGGGTGGCTATGGCCTCAGCGTCGGCGAGTTCGGCTTCTGGTTCTCGTTCAACTCGGTGATGTCGGTGATCGGCGTGCAGATTGGCGCGCGCCTGGGCGTCAAATTCAAAGCTCAGTGGATGCTCGTCGCAGTTGTTGCCACGGCCGTCGCCGCGGGCCTCGCGCTCACGTTGCTCGGTTTGGCTAACGCCCCGTTTGCACTGGCCGAGGTAGCGTTTGCCGTGCTCATCTTGGCGTTCGGTGCGACCATCCCGTTGATTCAAACTCTCGCACTAACCCCGCACGGTCACGAGGCTGGCACCGCGGCATCGCTGCTTGGCGTCTCGAACTTCTTGGTAACCAGCTTGTTCTCGCCGATTTACACACTCGTGCCGCTAGACAGCGCGGCGCCACTCGGCATGCTCATGGGCGGCGCCTACCTGATCGGTTTGCTCAGCCTGATTTTCATCGTGCGGCCCAAGACCGTGCCAGATTTGGCTAACTAGCGAGACCTGTTTAGGTGCTCTAACTAGAGCGCAGCATCCACGGCGGTCAACGCCTGCTCTACGACATCGGCTTCGACGATCTGGTCGTGGTCGCGGTTCGGCAGCTCGGTTAGTTTGGCTCCAGCAATCTTGCTCGCCAACCAACGGCTCGAAACCGGGTTCACGTTTGGATCGCTGTCGCCAGTGAAAAGCAGCACCGGCTTGTCGATGGTGCGAACGTCGAAACCCCAAGGAACCATCATTGAGTGCTCGTCGAGCGCCCAACCCATTGCTCCGTGAGTGAACGCGATCGGGTTTTCGAAAGACGGCGCCCACTTTTCGAACTGCGCGATCACCTCGGGGGCGAGGTTGCGAGTTGCCTCGAGCATCTCGAGTTCTTCTGGGTCGATTCCCTCGTGCGGGTTCAAATCGCTCTCGCCGACCGGGCCGACGGTTGCAAAAGTCACGGCGGCCAGCGCTTGGTCTAGCGCGGCAACGTCGCCGAGTGCTCTGGCCCCACCGCTCGAGTGGCCGAAGCTAACAAACTTGTCGAAACCCAGGTGCACAACGATTGCGGCCGTGATCGGAGCCATCTCGCTCATGTTCTGACCATCGGTTCGGGTGAGGGTCGTTTCGCCATAGCCAGGGCGAATTGGGCAAACCACCGAATAGCCGTGACGGGCGAACACGGCCAGAACCTCAGCGCTTAGCTCGCGCGGGTTTGGGGTGCCGTGGTGCCAAACGGCAAGCTTGTCGCCGCCGGCTTGATAGAACGCTTGGATGGTCTGCCCCGAAGCTGCCCGAATGATGAGATTTTGCATGGCCAAAGCCTAGCAAGATGCTTGCTAACGATTGGGTTACGGTCGTGAAATCGCTTTCACGAAACGGTCTGAATGCCCTACCTTGGGACTTAGGAGCGACAGTCGCTTTCAGTTTTGAAAGGGACATTCATGTTTCGCTTATCTGCACGCAAACTGCTGGCCGCGGCATCCGCGTTGATTTTGGCAGCCACACTCAACCCGATTTCTTCGGCAACTGCCTCAGGCGGCTTGGTGGTCACCTTCGAGCAGAACGACACCTCGGGCTATGTGAACATCGACTTCGATGACGAACCGAAGCAGCAGGCGTCGTCAGTGGTAGCGGATGCTCCAGACAACGCCGGCCGTGCGCTAAAGGTGATTCGTGGCAAGGCCTCGTGGGCCGGCACCACGATCATCAGTGACGCATCGAAGGTTCTGCTGAAGACCGGCGAGCTTTTCGTAAGCGCGCGAGTCTATTCACCAAAGGCCAACATCGTGCTTCGCATGAAGATCGAGAACCGTGCAGACGTCACCCAGTCTGTCGAGACCAACGCGACCGAGAAGTCGGTGCTCGGTTGGCACACCTACACTTTCGACTTCTCGAAGCAGGCGACGGGCACCGAAGCGTTCAGTGTGAACAAGACCTACAACATGGCGTCGATGTTCTTTGACTTCGTGCAGCTTGGCCCTCAGGTCACCACCGGTAACCAGGTGTTCTATGTAGACGACATAACCTTTGCTGCAGCTTCTGGAGGCGGCGGGGGAGTAGAGCCGGTTGGCAAGTCGGCCACTCCAACTCTGCTCACCTTTGAGTCGGGCGATGCTGATGGAGCTTTGGTTGCCGCAATCGCGACACCCGAGCATCCGCATGGTATTTTCGGTGGCGGAACCGCAGCGATCGTGCCTGCGCCAGCTGACGGCAACGGTACCAACGCTCTGGCCATCACCAAGGCCGGCCAGCCTTGGACCGGCGCAAACGCCATCGTCGACATCACCGGAACCAAGCGCTACACCAGCAGCGCGTTTCCGAGTGTGACCTTCAACTACTACTCACCGAAGGCAGGCCCGGTTGTGGTCGAGCTGAACCCGGGGGCAGTTCAGGGCGGCGCGACCGCGGTTGTCGGTTGGCAGACAATCACCGTGAACTTCTCGGGTGTAGCCGGATGGTCGGCAGCAACCGAGTATGACAAGGTAGTCATTTTCCCTGACTTCCAGGTTGCTCCGTCAACCCCGGCCCTCGTTTACTACGTAGACAACTTGGCCGTAAACGGTGCGGTCACTCCGGCGATTGTGCCGAAGACCAAGCCTGCCAACAGCAAACTCGCAACGCTGTCGACCACAAGCCCGTCGGTTGGCAAAACCCTGACCGTGTCGAAGGGCACCTGGACGGGAACGGCTCCGGTTGTCTACACCTACAAGTGGTACCGCTGCACGGTCAAGGGTTTCAATGCGATCAAGGCTGCGCCAGCATCCGCTAATAAGTGCGTTGCAATCTCGGGCAAAACCGCGGCGAGCTACAAGCTCACCAAGAGCGACATTGGCAAGTACGTGCGCGCATCGGTAACCGCCAGCAACTCGGTGGGCAAGACAGTGACCACAACCAAGAGCACCGCTAGCAAGGTGAAATAACGCTCTTTCGATAGGTTGTAGTTATGACCTCAGACACGCTTCACGCTCTCGCGCTTTCGGCTGCCGATCACATGTTGCTCGCGCAGCTAAGCAGAGGTGGCTTGGTTGAGTCGTGGCATCGAGGGGTTGCCACGCTAACCAGCCCCGACGGCAAGGTGCTCGAGCACTGGGGGCCGTCGAAGCGCATCATCTACCCGCGCAGTGCGGTCAAGCCTCTTCAGGCCGTGGCTGTTCGCCGGGCAGGTCTCACGCTTGAGGGTGCTGCGCTCGCGGTGTCTTCTGGCAGCCACTCGGGTTCGGCAGAGCACGTTGCGTTAGTTGAGCAGATTTTGGGCGGCGCTGGGCTCGGCGTAGATGCCCTGCAGTGCCCACTCGCCTGGCCGTCAAACTCGGCCGCCCGAACCGCCGCCACCGAGCAGAGACGTGAATACTTCAACTGTTCGGGCAAGCATGCCGCGTTCTTGGCTGCCTGCGTTGGTGCCGGCTGGTCTACACACGATTACCTTGCGCCCGAACATCCGCTTCAAAAACTGATCGTGGATGTTCTCGAGGAGTTTGCCGGCGAAAAGGTTTTGCACACCACCGTTGATGGGTGTGGTGCGCCGCTGCACACGCTAACCGTCGAGGGGTTGGCTCGTGCGACGGGCAAGTTTGCGCTCGAAGAGACCGAAATCGCGGCCGCGTTGAAGGCAAACGGCTGGGCGATTGGTGACCGCGAGGCCGCCGACTCGCTAATGCTCGATGCCGGTGTGGTTGCCAAGGTTGGGGCAGAGGGCGTTTATGTGGTTGGCACCGCCGACGGTCACGGTCTGGCGATCAAGGTTGCCGATGGGTCGATGCGTGCCATGGCCGCCGTCGCTGTCGCCATCTTGGCCAAGCATGAGTTGATTGGCGCGGACGTTGCAGCCGAGCTCAGCGCTAAGGTTTCGCCGCGCGTTCTGGGCGGCGGCGCTGATGTTGGTCGCCTAGAAGTGATGATTTAGATTTGTCGCATGGCATTTGAACGAATTGATGGGTTGCGAACGATTGAGTTCGGCAACCCTGGCAAATCAAGAGACACAATTCTCGATTTTTTGTTTAACGGAAACAAGCGGGCCACTGCAGGTCTTCTCGAATTTGACTACGAGGCCGAGGGTGAAGAGGTTGAACACGTCGGTGAAATTCTCGTGGTGGTTGGCAACGAAGGCGAAGAGCTTGGGCGCATTCGAGCGACCCGTGTTGAGATTGTCGAGTTTCAGAATGTCTCGGATGAATTTGCCCTAGCCGAGGCAGAAGGCGACCTAACCGGCGATGACTTTAGAGAGAGCCACGGCAAGTTTTGGCGCGACTGCGGTTATGACGTTCGACCAGACTCCAAGGTCGTCACGATGTATTTCGAGTTGCTCAAATGAGTGATTTAGATCGCGTAGGCGATGCAGACGGTTGGCGTTGCTGGCTTTGTGATGCACCCGTTGACCCTGATGCCTCGGTGAATGCCGATCTCGGCCCTAGCGTCGACAGCTTTGGCGTGGCCAAGGGTAAAAAGGGTGGTGCAAGTGCTGAACGCTTGGCTCATCGAGCCTGCAACACCATGAAGGGCAAGATCGCCCCTGTGGTGCCGTGGGCCGAGCATCTTCTGGTCGCCGAACCGGCTCCGATTGTCGAAACCGTCGAGCGCCTCAGCCGCAAGGGTGGCCGTGAGCTCGTGGCACGTTGCATGAGCGAGGATGACGCAGCCGAAGCATCCGAGTGGTTACTTGATCGTCTCAGCCGTTTTGCACCTGGCATGAAATTTGAAACGCAAGTTAAACCGGGCGGCGGGCAATTCATGGTGATGTTGTCGGTGACGACGTAGCGATTGCTAAGAAATTCATTGACCCATCCGATGAAGTTAGGGTACCCTAACTTCTGAAAGTTGAGGGAAAATGACCGAGCCTATATCTTCCGTGCTGCGAAACTCTTCGCGTCCGGCCCACACCGAAGCCGAGAACAGTGGGTTTATCGTCAAGTTGATGCGAGGGCAACTGAACCTTGATGCGTACAAGAAATATTTAGTCAACATGGCCTGGCTATACGCTGCGTTAGAAGAACAGTCATCTACCGGCGCGCCAATGCCAACCACCGAATTGATTTGGGATCCTCGGCTCGAACGTTTGGAGTCAATCACTCAAGATCTCGAGAACCTAGGAGTTAGCGACTGGGCCACGACAACCAAGCCAACCTCGGCCATGCAAAGTTACATCAATCACCTTAAAGCGCTCGATGGTCGCTCAGACCTGAGACTGGTCGCCCACCACTACACACGTTATTTGGGAGATCTTTCTGGAGGTCAGGCAATTGCCGCTTTAGTTGCGCGTCACTACCAGGCAGCCCCAGAGCAGCTGAATTTCTATAACTTCACCAAGATCGACGATCTGGTTCGATACAAAGAGCACTATCGATCGGCACTTGACGCCATCGATGTAAAAGACCAGGAGCTTGAAACTCTGGTTGCAGAAGTGAAACTAGCCTTTGAGTTCAACCAAAAAGTGTTTGAAGACTTGGATGTTCAGCTAGCAGCCTGACGCACCAGATCAGCGATGCGCTTTTCGGTTGCCTTGTCGAGCCCGATCAAAGCGAACGAGGTCGGCCACATTTTGCCGTCATCAAGTTTTGCGGCATCTTGAAACCCTAGTGTGCAATAGCGCGACTGAAACTTGCCGCCGTCTTGAAAGAACACCACAACCTTGCCGTCTTTGAAATAGGCCTGCATTCCGTACCATGTCTTGGCCTCTAGATGTGGAGCAACCTCTTTGACAATCGCGTGAATGCGCTCGGCCAGTGCTTTGTCGGCAGGGGCCATTGCTGCGATTTTTTCGAGTACGAGAGCTTCGTTGGCTGCCTTGGTTTGTACGCTCTTAAGCTCGCGGGCACGTTCCTTCATTGCTGCGCGCTCTGCAGCACTGAAGCCTGAGCTCGATTCTTTTGCCATTGGTTCTCCTGACCGAAATTAGTCACAAGTCTAAGGTGGGCATACGCGCGCAATCAATGTCGAATGGCCGTAAGCGCTAGGGGAATAGTAACTTTGCTTACGCCCTTAGATATGACGGGTCAAAGTGCCGAATATTCAAGGAGTTTAGATGTCAAACGAAGCTAGCTGCCCGGTGCCACACGGCGCCAACACAACCGCCGAATCTGCCGCAAAAACTTGGTGGCCTAATGCCCTCAACCTCGATATTCTGCACCAGCATGACACCAAGACCAACCCGTTGGGTGCCGACTTCGATTACCGCGAAGAGCTCAAGAAACTAGACGTGGATGCCCTCAAGGGAGACCTGCACAAACTCATGACCGACAGCCAGGGTTGGTGGCCAGCCGACTGGGGTCACTACGGCGGCTTGATGATTCGCTTGGCCTGGCACTCGGCCGGAACCTACCGCACCGCCGATGGTCGAGGCGGAGCCGGCAGTGGCTCGCACCGCTTTGCACCACTGAACTCGTGGCCAGACAACGGTAACCTCGACAAGGCACGTCGCTTGCTGTGGCCAATCAAGAAAAAGTATGGCAACAAGATCAGCTGGGCAGACCTAATGATTTTGGCCGGCAACGTGGCCTACGAGTCGATGGGTTTGAAGACCTTCGGTTTCTCGTTCGGTCGCGTCGATGTTTGGCAGCCAGAGAAAGATATCTACTGGGGTTCAGAGCGTGAATGGCTCGCCCCGAGCGACGAGCGCTACGGCAGCATCGAAAACCCTTCGACCATGGAGAACCCACTAGCTGCGGTACAGATGGGGCTGATCTATGTGAACCCACAGGGAGTCAACGACCAGCCAGACCCGCTAAGGACCGCGGCACACATTCGCGAAACCTTTGCCCGCATGGCCATGAACGACGAAGAAACCGTTGCGCTAACCGCCGGTGGTCACACCGTTGGTAAGGCACACGGTAACGGTCGCGCCGAAAACCTCGGCCCAGCTCCTGAAGGTGCCGAAATCGAAGAGGCCGGCCTCGGCTGGCTGAACCACAAGACCCGCGGTATCGGTCGCGACACCGTGACCAGCGGCATCGAAGGTGCCTGGACCACCAACCCAACCGTGTGGGACAACGGCTACTTCTACCAACTGTTCAACCACGAATGGAAGCTAACCAAGTCGCCAGCCGGAGCCAACCAGTACGAGCCGGTAAACATCGCCGAGGGCGACATGCCAGTCGATGTCGAAGATTCGAGCATCCGCGTGAAGCCGATGATGACCGACGCCGACATGGCAATGATCACCGACCCGATCTACCGCGAAATTTCTGAACGTTTCTACAAAGACCCAGAGTATTTCTCTGAAGTCTTCGCTCGCGCTTGGTTCAAGCTGACCCACCGTGACATGGGCCCGAAGTCTCGCTACATCGGCCCTGAGGTTCCGGCCGAAGACCTAATCTGGCAAGACCCGATTGCGCCAGGTTCAAAGTCTTACAACGTGGATGCTCTGCGCAGCGCAATCGCCGCTAGCGGGTTAAGCGTTGCCGACCTTGTGGCTACCGCGTGGGACAGCGCTCGCACTTTCAGAGGTTCAGACCTTCGCGGTGGTGCCAACGGCGCTCGCATTCGTCTCGAGCCTCAGCGTTCGTGGGCCGGCAACGAGCCAGAGCGTTTGGCTCGCGTGTTGGCGGTTCTTGAGCCGATTGCATCCGCTCACGGTGCCAGCGTTGCCGACACCATCGTTCTTGCCGGAAACCTAGGCGTCGAGCAGGCAGCTGCGGCAGCCGGTGTGCCTGTGAGCGTGCCATTCGCGCCAGGTCGCGGAGACGCCACCCAAGAGCAGACCGACGTTGAGTCGTTCGAGGTTCTCGAGCCACTGCACGACGGTTTCAGAAACTGGGTCAAGAAAGACTACGTAGTCAGCCCAGAAGAAATGCTGCTCGACCGAGCTCAGTTGATGGGGCTCACCGCCACCGAAATGACTGCTCTGCTTGGCGGTATGCGCGTTATTGGAACCAACCACGGCGGCACCGCTCACGGTGTGCTCACCGAAAGAGTTGGGGCACTATCGACCGACTTCTTCGTGAACCTAACCGACATGACTTATGTCTGGGAGCCAACGGGAAAGAACAGCTACAACCTTCGCAACCGCAACACCGGCGAGGTTAAGTTCACTGCCACCCGTGCCGACCTAGTCTTTGGCTCAAACTCGATTCTGCGAGCCATCGTCGAGGTTTATGCGCAAGATGACAGCCGCGAAAAGTTCGTGCACGACTTCGTTGCAGCGTGGGTAAAGGTTATGAACGCCGACCGCTTCGACTTGGCGGCCAACTAGCCCCAAGCGTTACTGCGAGAGCCCTAGCCAGCCTTAGTGCTGGTTAGGGCTTTTGCAATTACTAGGCCAACAGCCGCACCAACCAGCTGGGCCGCGATGAACGGCACGATCGAGGCCGGCGCGATACCTGCAAAGGTGTCGGTGAATGCGCGCCCGATAGTCACCGCTGGGTTAGCGAACGAGGTCGATGCGGTGAAAAAGTACGCCGAACCAATCCAGGCGGCTACGGCGATGGCGACATGGTTCGCATTCTTGCGCGCTGCAAAAACTTGGATGACCGCCAGAAGCCCCGCGGTAGCAATCACTTCAGCAACCAAGGTTCCGGTGGTGACTCGCGCGTGGACAGAGAACTGCAGCACCGGCAGGTCGAAGGTCAGGTTGGCCAGCAGGGCGCCAACAATCGCGCCGGCGATTTGTGCGGGGATGTACGCAAGGGTTTCCTTCAAGCTCAAGTTCTTCGTTGCATACATAACCAGCGAGACGGCCGGGTTGAAGTGTGCACCGCTGATTGGGCCTAGGGCCAGAATCAATATGGCTAGGCCGAAAACTGTAGAGAGCGCATTGATGATCAACGCAATTCCCGCGTCATCTGAAAGGTTCGTGCCCATAATGCCCGAGCCAACGACAATCAGAACTAGAGCCGCGGTTCCACCAAATTCGGCGAACGGCTTGCGCATCGCATCCATGATTAAACCCTTTCAACTATCGCCGATTGTACGCTAACGGCTTGTCGAAAAGGTGAACGGTTAGCGCAGGCGAAAGAGGCCGGCGGCGTGAACCAGCGGCACGGCGCTCACCAACAGCAGCCAAGCGCCAAGTTCGTCGCCGGTCATTCGCAGGGCGATTCCGCTGCCGAAAAGGGTGGCGAAAATGAGTGCTGAGGCAATTCGGCGTGCGCTTGAGTCGATGCGCCTGAGAGACTTCTCAACTTCGGGGCTTCGAATCGAAAGCAAACCCTGGTCTGCGCGGCTGAGTACTGCGTCAAGTTTTGCCGGCAGGGCGAGAGCAGTGCCAGCGAAAGAAAGCGCTTCTCGCCGCAAAGCGCCGAGCGTGCTCGAACCGCCACCATTTAGCAGGGTGCGCGAGAAGGGCTCGACGGCATCCCACATGTTGAATTCTCGGTTGAGGGCGCTGGTGACGCCCGAGATTAGCGAGATTGATCGAAGCAACAGCAAAAAGTCTTCGGGTAGTTGAAACGGCAGGGTGCGCAGCAGGTCGCTGAACTCAAGGGCCAGGTCTTTGAATTCTCGAGGGTCGGTCTGCACCAACTCGGCAACTCCAACACCGCCGAATCTCTCAAAAAGCGCACCGATGGCTCGCTCAAGTTCAACCGTGTCTGCGGTTGGCAGCAGCACACCGAGCCGCTGCATGGCGCTAACGCAACCGCGAGAATTGCGAGCGACGAGAGCAAAGATGAAGCTCTGCAAACCCTGTCTGATTTCGTCAGTGATTTCGCCCATCATGCCGAAGTCGATGAAGGTGAGCTCAAAGCTCTCGGCCGAATCGCCAGGGGTTACAAAGATATTGCCCGGATGTGGGTCTGCGTGAAAAAAGCCGTGCACAAAGATTTGCTCGAACGTGACTCTCGCAAGTTCGGCTGCCACGGCATTCGGGTTGATGCCGGCCGCTAGCAGAGCATCCACGTCGTTGATTTTGATCGAGGTCACGTCGCTCATGGTCAGAACACGGTGCGAAGTGCGCTCCCAAATGACCATCGGCGCTGAAACACGAGCATCTTCGGCAAAGTTCTCGGCGAATCGGCTCAGGTTGCCGGCTTCGATGAAGTAATCGATTTCTTCGAGGCTCACCTGCGCGAACTCTTCGACCAGAGCCGGTGCGTCTGCACGACGGTTTACGAGGCGGATGCGCGATAACCAAACGCCCACCTTGCGAAGGGCTTTGAGGTCAACCTCAACGACCTTCTCGATGCCTGGCCTCAGCACCTTAACCACGACATTGCCAATCTCGGCTTCGTCAGCGAGAGCTTGGGGGAGCGTTGCTCGGTGGGTTTGACCTAGCGATGCCGCGGCGATTGGTTGGGTTTCGAAACTTGCAAAGGCTACATCGAGACTGAAACCCAGTTCGGCTTCGATCTGGCGCTTGATCAGCTCGTATTCGGCTGGTTTCACCTCATCTTGAAGCGATTCGAGTTCGATGGTGATGGTTTCGGGCAGCACATCGAGACGAGAAGAGGCAAATTGGCCGGCTTTGATGATTAGTCCGCCGAGTTGCAGCGCCAGCACTCTAAATCTGCGCGCAAGTTTCTTGATTCGTTTGGTTCGGCCACGGGCTACGAATGCGGCGAGACCAAACTTCGGCAGAACGAGTTCAAACCACCAGGTTTGCGCGAGCGCTAGTGCGGCGAAGTTCAATATGCGTCGGTAGCGTCGCTTCAACTGGTTCGGCGAGTCAAATTCTTGAAGTTGGTTCGGTTTCGGGCTCAAGGCTATTCCGAGGCGAGAATGTTGTGCAGCTTGCGGCGCGCTTCGTCGAGCACTTTCGCGGCCTCAGCCTGCTGCTCTTTGGTGCCGTGTTGGGCTACCTCGAGTGAAACGCTTGCGACACGTTTGCCAGCCTTGGCCAAGGTTCCGTTGAGGTCGACCCACTTGGGTGCATCCCAGTTGAAACCGGATGACTGTTCGCTGGTTTCTTCGATTGGCGCTTGCGCGGTCAGAAAATCGGTGCCCTCGGCGGTGATACTAAAAACCTTGCGGTCTTTTTTGGTCTCAACCTTGGCCAGGCCGGTGTCGACCATCATCTCGAGCAGTGGGTAGACCTTGTTTGCTGCTGGCTTGGCCTTGTGCTCTGAGGCAGCTGCGATTGCTTCGATGATTTGAAAACCGGTTTTTGGCCCGTCGCTCAGGGCAGACAAAATGTGGCGTTTGAGCAACTCATCACCAGTGGCGGCGGCAACCTTGAGTGCCTCGGGGCTAAAGCCGCCAAGATTTTTCACGCTCTCGAGCAACGAGTCCACTAGGTTTCGAAGGTTTGGCTGATTGAAAAAATCGTTCAATTTATGCGGGCTCAGTCTCTTGATGTTTTGGCTGTGTGTGCACCAAACACAAGGCCAGGCGGGGTTTCTTTATTCCCCGACCATTAAGCGAGAGCCTTTAGTACTCGCCCTTGATCACAAAGTAAGAGCCACGAATTTCACCGGCGAGCTTCGACTTTTGGCGCACAAACTTGAACTTGTTGGCGAGCTCCGGCGGAACATCCATGCCCATCGAAAGCTTGAAGCCAACCGCACGCTTACCGCCGGGTTCGATTGAATAGAGCACGTTCACAGCGAGGCCGCTCTCGTAGAAAACATGGGTCCAGCGGTGGCCATCGACGACAAGCTCAGCTGCTTCGAGGGCCTTAGAACTCGGCACGATGTCGCGCTCGGCTAGCACGTTCGCCACGTAGTCGACCAACGCTTTTGCTTTGGCTGCCGGCTCGGTCACGAAGGTTGCGTCGTATTTGTTCTTGAAGTAGCGGGCCTCGTTGGCTCGCAAACCCGCGAGCGTCTCAGCAACCGGTGAACTTTCGAGCCCGACGGTTGAAACGTTTACGAAGTCCACTACATAGGTCATGGGGCAAGCCTAGCCTCTGCTAGGAGGCTTTTATCTGGGTTCTACGACGACGTCGAAGTGCCAACCTCAGTAGCACGGCGGCCGCCGATAATGCGGCGGTTAGAACAACGCTGACCCAAATCACTACATCCCAACCTTTGAAAAAGCTTAGGTTCGGGGTCCCTGAGTAACAGCCCATCACGTACGGGTAGCTCGATGTGACGTAATAGCCGTACTCCCCATTTATGGTCATGCCGTTGCACTTGTCTAGGGTGCCGGCATCAGTGAACTCATAGTCTTGAATGTAGGTCCCGTCGTAGGTTCCCCCAGGACTATTGTCATCAGTGGGGCGATCGCCATCTTTGATGGTGTAGCCCGATTTTGCTTCTTTTACCTCGCCAGTATCCGGGTCGGTGTAGTGAGGGCCAAAGATTGGGAAACCATCAGCCGCGAAACCAATTACAGGTGAGGCTACATTATCGGCCTCGCTGTCAAACAAAGCCATCGGATTACCGTGATAGTGGTAGAGGCCACCCGGTTGCGTGTGCCCGTTGTGTGAATCGGTGCCGAGGCTAACCTTGCCCATGGGATCAAGCCTCCAATCCACCCAGAGCCCGCAACCGTTAGCTATGTTTCCGTCTCTATCTGCAGCCGCGTCGTTAGGGCTGTAGCAGCCGTTAGCAACCTGATCGAGTACGACACCGTTGAGCATAACTGCGTTGTAAGTTAGCAAACTGAGTTCCGTAGAGGTGTCTGCCTTTTCTGGATTACGCGGAATCGAGAGGGTGAGAGATTGCTCAGCAATAGGCGTCGCCCATCGCGCTGAATCATCGTTGAAGTCATAGTTTGGAATCGAGTTGGCTGTGACAGAGCAAGAGGTTTCGTCATCAGCGACTTCAAATTCTGAGATGAATGAGGAATCAAGTTTGAGGTCTTTCACATTAGCCTGATAGCTGGCCGAGTACTCAGCACAATCAGCGCTGGTGTTAGTGAGAACAATATCTTTGATGTCGATGATTCCGGTCGAGTTCGTCGATGAACTGGCGCAGGCAGTAAGCGTGACTGCTGGAATAATGACCAAAACTACCCAAAATCTCGTTAGTCGCATTTCTCCTCCAGAGATGGCGTGAACATTTGTTCACAAGTTAGTATACGGGTGTTCACAGATTGCAGAAAGCGTGGAGCACATGCCTCCGGTAGAGACAACAAAACAAGACTTGAATCTCAAAAACCGCCTGGTGAACGTCACTATCGAACTTCTACTAGAGCTTCGCGCGGTCAAGCTGCCGACAATGCGGGCTGTGGCTGACCGTGCGGGTGTGGCGCCAGGTGCTGCATATCGGCATTTCGACTCACAAGCTTCTTTACTCTTGGCAGTTGTTACTGAACTCTTTGACCAACTCGCGATCGAGCTATCTGTCAGTGCTTACGGTTCCAGCAGTGACGCCGAAAAAGTTAGGCGTTTTGCTCACGCATATGTTCGCTGGGGTCTGGAAAACGCGGGGGCATATCAGTTGCTTTTCGAAAACCAAGATGACTCTGAGGCGCTGAAATTGCAAGAGCGGCCGGGCCTTCCCATTCTCGACCAATTAGCGATTTTCCTTGGGCGATCGGTAGGCCAAGACGAACCCGATGAAAACCTAGCTGCATTGCTGTGGGCTCAACTCCATGGCCTCGTATCGCTTCGAAATCACAAAACGGGTATGAACTGGGGCGAGTCGTTACAAAGCCAAGTTGACCGTATTGTCGACATGGCGTTACCAGCCCAAAGTTAGTGGCAATATTTCTGTATGTTCGGTTTTCTTAAGGAGTCAGATTGGACAAGCTAAAGAAATTTCTGAGCAAGTTGCCGCACCCGGTGCGCTTTGCTGTCACACTCACAATTGGCTTCATTTTTCTGATCATCGGCATTCTCGGAACGTTTCTGCCGGTCATCCCAGGCGTTGTCTTTATTTTGCTAGGCCTCTCGATTCTCGCCCTTGAACTCGAATGGGCCCGAGAGCTCAATAACCAGGGGATGCAGGGCCTCGAGCGCATCGTGGCACAAATCAAGTCTTTCTT
>JACCDY010249220.1_pt1 | contig 14759 bp, 20 predicted proteins | sample 7446391 | NCBI WGS metagenome assembly JACCDY01 (sample SAMN15323451, study PRJNA562643) | freshwater metagenome | isolation source: river surface water | place: USA:Blue River Watershed | collected 2017-08-18 | reverse complement strand
TATTATTAATGACTTTTTGAGGGTTGGTTGTGCAGATGGGTATTTTATGGGTTATTATATGGGAATGATTATGTTTTTGATGATGGAGAATAGTTTGTTGAGTAATTTCAATTTTTTATTTGTTGATGATATTTTTGATAAATAAATATTTGTTGAATAAATAAAATTTTGAATTATCACCACCTGATAATATTTTATTATATTTTTTATTGATAATCATATTTTTTAATAATGATGTTTTTATTTTATATAGTATGTATTCATTGTCATCAATTATTTCATATATATAATAATAATGACTTGTTGTTGTTTCAATTCCTGATGATTTATTATTACTCATAAATTCTATACATAAATTATTAGTTTTATGTGCTAGTCTATCCGCTTTAACTTCTATTCTTACTTTTTTATTATTATTTTTTCTTATTAATATATCATATTCTTTAAAACAACCGTCTGATATTTTATATTCTTTGTATTCTAAATATTTTAATGTTTCTAATTCATATTTTTTTCCAAATTCTAAATCTTTACTAAACATTTTTTTCAAATTTTAATAATTTATATTAACAATGATTTATATTTTTAATATTTTCATAAGTTTATAATTATAAGAATATGAATTATATTATGAATAATACAAAAGAATATTTAGTATCATTGTATTCAGACATACCAACAGTAATATATAAAACTAAACAATTAATGAATATTATTAATTCTGATTTTGAATTAAAAATTTCTGATAATCCAAATAAAAAGTTTAGTATAAAAGGTAAATTTACAAATTATAAATGGGTTGATTTTGGTGAAATGGGATATCAAGATTATACAAAACATAATGATGATAAAAGAAGGGAATTATTTCAAAAACGTAATCATAAATGGAGTAAAAATGCTTATAATACACCTGGTTTCTTAAGTTATTACATTTTGTGGTAATAAAAATTAATCATACAACCTTATATTAATCAATTATAGAAAATTGTTAAATTTTTATAGATTGATTAATATATAGTTGTAATGATGACGCGTTATATATAATATAGATACAATGAGTTATAAAGTAGAAGAACCAAATGAAGAGCCAGAATATTACAATGAAAATCATGAACAAATTGATTATAGATATAATTTATACTCAAAACGGGCTAAGAAAACATATATTAAAGTTTTAATTCAATTAAAAAGTGTATGGAATGAAGTTTATAACACAATACATTTTATGAGAAATAATCAATCATTCACTGTTGAAGATAGTAATAATTTAATGAAATCAATTCATAAAATATTCATTCACGAACATAAATATAAATATAGAGTTTATGACGAATATAAAGGATATAAAACAGTTAATTTTAATAAAAAACTATCAAAATTAAGAAATAAAACCATGAAATTATAAAGTATCAACATCTATATTATATGATTCTAAAATCATTTTATAATGTTTTATTTTTCTTGCAATTTTAGCATATTTATATGTATTTATTTTTAACATATTATAACTTGATAACATAAACATTAACATTTGATATTTATGTATGTATTGTTGTATGAATTCTTTTTCATCTTCTTCAAACATTTCACTATTCATTTTTTACCACTTAACATAATATATATTTATTATTTTATTTTTTATTATTTAATATTTTAGTATCTACCTTAATTTTCATTAAATCTATTTTACCTCCTGAATCATTATTTACTATTCTTTCATAATCTTCATGTGTATAATTAAGAACATCTATTTCTTTTTTATTGTTTTCTGATTGGAAAAACATTTTTAATATATATTCATTCTTTTTCCAATCGATGGATGTATTTAAATCATCAAACATTTCAAGAAATTCTTCAACATCATGATATAAATTACCAGTTCTATATTTTGAACTTGTTAAAAAGTGTCCTAATGCTAAACAATAATATCCACAAGCATTATTCATCAATGATTGAATATCTTTTGTTGAATATGGACATTTAGATTTTGTTTGTGTTTCTATTATTTTTTTAATTATTTCTGGAGGAGGCATACCATATGAATCAAAATATATTGATTCTAGTTTTTTATTAGGATATTCTCTTATGTATGCTAATGTCCAATGTGTTCCTTGATTGCTTTCACCATCATCATTTAATTCATCTTGCATATTAACAATGTATATTTTATTAGTTTTTAATTGTTTAGGTAATTCTGATTTAAAAAAACAACCTTCATATTCAATGTTCATTTTTTTAGCTAAATCATCAATTTGTGAATCTGTCAACATTAATATATTCAATATTTAATTATTTATCTTAATTATTTATCTATTATTAAAATTTTTCTAGAATGAAAATCAATTATTGTTATGTTTTCTTTAGAATCAATAACTGAAAATTCAATTTTATTTCTTTTTGTATATTTTATATAAATATTTACATTTTTACTATATTTTACTTTTACAAACATTAGTTAATATATTTACTTAATTTATTATTAAATGTTATTATATTACAAAACCAAGTTCAATGTCTCTTGATATTATATCATTATTTGGTTTAATATTGATATTATTAACAATTGATTCATCAGTATTATTAGTAATACTTGAAATACTTGAGTTTAATGATTCTATAGATTGATTTATTTTATCTTCAAATTTCATTTCTTTCTTTAGTCTTTTTTCAGTTAATGTTGATGATTCTATTAATTTTATAAATTTACTATATTGTGTATTTAAATATTCTTTACCGTCTTCTGTTCTGTTTATCCTATCAATACTTAATGTTTTTAATATATCATATGCTAATATTTTATATTCTTTTGATGAATCTAATTCTATTTCCATTGTTTTTTGAATTCCTAAATATATTTCTATTGAACCAATTATTGCAATAAATAATGATAATATACAATTTATAACTGATACGGTTCTTTGTTTTAAATATTGATTCATACCAACAGCAATCACACTATTAATTGATGAACATATTATTATTGGTATTTTGAAATATTTTAATATATTTTTATAACTATAATATTTCTTTTTATGATAATCTGATAATTCATTGCTTACATCATGAATTTTTAATAACATATTTTCAATGTCTTCTCCCCAATGATTGAAATTTTGATTCATTATATTTATTTTATACTAATTATAATGATATATATAAATATTTGTATAATTCAATTAAAAGTTTTTAACAGTTAATGCATCAGTTCCATTACTTGAAACAGCCAAATAATTAACAATATCAGAAGAACAATCAAAATCAACAGTTATGGTTTGAACAGCAGTTAATGATTGATTTTGAGATACATCAATTGATTTAATGATTTCATCAGTAATTGCAACATCACCATCAAGGGCTAATGCAGTTAATTGTTGTAAAGCCCTACCATTTGGAGTATATTGAATTGTAAGGGTTTTACCAGATTTAGAAACAGTCATTGATGGAGCACCAGCAGGTATAACAATTTCAGAAGATTCACTCATTGAACTCCATCCAGCTTGATTTTGGGATTGCATAGCAAAATCATAAGTTTCACCATTAGTTAAACCAGTAATTCTAATAGTGAAATTCCATCTGTCATAATCAGAACGGAAGAATGTTCCTTTATTAACACCATTTGCAAGAACTTTAACAAATAATATTGGTCTACCATTATCAGCATTGTTAGTAAATGTAACATCAGCAAAACCATCACCAGCACTTACAGCAAGGATAGAAGGGGCATCAGGAACACCATAATTAATCATTGCGTTAGAAATTGCAGGAACACCGGCACCAAATCTATTAACATAAATTACTTTAGCCATATATTCAAATGACTGTTGTTCCAAATCACTGATTGTGTAAGTCAAAACATCAGCAGTTAAAACAGTTTTCAAAGTGTAATTTATTTCAGAAGTCTTTTTCAAATGAATTTGAATGTTGAAATTAGAACTCCATTCAGCAAAATCATTAGGTCTTGTCCAGGATAATATTAAACTATATGGACTTGGTTCATGATTAGCACTCAATAATATTGATTGTGGAATATTTGGTTTATTAGTTGGTTCAACAAAAACAGATGAAGAAATTGATGATGGGACTCTGTATTGAGATGCATCAGATGGAACAAATCTTAAAGCAACTTTATAGGTATAATTATTATCAATTCTACTATCATCAGCAACACCCAAAACATATACACCAGATGCATCAAATGCTTTAGAAATGATAAATAATGTGTTATCCCTTCTGATAATGAATTCAACTTTATCATTTTCATTTAAAGAGTTTGAATCTTCTTCTAATTCAATTTGTAATGCCCTATCAAGACCAGATGCACTAGCAATCACAGGAGCAGATAATACAAGAGGATTTTCAACACTCAATGAATTTGAAGTTAAAACAGTTCTGTTAAAATCAACAACATTTAACATAAATAAATATTCAACTCCAGGTTCTAAGTTATTTAATGAATATTCCATTGATAAAGGATTCAATAAAATAGAGTTAATACTATCATCAACATTCTTTTTAACATAAATTAAGGTTAATTCATGTATAGGTTCAGTTAAACCGTTATAACTCCATTTCAAATGTGTTCCAGATAATTCACTTAATTCTTGGTTTAATTCTAGTAATATAGACATTTATATGATATAATAATTATTTATTGTGTAATATCTTTATATGTTATTTATAAACTATAAAAATAATAAGAAAAATTATAAACTCAAAACAATATTTTTTCTTTTTATTTTTGATGGATTTTTTTCAATATTTAATTTTGATAATTTTTCAAAAACTTTATCATCTAAACCTCTACCATGTTTTATAACTGGTTGTTTTACAGTTTCATAATATTCATCAATACTATTATATGAACTCTGTCCACCAGTTCCATTATCTAATAAGAATGATGAACCGCCTATAAATGATTTTGATTTGTGTTTTGATAATGTGTTCATTTTTGCACCTAATCCAGGAATGAAAATCTGTTTATTCATATGTTTATATAATATGTATAATATTGATGATTTAATATTTATTTATTTCATCTTGTTCATCTTGTAATATTTTTTTATAATTTATAATTTCATTTTGTATTTTTTGTAATAATACTAATTTTTTATTTTTGATTTTATTTTGTTTTGTATTATTAACATTTTTTATTTCATTAAATATTTTTGTTCTATCTCTTTCTAAATCATCCAATAAATTATTACATTTATTTTCATTTAATACATAATCATTAAAAATATTCATTGATAATTTGTAATACACAATTTATAATTATATTCATTTTATAAAATTATATTATATGTCAAATCCGAATATTTTAAATAGTAATGGTATAAAAATAGAAAACAGTTCTGAAAGTATTCAATTAAGTATGTTGAATGATAACAATGAATTAGGTTTAACAATAAAATATGGTATTAATAGTTTAAATATCAATAGTAATGGTTTTACTTATAACAATGGAACTAATACATACAATACATCAAATGAAAAAATATCATTAATATCTACAGCTTTATCATCAATAGAATTACCAGATGATATTAACGAATTAAAAATTAATAATAAATTGGTTATTAATGATGGAATTTCATCATCAAATATTACTTTTGATGGTGATTTAGTTATAAATTCTGATAATAATATAATTCTTAATAATAAAACAACTTATAATGAAACAATCACAGATAATACAGAAATTACAAATAAATCTTATGTAGATAATAAAATAAATACAGAAATTAGTAATGCTATTACTAATATTAATAATTATAATTACTATTCTGATGATTTATGGGGAACAGGTGGATTATTACAAATAACAACATCTGGAACACATGCAACTAATAGTCCAACAATTCAAACATCTGAATTAAATCATAATGGAATTATTAGGTTTTTTAATGCATCATCAAACTCTGTTGCAGGATATGAAATGTCATCAACCATCAATTTAGATAGTATTCCATTAAATAAACCATTACATATAATAATACGTCCTTGGCCAACAGGAACAATAGGAAATACAACTATTAAATTTGGTTTATCAGGTTCTTTAGGTTCAACATCACCATCATCAGGCATATTCTGGAGATATTCAACTAATATTTCACCAGTAAATGTGTGGAATTTGGTTATAAATAATGTAAGTGTATATTCAATATCAAATCCTTCTCAATATGTTAATGATTGGTTAAAAATGGTATTATTAAGAACATCAAACAATGATTTTACAGTTTCATTAATAAATTTAACAACTAATGAAACTTTTACAACAAATCAAACAATTAGTAATACAAATATTAATTTATATTGTGGCGCCATTGTAAGTTGTGTAAGTGGTGGAGTTAATAAATATTGTGATATTGATAGAATTTCATTCTATTTGAATAATAATTAATTAACAAACAAAAATTAATAACAATTATTAACAAGATATAAATAAATAAATCAATAATATATTATTAATTAATAATAATGTCTTGCGATAAATTAGTTTATGACTTAGCTCAGGAAGTTGAAGGAACACCAAATATTTTTGTTAGAAAAGATTGGTTAAACATTCTTGATAACCAAAATACCAATTACCAAAACAATCAATCAATTATAGATACATCTCAATTATCAAATTCTAATAAATATATGGCATATAGAGAGGCTTATTTATCTATTCCTTTATTGTTATCTGTAAGATTACCAACATTTAATGCAAATATTCCTGATGGAACTGTTATATCAGATTATTCTTGTGGCCTTAAAAATTGGTTTGGACAAATAATACATTCTTTCACTTTAGATTATAATGGAACAACAATAATTCAACAAACACCATATATTAATATGTGGAATTCATTCAAATTAATAACATCATTGAGTTACAATGATATAATTACTCAAGGCCCAACATTAGGATTTTATCCAGATACATCTGACAGTTGGTCAGCGACAATCATTGGTTCTCAACCATATGTATCAAATGTATTATTGAACAATTTTCAAACAATCACTGGTTCAATTGTTCCAAATGCAACAGTTCCAGTTGGAAATGATATCATCAATGATAATTTCAATGGAAACAATACATACAATGCAAGAACTGGAAATTATGGACTTGCAATGAGAACCAAATGGATTGCATATAATCCAACAGTATATTCAAACTTTAAATCTTCAAACACATGCAATCAAACATGGCAAAGTTATATTACAAAAACAATTCCTGATAGTTCATCATCAACTGGATATATTCAATATCAAATAATGGCAACAGTGTATTTAAAACATGTTTCATCATTCTTTAATATGTGTCCATTATTGAAAGGTGTATTTATGAAAATGACAATGAATTTAAATAATGCATCATCTCAAGTTGGTTATACATATAATGGAACAGGAGTATCTCAAATAAATTCTATTCCAAGCAATGTTGCAGTTGGTGGAGTTAATCCTATTATGGCTAATAATTTCTTTCAACAAAATAATTGGATGACAAACATTATGACAAATGGAACACAATATAATGTATTATATAATTTATCAGTTGGTTATACTTGTTTGGATAATTCAATATTTAATGGAATAACAGCACCAACTGGACAATTATCAAAATCTATCTATTTATATGTTCCAGCTTATACATTTAATCCAACTTTTGAAAAAGCTTATTTATCAAACAATATTAAACAAATAAAATACACAGATGTATATCAATATCAAGTAAAAAGTATTGAAGCTGGACAACCGTTCAACAATTTAATTACAAATGGTATTGCTAATATTAAAAGTGTTTTAATTCTTCCTTTCTTATCAGGTCCAACACCAGAATTTCAAAGCGCTGTAGACCCAGCAGGAACTGGTCCAACCGCCCCAATGGTTACATTAGGCAATTTCAATGTTCAAATTTCTGGACAAAATGCAATTTATAATATGCAAAGATATGGTTTTGAAGAATGGAATAATCAATTATATGGTGAAAATGCTATTAATGGAGGTTTGACTGATGGTTTAACTAGTGGTTTGATATCATATGCAGACTGGCAACAAACATATTGTTATTATTATGTAAATGTTGAAAGAATGTTACCAGTTGAACAATCAGTTCCTAAATCAGTTCAAATAATTGGAACTAACTTCAGCGGACAAAAACTTGATTTTATAGTATTTGTTGAATATGGAGTATCAATAAGTTTGGATTTATTAACTGGTGCTAGAGTTTAAATATATATTTTTATATCAATTAAAAAACAAGTATTAATTAAAACAAGTATTAATTAAAACAAGTATAAATTGATAATTATTTATTAATTCATATAATATGTCAGGCGTATATAATAATTGGTTAAAAGTAAATAATCCAGATTTTACAAATAACAATATTCAAATGATGTCAGGAGGATTTCAAAAACCGTTTTATTTTGGTGGTTCTAACGTTCCTAATACTTTAATGACTGAACATCATGATATTCATAATTCTTATAGAAAAAAAGAAATAATGTCAGGACAATCAGTAATTAATAATAAAACAAATAAAAAAGTTAATAGAAAAATAGTAATTCCTAATAAATTGTTTAAAAAAGATTTTTAATTTATTCTATTAAATATTTATAATAAAAACATATGAATATTTATAATATATTATGTTTGTAATAGTTGTAAATTCATCAAATATTGTTCAAGATGGACAAAACAATAAATTTGTTTATAATTTTCCTAATAGTATAACAATAAAAGATAAATTCATTGCAGTAAGTAGAATATCAATTTATTATTCTTGGTTTAATATAACAAGTTTAATGAATAATAATAAAATTTCATATAATTGGAATGGTGTTAATTATGATTTAATAATTCCTGATGGTTTATATCAAATAACTAATTTAAATCAATTTTTACAATTTGAAATGATTAAAAACGGGACTTATTTGATTAATAACATTGGAGAAAATGTTTATTATTTAGAAATTATGTTAAACCCAACAAGATACGCTGTTCAAATTAATTCTTATAATTTTCCAGTTTCTTTACCTTCAGGATATTCAACACCTTCTAATTTTCCAGGTTTTCCAACTCAAACATTCAACCCAACAATAATAATTCCTCAATATTTTAATCAAATAATAGGTTATCCTATAAATTTTACAAGTAATTCTAATATAAATAATGCTTATGTTCCACCTAGTCCATCAATTGATAATAATTATGTTTCAAAATTACCAGACGGAACATTATCATATTTATCTAGTATTGCTCCTAATGTTCAACCAAATAGTTCAGTTTTTGTTTCAATGTCTAATATAAATAATCCATATTCTCAACCATCATCAATAATATATTCAATAACACCTTCAAATAATGTTTCAGTAGGTGAAATTATTGATATTAGTCCTCCAAATTTTATGTGGACTAAAATGATTGATGGAACATATAACAATTTAACTTTACAATTATTAGGTATTGATAACAGACCTATTAAAATGAATGATAAAGAAACAATGATAATGCTAACAATAAGAGATGCTAATGAGGGATTTTTAGGAACCAAGTAATTTCTTTTTATATTTTCTTTTTGGTTTATCTTCAGCGTTATTTTCTTCATTATTTTCTTCATTCATTATTTCATCAACATTATAATAATTGTTAAATCCATTTGAATATTTTTTATTTTTATTTGTTTTACCTCCTTTTATGATTAATGGTTGTAAATTTTTACTTGTTGAATCATTGTATATTTTTATTAATATTTCTTTTTGAATATCACCACTCCATTCTTTTAATATAAAATTTCTATCTCTTGAAGAACCAGATAAATCTAACAATACTAATTCTGAAGAATTTTTTCTTATAACAGGTGGTATTGCACTGTATGATTGGGATAAAAACGCTAAACTAACATTCATTTTTCTAGCCCTTATATAATAGTCCTCAACCTCTTTAATATTTTTACTTAACATCAAATCATCCCAAATCAATAAATGATTTGAATCCTTATCATAATCATCTAATTTAGGATTATGAATCATTCCTTCTTTTATTCTTATATTATCATCAACACTTGATAACCAATTGTATAACGGTTCATCAGCATTTCTTGTAATTATTGTAATATCTGAGAATGTTCCTTTACCAATACTAAATACTTTAATCAAATTCATTAAAAAATTTGTTTTTCCACTGCCAGACGGCGCAACTACACACATTCTAAAAGGAATATCTATATTATGAATATGTTTATTAGGATTATCTACATCTATTAAAAATCTTTTTGGAATAATATCATAAAAATTTATAATTTCATTAGGATTTTTATTATTTGTAATATTTGTTTTATTACAATTATTATTTTTTTTTGTCATTATATAATAATCTAAATACTTAATATAATATTAAATTATGATATTCATATTATATAATGAGTTCATATCTACCACCAACAGAAGAATTACCTATTTTCAATCCTGAAGTTTTTACAACTGAAAATGAGGTATTAACAATAACAAAAGCTAAAAAACTATTTTTAAGATATCCAAATGCACAAGGAACAGAGAACTTTCAAGATATAAATGTTAAAGGTGTAGCAAATTTTGAAAATACAATAACAGCATTAGAAAATAGTTATTTCAATGATTCTGTGTTTATTACTAAACCTATAACATCAACAAATACTATTTCATCATTAAGTGTTATTGGTAATAATACATCTAACAATCAAGAATATACAATTGATTTAATTAATAATTGTTCTCAAGGTGCATATAATCCAATTGTTCAAAATAATGATAATCTCATATTAGGAAAAGGGATGACAAATGGAGATAATAACAATACATTAACAATATCAATATGGAATAATACTAAAAAAGGAATTAGAATTTCAAATAATGAAACTGAAATTGATGATAATAATTTAGTATTTTCTAATTCAAATGCTCCTACAAGCAATCAAACATTATTATCTCCTTCTGATTCATCAAATAAAATTCCAACTACTCAATGGGTTCAATCAGTCATTAATTCATCAGGAAATACAAAAAATAACATCAATATTGTTCCTACATCAATATCAACAGTTTCAACTGCTGGAATATTTAATGAATATAATATATCAGGAAGTATTGGATATTATTCTAATCAATCTTTTACAGCTGGAGGTAGTTGGTTTTGTTCTAATCCATTATGTATAAATATACAGACAGATTCTGGATTATTACCACAACCACCAAATACACCATCATTCAACCCCATGTCACATGGTATAAAATTACATATTGATTGTTTTTGTATGAATAATAATACAACAGGAAATACAACAACAGACATTATTATATTTCCCGCTGCTTGTTATAGTGTATCACAAACAGGATATTCAGGATGGGGTTTTAATGGTTCTAATGGTAATTTTTCATATAAATTAAATGGTTCAATCAATAATTCAACAGGCATCATTGTTAATGATTCATCATATGCAACATTTGGGCGTCAATATTGGACTTATAATTACAGTTCAAGTATTACAACATCATATTTAGGTATGATTCCTATTTCTGGTGGTTTAATGCAAATAAGGATATTTTTTGGAGGATTTACAGCTTCAACAAATCCTAATGAATTTTATATAAGTGCAAATATAACAAGTTCTGACGGTGCAACATTAAATAATTCTGGTGTATATTTGAGTCATAATTAATTTTATATTTATAATTAATAGTAAATTTATAATTATACTATTAATAATTATTATATTATGACTGAAAAAGATAAAATTTTATCAGGATTGAAAAATAATGAATTTTATTTATATGGTTTTAAAGCAATTGATAAAAAGACTTTAGAACCATTTGATAAAGGTAATAAAAGATTTTATAAAAATGGAAGAAATGCAATTAACGAAGACATTAATGAAATAAAAGAAATTAAGAAGAAAATAAAAGAAGAACCAATCAAAAGAATGTTTTCTACTGATGAAACATATAATATTGATGATTTACCATTTTTAAACGAAGAATATGAAAGAATAAATAAAGAATTAGAAAATAAAGATGATGAAGAATTAGAAGAAATACAAGGTAAAATTTATGATTTAATTGAAGGTTTAGAACATTTGAAAAGAATTTCAGGTAAAGGAATTATTTATGAAGGTAAAAAACTTACTAAAGAACAAAAACAGAAAGAAAAAGAATATATAAAAAGATTAAATGAAGGAAAACCAATATTAAAAGGAAAACCGTATTATTGGATTGGAGATATTCCTAAAGGATACCGTGAAGCAACTCAACAAGAAGCAATAGAAAAAAATAATGTTTCAGAATATGGAAAATATGCAATTGATAAAGTAGTATATGATATGTATAAAAAATATAAAATAATGCTAGGTATTGATTATTCAAATATTGAATTAAGACAAAAACTAAATGGAATAAGAAAGAAAATTATAAAAGCAATGCAACTTTTAGAAATTGACAAAGGACATTTAGGAATTGATAAATATGAATCAAAAGGAATACAAAACAAAGTTAAAGATGGAGAATTGAAAGTAAAAGAATTAATTAAAATTTATAAATGGTTTAGTAAATTATTGCATAAAAGACTTAAAACTAAATATGAAGAACCAAAATTTGAATTACCAAAAAATGAAGAAATAAAAATCAATAAACCTTCAGAACATTTATTGAAATTATTAAATACTGAAATAAAACCAAGAATTGATTTCAGAACTGGAAAACCAATAACTAAAGAAGAATCAAATTATTTATTACGAAAAGAATCAAACACAAAAACATTTAAAAGAGGAAAAGATATTATAGAACTTGATAATAAATATTTTAATAATAATATATTAATTCCTAAATATGCTAAAAAACTTTTTGATAAAGAATTTATATTGTTAGATTCAAAATATTATGATGATGAAACTTATAAAAAACTAATAAATGATATGTCTTATCATTCAGTATAAAATAATGATGATACAATTATATTATTATATATTAATGAAAAAGAAACAAAATATTGATGGAGGAAAAATTAATATTGGTAAAACTCTTAATAAAAAAGTTTTTCATAAAATTGATAAATCTATAATTAACCCAATTGATAAACAAGTATTACCAAAACTTGCAAATGTTGGAGCAAAACTTGGACAAATCACAAATAAAGAAATATTACCAACAGTTACAACATTAGGCATACCAGTATTATCTTCAGTTGCTGGATTAGCTGGAGAATACTTAGGAGGACCTATAGGAGCTGAATTAACATCAAGTCTTACAGAAAATCTAGCAAAGAATTATATACCTAAACAATATCAAAGTAAAAATAAATATGTCAATGCATTATCAGGATTAGTAAATACTGGTTTTAATAGTGCCATTTCTGGAGATTTAGATATTAATTCACTATATGGAAATATGGGCGACATGTTAGATTTAATTCCAGATGGTGAAAGTCATAATGATACAAAACAATATATGAGAAATATTATAAAACAATATCAACCACAAGATAATTACGTATATGATTCTGATAATAATGAAAATATAAAAATGATTAATAATGATGTTTCTAATTATAACACTGAATTAAATTCACAACATACCGGGAGTATTAATGGTTTAATGGGTGAAGGATTAAAGAAAAAAAGAAAACCAAGAAAATATAATAAAAAACCAATCAATGTTGTTATTAAAAAAGAATTACCATATATGCAATATCAACATAGTAACAATGCTGCATTAAATCAATTATTACATAACAAATCATTGAAAAATGAACAAAAATATAATGAAGAATTATTGAATATGATTAAATCTATAAATAATAAAATATAATGAATAATATGAATAAATATCAAAATTTTGTAATATATAAAATATATAATATATCACAACCTGATAACATATATATTGGTTCAACAACTGATTTTAATAGAAGAAAATCACAACATAAGAAAAATACAACTAATAAACGAAACAAAGCATATAATAGACTTTTATACAAATATATTAGACTTGAAGGAGGTTTTGATAATTTTAAAATGGAAATATTAGAAAAATATCCTTGCAAAACAAGAGATGAAGGACTTAAAAGAGAAAAAGAATTAATAGAATTGAATAAATCAAAACTAAATATTATATATAATATTTAATGATATTGATTAAAAATCAATTTATAATTTTAGTATGATGTTATATATTATTATGCATATAACATTTGAACAATTAAAAAAAAATGATGAATTAAATGAATATAACAAAACAGATAATTATGAATTATCCGAACAAGATTTTATTGATTATGATTATGATTGTATTCAAAATACTAATGATAATGAACAAATTGAAAATAAAACAGAAATTAATAATCAAATAGTAGAAAAGAAAGATGATGAAATAAATGAACATTATAAAAAAGAAAGTGTTATTAAAAGAGAAATGTTACAAAGAGTTAAATGCTTATCATTACATAAAATGAATAAATCAATTTTAACAAATACATTAAATATGAAAAATAATGAAAGAAAAGAATTACAAAGAATTATGCATACTTATAATGATAAAACATTTGATGAAATAATCAATGAATTTAATGTTACAATAGGTGAAAATTTCTTTAATGATGATTGTGATTATTCTAAATTACCAATATATAAATGGTGAATTAATCCAATATTTTACTGAATTAATCCAATATTTAACTGAATTAATCCAATATTTTACTGAATTAATCCAATATTTTACTGAATTAATCCAATATTTTACTGAATT
>JACCDY010657604.1_pt1 | contig 14761 bp, 13 predicted proteins | sample 7446391 | NCBI WGS metagenome assembly JACCDY01 (sample SAMN15323451, study PRJNA562643) | freshwater metagenome | isolation source: river surface water | place: USA:Blue River Watershed | collected 2017-08-18 | reverse complement strand
TTTAAAGAAATATTTTCTTTAAGTTCATTCTTTATCTAAAATTAGATGAATTTTGTGAACTTAAAGAAAAATGATATTTATATATATCGGACTTCTAACAGCTATTTCTTGAAAAAAAAATGCTTTTTTAAACTTCACGAATGAAGTCCGTCTAAAAAATCATAATGTCTAATTATGATTTTTATTTTATAAATAAAAAAAAATGATTTGTAAAGACTTTATACAGCCATTTAATATTTATTTATAATGATCTTAAATAACAAAAAAGTCTGTAAATCATATAAAAATATAAATTGTGACTTTTCAAGACACAATAAAAAATAAATATATAAAAAAAAAAATAATAAAAATAAGGTTCCGTACAGCTATTTTTCGGACAATACTTTTAATATTCAACCCTTTGGAACCTGTAAAATAATCATAATATTAGATTATGATTATTTAATATAAGTATTGATTTAATATATTTTAGTATATCTTTCTAATTCAGATGAATTAGGTTCAGGTAATCCAACTCGTGAATTATATTCTTGAATAAATGGTCTTAATAATTCTTTTTTTTCAGATTCGAACCATGGTTTATAATAATCACCAAATACAAGATTAATAAACAATTTTTTATTGTCACCAGATGAAAAAGGATTAAAAACGTATTCTTTACCCTGTTCAGGTGAAAGACCAAATAATTCACATGCTATATTAAAATATTCAGGGATATAAAAAAATAATTGACGATTCATATTTGTTGGTCTATTAGGTATATCATATAATTGAACTTGGCAAGAATATCCATATTTTTTAAATATATTAGCATTTATTAATTGTAAAAATATTTTTTTGGAAATCTCACTTAATTGATAAAATGGAGTTTTAAACCAATCTTGTACTCCTGTTTCTAATGTAGCTACAGGTTTTTGTTTAGATAATACATCCCATCCATCTTGATGGATTTTTATTAATTCAAATAAAGATTTAGCATCTTCTATATTTTTATTACCTCCTTTCTGTTTCTTTGTTGATTTTTTTTTAGATGTTTTTTTAATTAATTTTTGTTTAGATGGGTTTTTTTGTTTTTTAATTGATTTTTTTGGTTTTTCAAAAATATTACCCATTTATATATATATTTATTTATAAGATATTTATTATTATTTTATGATTTTTTTTTCATTCTTCTCTCTTCTTTCTCTTTTTTAGAAGAATCATTTAAATTCTTCTCTTTTTCTTTCTCCTTATCTCTCTTCTTTTTCTTCTTCTCTTCCACTATAATGCTTGTTTGTATCTCCTCCTCTTTTTTTTCATTTTTTAAAATAATAATCTCTTTAATCTCTTCCTTAACAATATCTTCTTCTATCTTCTCTTCTATAACAATCTCCTCCTTTAAATCCTCTTCTATCTTCTTCTTCTCTTCTTCTAGTTTTTTTAAAGTCTCTTCTACTTCATTCACTTTTGTTGATATATTCTCCGAATTTTCAATTAAAATTGTACCATCTTTATCTACTTCATATTGATTTAAACCCACTGAAGTGACAGCTTTATAAACATCTGAATAATAATCAATTCTCTTTTTCATCTGTTTATCTTCGGTTGAACTTTGGAAGAAAACATAAACATCCGTTAAAAGTGAACAGAAGACAAGTCCAAATAAAAAGGTCTGAGCTAATGTATCAATCGGTTCTGTATTCATATCTATCCTATCCTTTTTTTTATATTATTTATAAAAAAAATATACTTAATAAATAGATTTTTATTGTTTTGTTTCGAGAGTAAAATCTTCATCTGATTCATCTTCTTCTTCTAAATGAAAATCTTTTTTAATACGTTCTTCTGTACTCTCCTCTTCTGATTCATCTGATTCTTCTTGTTCATTTATATAACTCTTCTTCTTCATCGTGATATTTTTCTTCTTTTGTAGTTCTTGTATCTTCTTCATCTTTTCTAACTCCTCTTGATATTGTTTTACTTTTGAAGATAATTCTTCTATCGTATTCTCATATTGACCATATAACTTAGATCTCTCTCTTATAAACAACTTACCATCTTTATCTTTTTGAACTACTTTATTACCTGTTACTATATCTGTTAATAATAAACCTGATTTAGTAGTTGTTTTTAAAATTAATTTTACAGAATCGATACAAAAATTAAATTCTTCTACTGTTTGTATCATTGTTTTATCAAATGCTTTTTTATATCCATCTTTCGGTTCTTCTTCAACTGTCTTTAATATACTTCCTATTTTATGTATCATTGTACCTGCTCCTACACATATTAATCCCGTAATCAAAGATGAACTCATGATATTAAATATCGCTTGTACCATTCCTATTTACAACTACCATCCTTTTCTATTTTTTTTTTATTTATCAAACCAGACGTCACTTAAAATAATATATAAATAATTTTATTTATATATTTAAATTTAAAATTTTTATTTATGATTTTTTTTTATTCTTTGTATCTTCTTATTTTTTAGACTGAACCGTTATCAGGTACTGATAACATCATACCTACAACATTATTCATTGTACTCGGTGCTGATATAATTGTATTCGGTTTACCTGTTGTTCTACGATTGTATCCATCTTTAAATCTTAATCCCTTCACCTCCTTATTCGTAGCACGGTCCTTGTACTTCTTCTTAAGATACTTCTTAAAGTCCATCTTCGAGGGTGTCTTATGTTCATTAAACTCTTCTACATACCATAGTCTGAATTCATCATGTAGTTCACCAATATCCAATACATCCATCTTATCCTTGGTATCATCCACTGCTTCACAGATAAAGTCAATGTAGTTATCACATTGCTTCTGATACTCAAGTGTGTATTTGGTAATCTCAGCTGGTACATCTAATCCATAATTCTTGTAATTAGCATAGTAAATATCAATCAGTAGAGCCATAAAAATCTCTTTCCATAAAGGAAGTTTATCCTCAAGATGTGGGTCAATTAAAAACTCATTATCCTCTTTCGGTTTCTCAACGAATCTCGATTTAAATTCAATAATCTCCATACGTCTCCATACACCACCATCATAAGCTGGTACTTCAGGTATGTCATTACACAAAAGAGCAAGTTTAAACTGTGAATCAAACTCTTGCATATCTTTATGAAGAGCTCTTCCCTTAATCTTATCTGAACCTGTAAAATTCTTCATCAAACCCACATTAATCTTCTCTCCCTCACTCGGTTCCTCCAGATAACAATATCTCTTACCTTTCGTACCAACAATCTCTGGTGTCGCTGAGTTCGATGCAGCTCTCTTACCTGTGATAAGGGTGATTGGTAAGTTATTACAATAATTACCAAATGACATTTGGAAAAGTTTATTAATAATACTCTTACCATTACCACCTGTACCCGTCCAAATTCTGAATTTCTGTTCGACATTTACACCCTGAAGACATGTCGCCAAGAAAGTGAGGAAGTAATTCTTAATATCATTATCAGGAAAGACTGTTGATAAGAAGTATGAGAGAGCTTCCCAATGTTCATAATCCTTGTTAAACTCAATCTTATCAATCTCCGTACTAATCGATACATAATCATCAGGACGACCATCTCTCAGTTCCATCTTCTGTAAATCATAAATACCATTATTAAAACCAATCAAATAAGGATTCGTATCAAGACGACTCACAAACTTATCATCTTCAAATAACTCCTTGCACTCTTTCATCATATTCTCTTTGAAAGAGGTCATCTTTAAATTTTTAATTAACTCTAATACTTTTTTACCCTTCTTCTTATACTCTTCTCTCTCCTCATCCGTCATATCCGGATCATCTGATGTAGCTTTCTTGTTAAAATCCGAAATTAACTTCATATACTTATTTACCAACTCTGTAGATATCATCTTTCTTAAATCTACACCATCCTTCGACTTTCTCCATAAATGATTCTTAAATGTATACCAATCACCATCTGAATACTTAAAATCATACTGATATATCGTATGAAGTACCTTGGCTATATCCCAATTGGTGATATTCTCTACCGTCTTATTCAATAGTTGATTCGTATCTTTATCCATAATCTCACGATACTTCTCATAATTATCAATTTTAGCCCAATGGTATAGAGAACCAATACCTAAACCCTCATTCTTCATCTTACTCCATTGTTTCTCACATTCTCCGTCTGAAAACTTAGATGACCTCTTACTAAAGTTAATCCACATATCCAAAAGTTCCTGTGATTGAGGGTAAATATTATGTAGTGCCCATCCTACTTCCATCCATGTCGTGTATACTTCTACTCTATCATTCGATAGAATATCTACTATCTCACTAATCTGTTGAATATCATAATTAATCGCTGTACCTGCTTTAAACTTTAATGTTGTCGTCTTCTTCTTCTGTTCCATCTTCTCAATTAAATCTTTCTTCGAATCACGAATTGGTATCACATCACTCTGTTTCTTATTACGAATACTAAAGAATCTAGGTAAATCTCTTGTTCCAAAATAATATTCACCAAAGGCTATCGCCTCCATCTCTCCTGAAAAGATATAAGTCGGTTGATACGGCTCCATCTTTGGTTTTCTTGAACCAAACATCATCCATGGATTCGAATAAATAACTGACTTATCTACAATATCAGAAGGTGTATTCTTAATTGGTAAATCCGCCAGAATAGGACTAATCTTCGCCATAATCTGTGTACGAATAAAATACTGAGGTTCTGGTGCTGATACAATAAATGGGAATAAGATATGAATACCATCTTTCGTCGCTCCATTCTTCTTATAACACTTCTCACATTCAAATACAAATGCTACTAATTTAGGGTCATTCTTCTCAATCTTAAATACATCTACTATCTCATTTATATATAATTCTACAATTTTCATTATATGTTCCTCTGTATGCAGTCTCTCCGGTATATCAAATTCATACTTGAAATCTAAATCTACAATAATAGGTCCAATCTCTTCATGCTTTTCTACTAAATATAACTGTTTATCTGAAAATATAGCCTTCTCATAAAGGTCATAGAATTCATCTAAATCACATTGACGAATGTAATATTTACCTTGATATTTACCGAGACCCATTGATGTATGAGTATAAGTATTGTCTTTATCTCCACTACTTACTCTTCGTTCTTCTAAAAACTGATAGATATCATACTCATGTGTCTCCATTGTGGTAAGAACCGGTGAATCAATATTACTTGTAGACATTTTTCTCTGTTCTATTCTTATACTATTTATTTTTTTCTATATTCAATTTTGTTTCCTATTTTTTTCCATTTCATTTTTTTTTTCATTCTTCTATTTTTATATTTTTATCAAAATGAATGATGTTTTATTGCATTCTTTTTTATTTCATTTTTATATTTACATTTTTCATGGTTCTAATTTAATTTTATAAGTTGATAATAAGAAAAAAATAAAAAAGTTAGATAAGATAGAGAGATATATGGAGAGAATTTATATATCATTATTGATTTTGTTCATTTTAATAATTGGGATATATTTTATATTCACTCATTTAAGAGAGATGGAAGAGAAGAAAAAAGAGAAGATGGAGATTGAAAAATTTGAGAATTATGTAGAATGTCAGTTGAACCAAAAGAGAATCTATAAAATGAATGATAAAGATATTTTTGATATTTTCATTACTCAAGGTTTACAATAATTATGGAAAATGAACTTTTCATAAATAGTATAGGTAAATTAAAAATATTATTTATAAATAGAAGATATTTATAAATATGTTAAATCCAAATCCTCCTACTTATAATTTTCGTGTTTTAAATACAAAACCTATAGCAGCACAGAGTGTATCGGATGTACTTTTTAGTGAATTTAAAGAGATATTAAATGATATTACACTTCAACCTTCTCAATCAAATATCCCAACAATTGAATCACAGATACGAACCATTCAAATCCCTAATTCAACACAATCTCAATCTCAAACTCTTATGAATGATCCAGAGAGTAAAAAGAAGATAGCTAGATTATATGTAATTCCCGAGTTGTACATTTTATATTCAAAGATGTATCAATCTTATACCTTACGACAGAATTTTATCTTCTCCTATTTATATACTTTTGAAGATTTTTATCGTCTCTCTCAATACTATTTTTCACATGAGAATCCGAATATTCGTTCTATCAATAAATTATTAAGAGATAATATGAAAAAATCAGAGAATCTAAAGATGGATTCACTCACGAATATCTTAAAAGATGAATTTGAAGAGATGAAGAAGATTCAAACCGATTCATTATCCATCTTTAGAAATATAGAATCTTACCTAAATAAAGAAGAGAATATTGAAAATCAAAAAAATATGGAGATTATCAATTTACGTGACAAATTAAGAAATTTAATTGAAAAAATTAATCCTTTCATGAAATCAACTAGTATTATAACAATTCCACCAATATTAGCAGGGGGTTCTTATAAAAAGAAAAATTCTAAAAAAGTACGTTCTTTACATGGTGGTGCTCAAGAACTTGATTATAACTCAGATAATACTCTCGCTCAAATTTATCAAAAAATCGATTTATATTTAGATTCAAATCCTGATAAAATTGATCTTTCTAAGAAAAAAATAGAATTATACGAGATTATGGTACAACTTCGTCTATTAGACCCAAGTACTGAAAATATGAAATTAGAAGAATTATTAAAATTAAATCCAAAGACTACATTAAAAATGGATGAATTAATTCAAAATATAAATGATATTATAAATCAAATTCAAACAAGTCCTTCAAGTCTTGATAATTTATTAAAACTTATCGAACAATTTACAACTCTTTATAAAATGGATGATGAAGATGCTAAAGAGAAGAAGATGAAAGAATTAGAAGAGAAGATAAACAAAATCTCAAAAGAGATAGAAGAATTAATCAAAAAAGTATCAATATTTAACAATAAAATTGATAATTATATTTTTTTAAAATCTTATACATCGAATTATTTATTTATCTTGTGTAAATTAATCACATCTGTCTCAATCTTCTTTGAAAAATTATCATCAACATCATGTTCAGAAGAGTTGAAAAATAAATCAAAAAACATGAAGAGTCAATATGAAAAATTCAAAAATGAATTTTCTAATTTTATTCGTAGTGAAGAAAATACAAGTCATAAAAATCAACGATATTTACTATTAAAATATCGTGAGATACAAAAAAATATAAGCACTTTGACAACTGAAATTAAACAAAAACAAGAAGAGAATGAAAGTCTCAAACATCAATATCCAGCACCTCAAGATTTAACTAAAGTCACACAACGATATAATGAATTAAATACATTAATTCCTAGAATTGAAACACTTATACAAAAAAGAAATGCATATCAAGCAAGAACAGCATCTCCACCAGCTCCTCAACCAACACCAGAAGAATATCAATTATTAAGTAGACATGAATATAATCTAGAATCTTTAAGATTAGAATTAAATGAAATTAGAGAAAAAAAATCAAAACTTGATAAACAACAAACAAATCACGATTCAAATAAAGAAAAGATACAAAAAAACGAAGCATCTATTCGTATGAATAATAATGAAAAGGCATCATTAGAACAATTTTCTATTTTTTTAAAAGGAAAGGTAAAAGAGAATAAAGAAGAATTTGATGAAAAAATAAAAGGTATTAAGGAGAGATATGAATCGATTCATACTATCTTCTCTCTTTTTGCTAAAGTTGAAAATAAAACAATTGAACTTCAAAAGAAAAAAGATGAATTAAAAAAAAAAAATTCCAATAATCGCATGATTGATGCCATGAATAATGATTATTTATATAAATTTATCACTGAAAAAATGTTAAGTGTTCAAGTTGTTAAAAATCCAGATGGTTCAAATAAACTTACCAATAAAGGTAAAAAAATATACCGTTTAACGGTGATTCGTTCAATTCAATCTTTCCGTAAATATTTACCTGCCATTAAACGTTATTTTGAAGAGAAGTTAAAATATTATAATAATCGTGAAGGTTTATTATCTATGTTTACTTTGAATATGGGAGCAGTAGCTGGATTATTTGAAGAAGGTACTAAAAATTTAGTCACTGAAGCTTATAATTTTGAACAAGTTGGTAAATCTTTAACAAATTCTATTAATAAAGAAGTCACTGGAGTTAATTCAAATAAATCACAATCAACTTTACCTGAAACAAAACAAAATCTATCTTATAGTCAATCACAATTTGGTATGCCTTCACAACAATCTTCTTCTATATATGGTTCTCCTTCATATAATGCATATGGTAATCCTATATCGAAGAGTTTAGGAAGTTCAATAAGAGGCTACTCCGGTTCTCCCTATAATAATGAAAATAATTATATGGGAAGACAATCATCATCATCTATGTTTGGAAGTCAATATGGAAATCCTTATAGAATTCAAGGTGGAGGAGCAGCACCTCAAACTGAACAAAAGAGACCTGAAAAGAAGCGTGAACTTGAATTCATTAAAGTTGTTGATAAGACATTCAGTGAATTAAAAAAGAAAGTACAAAATAATTCTACCTATGATAATCGTATTAAAACATTCATTGAATATATTGATGACAAAGATAAAGATATTACAAATGAGATTTTAAGAAGACTTAATTTAATTGAAAAAACAAGAAATCTTCAATATCGTTTTATTTTACCTGAACAAGTTCGTTTTATGATACGTCGTCTATTTAAAATGAATAGTTTTATGAGTCAATTAAATAGCTTAAAAACACAAAATAAAAATGAAAATCGTGAAAAATTAAATTTTATCTACATGACGGATCTCATTCTTATGTACTTCTCTCTTCAATATGTCTTCCTTAATCTAATTATGTGCCTCTTTAAAGAATCTACCCCTCTCAACTCTTAAATAAATAAATTTTCATTCTCCATAAAATAATCTATATTTAAAAAAAATAATTAACTTTTCTTTCAATTTATTTTATATAAGTTCATTTATATAAATAACGAAATTCATTTTTGAATATAAAAAAAAAATTGAAATAGTTTTTTTTTTAGAAAAAAAGAAAAATAATTGAGGTTAAAGAAAAAAGAAGATATAAAATGTATAAATATAATAAAACAGATATGTCTCGTTCTTCAGAAACTTCAAAGTGCGGTTCACTTGAATTAATCATTGGACCTATGTATGCTGGTAAGAGTACCGAATTAATTCGAATCATTAATCGTTTTAAATGTCTAGATAAAAATGTATTAGTTATTAATCATATTTGGAATAATCGTTATGGTTCATCCACATTGACCACGCACAATAGGGAGTCATTTGATGAGTGTGTAATTTTAGAAAAATTAGAGGAAGTAGAGAAAGAGGAGAATAAAGATATTTTTGAGAAGGCGGATGTGATAGTGATTGAGGAACTACAATTCTTTGGGGATGCTTATGATAATATTGTAAAATGGATAGATGAAAGAGGTAAATGTGTAGTAGCAGCGGGATTAGATGGAGATGCGAAGAAACAACCTTTTGGAGATGTTCTTCGTTTAATCCCACATGCAGAAAAAGTTCGTAAATTAAATGCTTTATGTAAGATGTGTGGAGATGGAACAAAAGCTCATTTTTCAAAAAGAATTGTAAAAGATGAAGCCACAGTATTAGTTGGAAGTGATGATGTTTATGAGGCAGTATGTAGGTATCATTTCTTAAATTCAGGCAAAGCCTGAAACGGGTCTTAAGACCCGTGGCTTTCCTCCTTCGTCGGAAAGGCTCCCTACGGTCGCATTTAAATATAAAATTTCTTTATATATATTTCATTTTTTAAAAAATTGAACTTAAAGAATTATTAAACATTGCGACCGAAGGGAGCCTTTCCGACGAAGGAGGAAAGCTACGGGTCGTAGACCCGTTGTTGGACGAAGTCCGACATTTAGAAAGAGTAAAGATTCATTCTGAATATTGATAAAAAAAATGAAATGATGAGAAGTATGTATTTTTTTTAATAATTCTGTTATTATAAATTTTAGGATAACAGATAAAAGAAGAAGATGAGTGAAAAACAGATGTCGATACATTCTTTCTTTCCTACATTAAAGAAGGATGGTTCAAAATTAGAAATTAAACGTTTTTTTTATTTAAAATGGAGTAAGAAGTATTCACCTGACTTTCAAGCTGTATGGTTGAGTGAACGTCCGAAAGATGTTAATTTTATTGAAGAAGTAAAATGGGATAAATTAAGAAAATCTCATACATTTTATTTATGTGGTCATTTTTCAGATATATCAGAGAAGAAGTTCTTTCTTCAACATGAAGTAAAATATAAGAATATACATAATCTTAAATCTCATTTACAAAAGAATATCCGACGAGAAGATGATATTCGAGCTATACCTACTGCTTTTCATCTTTTAAAAATGGACCCTGTTGAACTTCTTCGTCGTTTACCCATTATTATGATTGAAGATGTATCTCTACATGAATCTTTTACAACTCTTATTTGGTTAATGGTCTCCCAATCTTCTACTTCTTTCAAAATGAAAAAATATATGTACGAATGGTTGTTAGGTCTCGTTTATGTCCTCTGTAAAATACCAAATAAAGATATCATTGAATATAGTGATTTATCAAAAGAAGAAAAGATTATTGATTTAATGGATCAATATCATAGTAGTTTAAAAGAAGACCAATTATCCATACTTTATTCGATGCATCTTCGAATCGCATATGGTGGTATGGAATGTGATATGGAGATGTTTAAACAATATGCTCATACTTGGTATCAACGTTTTCAAACTGAAAATAAAGAAGAAGAAGAAGATAAATCGATAGATAAGATAACCGTTGATAGGAAAAAGATACGGAATATTAATATATATTCGGTAAAAGCACTTGAATTAGATGAATGGGATTTATCAGCCATAGATTTTCATTGTAGTACGAAATTTATTGAATTTATACAGAAGAGATATCCAGATATGGAAGAGGGTGAGATTAAAAAGATGGTATGGATAAATTCATCCTCTATCAAACATCGTATAAAACATCATGTCGGCTATAAGACGACAGAATGGAATCAAATGAAAAATCATGTAGAGAAGACCCAAAAATATTTATTGGATTCTTCATTTTAATATACTCTTTTAATACGGTGTTGTTTTGTATTTTTAATCACATAATAGTTCTTCTCTCGAGTAGAACGATTCAATAATGAGATCATATGTTCATTCTTATAATTTGTATCTTTGATAAATTTTTTTATTACATCTATCTCTTTCATCTTCTCATTCATACTATAATAAAATTTCTTATCCTTATATTCAATTACACAAGAGGCCTTATTCATTCTCCTATTTTTTTCCTTATTTTTTTTTATATTCATTTTAACTTGTTTTTTTTTATTTTGGAGTGACGACTTTTCGAGGGAAAGTCTTAAATTTTCTTGAAGTCGGATATCTTTATTTTTTTTTTTCTTAAGTGAACCACCCCCTAAAGGTTTTACTTGAGAAGAATCAACATTATCATATTTTCCATTCTCTTTACATTGATTGATTGTTTCATCAATAGCAGCAGCATTTTTACCTTCAGGACTATTTTCATCTGTTTTAATAATAACAGATGAAGGTTTACCCATTGTTTTTGTTATAGGTATTACATCCCATTCATTCTGCATTCTCTCTTTATATTGAATATTTCCCATCTCTAATCGTTTTCAATATTTTTTATTTATTTGATATTATTTAAAACTTCCTTATATTTTCCGACTGTATTAATATATTTATAAACTATCTTTTTACCACCACGATTTACAATTCTCGGTTTTACTAATTTTACTCTTGTTCCTATATACTTATATTCTTTATCAGTTGTCAAATTTAAAATTGTAAATACAATAAATTGACGATCTGTATTATTTAATTTACTTATTTTGGCTAATCTTGTAAATGCTTTTGTTGCAGCACGTTTGGGTGAATTTCCTGTAAAACGTCCAAATGTCTCATGTTGATTTGGAAAATCCACAACTGTATATACATCTTTTCTGGCTCCTTTCGGTGTAAAAAGATTAAAAGATTTTCCTTTGTCTGGAAAATCCGATATATCTTTCTCTTTTTTTATCGTATTATTTTTCATCCATGAATTACCAATAGGAAAACTCATAATCTCTATTTTACACTGAGATTAATTATCATTGATATAAAAAAATAAATAAGTTAAAGTTGATCATTAAAATTATAAAATAAATATGTAAAATGATTTTATAAACTATTTATATCAATTTTATAGAGCTCATAAAAATTGGCTACAATATAAAATGTCATTCCAATAGTGAAAATCATTATTTATTTTATGATTTTAATAATCTTCCTTAACTTTTGCGGGTCCTCACCCTCCTACCTTTACATTCATCTTAATATTCTTTTTACCCCCTTTTACTGGTTTCTCTTCTTTCTCTTCATCACTTTCTTCACTATCATAATCTTCTTCTTCTTCTTCTTCTTCTTCTTCTTTTTCTTTCTCTTCTTCCTCTTCTTCCCCATCTTCCTCTTCTTCCTCTTCTTCATAACCACCTTTCTTTTTAGTTGTCTTCTTTTTAGTTGTCTTCTTTGGTTTACTATTTACAAGATGTACTACAGAACGCATTGTAAATTGTATTCCTGCTCTTCCTGCCTCTTCTTGTTCTTTCGCGGTTAATTTTTTCCAATGTCCCTTATAAGGTCCATAGATCTTCTTTCTCGAATCTTGTGTTGTCTCCTGAATCGTAAAAGTTGAGTGACATTTTAATTTATTCTCACCATTTAACTTACGATGATGACATAATGATTTAAATAACTTTTTCGCAGCAGAGAGAGGTGATGCATTCTCACTTATCTTCACATATCCTACATTTAATTCTTTCTTATCCGCCTCGATCAATTTGAAATGACGATACTTTTTTACTCCACCCTCACTCATATCCTTACTTTCATTAATAAAATTTTCTAATTTTAAAATATCTGCCTCAAAGTTCTTTTTCGTATATCTACCCATGATTCTTCTTTATACTTTATATTTATATTTTTTTTATATTCAGATAGATAATTAAAAAAAATATGACGACCAACAATACATAAAATACTTTTTTTATATCTATTTTAGTATCTTTTTCATTACCAAAATTTGTAAAATTTTCTGCTACAGTTACTGATTGAGGTTTATTCACAACTTCATTATTACTAATTTTACCTAATTGTGATGCTTGTAAACTCTGTGGTGTATAAATCTGACTAATATTTCCCATAAATTTTATGGTTCCATCAGAATTTAATTTTAATTGTCCAGTAGGATTAAAACCTATAATTTGGTTCATAATTTGAATTCGATAATCATCTAATAAAGTTGTCATCTCTATCTATTATTATGAAAGAGGATTTTCTTTCATAAATAAAAAAAAGAATTTATACATATTTCTTTTGAATCTCAGATACATCCATCTGTTTTCTCTCTTTTCTAAATAAAGCTACTTCATATCCTCCTATTAACTGTGTTCCTGCTTTATAAGGTTCTAAATAAAATAATTTGAAAAATCGATTCATAATGATCGTATAGATTTCATCTTTTAAATGAAAGAAAAAATCAGTTCTTTTTATTCTTTTCTTTCCATTATCTAAAATGATTTTATCATAATAATAAAATATACCTTCTTTTAAACCTTTTTCGGATATATCTTGTATATAATAACTATCATGTGAAAAATTATTAAAGTAAGTAAATCCATGTAAATTCTCTTGATCATCAATATAATTGGTTGAATAATATCTAGCTCCAACATCTAAATTTTCATAATCATAAATAGGTACTAATAAAAATCCTTGATCTCCTAACCAAAAATTACAATTTTCTATAATCTTTTCTATATCTTTTAATTGATGATAATATAAAACTCTTTCATCTAATAAAATATGTGAAAATTCTCCTTCTTTAAATGTATTTTTATTTCGAAGATCTCCATGAATATATTTCATATTAGGATGAAGACGTTGTGCTTTTAATAACATATTTGCTGAATTATCTATACATGTTATATTGTTATAATATTTCTTTAAATAATCTCCTGTCTTATTTACACCACATCCACCAATTAATATATTTACTTTAGATGGATCTTTCATATTATCAAGTGATTTTTTCTTTAAAATATCTGACCAATTTTTACTATCTGTTGGATCACGATAAACTAATTCATAAATATCTATAAATTCAGGATCATTCATATCTTCAACATCTGTTGAAGCTTTACCTCCTAGTCTCTCTTCATAATGTTCAACTGTTGATGATAAACATTTAGGTTGATAACAATAAAAAAGACTAAATATATATAACATAATAAGTATCATAAAAGCTATCTTTAATATCATTGATATTTCCATATCTTTCCTCTATTTACTCTTCGGATATTTTTTTATTATTTTCATTTTCATTAAAATGGGTTCAAATCAATTTAAAAAAAATAACTATAAAGAATAGAAAGAATATAAAATGGAAAGTGCCGATGAGATTCGTACACAAGTAAAAGCTCTTCATGAGTTCTGTTTAAAAAAAGATAATGTCCGACGCCGTAAAGAAGATATGGATGGTTATAAACAATATTGTATGCAGACCTTTACCAATGTTCATCAAAAATATCCGACACTCTTCTTTAAAATTGTTGAAGAACCTTCATCCTTCCCTATGTATCGTCTTGAAGAATTATTACAAATGAAAATGAAGATTGAGAAAAATGAATCTACGGAAGAAGAAGCATCTAAAGAATTAGGTCAAAAATATTATGATGAATTCGTAAAAGATAATCTTCCCAATAA
>JACCDY010503983.1_pt1 | contig 14774 bp, 18 predicted proteins | sample 7446391 | NCBI WGS metagenome assembly JACCDY01 (sample SAMN15323451, study PRJNA562643) | freshwater metagenome | isolation source: river surface water | place: USA:Blue River Watershed | collected 2017-08-18 | reverse complement strand
AGGAATTGGTTACAGAGGATCCCGAAAAAATACGGGACAATGAGGGTCTTCTAGGGGGCAAACAATGCGGTTGATTCTGCTCGGTGCACCAGGTGCTGGCAAAGGAACACAGGCTCAGTTCATTTGCGAAAAATTTGCTATTCCACAAATCTCAACAGGCGATATGTTGCGCGCTGCCGTGAAAGCTGGATCTGAACTCGGCATTGCTGCTAAAAAAATTATGGATGCCGGCGGTCTTGTTTCCGATGACATCATTATTGGCTTAGTAAAAGATCGTCTAACCCAACCTGATTGCAGCAAGGGCTATTTGTTTGACGGCTTCCCAAGAACGATTCCCCAAGCGCAAGCCATGAAAGATGCTGGTGTGCCCATCGATTACGTTCTCGAAATCGATGTACCGTTTGATGCCATCATTGATCGCATGAGCGGTCGTCGCGTTCACCCAGCTTCAGGTCGTACCTATCACGTCACCTTCAACCCACCAAAAGTGGAAGGTAAAGATGATGTCACTGGTGAAGCCTTGATTCAGCGTGATGACGATAAAGAAGAAACCGTTCGCAAGCGCTTGCAGGTATACGACGATCAGACCCGTCCGTTAGTTGAGTACTACTCTACTTGGGCTACTCAAAGTAATCCTGCCGACAAAGTAAAGGCTCCGGCTTATCGCAAAGTTAGCGGTACAGGTAGTGTTGATGACATCACTGCTTCTATCTTTGCAGAATTAAAGTAAACAAAAACTTCGCAACTTGCGAATGTAAAAAAGGACTGCATAAGCAGTCCTTTTTTTATTTCTCTGATCTATTGAATTAGTTGAGAATTTAAGATTTTCTTATTTCAATTCTTTCAGCGCACTCTCAAACGATTCAATATCCGCAAAGCTTCGGTAAACAGAGGCAAATCGAATGTAGGCAACTTTATCTAAGCGCTTGAGTTCGCGCATCACCAGCTCACCAACACGCTCGCTCGGGATTTCTTTTTCACCTAGGCTGAGTAACTTTTCCTCAATACGCGCAATCGATTCGTCAACGGAGTCAGAAGAGACTGGGCGCTTACGTAATGCCAACTTGACTGAACTGACCAACTTCTCGTGACTGTATTCAACACGGCTTCCATTTTTCTTGACGATCGCCGGCAGAACCAGTTCTACACGCTCATAAGTTGTAAATCGTTTATCGCATTTAGCGCAGCGGCGCCGGCGACGAATCGTGTCGCCCTCATCTGATACCCGAGTATCAAGAACCTGGGTATCGTCGTTATGGCAGAAAGGGCAGCGCAATGTAGTTTTTCTTTACGTTTTGGTTTAGTCGGTTATTAATATTAGCCGTAAACTGGGAAACGCTTAGTCAACTCAGCAACTTGCGCCCGAACCTTAGCAATATTGTCAGCATCATTTGGGTTATCCAAAACGTCTGCAATGAAATTACCAACTTGACGTGCTTCTGCTTCTTTGAAGCCACGAGTAGTCATTGCTGGTGAGCCCAAACGAATACCACTAGTTACCATTGGTTTTTCTGGATCGTTTGGAATACCGTTCTTGTTACAGGTAATGTGCGCCTCACCCAATACGCGCTCAGCTTCTTTACCAGTCATTTTCTTAGCACGCAAATCTACCAACATCACATGAGAATCCGTACCACCAGAAACAATACGTAACCCACGAGAAATTAGTGTCTCAGCCAAAGCTTTGGCATTAGCAACCACTTGCTTTTGATAATCAATAAAGCTGGGCTCTTGTGCCTCTTTAAACGCTGCAGCCTTACCAGCAATCACATGCATCAAAGGGCCACCTTGTAGACCAGGGAATACCGCGGAGTTAATAGCTTTCTCGTGCTCAGCCTTCATTAAGATGATGCCGCCACGAGGACCACGCAAACTCTTATGCGTTGTGGAAGTAACAATGTCAGCGTGTGGTACTGGGTTTGGATATACGCCAGCAGCAACTAGACCTGCGTAGTGCGCCATGTCCACCATGAAAATCGCGCCCACTTCTTTTGCTAATTTACCGATGCGCTCAAAATCAATCTTTTTGGAATACGCAGATGCGCCAGCAATAATCAGTTTTGGTTTGTGCTCACGAGCCAAACGTTCCATCTGCTCGTAATCAATTTCTTCATTTTTATCTAAGCCATAAGCAATTGGGTTAAACCACTTGCCGCTCATGTTCAATGCCATGCCGTGCGTCAGGTGACCACCTTCAGCCAAGCTCATGCCCATGAATGTGTCGCCTGGCTTCAAGAAAGCCAAGAACACTGCCTGATTAGCAGAGGCACCGCAATGGGGCTGCACGTTTGCTGCCTCAGCACCAAACAAAGCCTTGACGCGATCAATCGCTAATTGCTCCGCGACATCTACAAACTCACAACCACCGTAGTAACGCTTACCTGGATAGCCTTCAGCGTACTTATTGGTCAACTGAGAGCCCTGCGCCTGCATCACTGCTGGTGAGGTGTAGTTCTCAGATGCAATCAACTCAATATGGTCTTCCTGACGCTTATTCTCATTCTGAATCGCTGCCCACAATTCTGGGTCGGTTTTGGCTAAGGTGTTTTGGCGGTCAAACATAGTAATAATCCTGAAGAAGTTGGCTAACTAAGTGAATTAACTTAGTAAAATCAACCTACATCATACAAAATCCACCATGACCACTACACAAGACCTCTCATTCCTCTCCCTAGTCCTTAATGCCAGCCTATTAGTACAGTTAGTAATGTTGTTATTACTGAGCATGTCTGTAGCCTCTTGGACCATCATTTTTAAGAAAACCGCCATTTTGCGAGGTGTAAGACAAGATACCGAGCGTTTTGAGCGGGATTTTTGGTCCGGCGGCGATCTCAACACCCTGTTTAATGCCGCCCAACGAAATACCCGCAGTGACGCCGTTTTAGAGCATATTTTTGAGGCGGGTATGCAGGAGTTCATGAAAGTGCGAGAGATTGACGCCGCTCGCCGCGCCATGAAAGCCACATACCAGCGTGAAATGGACATGCTGGAAGCCAATCTACCTTTCCTGGCCTCCGTAGGCTCAGTCTCCCCTTATATCGGCCTCTTTGGCACCGTTTGGGGCATCATGCACTCCTTCCGCGGCCTAGCTAATGTCCAGAACGCAACCTTGTCTGCAGTAGCCCCTGGTATTGCTGAAGCACTGATCGCAACAGCTATCGGTTTATTTGCTGCTATCCCTGCGGTAGTTGCCTATAACCGTGCCGCTACAGATGTGGATCGCTTGGCAATTCGTTTTGAAACCTTCATCGAAGAATTCACCAACATCTTGCAACGTCAAGCTTCAGGCAAATAAGCATGGCCGGCTCACTCAGAAAATCTTCTAAGCGTCGGGCAATGGCCGACATTAATGTAGTGCCCTACATTGATGTGATGTTGGTACTACTCGTCATCTTTATGGTGACAGCGCCGATGGTCAATCCTGGTGTCGTCAATTTACCAACGGTAGGTGGCGCAAAGGTGCAATCTTTGCCGCCAGTCTTTTTAACGATCGATGCAAATGAGAATGTCATCGTGCGCAAAGATGGTGATCCGGTTCAAACTTTAAATAAGTTTGAACTTGGCGCATTTGCGCGCTCGCAAGCAGAGAAGTCTGCTGATCAACCAGTAGTTCTTGCTGCAGACAAATCCATTAAATATGAAGTGGTAATGGAAGTCATGTCTAAGCTCAAAGAAAATGGTGTGAAACGTGTTGGACTTGCTGTAAAGAGCCAATAAGCCTCTTTGCATTGCATACATGAATAGCGCTCAAACTTTTCACTCGAATTTTTCTCGAGGACGCCCTACCAAAAAGGAAAGCACCAAACGTGCTTTTAGTTTTTCACTGGCTGCGCATCTCGGTTTACTTGCATTCTTAGTCATCGGTATCAACTGGAATAACTCCACTCCCTCTGGTGTAGAAGTTGAGCTCTGGGATGCGAGTCAACAAGTTGAAACACCTGTTGCGCCTGAAGTCAAAACAGAAATGAAGGAAGATGCGGCAGATATCGCCATCAAGAAAAAGCCTGTTGAAAAAGAATCTCCTAAAAAAGAGATTCCAAAAGAAGTTCCCAAAGCTATACAGCCACCCCCTCCACCACCCAAGGAAAAAGTAAAAGAGTTACCGAAAAAGGAAGCTCCCAAGCCAGTACCTGCACCTCCGCCACAAAAGGAAAAGGAAGCGCCTAAAAAAGTAGAAGCTAAATCACCGGCTGATACCAAAGCCAATGCCGCAGCTGAGAAAGTTCGTGCAGACCAGCTGGCACGCTTACGTGCAGCCGCTGGTGCTGAAGGCGGTAGTGGTGGTGCCAGCGGTAGCGGTGTTGGCGGTGGCGGCAATGCACCTCCTGGTTGGACGGACAAAGTGGTTAGAAAAGTAAAACCACTCATCGTATTTAACCCAGAATCGATTAGCGGCAATCCTGCAGCAGTCGTTAAAGTCAGTCTTGCACCCGATGGTGCAATTTTAAGTACAGAGCTTGTCACCTCTAGCGGTAATGCCGGTTGGGATCGTGCAGTTCTGCTCGCACTGACTCGCGCAGAAAGTCTGCCGAAAGACGACAATGGCAAAATTCCACAAAGAGAAGTTAAGCTGACCTTTAAACCCAAGGACTAGAGCAGGTTGCAAGTAGCTAAAAAGTATTTTGCATTGATGGCACCAGTATTCGTGGTGATGCTGTCCATGACTGGCATGAGCTCTTCAGCTCTAGCACAAATGAATATCCAAATCACTGGTGTGGGACAGTCCCTCTACCCTATTGCTGTGATGCGCTTTAAAGATGAGGGCAAGCTGCCCAGTAGTGTTACTGACATCATTCGTCAAGATTTGGCGCGCAGTGGTTATTTTAAAAATACTGAGAACGGCAATGCTAGCGAGAGTGATGAGGGCACACCAAATTACAAATCTTGGGCAGCTCGCGGTGCAGATGCTTTAGCTGTTGGCTCTGTAGTGCAGACTAGCGCGGGTCAGTTTGAGATTCGTTACAAACTTTTCGATATTCGTAAATCCGAAAGTCTTGGTGGCTTGAATATTAATTCCAGTGCTGATAATTTACGTGCTGCAGCCCACAAAATTGCTGATGACATCATCCTCAAGCTATTAGGCGAGCGTGGCATCTTCTCAACCCGCCTCTCCTATGTCATTAAAGAAGGTAAGCGCTATCGTCTAGTGATCTCTGATGCAGATGGTCAAAATATTCGTAATGCCATGAATAGTGGTGAGCCAATCATCTCTCCATCTTGGTCACCTGATGGCAAAAAAGTAGCTTACGTTTCTTTTGAAGATCGCAAACCAGTTATTTACGTTCACGAACTAGCAACTGGTCGCCGCATCCCGCTTTCTAATCAAAAGGGCAACAATAGCGCTCCAGCTTGGTCACCAGACGGTAAGAAGCTAGCAATCTCCCTTTCGAAGGATGGCAATACCCAGATCTACAGCATCAACGCTGACGGAACTGGCTTGCACCGCCTTACTCGCGGCTACACCATTGATACTGAGCCTCAATATTCAGCCGATGGTCGCTCCATCTATTTCACGAGTGATCGTGGTGGCAACCCTCAGATTTACCGCATGAGTGCCGAAGGCGAACAGGTTGAAGGCGCAAAGCGCATTACTTACAAACAAGGCTTTGTGACTTCACCGCGTATTTCACCGGACGGCAAGTATTTAGCTTATATCGCCAATATTGGTGGGGCATTCCGCCTGTATATCCTCAATCTGGCAACGGGCGATTCCCAAGCGCTGACTGATGGTACCAGTGATGAGTCCCCATCATTTGCAGCAAATGGTCGTTATGTCTTATATTCCACGAAAGTGGGTGGCAAGCGGGTTTTAGCAGCCGTATCAGTAGATGGAAACTCTAAGCAGGTATTAAGTATTCCGGGTTCTGATGTTCGTCAGCCTTCCTGGGGTCCTTTTATGGACTAAGCCTAACTAGGCCATAGTTCAGAAGCCAGATCTTTCTGGCGAAATAGCCAATATTGGGCTCTTAGGGGCATAATATTGGCTATTAGCTTATTTAGTTACTCAGTTTGTAGGAAAAAGGACAGATCATGAAGATTTCTATCGCACGCCGCGTCGCAACCCTCACCCTTGTTGGTGTGACAGCCTTATTTTTGGCAGCTTGTTCAAGCGTCAAATTGGATGATGTTGATGGCGCCAATGGTGGTGGTAGCGGTAACTTTGGCTCACAACCATGGAATGATCCAAGCAGCCCACTCTTCCAGCGTAGCGTGTACTTTGAATTGAATGAATACACTGTTCAGACTAAATATCAAAAACAATTGTCCGCGCATGCAAGCTTCTTAAAAGCCAACCCGAATCAAAAGATCATTATTCAAGGCAATACCGATGAGCGCGGTACTGCAGAGTACAACCTAGCTTTAGGTCAACGTCGTTCAGATGCAGTGCGTAAGTCACTCAACTTGATGGGTGTTTCTGAAAACCAAATGGAAGCAGTGAGCTTTGGCAAAGAGAAGCCAAAAGCTGAAGGTGATAGCGAAGCAGCTTGGGCAGAAAATCGCCGTGCTGACATTGTTTATATTACAAACTAATGTCCAGCCTTTCACACTCTTTAAAACAAACGCTCTCACGAGCGTTTTGTTTAAGTGCCGCCACCATTCTGTTGGGTCTATCTGGTAATGCTTGGGCACTCTTTGCAGATGACGATGCACGAAAAGCAATATTAGACTTACGCAAGTCCTTGGCAACCACGCAGCTTGAATTGCAAGGGCAGATCGATAAACTTAAAACAGATAATGCCGAGCTACGAGGCAAGGTAGAGGAGCTTGAGAAACAAGGCCAAGATATTGGTACCAGTCAAAAAACTTATTATCAAGATCTTGATACCCGCTTAGGTAATTTTGAGCCACGTACCGCAACTATTGAAGGTGTGAGTGGCACAGTCCAGCCTGGTGAGAAAAAGGCCTACGACGATGCATTGAAGACCTTTCAGGCAGGTAACCTTAAAAAAGCAGATAGCGACTTCTCTGTCTTTGCTAAAAAGTACTCCACCAGCCCTTATGCACCTCTGGCGCTCTTTTGGAGTGGTAACAGCAAATACGCTAACAAAGACTATGCTGGCGCGATTACCCAACTGCAGAGCCTGATTAAGCGCTACCCAAATCACCCACGTATTCCATCGGCTATGTTGACGCTCGGAAATGCGCAATTGGAAAGCGGTAACAAAGTAGCTGCCAAGAAAACCTTTGGCGAGATCATCAGCAAGTACCCAGATACTGAAGCAGCAAAAGATGCTCAGCAACTGATTGCTGCAACAAAGTAATTCAATAAGCTAAGTAAAGAAACGTTTCGACATGTCATCGCTGTCTGCCGCCTTTCAGAATATCGCACCACGCAAGCCCAATGCGCCAGCAGTCATTTTGTTCTCTGGCGGATTAGATTCGAGCACGATTCTGGCTTTAGCAAAAGATCTTGGTTACGCACCTTATGTCTTATCGGTAGGCTATGGTCAACGTCATTCTTCCGAGTTAGCAGCAGCAAAACATATTGCGAAGAAGATGGGGGTTGTACGTCATGAGGTCGTGAATTTAGATCTCACTCGCTTTGGTGGATCAGCTCTGACTGACTCATCCATCGACATCCCAATTACTCCAGGTAAAGATTTAGAAATCCCCGTTACTTATGTCCCCGCTCGCAATACGATTTTGTTATCGCTTGCTTTAGGCTGGGCTGAATCATTGGGTGGATTGGATATTTTTTACGGTGCCAATGCCGTTGACTACTCAGGCTATCCTGACTGTCGCCCAGAATATGTCGCTTCATTTGAGACGATGGCGAACCTCGCCACCAAAGCCGGTGTTGAGGCACTCAATACTGAGAATCGCTTTCGGATGCATGCACCCATCATCAGCATGAGTAAGGCAGAAATCATTCAACTAGGCACGACTTTAGGCGTCGATTACTCACAAACTGTTTCTTGCTACCAGGCGAATGATTTAGGTGAAGCTTGTGGTGAGTGTGAATCTTGCCGCTTAAGGCAAGCAGGCTTCAAACAAGCCAACTTAGGCGATCCAACGCGCTACCAGAAGAAGTAATTCAGTTTTTTACTTAAGTAGCACTCTGGGTTTCAAGCAGCCGTGCTACATAACGCGCAATTAAATCCACCTCTAGATTCACTGCATCACCCTGCTTTAGCTTGCCCAGGGTTGTGTTCTCGAGCGTATGGGGAATGATATTGATATCTACTAAGCAAGCATCTTTACTGTCTTGCGTTTTGTTTACAGTTAATGAAACGCCATTAACAACAATCGATCCCTTGTATGCCAAGAATGGCGCTAATGCCTTGGGGGCTTCGATTTGCAGAAGCCAAGAACCATAAGCATCGTTAGCGACAGTTGTAAAGTGAGACACCTTGCCCACACCATCCACATGCCCACTCACCAAATGGCCACCCAAGCGATCATTTAGTCGTAAGGCTTTTTCTAAGTTGACTGGGCCCACTTTATCCAAACCAATAGTCTTGTTTAAAGACTCACGTGAGATATCCAGTGCAAAAGTGTTGTCAGTAAATTCAGTAGCAGTCATACATGCACCCTGAATAGCAATACTGTCTCCTAATGCAACATCATCGAGATATCCAGCAGGCACCTCAACTACCAAGTGCAGGCCGTCGCCTTTAGCTTGAGCGCTTTTAATTTGGCCAACGGCAGTAATAATTCCAGTGAACATAGTGAGATCTTAAATAGGTTTTTTGTAATTTTCTTGAATCGTTATTTCTTGTTTTTGCTTATTCGTTATTTCTTACTCAGACGCAAACGAAGATCTGGGCCCAATAGACTTTGATCAATGATTTGCCAATCTTGACGTTGATCCAGCGCCGTCAACGGAGTGATATTAGCCATGCCGATACCGTCACCCATAAAGAAGGGTGCGTAATAGAGCAAAAGCTCATCAACACAATCCTCTCTAAGCAAAGATCCATTGAGCTTAAATCCAGCTTCGACATGGATTTCATTCATGTGGCGCTCTTTTGCTAAATACGCAAAGAGTTTTGGTAAATCCACCTTGCCATTAGCATTAGACATAGCAATGACTTCAACGCCAATAGCTTCAAATGCTTTTGCTTTATCTTTACTCTCCTGAGAATCCAATGAAGCGCAAACCAAGATGACGCCTGATGCTTGAGGCTTACTCAACACCTTGGCATTCAGAGGCGTCTCGAGCTTAGAGTCAATAATAATTCTCCAGGGCTGGCGCTCAGTTTTAACATCACGAACATTGAGACTTGGGTCATCTTCTTTAACTGTGCCTACACCAGTCAATATGGCGCAAGCCTGTGCACGCCAATGATGACCATCTGCCCTGGCTAGAGGACCGGTAATCCATTGGCTTTGGCCATTAGGTAAAGCCGTCTTGCCGTCTAAGCTGGCAGCGATCTTCATACGAACCCAAGGCAAGCCTCGAGTCATCCTAGAAATAAATCCTCGGTTTAATGCTTGGGCTTCAGATTCCAATAAACCACAACGAACATCAATGCCCGCAGCATTTAATCGCTCAAGACCTTTGCCACTAACCAGGGGGTTAGGATCGGACATCGCCACAATTACCATAGCGGGCTGGGCTGCAATCAAGGCATCGACACAAGGCGGCGTTCTACCAGTGTGGTTGCAAGGCTCTAAGGTGACATAGATCGTAGATCCAGCAGTATTCAGCCCTTTTGATTTCACATCAGCTAAAGCCTGAACTTCCGCATGGGGTCCGCCCACCCTTTGGGTATGCCCGCGCCCAATTACCTCTCCATCTCTCACAATGACGCAACCCACCCGTGGGTTGGGGTTAGAGAGGTAAAGAGCATGCTGAGCCTCGACTAAGGCCTGGCTCATAAATTGATGGTCGACTGCGGTATACATGGGTCTATTAAAACCGATTGTGGGCAGAAGCGGCAAATTTGCACGCCCTACTTGCAGGCTTTGGAGTCCTTGCTTGGATCGCAAATTCTCCAGCGACCCCCACTGCCTAAGATGAGGTGCCGCTCGAGCCCAGAATCTCGGTCGTGACCTAGGATCAGGCGATTGGCAACAAACCCGCCATTGGCTGTCTTTGCAGCGCCAGCAACATTAAACAAAATACCCCGCTTGGAGGTATGAGGGTCAATAAACTGCTTACCTCCGCCCTTGAAATACACCCGCGCAAGATCGCCTTGGGAAATCCAAAGCCGCTCAATGCAGCTGAATTTTTCTTGCCGGCTATCGCAAACATTTTTAACCACCCAACCCTCCTCCCACAAACCTTCATTCAAAGGACTGATGCGTACAGGTGCACCCAGTACAAATGCTTGAGCTCTTGCAAATTGAGCGTGCGCAATAAAACGTCTGGCAATGATGTCGATTTCTCGAGCGGCCATTTGTTCATGCAAGAGAGGAAACATCGACACCGCAATGATGGCGATGATCAACACAACAGCCATCAACTCTAACAAGCTATATCCTTGATCTTGCTTACTCAAATTTCTGCCGCCAATTTAATCGTGCAGTGATATTGGTTTTTTCATCCAAAAATACGAGGATCTCCAAGCTCGGTTTTGATTTGCTTGATATCAACCAAAAATTTTTTCCAGTAGACTGTATATTGCAAGTAGTGCTTGCTAAGACGGTGATATTAGAAAGATGTTGCTCACACTCAATTAGTGATCGTTCGGCAGCAATAAATTCTTTTTGGGATTGCGTATAAGTATTAACACTCATGACTTCAAGTGCAGCTAAGCGCTCCAACTGAATGACCAGCATTGAGAGTAGCGTTAGTAGCGATAGGACCCAAGCAATAATCACAATAGACTCACAGCAGATTACGGGCAGTAAATGTTAGCTCAAACTTCTGGTAAATAGACGTGCCATCAGTCATCTCCAGCATTACCTTAAAAGCCTTGCCAGCACTAGCTGGAAGCACCTCAAAGGAAAGATGGTGAATGCCATTCATCAAGGTTGTGTTTTGGATGCGTCCCTGGCGATCAAGAGATTGGCAGATTAACGACCCGCCATTGACCTTGGCACCTTTTGCTGCGGATGCTTGCCGATCTACCAAAAATCCTTGCTGCGCTAAATTATTTTTAGTGCGCTCTTTTGACAAAATATTGCCAATACAATCAAAGTCCACCCCTGAAGATATCCCATGTTTCACCATCAGTGAATCTGATCCTCGGTATCCACTGTTTTTATGAATCTGAATGTAATTACTTGAAGAAGAATTCTTTCTTGTGGATGCAATTGCTGAATTAGCATTTTGATAACCAGCCATCCGAATAGCGCGCCCGATTAATTCCAATGCACGATCTGCTTCTGCAGTCAGAGACTGAGATTTTTCATACTCAATTTGCTTAGCGATGAACTCGCCACTATTTTTGATGAGTGGTGCGACTAAGACCAGGGATAGGGCGAGACCGACGAGACACTCCAATAGATTCATTCGCTGGCTTTCGTGAAATTTGGTTTGGGTTATTAAGCTGCGCAGCGTTCAATATGGAGAGTTCGTGCCGATCCATTTCTTTTCTGAGCTCTACCCTTTTCCCCTGGAGTTGACCTAAGCGCAAAATCATCCCCTGGTAGGTATTGCTCAAACCCAACCAACTGCTTGCAACTAGACTCATTGCCACCAGAACCTCCAATAAGATGAATCCATTAGCCCCTTGATTCGAATCATGAAGGCTTGGGGGGTTTTGAATTCGAGAGCGCACAGGACATTTTCTCTAGACTGGAACCGCAAAAATAGGCCTTTCATAGGCGCTCACTGTCAGAAAAACTGGATATTGCTCCAATATTGACCGCGGTATGCCAGGCTAAAGCCCGAAACCCCCTCCTCAGCTTAAAATAGAGGGCTATGCAAAATAACCTCGCCTCCACAGAAGAAATCGTTGCTGAGCTTAAAGCCGGCAATATGGTCATTCTGGTCGATGAAGAAGATCGCGAGAATGAAGGTGACTTAGTGCTTGCTGCCGATCACGTCACTCCAGAGGCTGTGAATTTCATGGCCAAGCATGGTCGTGGCTTGATTTGCCTTACTTTGACGCGTGAGCGCTGCCAACAAATCAACCTCCCCTTAATGGTGCGCGATAACGGCACCTCCATGGGTACCAACTTCACCGTTTCGATTGAGGCAGCCAGCGGCGTTACCACTGGTATCTCAGCAGCAGATCGTGCTCACACGATCAAGACGGCAGTTGCTGCAAATGCAAAACCCAATGATCTGGTTCAGCCAGGCCATATCTTTCCTTTAATGGCACAACCTGGTGGTGTGTTGATCCGCTCTGGTCACACGGAGGCTGGATGTGATTTGGCTGCGATGGCTGGTTGCTCACCCACTGCCGTCATTTGCGAGATCATGAAAGATGATGGCAGTATGGCGCGACTGCCAGACTTGCTCGAGTTTGCAAAAGAACATCAATTAAAAATTGGCAGCATTGCCGATCTCATTAAATATCGTAGTCAACATGAAAGCATTGTGGTGCGAGAAGGCGAGCGTGAGTTCGATACTCCTTGGGGCAAGTTCCACGGAATCATCTACCGCGATACACCAAGCTCATGCATGCATTTAGCGTTAGTGCATGGCAAGCCTTCAGAATCTGAAGAAACGCTGGTTCGCGTTCATGAGCCCGTCACAGTATTAGATTTCTTGGATTCAAATGTCAGCACACACTCTTGGCCTTTGGCTCAAGCTTTACAGAAGTTAGCAGCGGCACCTTCTGGTGTGGCGGTTTTATTGAACGCCTCAGGTATTGCAGCCCCTAACGATGTGGATTGGTTAGCCCAGTTTCATAAATTGAACGGCACCCCTACTGAAGCAGCAGAAAAGCCATTGGCTCGCAAAACTGATTTCCGTAGTTATGGCATTGGCGCGCAAATTCTCAAAGATATCGGCGTTGGAAAAATGCGTTTACTCGCAAATCCAAACCCAGTACCAAGCCTTTCGGGATACAAGCTCGAAGTAACTGGCTATACCCCATTTGAATCTAAAAAATAAGCAATTTCAGAAAAAATATGAACACAAGCAATGACGAATCTGCAGTAGGCGTTCTCGCTACCGACCTTAATGGACAAGATCTCCGCGTAGGTATTGTGCAGGCACGCTTTAATGAAGAGCATTGTGTTGCGCTGACTACCGCTTGCATTGAAGAGTTAATCAAGCTTGGCGTCTCCCAAAGCGATATCAAGCTGGTAACCGTACCAGGCGCACTTGAAATCCCCTTCGCACTTCAAAAGTTAGCTGAAACAGGTGAGTTCGATGGCTTAGTTGCCCTAGGCGCAATCATCCGTGGGGAGACTTATCACTTTGAACTCGTGTCGAATGAATCTGGTGCTGGGATTACCCGCGTTTGCCTTGAGTCTGGATTGCCAATCGCCAACGGTGTTCTCACCTGCGAGACAGATGAGCAAGCTCAGATACGCGTTCAGGTAAAAGGTGCGGACTGCGCAAGAGCTGTTGTTGAAATGACTAACTTGGCTTTAGCCCTTACTCCCGACATTGATTTTGAAATCAATCCTTCAGAAGAGTAATTTCCAAAATGAATAAGAACGCCCCCAATCCACAGGTAGCACCTGGCACACCGAGTGCACCCAGCGCACCTAAGCGCTCACTCACGCCACGTCGTCGTGCCCGTGAGTATGCTTTACAAGGTGTATATCAAAGTCTAGTCATGCGCCGCGCTGGCAGCCTTCCTAATGCTGCGGCAATCGCCAAGCAGTTAGCTGAAGATCCTGGCTTTCGCCGCTGCCAACATGATTTGTTTCAAGGTATTTTTGCTGGCGTTCTCGAGCGTACCGATGAGCTAGAGGGCCTCATTACCCCAGCACTCGATCGCCCTATCAATGAACTATCTCCAGTAGAGCATGCTGCCCTTCTGATTGGCACATACGAACTGGCTATTGATTTGGCCGTTCCTTACAAAGTAGCTATTAATGAAGCTGTGGAATTAGCGAAAACTTTTGGCGGTACTGATGGTCATAAATACGTCAATGGCGTATTAGATCTACTAGCTCAACAGTTGCGTAGCACTGAGGTTCAAGCTAGTTAGTCAAAATATCCTTAAGACTCCACCCCCTGCGCTTCCTAGAGGTCCAGGGGGTTTATTTTGTCCATAGCCTTGGCAGGCAATCCAAACTACACTGAGGGATAAAATAAAATAACTTTTTTACCAAAGAGACGCCATCATGCAGAAAACGGATATCCGCAAATTCCTCAAAGATCCAAGCCTATTTAAAGAAGAGGCTTTTATTAACGGTGAGTGGTTTAAATCCAATTCAGGAAAAACTTTCGCAGTTCATAACCCGGCTACTGGTGAGCTCATTGCAAATGTCAGCAATCTTGAACCAATAGATGCTGAGCGAGCGATTGAAGCCGCAGAACAAGCCTTTCAAAGCTGGAAGAGCAAAACCGGAAAAGAGCGCGCTAATGTAATGCGCAAATGGTTTGATCTGATTATTCAGAATACTCAAGATCTAGCCACCCTCATGACCCTAGAGCAAGGCAAGCCGCTAACTGAAGCAGCAGGTGAAGTAGCCTATGGCGCGTCTTTTGTAGAGTGGTTTGCTGAAGAAGCAAAACGCGTCGCTGGATCGATTCCAAGTACAACTTGGAGTGATAAGCGTATGATCGTTATGAAGCAGCCAATTGGGGTGTGCGTTGCTATCACGCCTTGGAATTTCCCTATCGCCATGATTACACGCAAGATTGCGCCAGCAATGGCAGCAGGTTGCACCATTCGGATTAAGCCAGCTGAGCTCACACCACTGAGCGCATTAGCACTGGCAGAGCTCGCTCAGCGTGCTGGCGTGCCAGCCGGTGT
>JACCDY010659296.1_pt1 | contig 14775 bp, 13 predicted proteins | sample 7446391 | NCBI WGS metagenome assembly JACCDY01 (sample SAMN15323451, study PRJNA562643) | freshwater metagenome | isolation source: river surface water | place: USA:Blue River Watershed | collected 2017-08-18 | reverse complement strand
TCAGCCGTGATGAGGCTAAGCAGGATGCCATGCGTCACGCTGTCGGCGACTCGCGAGTCAGGTTCTTTATTGGAGACACCAGGGACCCAGAATCAGTAGAACGCGTGGTCCGCGGTTCTGACCTAATCTTCCACGCTGCGGCTTTGAAGCAAGTTCCCTCAGCTGAGTTCTTCCCACTAGAGGCCGTAAAGACCAACATCAATGGCTCCGCTAACGTGCTGCGCTCCGCGGTTGAGAACGAAGTAAAAGGCGTTGTCTGCCTGAGCACCGACAAGGCTGTCTATCCAATCAACGCCATGGGCATGTCAAAGGCGTTGATGGAGAAAACTGCTCAAGCATTTGCCCGGGATTACCAAGACTCAAAAACCACAATTGCCGTTACCAGATACGGGAACGTGATGTACTCGCGCGGATCTGTGATTCCGCTTTTCATCTCCCAAATCAAATCTGGTAAGCCAATTACCATTACCGACCCAACCATGACCAGGTTCTTGATGTCACTTGCTGAGTCGGTAGATCTTGTGGAGTATGCCTTTGAACATGCCACAACTGGAGACCTGTTCGTTCGCAAAGCTCCAGCCTCCACAATTGAGGACCTAGCGTTGGCGCTAATCGAGATGTTTGGTGGGTCTAGGGATCAAATTCAAAACATCGGTTTCCGCCACGGGGAGAAGCTCTACGAATCGCTGCTCAGCACAGAGGAGCGCGTCAAAGCTGATGACCAAGGTGATTACTTCCGCGTGCCGCTGGACGCCAGGGACCTTAATTACTCGGTTTACTTTGAGCAGGGGGAGTCAAGGCCAGAAAGTCTTGAGGCCTATACCTCTCACAACACAGAGAGATTAAATGTTGAAGGGGTAAAGAAGCTACTTCTGACCATCCCTGAAGTGAAGTTGGAGCTCGGGCTATGAACAAGCTAAAAGTTGTAACAATCGTTGGCACTAGGCCGGAAATCATTAGGCTCTCTCGGTTGATTCCTAAGTTGGACGAGTTCACGGACCACGTACTAGTCCACACTGGTCAGAATTATGACCGACAGCTCAATGAGATCTTTTTTGAAGACCTTGAACTGCGACAGCCGGACTATTACTTGAATGTTGACACCACTTCATTTGGTTCAGTCATGGGCGATACCTTAAAAAAGGCCGAAGAGGTTTTCCTCAAGGAAAAGCCTGATGCTGTGATGATTCTTGGCGACACTAATTCAGCGATTGCTGCAGTTGTCGCTGAGCGCATGCACATTCCCGTGTACCACATGGAGGCAGGTAACCGCTCCTTCGATAACAATGTGCCAGAAGAGCTAAACCGCAAGATTGTTGACCACGTGGCAAGCTTCAACCTCCCGTACAACGATTACTCTATGCGCAATTTGCTAAACGAAGGGGTCCACCCGCGCTTCGTGCACAAAACAGGCTCTCCGATGCGAGAAATTTATTTTCACTTCAAGTCGCGCATCGAATCGTCAAATGTCCTTGAACGCTTATCCCTATCAAGTGGGCAATATTTTCTGGTCAGCCTGCACAGACAGGAAAATGTAGACAGTCCAGTCCGATTGAAACTTGCACTTGATGCCCTGGTCGCGGTGCGCGATGAATGGGGGTTGCCTGTTCTGGTATCCACTCACCCCAGAACTCGAAAGAGGCTAGAGGAACTCTTTCACGAATCCCTTCCGGGCATTGTTTTCCACGAACCATTTGGTTACTTCGATTACAACAAACTTCAGCTAAATGCGAAGTGTGTTTTGTCTGACTCAGGGACAATAAGCGAAGAATCAACCGTGATGGATTTCCCGGCAATCTGCCTTCGCTCGGCAAACGAGAGGCCCGAAGCGACCGCGGAAGGATACGCGGTTATGTCCGGCCTTGATGCAAAGGAAGTCCTCAGAACTATTTATTTTGCAACGCGAGCTGATAGGAGCAAGCCTTCTCCCGAGGGGTATGAGGTTTCTAACTTTGCGGATCGAGTCTTGTCGATTCTCTTTTCCACTTGCAGGAACTTTAGGTTTCTCAAGGGTCTTAGCTAGGTCTCCTTGAGGACCTCTAAGACTTCGGCAGGTACATCGATGAGAAGACTGGTTATAGATCGAGCAAGGCCCGCGGGTTTCTTCTCTGACTTTATTTGGATTGTTTCCGGATTTGCCGTCGCTGCTGAGAGGGATTGCGTTCCGTTTGTCCCAACGACCAAAAATGCAAGTCAATTTGGAATAGAACCTCATTGGAAGTGGGATTGGTCAGATTACTTTACTGAGCCGGAGCCCCAGGGCTTCGCACCGGGCGGTAGCTTCGAGTTTTTGGATTTGGAACGGCATCCCGAAAACGTCCTAGGTGCCGGAGGATTGACAAAGCTAAGAAGTGCCTTCGAGCGTTATTCGGGTCTAAGGCCTGATGTTATGGCTTTGCTTGATTCTTTGGCAATTGAGTTAATTCGTGAAAACACTCTTGGGATTCACTTCAGGTCTGGAGACATGCGGTGGGCTCCCGTGCACTCAACGCCACCATCTCAGACATTTATGCTCAATTTGATTGAGTCGGAGCTGAGGCAATTTAGATTTGACTCAATCTTTGTCGCTTCAGAGGATATAAGGTTCATAAGAGCCGTCAAGCGTAGATTCCCCTCTCTAATCGTCAAATCCAGCTTGGATTCTTCAAACAGCCTTGGCCCAATCGTTAAGTCGCTCTCAAAAATCTCTGTTCTAACTGATGCTTATCTGTTGGGGCGTTGCGCAAAATTGATGCACTCACCCTCAAATGTAGCGTTTGCAGCGAAATTTCTATCATCTTCGGCCCTTACTGATTCTCTGGAAATTAGGATGGGCCTGAATCACTCAAGGTTGCCAATGGCTGTTTTTCAGGGAGTAATAGCGTGGCCAATATTTAGCCATTTGAGATCGAGGAGAGCTGAGCTCCTGGTCTCGTCCCGCAGCGAATGGGAAGACTGACACCTGTTTGCGCTCTTTAGAAGCGCTCCTGCACACCACATGGCAAAACTAGGGAGCTGCAAACGCTTAAAGTCCATCTGGACAAAACGAAAGTTACCTAAACTTCTTTCAGAGAGTCGCCGTGATTTATGTGCGAGTGGTTAAGGTGTGCAATCGGGCGAGTTAGCACTTGGAAGCAGGCGTAAACTAGTGCGGGTCTCTTCCAGGAGAGAGATAAGCTAACCTGCAAGGCCAAAGCAAAGAGAATTTGTCGAGTAATTTCCTCGGAAAAGTGAAGGACCATAGCGTTTCGAGTGAAGTTGATTTGTTGGGAAAATAGGCGATTGAATCAATTTCTGGATCCACGGTCTGGGAGATCAATACCAGTAATGTCTCGGAGCTGCATGTCGATTGCGTGCCAAAAATACTCGAGTGACCATACTTCATTTGGCATTCTCCGAAGCCACCCAAGCACCTCTTTAGACCATTCCCGATGATCCATTTCGAGCGCCCGCGCAATTCCGTCGTTCACTGACTCAACGCCGGGTTCCACTTCAATGACTAGCGAACCAGGAATTCCGAAAGAGGCCACCTTGGGTCCAACGTAAACCGGAATAGATCCTGCCGCGATAGCTTCTAAAAGCTTTTCGGACATGTACTCCAGAGAGTTTTCTATAACTACGCTGACTTTGTAGTAAGAGTTCTTTTCTAGTTTGTCCCCCACAACCCCAAGAGATCGCCGCTTGGTCCGGAAAAAGCCTTTGAGCGCCCTAAGGCGGGGAACATTGCCAGAAGCCAAACTCAGGTAAATTTCGAAGACGAATTGCTTCAGCCGCGTTGAAAAAGTCGAATCCCAACCCTGACCATACAGGTCAACAGCGGGATTGCTGTCCACAACCTGTCTCCTCAATGAATAAAGCTCGCCATTTATTAGGCTGAGGCGATTTGAGGAAATCATGCAGGCCCTGGGATGCTTCTGTTGATTTGAAAATCTGCTAAACCGATCCAGATATAGAGCTGGCCAAAATGTCGAATTCTCGGAGTTTGGTCGGCCTACTAACATAACTTTTCTGAAGCGATTAAGCACTTTCGTTTTGACATTGAAGGGCCGGACGACCGACGGCTCCTGGACGACAAGTAGCGCGTTATTTATATAGCTCTTCGGGATCGAAGGTCTGTGTAGGGAATTCACTGGTACTTCAACCGAGCAAATTGCATCCGCCTCATCCTCAGAATCAACAAGCGCCCAGCCTCGAGTCTCCAGAAAAGTTGAAAGCTTGAGATCTCTTTCGTTGTGAACACTGGCGTGGCCGTGAGGTCCGGTCAGGAATAATCTCATTTTTTGCGTCGCCACTCAAAATCTAGATCCCTTCGATTCTTTAGCAGTCCTAATTTGTACGCCGCCACAAAACCAAATCTGAGAAGAGCCCTGACTATGGTTAGTCCTGTATGCCCATTTGAACGATGATTAAGTTTCGAAGACCCAAGGTTGGCAGAACTTGCATGACCTGGCTGCGGGTCAGGAACTGTCTTGAACGCAAAAAAATTCTCTCCAAATACATTGCCCTGTTCGTGCATTGCCTCGGCTATAAAGGTATTTGCGGCGAGGCAGCCATAATTCAGTGAAACAGCAAAGGATTCCGCGAGCGCAAGCTTCACGTCCCTGCTTTGTTCCAGCCCGCCCAATCTCAAGTCAATCGATTCCTCCGCGTGCCTAAAGAAATCGTCCCACTCTCTAGCCTCTAGGGAACGAAGCAGCCCCTTGAAACTCTCTGATTGAAAGACGCGAATTAGCGCACGTGCTTGGCCCACCCTTCGCTGCTTGTCAGTAATCACATGTGACTCGCTCTTCGGGTTTTCCCTATATGCCATCGTGCACTTTGAGTCGGACATGAAATCCCATGCCCCGGCCAGGCGTAGAACGATTTCAGTGTCAGGAAATGAGGTGTCATGCCATGGAATGTCTACTGACGCCAATGCCTTCTTCCTAAAGGAAGCAGCTGGGAATGGTAACGAGTGAAACCTAAGGTGAGTAAGAAAAACGTCCGTCGAAGTTCTCTGCGACGAGATCCAGTTTGCTCGAGGCAGGGGCTTTGGAAGATGGCCCGCAGTGCCCAAGCTGTCCATTGAGGTCGTTACCATTGCAGTTCTATCTGAGGCAGATCTAATCATGCGCGCGTGAGACTCGAAGTGATTTGGGTAGTACCAGTCGTCTTGATGACAAGTCAAGACCCACTCAGTCTTAACTAGGTCTAGGTTCGCAAACAGGCTTCCAGCCCCACCCATGTTTGCCGGGTTGCGAACTTTTACAACGTGCCTGAATCCTGCTGGAAGCCAGGACTTAACTAACCCCCAGGTCTGGTCGTTAGACGCATTGTCCACCAACAGCAAAGTGCACTTTTTGTATGTTTGGCTTTCAAGGTACTGAATCACGTCTGTCCAGTAGTTCTCAGCGTTGTAAAGACCAACGAAAATGGTCAACTCACTTTCGCCAGATCGGGAGCCGGATTCCGATACTGACCTTAGTCCCCGAACCCAATCGGAGACTGCTGCATCGTGCTGGAAAGATCTACTTTGACTCACAGTTCTTTCCCATGGCTCCGAATTCGATCCAAGTATCGTTCCAGTTGCGCGTCAATTGTTGCGCGATTGAGACGATCGGAAATCCCTTCCAGGGACCAATTGACGGCCTCCTCAAAGCTCAACATGTCTCGCCAGTTGAGGGTCTGTCTCGCGCGTGAGGAATTGAGGGTGAGGAATTGGGTTTCTTTGACTAGCGCAGAAGTAAGTTTGATGTCCAGTCCCTGGAGAAGTCTTTCTGCCAATTCAGCCACTTGGGCCACAGTCATGTATCCCGAAGGGTCAGGCCCAAAATTTAAAATCAGAGCGGAATTGAGATTGACGGAACGATTGACAAGATAATCCAACATGTAGACGTAGCCGTTTACGCAATCCAAAACGTGCTGCCAGGGCCGCACAGCTTCGGGTTGCCGAATCACTAGCTCGTTTTTTCTTCTCCAGGACCGAGTGATGTCTGGAATTAGTCGATTTTCACTCACATCACCAAGACCGATTACATTTCCCGCCCGGGCAATTCCAATTTTGAAAGGGAGGTCTAGGTGTGAATAAGTCTGCGCGAGCAAGTCGGCCATGGCCTTAGATGCGCTATAGGGGTCAAAACCACCAAGCGCATCCTCTTCAGAGTAATTACCAGCGCCAGTGTCTTTGTAAACCTTGTCCGTAGTCACTATCAAAACGGCCTTGACGTTTCCGGCTCTTTTGCTGGCTTCCAAGACGTTGAGTGTTCCAGTTACGTTAATGTCCATGGTCGCCTGAGGATCCTTGTAACTGTTTATTACAAGAGGCTGAGCTGCCATGTGCATGACCGCGTCCGGGTTTATTTTTTCAATTGCCTTTGCTAGAGCATCCCGTTCTCGAATGTCCAAAATTTCATGCGAGAGAAGGTCGTCTTCGATTTGCGCTTCTTTGAAAAGACCCCCATCGACAGGCGCGAGGGATATCCCTGAAACTCGATGCCCCATCCGTGAAAGCAGAAGCGTTACCCAAGCACCCTTGAAGCCAGTATGTCCAGTGACTAAAACGTGCATCCTTACGCCTTTACGAAATCGTGAACCACTTCGCTCACGAAACTCAACATCTCTTCCGTTAGTCCCGGATAGACCCCAAGCCAGAAAGTGTTCGTCATCACCAAGTCAGAGTTCTTTAGATCACCAATGACCCTGTGTTCGATGTTTCTGTAAGCAGGCTGCTTCAGAAGATTGCCAGCGAAAAGTAGGCGAGTGCCGATTTTCTTCTCATCCAAGTGACGCAGTAACTTAGTTCTGTCGATTCCGCTCTCAGGCTTGATTGTTATCGGGAAGCCAAACCAGGAGGGATCTGAGTTCGGTGTTGCTTCTGGCATCACAAAATCTTGAATGTCGGACAAAGCGCCCTTCAGGTAGTTGAAGTTGGCCTTGCGAGCGGCCACAAACTTATCCAGCTTCTTTAGTTGCGATACGCCCAAGGCAGCCTGCATGTCGGTTGCCTTTAGGTTGTAGCCAATGTGGCTGTAGATGTATTTGTGGTCGTAGCCGAAAGGTAGGTCACCGAGTTGCCATTCGAAGCGCTTGTGGCAAGTGTTGTCGTGACCGGTAGCGCAATAGCAGTCTCGCCCCCAGTCTCTGAATGATTCGACTTGCTTCTTGACCAATGGGCTGTTTACAAAGACAGCGCCACCCTCACCAGTTGTGATGTGGTGGGCTGGATAAAAACTAACGGTCGCCGTATCTCCGAAGCTTCCGGTTCTCTTGCCGTCATAGGTGCTTCCTAAGGCATCGCAGGAGTCCTCAACCAGCCAAAGATCATGCTCTTTACAGATTGCCTTGATCGCAGCAACGTCAAAGGGGTTTCCAAGCGTGTGTGCCATCATGATGGCTCGCGTCTTGGGGGAGATGGCCTCGCGGATTTGATCGATGATGGCGTCGTAGGTGCCGATTTCCACGTCAACAAAGACAGGGATCAGCCCATTCTGGATGATGGGATTTACCGTTGTGGGGAATCCCGCCGCAACGGTGATTACCTCGTCACCGGGCTTTAGAGCCCTTTTCCCGAGTTTCGGGCTGGTTAGTCCAGAGAGAGCAACTAGGTTCGCGCTAGATCCAGAGTTGACAAACAACGCATTGCGAACGCCGACGTATCGAGCCAGGCCACGTTCAAATTCTTCATGGAACCTTCCCGCAGTTAGCCAACCATCGAGAGACGACTCAACCAGCGCGACATAGTCATCCGCATCTAGAACTTTTCCCGACACGGGAATGTTGGTTTCACCCGGCACAAAAGGTCGGCTGAAACTTTCAGATACTTTTTTGTTCGCAAACTCTTTAGTCAGCTCGAGAATAGATTCCATCGGGTTTTCTTCTTTCATAAGTTTGCCAAGTCTTGGGCTATCTCCCAGATCACGCTCTCCTGGCCAGCAACCAATTTTCGCTTTCCAATTTCTTTCCAGATTTCCTGCGGTGGAATGTTATGTTGCGAAGAAGCAATTTTTACCTGGGGGCTATATCCGCTAAAGGCACCAGCCAGTCCACTTCGGACGCTCTGAGACGAAATTCTTGGAAGCTTCTCCTCGAACGCCGCCTCAATGTGCTCGGCAAGGGCTGCAAAACCCTCGAAGTCAGCTTCGGCCATTTTTCCAGCTTTGAAGAGTGAGGTGGCAATAAGCTCCAAATGAACATTCCCAGCCCCAGCCCCCAGTCCTGCGGCGGATCCATCAAGAATGTCCGCCCCAGCCTCTTTCGCTGCTAAAGCATTGGACAGGCCAAAGCCGAGATTGTTGTGCGCATGAAAGCCAATGAGGAAATCAGGTCCAAACTCAGACTTCAACATCGCAACTCTCGAAGAAACCTCATCCGGCACAAAGGCGCCTGCGGAATCCATAAAAATCAGTCCTTCGGCACCATAATCTCGAATCTTCGCAACTTGAGCAACGAGTTCTTTCGGGCTCGCCATGTGGCTCATCATTAGGACCCCAAAAACTTCAACGCTTTCTGAGGCTAATCTCTCGATATGAGGAGCACATACATCCGCTTCAGTTACGTGGGCCGCGACGCGAAAGCTGTCTACTCCAATTTCCAGAGCGGGCTTCACGTCTCTATCGAAAGTAGCAAAGCCTGGAATCACGTGAACGCCTAGCTTTTTGGTAGTCAATTCCGCTTTCGCAGTCGCTAGCAGATTGAAATCCGACGTGGTGGCCTTGCCAACTAAGAATGAAGATGCGCCAAGACCATTCCCATGTCCAACTTCGACAGAATCAACACCGCTTTGATTTGCCAGGCGACAGTAATCTCGCACTTGCTCAACGGTTAGCGAATGCCTTAGGGCATGGTTGCCATCTCTCAGGGTCACGTCGTGAATTCTCACGTTCACAACCCCATCCCTGACAGAAGTCTCGCCGTGGAGACCGCCGCGGCATTGATGATGTCTAGATTCCCGCTGTATGTGGGAAGGTAGTAGCCTTCCCCTTCGACGGAGACGGTTGACATGTAAACCTGCGGGGCAATCTGGGTAGGCGGCAAAACCAACCTATAACCAGGCACAAATTCCGCTACTTGATTGACCATTTCAGAGACAGCGTGCTCAGCACGATCAAGATCCATAGATTCTGCGCTCACAGTGACTGAAGTTCTCATCATCACCTGTGGCAAAGCCGGGTTGAGCACAAGTATCGCTTTGCTTGGAGCCCCTGATATTCTCTGGGCAATTGCCTCAGTGGCTTCAATGTAATGATCGAGATTTCTCCTAGTAGCCGGTCCGGCAGAATCAGAAGCGATGCTCGAAGAGATTTCCACCTCTCCGACTCCAACTGCGTGTCGAGTCATTGCATGTAGAAGTGGGCTAGACGATTGGCCGCCGCATGTGACCATGTTAAAGTTTCGGTGAAGACCGGACCTAATTAGGTCTTGGTCGATTATCGGGATCACTTCCTCGCCGACCCCCGACGGGGTGAGATCTACCATCCAAGGTCGTTCAATCTTCGATACTTGATTCCAATGCCGAACGTGATCAAATGCGGAGGTAGCATCGAAAAAGCCATCAACGGCGTGACTTTCCTTGAGGAAACCTTCAAGTCCCTCGGAATAAGTCCTTACTCCCTTTTGCGCCATTCTGGCTAGCCCAGGGCTGTCACTTCTGCGACCAATCAGTCCAATCAGATCAAATTCTTGAGCATTCAAAATTCTCTCTGCCAGGTCTACGCCTATGTTTCCCGACCCTATAATCGCAACCTTCGGTTTAGCCATTTCCTAGCGCCTTAGATACTTTGGCTTGGAGTTCTGGCGAGATTTCAGGATCTAAATCTTCAATCCCTGGAGAGAAGAGTGTGCCGTCTGAACTCTTTCTCGTCCCTAATCGAGGCAAATACTTTTGGTTCGGGTCCATAATCACTTCGATAAGCACTGGTGAGCTGGCTTCAAGCGCCGCCTGGAGATCTTCAACCTTTGCGTGCCTGTCCCAACGAAGATGTGAGAATCCAAAAGCATCTGCAAGTCTCTTAAACTCAGGGAAGGAAATATCGTCACCACTCGCGGAGCCAAACTCCCTACCATCGAACAAGTTGTTTTGCGAAATCTTGATCATTGCGTAGCCACCGTTGTTGAAAACAACAAGTTTGAGGGGGAGCTTTTTTGTTCTCGCGGTCTGTAGTTCTTGAAGATTGAACATGATTCCGCCATCGGTGTTCAGGCACAGTACTTGCCTTTGAGGGGCACCAATCGCAGCACCAATGGCTGCTGGTAGACCAAAACCCATTTCCCCAAGCCCCTGCGAGGTAAAAATAGTTCGCTTCCCATTTGACTCGATTGCGTAGTGCCCTGATAAAAGACCCGCACCGACATCAGTTGCTATGACCGCGTCTTCAGTCATGACGGTGTTGAGCAGCTCGACAAACTGGATCGAGTGGACATAGTCCTCATCCAGCTCACGCGTTGCCTCATCTTCAAGGCGAGGGAGGAGGCTTCTAACCTGGGAGATCTCTGACAACCAATCTTCACTGCCTTCAAATCGACAGTCGAGCTTTAGCAGCTCTGACAGAACCTCAGCCGCATTAGCCTGGATTTTCACGTATCCGTTCGCGGGGAACTTTTCTAGTTCAGTGATGTCAATCTCGACAACATACTTGAGAGCATTTCTTCCAAAGTCAGCGCGGTCGTAACCAACTTGGGGAATTGACAAGCGAGTGCCCATGCAGATCAAAATGTCCGCCGCCTGCACGATATGATTTGCGGCCCGATCACCGTAGATCCCAACGCGACCAATGTTTAGCGGTTCGGAATCAGGATATTTGTCGAAAGCAGACCAAGATGCCGCAAATGGGATTGAGTTCGAGCGCGCAAATCGCAAGAGCCCTTCGAAGTCCTTCAGTCCCTGTCCGACATATAAAAGTGGCCGCTTAGCACCACGAATGGCATTTGCCAGGTCCGTGAGAGCGGCTTCGCCCACTGGCTCAATTTTTTCAACACGTTTCGCATGCTGCTGGACGCTGGAGCTGTCGACGCTTCGTCTTTGAATGTCCATGGGAAAGTCAATGTGAACAGGCCCGGGTCTACCTGAACCGGCCTCGTGCCAAGACTCCGTCACCGTCGAGTTGATGTCCAGCCCACTTGAAAGTCGCTGAGAGCCCTTACAAATGGGAGCGAGAAACGCAACAGAGTCAAAACCTTGAACACCATAAGCTCTCATTCTGGTCATTGCGTCAATGTGATAAGAGCTTTCATTACCCGTCACAACCAGGAGCGGAATGGAGTCTAAGTGAGCGCTCAAGACGCCTGTGGCTACGTTAGATGAGCCGCCTCCAGTTGTTACTAAAACCAACGGTATGCGATTTGTGACACGCCAATAGCCGATTGCCGCCATAGCCGCCGCTTGCTCGTTGTGGAAATAATGGATTGGAATGGAAGCTCGCGCAATCTCGTCCACTAGTGCCAGGTTTCCAGCGCCGGTGATGCAAAAAACGTCGCCAATTGACAATTCCTTGAGAGTGTCTACAAAAATCTCAGCACCGGTCTTCAGCATGAAACAACCTTTCTAAGGGATACTCTAGTTGCTTAGGTCTAGATAGAAGGGGCAAGCATGAAGGCTGTCATTTTGGCAGGTGGACTCGGTACGCGAATTGCGGAGGAGTCAGATAGCAAGCCAAAGCCTATGGTCGAAATTGGTGGCAAGCCGATTATCTGGCACATCATGAATCATTTTGCGAAATTCGGCATAAAGGACTTCGTCATCGCAGCTGGATATCGCGGATATCAAATCAAGGAATACTTCGCAAACTATTTCGCTCACAACAGCGACTTCACTGTCAATTTAGAGTCGGGTTCTATTGAATATCTGCAGGGAAATTCTCACCTCGGATGGACTGTGACTGTTGTCGATACCGGATTGGAGACCCAGACAGGGGGGAGACTAAAGCGGCTTCAGTCTCTCTTAGGGGGCGGAGAATTCTTCCTGACATATGGGGATGGATTGACAGATGCGGATCTGTCGGCAGAACTCGAGTTTCACAGGGCTAGCCAGAGCACCGCTACCGTTCTAGCAGTGAGGCCACCGGCTAGGTTCGCAAGGCTGGATATCGCTGACGAAGGGCAAGTGCTAACGGTTGAGGAGAAGCCAGAGTCCGAAGGGGGTTGGATCAACGGAGGCTTTTTTATTCTCAGCCCGGCGGTGTTCAACCTGCTGGCAGATGATTCGACAATCTTCGAGAGAAAGCCGCTTGAAACGCTGGCCGCGACAGGTCAGCTGAGTGCCTTTAGACACAGCGGTTTCTGGATGGCGATGGATACTCTGAGGGACAAAAGAAACCTCGAGGAGCTATGGAGCTCTGGAAAAGCCCCGTGGGCATAAATCTCAAGCCACGCGCTTTGTTAATCGGATCCCAGAGTCAGGTTTGTCAAGGTTGGGTCGAAAGATCTAGCGTCTTAGGGAGTTTTGAGCTTTTCCACATATCGCGAAGCCAAAGTTCTCTGCCATCGCATCGTTCAGAATGGCTAGGTGAGCTTGATTCACGAGCTCACTCTGGCTTTGATTTCAGTTTGGTCGTTAACTTCATCGGAGCATCTAACCCAAGTCAAATTGCCGGCATGCCTTTGGAGCTTGCTGACGCAATGCGACACTCAGACGAGATAGGACTTCATCACGCCCGTCGTGGAGCGCATTATGTTTTTCTCAGCACTGGAGCCGTTCACGATGTCCTTCCTTCGCGCGGAGGACCAGTAACTTCTTCCCTGTCAAGTTCTATGTACGTCCAGGAAAAAAAACGTGCTGAAATTGCTCATGCGACATCCGGCGTTCGAGAATCCTGCGCGGATCTTAGGATTTTCGGATTTGTGTCAGATCCTAGGGACGCAGAAATTGCGACACTAATCGGAAGTCTTTGGAGAGCATTCACAACTGACAAGCGATTTGTAACTAACTCTGCGGAACTTAAAAGAGACTTTTGGGGAAGTGATGAAGCTTCACTGGCTCTTGACTCAATTGTTAGAAATCGCGCCGTTGGACCTTTCGATGCGTTTTCCGCGTCCCCAGCCTCTAAGACTGAGATAGCGGAGTTTTTGGGCTTGGAGGTCGTTATTGATGATTCTCAATTTGATTCCTCATCGCCGACAGGCTCAAAGTCCAATTACTTCTCCCTCGACAGGGGGTTGACGGAACTTGGTTTCAGCCCGATTCGAAGAACTCAAGAAATTATCTTTGAGGCCTTTGCGAATATCCCAAGGTGATTCCAATCTCAACCAGGCTCTAGAATCGCCGAAGAATCATTAAGAGCAAAAATCGAAACTGATGACCCGGAATGTAAACTCTTAGCCATGACTTACGTAATCGCCCTGCCTTGTGTGGACGTCAAAGACAAAGCTTGTATTGACGAGTGTCCCGTGGACTGTATTTATGAGGGCGACCGCATGCTTTACATTCACCCGGATGAGTGCGTGGACTGTGGTGCCTGTGAGCCGGTTTGTCCGGTAGAGGCGATCTACTACGAGGACGACCTTCCTGGCGAGTGGAGTGAGTACTACAAGGCCAACGTTGACTTTTTCTCGGAAATTGGTTCCCCAGGTGGTGCTGCCAAGGTTGGCCCAGTTCCGGGAGACCACCCGATCGTTGCAGCTCTGCCACCTCAGGGCGAATAGTGTTTCAAGGCTTGCCGGAGTATCCCTGGCAAAAGCTAAAGCCTTATCGAGAGATTGCGGCTTCGGACTCTCAAGGCGCCATTGAACTCCCGGTCGGCAACCCGATTGACCTAACACCGGCCGTAATCCAAGCAGCGCTTGACGCCGCCTCTGACTCACCTGGCTACCCAACCACCTGGGGTGAGGTCTCGGCCAGGGCCGCCGTTTGTGAATGGTATGCGCGCCGAAGAAGGTCGCCTGGTCTATCACCTGACCATGTACTGCTCACCATCGGGTCAAAAGAATTCATTTCTTGGTTGCCTATCATGATCGGGATTGGGGCTGGAGACGTTGTCGTTCAGCCTCGCCTCGCTTATACCGCTTATGAGGTTGGAGCTGCGTTTGCGGGAGCGGATATCTTTGTTGGCGATGAACCAAATGAGTGGCCAGACAACACCAAGCTAATTTGGCTCAACAGCCCGGGAAACCCCAATGGTTCAGTTCACTCAGTCGAATTCCTTAAGCGAGCCTTGGCTAGAGCTCGAGCCCTTGGTGCGGTAATCGTCAATGACGAGTGCTACGCGGAAATGGGCTGGGTTGCGCCATGGGATGAATACATCCCATGCATGCTCGATCCAGAAGTCACTGGCGGAGATTTGAACAACGTTTTGTCGATCTACTCCCTAAGCAAGCAGTCAAATCTTGCTGGCTATCGTGCGGCATTTGCCGCCGGCGATGAGAAGCTCATCAAGGGCTTGGTAAACCTTCGTATGCACTCAGGAATGATGGTCCCGATGCCTGTGCAGCAGGCCATGGTTGCCGCCTTAGGTGACGACGACCATGTTGCGGTGCAGAAAGAGATTTACCGCAAGCGCAGAGATGTATTGCTGCCCGCGCTTTTGGATTATGGCTTTGAACTTCACGATTCTGAGGCAGGGCTCTATTTGTGGGTCACCAAGGGGCAAAACTGCTGGGAAACCATTGCCGAGCTTGCCCAGTTAGGCAGCGTGGCGGTTCCAGGAGAGTTTTACGGCGAAGCCGGGCAGAACTTTGTCAGATTCTCAATAACTGCGACAGACCAAGAGGTTTTAGAGGCTGCAAACCGCCTCAAAAATGCTCTAGGCTAGGCGGAAAGCCAACCCTCACAAAGGAGCTAGCGTTTGACTTCTAACGAGAAGGTGTCCCTTCGATACGGTGCCCATG